>ERZ761602.4707-NODE-4707-length-17052-cov-12.900747_pt1 | contig 17052 bp, 15 predicted proteins | sample MGYA00512165_ERZ761602 | MGnify/ENA primary metagenome ERZ761602 (study PRJEB28899, sample SAMN02445085) | bioreactor sludge metagenome | biome: EBPR sludge; isolation source: Thorneside wastewater treatment plant | place: Australia: Brisbane, Thorneside...
CATTAGGCATTAAATAGGTATTATAAATTCCTTTTAATTCAATATAACGAACATTGTTCACTGCATTTCGAATGTCTTTGTTTTCATAAAACAAAAATTCATTTCCTGCCCAAAACTGGGTTTCTTTATCGTATTTATAAATCAAATCGTTGCCTAATGTAAACATTGGTTTTACGTTGGTAATGGCGGTGTTCCAAATCCCATTTTTCAACAACATAATTTTAATATTCTGAATCGGATTCTGCAACAACATATTGTTAGGCAAAATCGAAAATTCTAAATTGTGCTTCTGATTCAAAACCCGCACATCACGAGCACTTTTCACTTGCATTGGAACCGAAACCAAATCTTCATATAAAATAAACTTTCTTGAAAAAACCAATTCCTGACTGTTGTTAAAGATTTTCAACATATAATTTCCACTCACTTTAAAACCTTTAGTAAACTGATTAGGAAATGAAACTCTGTAATGCGAATACAATTGCAACGTATTGAAAGAATTTTCATAATCTATAATGCGTTGATTGTCCAATCCCACAATATATTCATTCAAATTCAACTGCGATTTTGTCCAATTATAATCGCAATGCGTGATTGTGTAATAGTAGTTTGCTTCATCGCCATACAAATCATCAAAAACAAATTGAAAAGGATCACCCAACCTAAAAATCGGAATCGCATTAATGTTATTCTGAATAAACGTAGCCGTTTTAATGTTATAAGGCGGAGCAATTTCTTGTTCAATTTGAGCCAAAGAAACAGAACAGATACAACAAAAAACGAGTAAAAAAAGGTTTCGCATGAGAGAATTTTTTAATCAAAAGGTAAATATACTATTTATTTGCTAACATAAAAGATGCCACATAATTTTCCGATAGAATATTTTTTAAATTTTTTGGAGCGAAAGGTTCGGGCATTATCAGCTAGCCATGTTCCCGCTTTTCGCCATAGTTTTTGTTCTGAACACCAGAACAAAAAGCTATTGGCTTCAATCGGGGCTGAGGAGGAATTCATTAAAAGTGAATCATTTCGATTGAAAATCAAATCGTTATTTAGAATTAATATAAATAAATGAAAAACCATTAGACATTTGTTAATCATGTCGCTCAATTGTTATTTAATTTTTAAATTTGCACCGTTTAAAATTATGTAAAACTATTTACTAATCATATCTTCATAAAATATGTCAAAAGACATTCGAATCAAGAAAGGGTTAGACTTAAAACTCGTTGGAGAGGCAGAAGCAAAAGTTGATGCAACTTCACGATCACAAGTTTATTCCATAAAGCCTTCTGATTTTCATAAAGTTACACCAAAACTGGTGCTTAAAGAAGGAGCCGAAGTTAAAGCAGGAGAAGTCATTTTTTATTCCAAAAACGATGAAGCAGTAAAGTTTGTTTCCCCCGTTTCCGGAAAAATTAGTGAAATCAAGCGTGGAGAAAAAAGAGTTATTTTGGAAATCAACATTCTAGCCGATGCACAAGACACTTTTGTGGAGCACGGAAAGAAAAATCCAAAAGAAATGTCAGCAGAACAAGTAAAATCACATTTACTTGCTTCAGGATGTTGGCCTTTCATCAAACAACGTCCGTATGATGTTGTAGCAACTTCCACCGATACTCCAAAAGCAATTTTTATTTCTGCTTATAATTCGGCACCCTTATCTGCCGATGTTGAAGTGGCTTTAAAAGATAAATTAACTCAATTTCAAGCCGGAGTTGATGCTTTATCAAAATTAACCCAAGGAAAAGTTCATCTTTCGGTAAACGGAAAAGTAAATTCAATTTTCAGTTCTGTTTCGGGAGTAGAATTACATAAAGTTTTTGGTCCGCATCCATCAGGAAACGTTGGTGTTCAAATTTCCAAAATTGACCCAATCAATGCAGGAGAAAGAGTTTGGATTGTTGCACCACAAGACGTTGCCATCATTGGTGATTTATTTTTAACCGGAAAATTTGATGCAACCAAAGTAATTGCATTAACCGGTTCAGAAGTAACAAAACCACAATATTATACCGTTCGAATTGGAGCTCAAATGAAAGAAATTGTTTCCGGAAAATTAGCTTCAGATAATGTTCGAATCATTTCCGGTGATGTTTTCACAGGCGATAAAGTTTCAGCAAACGGAAATTTAGGCTATTATTCAAACACTGTAACGGTTATTCCGGAAGGAAATCAATACAGAATGTTTGGTTGGTTGCCATTTGCAGGAGCAAATAAACACAGTATGCAACGTACAGCTTTGTCTTGGTTAATGCCGGGGAAAAAATATGTTGCTGATACAAATTTAAACGGTGAAGAGCGTGCATTAGTTGTAACTGGCGAAATGGAAAAAGTAATGCCGTTGGATATTTATCCAATGCAATTGCTAAAAGCTTGTTTAGCAAATGACATCGATAAAATGGAAAGTTTAGGAATCTACGAAGTAGCTCCTGAAGATTTTGCTTTGATAGATTACACGAATACTTCTAAATTAGAAGCTCAAGTAATTATCAGAGAAGCATTAGATTTAATGATTAACGAAGTAGGTTAAAAATATAGCTATGAAGTTTTTAAGAGATAAAATAGACCAAATAAAAAAGCCTTTCGGAAAAGGTGAAAAATTGGAAAAATTTGCACCGGCTGTCAATGCATTGGACACATTTTTATATGTTCCAAATCACACAACTAAGCACGGAGCTCACATTAGAGATGCAGTAGATTTAAAGCGTACCATGATTACGGTAGTTTTGGCTTTAATTCCTGCATTAATTTTTGGAACTTGGAATGCAGGTTACCAAAGTTTGTCGCAAATTCAAGAAGTAGTTCCATTTATGGATGCTTTGGTTCACGGAATGTGGAAAGTATTGCCTATGATCGCCGTTTCTTACGGAGTTGGATTAGGAATTGAATTCTACTTTGCCATAGTAAGAGGTCACGAAGTAAACGAAGGATACTTAGTAACCGGATTGTTAATTCCGATGATCATGCCAATCGACTTACCATTATGGATGTTGGCTTTATCTGTTATTTTTGCAGTAATTATCGGTAAAGAAGCCTTCGGAGGAACCGGTATGAACATATTAAACCCTGCATTAACCGCTAGAGCATTTGCCTTTTTTGCTTATCCAACTTATATGTCTGGAGATAAAGTTTGGGTTTCAGATGCCACTACAACGGATGCAATTTCTGGAGAAACAATTTTAGGAAAATTAGCTGCTGGGCAAGAAGCAGGTTATGATACGTGGAGTATGTTTGCGGGAACCATTCCGGGATCTATTTCAGAAACATCTGTACTTTGGATTCTAGTTGGTGCCGCCATTTTAGTCATCACCGGAGTTGGAAGTTGGAGAATCATTGTCAGCGGATTTTTAGGAGCTGCGTTTACCGCTTTCTTATTCGAATTATGGGGGGCAAATCCTTTAATGAACTTTGGTATGAGCCACCTATTAGTAGGAGGTTTAGCATTTGGTATCGTATTTATGGCAACAGATCCTGTATCTGCCGCTCAAACAACCAGAGGAAAATGGATATATGGGTTTTTAATTGGATTCTTTAGTATTTTAATTAGAGTTTTCAATCCGGCTTATCCGGAAGGTGTGATGATGGCGATATTATTATTGAATGTATTTGCACCAACCATCGACCATTATGTGGTGGAAGGTAACGTCAAAAGAAGAAAGAAAAGAGTTGCTAAACAATTAAAAACTGCTTAATCATGGATAGAAATAGTAACGGATATACGTTTTTATTTGCCGGAATTATGGTGGTAGTCGTGGGAGCTTTGTTAGCTTTTGCAGCTACTTCATTAAAGCCGATGCAAGATGTTAACGTAAGAAATGAAAAAATGCAAAATATTCTAACTACTGTAGGAGTTACCGGAATCAGTAGAGAAGAGGCACAAGCAAAATTTGATGAAGTAATCAAAAGTGGTTATTTAATTAATGCCGATGGTACTGCAACTGAAGATAGACAGAAAACGTTTGAAATTGATTTAAAAACGGAAGTAAAGAAAGATGTAGCTCAACAAAAATTTCCACTATTTGTAGCTGAGAAAGATGGAGAAACTTTTTACATCATTCCGCTTCGTGGAGCAGGTCTTTGGGATGCAATTTGGGGTTATGTTTCTTTAGAAAAAGATATGAATACGGTAAAAGGTGTTGTTTTTGATCACAAAGGTGAAACACCTGGTTTAGGAGCTGAAATTACTCAGCCTTGGTTTTTAGATCGTTTTGTAGGTGAAAAAATATTTACAACCGAAGGTGAATTAGTTGGAATTGAAGTAAAGAAAGGATACACTGGCGGAAACGATAAAGACGATAATAAAGTAGATGCAATCTCTGGTGCAACGATTACCGGCGATGGAGTATCAGCGATGATCAAAGAAAGATTATCTCATTACGGAAATTATTTTTCCAGTCAAAAATCTAAACTTGCACTAAAAAATTAGCATTATGTCAGAAGAAAAAGAACCGTTGTTCTCAAAGAAAAATAGAACATTGTTGTCTGATCCATTCAATGATAACAATCCAATCACCGTTCAAGTATTAGGAATTTGTTCTGCGTTAGCAATTACTGTTCAGTTAAAACCGGCTATCGTTATGGCAATTTCGGTATTAGTAGTTTTGGCAGCCAGTAACGTAATTGTATCGTTAATCAGAAATTTAATTCCAAACAGAATTAGAATTATCGTTCAACTTGTAATTGTTGCTTCGTTAGTAATTTTAGTTGACCAAGTTTTGAAAGCATTTGCCTATGATGTTAGTAAACAATTATCAGTATTCGTAGGTTTAATTATTACCAACTGTATCGTAATGGGACGTCTGGAAGCTTTTGCTTTAGGAAATGGACCATGGAAATCATTTTTAGACGGAATTGGTAATGCTTGGGGTTACGGAGTAATCTTAATTGTAGTAGCGTTTTTCCGTGAATTACTTGGTTCTGGCAAATTGTTAGGTTATGAAGTTTTAGGAAATGTTACTGATAAAACCGGACTATATGCTTACGGATATGAAAATAACGGTTTGATGTTATTATCGCCAATGGCATTAATAGTAGTTGGAATCATCATATGGATTCAACGTTCAAAAAACCGTAAATTAATTGAAAAACACTAATCATAGCTTAGCTATTAAATTATTATAACATGCAAGAATTAGCAAGTTTATTTGTAAAAAGTATTTTCATCGAAAATATGATTTTCGCCTACTTCTTAGGAATGTGTTCCTATTTAGCGGTATCAAAAACAGTTAAAACAGCCGTTGGTTTAGGTGTTGCTGTAATTTTCGTATTAGCGATAACAGTTCCAATCAACTACTTATTGGATAATTATTTATTAAAACAAGGAGCATTAGCTTGGTTAGGTGAAGATTATGCCTCTTTGGATTTAAGTTTCCTTAGTTTCATTATGTTCATCGCCGTAATTGCTTCGATGGTGCAATTAGTTGAAATGGTTGTTGAAAAATTTGCACCGGCACTTTACGGAGCTTTAGGTATCTTCCTTCCATTAATCGCAGTTAACTGTGCAATTTTAGGAGGTTCGTTATTTATGCAACAAAAAGATTTCGGAGGAATTTCCGAAGCAGTAACTTATGGTTTAGGTTCAGGTATCGGATGGTTTTTAGCCATCTTAGCCATTGCTGCCATTCGTGAAAAAATTGCTTATTCACACGTTCCTGCTCCATTACGTGGATTAGGTATTACTTTCCTCATTACAGGTTTAATGGCGATTGGTTTTATGAGTTTTATGGGAATTAAAATATAATTAAATAAGATACAATATAATGAATACACCAGTAATCTTAGCCAGTGTTGTAGTTTTCCTAGTCATCGTTTTCCTTTTAGTGGGAATGTTGTTAGGAGCCAAATCAAAATTACTTCCATCCGGTCCGGTAAAAATTAAAATTAACGGAGAAAACGAATTAGAAGTAGAATCTGGAAATACACTACTTACTACACTTGGAAACAGTAAAATATTTCTTCCATCTGCCTGTGGTGGCGGTGGAACTTGTATACAATGTAAATGTATTGTAACGAATGGAGGAGGATCAATTCTTCCAACAGAAGAACCACATTTTACAAGAAAAGAAATTGCCGAAGGATGGCGATTGGGTTGTCAAGTGAAAGTAAAAAACAATATGGTTATCGAAGTACCTGAGGAGGTTTTCGGCATCAAAAAATTTGAAGCAAAAGTATATTCAAATTATAACGTTGCTTCGTTTATTAAAGAATTCATTGTTGAATTACCGGACGATATGCATTATGAAGCAGGCGGATATATTCAAATTGAAATTCCTAAATGTGAAGTAAAATATTCCGATATTGATATTACTGCTCATCCGGAAGAACATCCTGGTGAACCTGATAAATTTAAAGCAGAATGGGATAAATTCAATTTATGGCCATTAGTGATGAAAAACACTGAATTGGTTGAAAGAGCCTATTCAATGGCTTCTTACCCGGCAGAAGGAAGAAAAATTATGCTAAATGTTCGTGTGGCTACGCCGCCTTGGGACAGAGCTAAAAATGGTTGGACATCGGTTAACCCTGGAATTGCATCATCATACATTTTCTCAAGAAAAGCAGGTGATCCTGTAATTGTATCTGGACCTTATGGAGAATTTTTTATCAATGAAAGTGAAGCAGAAATGTTGTATGTTGGAGGTGGTGCCGGAATGGCTCCAATGCGTTCACATTTATATCACCTATTCAGAACTGTAAAAACAGGAAGAAAAGTGACCTATTGGTATGGTGGTCGTTCAAAACGGGAATTATTCTATGTTGATCATTTTAGAGCTTTAGAAAAGGATTTCCCGAACTTTAAATTCTACATGGCTTTGTCTGAACCATTACCGGAAGATAACTGGAAAGTAAAAGACGGAACAAGTGGAGAAGGCGATGGTTTTGTTGGATTTATTCACAACGTTGTAATTGATAATTACTTATCTAAACACGAAAATCCGGAAGATATTGAGTTGTATTTCTGTGGTCCACCAATGATGAACAATGCTGTTCAAAAAATGGGTGAAGATTTCGGAATGCCACCGGAAAACATTCGTTTTGATGACTTTGGAGGATAGTCCAATTTTAATAAAATACTTAAACCGATTCAGAAATGAATCGGTTTTTTTATTTTTAGTAAAGTTTTTTAGCATAAATTTGTTAATATTTATACACACATATTATTTATTATGAAAAAAACATTCAAAATCGCAGCTCTATCACTATTGATGGCTGCAGCAGTTGTTTCTTGTAAAAAGAAAGCAACTGAGCCTGTTTCAGTTGAAACACCAGTTGAAGTTGTTGAACCAGCTCCAGTAGAACCCATTCAAGTTGAAACTGTTTCTGCAGTTTCTCCCGAAGTAGTGCAAAAAGTAAATGATGCTTTAAAGGATTTTCCTAACGTTAAAGCAGAAGTTGTTAATGATGAACTTACCATTACTGGAAAGGTTACTCCAGATCAAGCCAGAGCAATCAAAATGTCTATTGATGCATTAAAAGTTGGTAAAGTAAATTATAACTATACTAATTAATTCAAACTATGACATTATCCAATAAATATGCAAGTGTTGTAGCAGCTGCTCAATCTGCAGGAATTAATAATTTACAAGTAGTAGAACAAGATGGTATTCTTTATGTTTCCGGAACTACTGCATATAATAAATCAAAAGATGCTGTTTGGGATGCATTAGGACTAATTGACCCAAATTTTTCGGCAAGTGATATTAATGTTGATGTTCAAGTAGCTGGATTAGTTCCCGGTACAACTTTAGTTGTAGCTACTGAAAGCAGTAACTTAAATATTAGAAGAGAACCTTCCACAGAAGGATCAATTGTTGGTAAAGCTGCAAAAGGCGAAGTGGTTACTTTAGTTGAACAAACGTCAGACGAGTGGTGGATAATCAGAACCAAAGACGGCGAAGAAGGTTATGCTTACGCAAGATATTTGAGAGCATAATTTTTTAATAAAAACGATATAAACCGATTTAGAAATGAGTCGGTTTTTTTATGTATAACAATTAAAAACTTACCTTTGTGAAATGGAAATTTTATCAGATCAAGACCTCCACAACATAGCGATGAATTATGTTGGTAAAGAACTCGAAAGCCAAGGGTTTGAGTTCATCGCAGTGAATAGTCAACTTAAGCGACACCCTCAATTTGTTTGTGTTGACAAACCAACCAATACACTGCATTTTGTTCTGGTTACTGTTTTCGATTATCCAAATAATCCGGAAGAATATGATTCAATTTGGATGGAAACGTTTAAAGAACACGCTACAAAACTCAAAGCAAAAGTTCTTTATGCCGGAGTAGGAATTGCCAATGCTTTAGATTACGAAAAACCAGTTACAAAAAATCAAGATTATATCATCAATTACAATGGAATTAAAGAAATTAGTTAGTGTTTTCGTTTTTGCGTTTCTTATGATTAGTTGTCAAGAAAATCAAAAAGAAAAGATTTTTGTAATTCAAGGAGAAGCACAAGGAAGTACGTATGCCATAAAATACATAAACTCTACAGAAGTTATTAAAAAATCATCAATCGATTCGTTGTTATTGGCTTTTGATATGTCACTTTCCACCTATCGACCAGATTCACAAATTTCAAAAATTAATGCTGGAGATTCTACAATTGTAGTTGATGATTTTTTTGTGGAAACGTTTAAAACTTCGCAAAAAATTTATCAAAAAACAAATGGCCTTTTTGATCCAACAATTGGTGTTTTGGTCAATGCTTATGGTTTTGGTCCAACTAAAGAAAAAATAGATTTAAATCCATTTAAAGTTGATAGTTTGCTACAATTTGTCGGTTTTGATAAAGTTAAATTAAATGAAAATAAAACCATTTCAAAAAAATTCAATCAAACCTATTTTGATTTTAATGCCATTGCTCAAGGTTATTCTGTGGATGTTGTAGCTGATTTTCTAAAATCAAAAGGTATTCTAAACGGAATTGTTGAAATTGGTGGTGAAATTTTTGCTTTTGGTAAAAATACCATAGAAAACAAAAATTGGGTAATCGGTATTGATGATCCAACTCAAAAACCGGAAGAACGAACATTAATCGCCAAAATTAAATTAGAAAACCTCGGAATGGCAACATCAGGAAATTACAGAAAAGTAGTGACCGATTCATTATCCGGACAAAAATTCGTTCATATAATCAACCCCAAAAACGGACTTTCTCAAAAAGGTTCAATCTTAAGTGCGACCGTTTTAGCATCAAGAAGCATTGAAGCGGATGGTTATGCCACTGCTTTTATGATTATGGAAATGGAAAACATCAAAAAGTTACTTCAGTCAAGACAAGACTTATATGTTTTACTAATTTATTCTGACGAAGAAAACCAAATTCAACAATTTAAAACGACTAATTTTCAGTCACTTATTTTAGAATGATTCTAAAAGTAGGTTTTTTCGTTAAAGAAAATATAATAAGTTTTAACATTTGAAGTTATACATTTAGATTTACAAACCATTAAATATTTTTATATGAAAAAACTAAACAAACTATTCTTGTTTTTGTTAGCATTACCATCATTGGTTTTTGCTCAAGAACTAAAACTTGACAGTCCGATTCCGATGGATCCTTCAGTGAAAACCGGAAAATTAAAAAACGGATTAACGTATTACATTAAAAAGAATGCGAAACCTGAAAACAAAGTTGATTTGCGACTTGTCATCAACGCAGGTTCCATTCTTGAAAATGATGATCAACAAGGTTTAGCTCACTTTATGGAGCATATGTGTTTCAACGGAACTAAGAACTTTCCAAAAAATGAATTAGTAGATTATTTACAAAGCATTGGTGTAAAGTTTGGTCAGCATTTGAATGCTTACACAAGTTTCGATGAAACTGTTTATTTTTTACCAATTCCATCTGATGATCCTGAAAAATTGGAAAAAGGTTTTCAAATCATTGAAGATTGGGCTTTTAATACAACGTTAACTCCCGAAGAAATTGACAAAGAAAGAGGTGTTGTTTTAGAAGAATATAGAATTGGTTTAGGTGCAGACAAGAGAATGATGGGTCGATTTATGCCAAAAATGATGTATAATTCACATTATGCAAAACGTCTTCCTATTGGGCAAAAAGAAATTCTAGAAAACTTTACTTATGATAAAGTGGTTAATTTCTACAAAGATTGGTACAGACCAAATTTGATGAGCGTGATAGTAGTTGGTGATATTGATGTGGCTGAAATGGAGAAAAAGATTATTTCTCATTTTTCACCTTACAAAAACCCTAAAAAAGAACGTCCAAGAACTAAATTTGATGTTCCAAATCACAAAGAAACTTTTGTTGCAGTAGAAAGTGATCCCGAAGCGGCGTTCACTCAAGTGCAATTGCTTTATAAAGATTATGATGAGCCAAAAGTGGTTAAAACAATTGGTGATATGAAGGAAGAACTAACTATCGGTTTGTTTGCTACAATGCTAAACAATCGTTTAGAAGAAAAGAGAAATTCACCAAATCCACCTTTCACTTATGGTTATTCGTATTATGGAGGAACGTATGCTAAAACAAAAAAAGCATTCCAATCTTTCGCGATGGTACCTCAAGACAAGCAATTAGAAGCTTTAAAAATTCTAGTTGAAGAAAATGAAAGAGTAAAAGCTTTTGGTTTTACAGCTGGTGAATTAGAAAGAGCTAAAACTGAATTTTTATCGCAAATCGAACAACAATACAACGAAAGAGATAAAACAGAATCAGAAAATTATGTATGGGAATACCAAGGTAATTTTCTACAAAATGATCCGGTTCCAGGCATAGAGTGGACTTTTAAAACCATGCAAAAACTATTGCCAACTATATCAGTGGAAGAAACCAACAAGTTGATTAGCGGTTACATTAAAGAAGATAATAGAGTAATTATTTTAACCGGACCCGAAAAAGAAGGTATGGTTAAACCAACCGAACAAGAAGTTTTAAATTCAATTAAAGTTGATAAATCTTCTATCACTGCCTATGTTGATGAAGCTGTTGCTGAAAGTTTACTTAGAAACCCTGTAAAAAAAGGTTCTGTTACCAAAAAAGAAACAAACGATAAAATTGGAACAACAACGTTAACTTTATCAAACGGAGCTAAAGTAACCTACAAAAAAACAGACTTTAAAAATGACGAAGTTCTTTTTGAAGCTCTAAGTTTTGGAGGATCAAATTTAATTGGTAACGAAGAATACGAAAAAGTGCAATGGGCAATGGGCGGACTTACGGAGGCCGGTTTCTCCGGAATGAAATTGAATGACATCAATAAATTCATGACCGGTAAAATTGCAAGAGTTAATCCGTATGTAGGAGGAACGCAAGAAGGTTTTAGAGGTTCAGCAGCACCAAAAGATTTAGAATATCTTTTCCAAACCGTTTATGCTTACTTTACTGATTTGAATATGGATAAAGAAGCGTTTGAAAGTTATAAAATCAAACAAAATGGTTTTATGGCTAATATGAAAGCCATGCCAACAATGCATTTTCAAAATGAATTATATACTTATTTGAATCAAGACAACCCGCGTTTCAAAGGAATTTTACCAGATGATGCCGCTTGGGAAAAAACAGATTACGAATTAGCATATAAAAAATACAAAGAGCGTTTTGCCAATGCAGCCGACTTCCATTTCTATTTTGTTGGAAACATTGACGATCAAAAATTAGAAGAATTTGCAAGTCAATATTTAGCTTCATTGCCTTCCAACGGAACAACTGAAAAAGCTGTTGATTTAGGCTACAGAATGTTGAAAGGCGACTTGAAAAAAGTGGTTAAAAAAGGTAAAGATCCAAAAAGCACAGTTAACATTATGTTCTATGGCGATTGTAAGTATGATGCAAAAGAAGCTTTAGCTTTAAGAGCTGCCGGAGAAGTTCTTACCATTAAATTAATAGAAGAACTTCGTGAAAATGAAAGTGGTGTTTATGGAGCAAATGCCAGAGGAAGCATGAACAAAGTGCCTAACGGAAGCTATAATTTCACAATTAATTTCCCTTGTGGACCTGAAAATGCAGAAACATTAACGCAATCAGCCTTGAGAGAATTAAACAAAATTATCGAAAATGGTCCTGAAGAAAAAGATGTAAACAAGTTCAAAGAAGCCGAAAAATTAGATTACAAAGAAAAAATCAAGCAAAATAATTATTGGATGTCTTATCTAACCCGTTCATTTACTTATGGAGTTTCAGCAGATGAAATTTTACAAGTGGAACAAAAAATAGATGCAGTTACTGCAAAAGACATTCAGGCTGTTGCTAAAAAATACCTTTCAAAAGATAAGGTTGTGGCGATGTTAATGCCGGAGGAATAAAACACTAATAATATGATTTTATTTACTAGCCCACGGTTTCAACCGTGGGTTTTTTTTATCATTGAAAATGATAAAATAAATAAAAATTATTTAAAACAAACCGGAATAATTTCCCCTTTTGCCAAACAATATTTCTCCACCAAATCAGGTGAAATTTTGGAAGTATAATCTTCTTCAACAACTCTAAAACCAATGCTTCTCAATTTGTCAAAATAATCTCTGCCATATACACGAACATGATCATACTGACCAAATATTTTTGCTCGTTCTTTTTGATCTGTAATTGAATCATCCGAAAAAGTGGTAGCTCTCGACAAATCTTGCGGAATTTGAAAAATCCCCATCCCACCCGGTTTTAAAACTCGGTACAATTCCTGTATTGCTTTTGTGTCATCCGGAATGTGCTCCAAAACGTGGTTGCACAAAATCACATCATACGAATCATCTTTAAACGGAAGATTGCAAATATCCGCTTTCACATCTGCCAAAGGCGAAAATAAATCAGTAGTCGTATAATCTAAATTCTTTTGATTCCTAAAACGCTTGTAAAACGCTTGTTCAGGTGCAAAATGTAACACTTTTTTTGGGGCTGTAAAAAAATCGGTTTCATTATTCAAATACAACCATAACAACCGATGTCTTTCCAACGAAAGTGTACTCGGAGACAAAACATTATTGCGTTGTTTTCCATAACCGTATGGTAAAAACATCTTGAAACTTTTTCCATCAATTGGATCTGTAAACCGACTTCCTTTCAATAAAAATTCTAAGATTGGTCTTGCCACATAACTTAACCGAATAAGAATGGGTCGCGGAATAGTATTTAATATAAGCTTAAAAACTTTTTTCATTACATCTTAGTTAGAAAGAAGATTATGACAAAAAGAAATGAGAAGATGGTCATTACTCCTAAATACAATCCAAAAAATAAAAGGACATATTTAATGCCTGAAAAAATGGTTTGTTTTAAATTTTGATTGTACAATTTCTTTAAAATGTATACTGTATAAAATACAAATACGATCATAAATAGAGTAGCATAACTTTGAAAAGTCATCCCTAATATGCTAACCAATAGTACTTGTAAAACCAACGATATAAAACCTAGATTTGTTTGAATGTAGCTATTGAAAACCAAATGTTCAAAGAAATTATGACCTCTTTTATGATAAACTATGTAACTTGTAAGTGCATAAATAGGCATAAGTAACAAAATCAAAAAGTTGTAATAGTTCATCATAGCCTCCATAAAAGGTTTCATGTCAATCTTTGGAGCTTTAGCACCATTTTTTGTGCTATTAGAAACCCCGTCAGAAATTCCTTCAGAATATTCCATGATAGATTCCATCGGAAAGAATTTATAGAAAAAAACAGCTACCGTTGCATACAAAATAATATAAGAAAAGGGGTGAAAATATTTTTTTCTCGCCCCACTAATATAAGCCTCCAAAACATCCTTCGGATTTTTGAACATCCCAAAAAAGGTTCTCCAAAAATTATTATCCCAACTAAAAAACGGACCGATAAATTCCTCCCAAGTTCCTTTCAAAGAAAGTCTTTCATCAACTATTTTAGCACCGCAATTAGGGCAATATCTTGCATTAGGATCGATGGAATAATCACACGTTTTACAATTCATAAGTTGAATGTTTTATTTCAATTAAATGCCATGAAAGCAGAAATTTCAACGTCTAGTCTCCCCCTCCTTTGGAGGGGGTCGGGGGGAGGTTTATAAAGCTTTCCTCCTAAACTCCTTCTCTTCATCACTCACAATCCCCAACGCATCATACACATATTGAAACGTAGAAAGCAACTCCGGTTTCCCATCAATCAATGCCACATTATGTTCAAAATGAGCACTTGGCTTCATATCTGCCGTCAAAATCGTCCAACCGTCTTTTAGTTGTTTAATGTTTTTTGTCCCCATATTAATCATCGGCTCAATCGCAACCACCATACCTTCTACAAACAATTTTCCGCGACCGCGTTTACCATAATTTGGCATTTCCGGATCTTCGTGCATTTTTCGTCCTAAACCGTGACCAACTAATTCACGCACAACACTATAACCATGTGATTCACAATAGGTTTGAATCGCATTCCCCACATCTTCCACACGATTGCCAGCCTTAAACTGACGAATGCCAACATACAACGATTCCTTCGTAATTTTCAATAACCTTTTTGTTTCAGGAGCCACTTCGCCAATCTCAAAAGAATACGCGTGATCACCATAAAATTCATTCTTCAAAACACCACAATCCACCGAAATCACATCGCCACTTTCCAACGGTTTATTGTTCGGAATCCCGTGAACCACCTGAGCATTCGGACTCATACACAACGAATTCGGAAAATCATACAAGCCCAAAAACGCAGGAACGCCACCGTGGTCACGAATAAATTCTTCCGCCAATTTATCTAAATAAAGCGTTGTTACACCAGGCTTAATCTCCTTTGCTATCATACCAAGCGTTTTCGAAACCAGTAGCGAACTCTCTCGCATCAACTCAATTTCTTCTCGGGTTTTCGGAATAATCATAATCAAAATTTAAAGAGGCAAAGGTAAACAAATTTATCATTTTTTTTAAGAAGCAAAATCCCGCTATCCGTTCCAAGCTTTTTTGTCTTGTTGCGTTTTTCTAAGGCAAAAAAAGAGCTTCCGTTGGTCGCTTTTTTTTGCCAAGAAAAACTGCAACAATCCTGCAAAAGGCTTTACACTACTATCGGGGCTAGAAATCCCAAAAACAATGAGAAATATCAGGTTTTAAACAGTTTTTCACCCTTATCTTTGTTCAAAATTTAGGAAATATGAGCAAATATGTTACCGCAGAACAAGCAGTTCAAGTAGTAAAATCAGGCGATAGGGTTTACGTTCAGGCTGCTGCTGCTTCACCCACCGTTTTAACCAAAGCTTTAACCCAACGAGCATCCGAACTAAAAAATGTAGAAATTTGTCACCTTCACACCGAAGGCGAAGCACCGTATGCCAATCCGGAATTAGCAGCAAGTTTTCACGTCAATTCTTTTTTCATCGGAGCCAATGTTCGTCATACACTCAAAGCCGGAAACGGTTCTTATACACCGGTTTTTCTGAGTGAATTACCCAATTTGTTTCGAAAGAATGTGTTACCGTTGGATGTTGTTTTCATACATGTGTCGCCACCGGATAAGCACGGATATTGTTCGCTCGGAGTTTCCATAGAAGCTTCCATAGCAGCCATTGAAAACGCAAAAATTGTGGTAGCACAAGTCAACCCAAATATGCCACGAACTTTTGGCGACGGAATTCTACACGAATCAGAAATTGATTATTTAGTAGATGTTAACGTGCCAATTTACCCTCATCACATCGAACCCTTCACTCCAATAGAAGAAAAAATAGGAGAATTTGTCGCATCACTTATCGAAGATAAAAGCACACTCCAAATGGGAATTGGGTCCATTCCGAACGCCGCTTTAAGCAAATTAACCAACCATAAAGATTTAGGATTACATACCGAAATGTTTTCGGATGGCGTGATCGATTTGATCGAAAATGATGTCATCAATTGCAACTACAAAGGAACAACTCGCGGTCGTGTTTTAGCTACTTTTTTAATGGGTTCCAAACGACTTTATGACTTTGTAGATGACAATTCATTCATTGAAATGAAAGAATCTTCAGCCGTGAATGATACGGCACGAATTCGTAAAAATCCAAAAATGGTTGCCATCAATTCCGCCATCGAAGTTGATGTAACCGGACAAGTTTGTGCCGATTCCATCGGAGGAAAAATGTATTCCGGAGTAGGAGGCCAAATGGATTTTATGCGAGGAGCTTCATTGAGTGATGGTGGAAAAGCAATTATTGCACTTCCATCCCAAACCAAACGAGGCGAAAGTAGAATTGTACCGTTTTTAAAACAAGGAGCAGGTGTTGTCACCACGCGTTCACACGTTCAATACATCATCACAGAATACGGAATCGCAAACCTTTACGGAAAAACACTCAAACAACGCGTGGCAGAAATGGTCAAAATTGCCCATCCAAATCACCGTGAATGGATTGATAAAGCGTATTATGAAATGATGGATATTAAAAAAATGATTTGTTGATAGTAAACCTGACAGGTTTTTAAAACCTGTCAGGTTTAATTGTTTATTCATTAAACTGCGGATTAGCAATCAACTTAAACAAATCGGCATTGGCAGCAAAAAATCGAAATTCGGTTTCAATTTGTTGTAAACTTGTGCTTAGCAAACTGTTTTCTCTGGAATTAATTAAAAACAACGAACTTTCTCCATAAAAAAACATTCTTTCTTCGGCATCGAGCATCGTATTAAAATCATCAACCAATTCATTCGCAATTTCAATTTGATTTTTCAGTGAACTGATTTCTTCCAATTGATAATCGATTTTGTTTCTGAGTACTTGATCTTCAAATTTCAAATCTAATTCAGCGTCTTGCAATTTCAATTTGGCAATTTTAAAATTTCCTCTTTCTTTTCTCAAAAACAAAGGAAAACTAAAATTTATGCCATACTTATAATTCACAGTATTAAAATCCCTCACAAATTCCGGTTCCGATAAATAATTGTAATTCAAATTGATGGTTGGTTTCAATAAATCGCCTTTCAATCGTTTATCAACCTCTAGAATTGAAACTTTATTTTGTAATGATCTAATTTTTGGATGATTTTGAAAATCAATATCGGCTAACAATAAACCGTTTGTTTTTAATGTATTTTCAACCTTTTTTTCTAATTCTGTTTCCGGCGAAATACCAT
>ERZ761602.4708-NODE-4708-length-17049-cov-52.812287_pt1 | contig 17049 bp, 18 predicted proteins | sample MGYA00512165_ERZ761602 | MGnify/ENA primary metagenome ERZ761602 (study PRJEB28899, sample SAMN02445085) | bioreactor sludge metagenome | biome: EBPR sludge; isolation source: Thorneside wastewater treatment plant | place: Australia: Brisbane, Thorneside...
CGAGCGGCTCGAAGCCGGCGATGACCACCGGCTTGCGGTACTCCTCGGCGAAGAACTCGTAAGGGCGACTGCCGATGATCGTCGACACGTGGGCCGGACCGATGAAGCCGTCGAGCGGCACGGTCCCCCACCGGCGCACTTCCGGCGATTCGAGAATGCTGGCAATCGCCGATGGAGTCAGCACGTGACAGCACAGCACGGAGAAGTTGGGCAAGCCGAGCGCGGCCGCCTGTTTGATCGCCACCGCGGTCGGCGGCGTCGTCGTCTCGAAGCCGATGGCGAAAAACACGACCTGCCGCTGCGCATCCCTTTGCGCCAGCGCCACGGCGTCGGCACTCGAATACACCATGCGGATGTCGCCGCCGCGCGCCCTGGCCTGGAGCAGGGACAGCCCGTCCGAGGCGGGGACGCGCAGGCAGTCGCCATAGGTGCACAGGGTGACGCCTTCTTCCAGCGCCAGCCCGATCGCCTGATCGACGCGGCCGATGGGCAGCACGCAGACCGGGCAGCCGGGGCCGTGGATCATCCGGACATTGCCGGGCAGCAGGTCGCAGACGCCGTAGCGTGAAATCGCGTGCGTATGGCCGCCGCAGAATTCCATGAAGTGGTAACGGCGATCCGCTCCCGCTTCGCGATGGATGGCCCGGGCCAGCCCCCGCGCAAGTTCGCCGTCACGAAATTCGTCGATGAATTTCATCAGCCAGCCATCGTGCCGGCGTCGAACTGGCCGATTTCGCCAAACAGCGCCAAGGTTCTCGCCGCTTTGTCGGGGTCGAGCCTGTTCAGCGCGTAGCCGACGTGCACGATCACGTAGTCGCCGAGCGCGATGCCGTCGACCAGCGCCAGCGAGATTTCCTTGCGCACGCCAGCCAGATCGACCACGGCGCGGTCGTCCGCGCCAAGTTCGACGACCCGCGCTGGAATTGCCAGACACATTGCGAACCTCCTGAACTCCCCGCCCGCGCGGCAGGGTCACCGCCGTCCGACAAGCGTACTCAAAAAACCGCGTCTTGACACGGGTTTCGGCTTGTCAGCGACCGCCGCCGGCGATTGCACCGAAGCATCGGCCGGCGCTTCCGGCGGCGGTGCAAACACCGTCGCCAGCGCCTCGATCGCCGCCTGGCGCGCGGTCGCCATGTCTGGCAGGGCGCTGACCGGTGCAATCAGCGGGCAGTACTGGTACGGGCCGAGATCCGGGTCGTCGTCGGCCAGGAACTGCAGGGTGCCGCAGGGCAGGTTGAGGTAACGCCGCTCGCCGGCCGGAATGTCGCCCCACAGCGTACCGCCGCCGTGGATCAGGAAGAGGTTCAGGAACCACGGGGTGATCATCACGCCCAGCCAGTCGCCGTCGTGACGCCGGAAGCCGATCGCCTCGACGCTCAGCGCCGGATTGACGAAGGGCATGTCGCGCATGCGCGTCACCCACAGGTGACGGTAGTGGGCCTCGAGCCAGGCGCCCGGCTCCGCTTCCCTCGGCTGCGCCGGACGGATCGGCGGCGGCGTCAGGGCAGGCTGGCGGATGCGGTCGCTCACTTCGGCTGAAGGTCGCCGAAATCGCGACCTGGTTCGTGATCGCCTGCCAGCGATGCGGCCAGAGCGGCGAGCGCTTCCTCGATCAGCGCCAGTTGCCCCGGCTCGACGACTTCCCTGGCCAGTCCGAGCGAAGTCAGCACCCAGGCGCCGGGCGGTTGTGGGCCGATGAGCATCATGTTGACCAGTTGGCGGCGGCCGGCGCGTTCGACCCAGGCAAGATCGCCGTCACCCGCGAGGGCCACCACCTGCATCGGGATCGCCAGGCACATCAGGCGCGCTCCTCGATCGTCACGCCGCGGGCGCGCAGTTCGGTGAGCGTCAGCGCCACCAGCTCGGGCAAGCGCGCCGCGACGGCGGGGCTCAGCTCCATGCCAAGCGCCAGCGCTGCCGGCTCGATCCCGATGATGACGGTCTCCTGCGGGGCGCGGCCGGTGCATTCGAGACTCGCCAGGACATCGGAAAGGCCGGCCTGATGCGGCGACAGCTTGGTCCTGAAGAAGACGGGCACCTCGGCGCCCTTGAGCACGACAGGCGTTGCCGGAGCCCGGTTGCCGCGCACACAGTCGACGACGATCAGGGCATCGAGGTCTTCGAGTTGCTCGAGCATTTCCATCGCGCAGGTTCCGCCATCGACGAACTCGACTTCATCAGGCGCCTGCCAACCCGCGGCCAGCGCCTCGACCACGCGCACGCCGACCCCTTCGTCGGAGAGCAGGATGTTGCCGAGGCCGAGAACCACGATGCGCATGGTCGTCACCAGAAAGAAGGCGCGCCCAGTGTCGCGCCTCCCGGGATGGAATGAATTGCGCCGGATCAAACAGCCGAAACGGTGACCACCGGACGGTTCTCCTGGTCGACGACATGGACGGCGCAGGCCAGGCAGGGATCGAAGGAATGCACGGTGCGCAGCACCTCCAGCGGTTTCTCGGGATCGGCCACCGGATTGTCGACCAGGCAGGCCTCGTAGGCGCCGGGCGAATTGTTCTCGTTGCGCGGCGCCGCGTTCCACGTCGTCGGGACGACGCACTGGTAGTTCCTGATCTTGCCGGAGTCGATGACCACCCAGTGCGACAGCACGCCGCGCGGGGCTTCGTGGAAGCCCATGCCACGCTGCTCGCCTTTCGGGAACGCGGGATGGTTGAAAGTCTTGAGATCACCCTTGGCCATGTTGGCGATCAGCAGATCCCATTGCTTCGCCAGTTCGTCGCACTGCACCGCGCAGCCGATGGCGCGCGCGGCATGGCGGCCGATGGTGGAGTGCATGGCGTCGAGCCCGACCTTGGCGCCGGCCAGGCTGGAAACCAGATCGAGCGCCGTCGTCGCGTATTGCTTGGTCGGCTCGTGGCCGGCGGCCAGCATGCCGAGCACCCGGGCCAGCGGTCCGACCTGCATCGGCTTGCCGTAGAAGGTCGGCGCCTTGAGCCACGAGTACTTGCCCTCATCCTGGAAGTCGGTGTATTTCGGCGTCGTCTCGCCGCTGTATGGGTGCAGCGCCTTGTCGTCGCCACCCTTGTAGTCGTACCACGAGTGCCTGACCGCCTCGGCGACGCCATCGACGAAATACTTGTCGCCGAAGGTCTTGATCGGCCTGAAGCTTTCCAGCTTTCCCCCCTCGATGTGGCCGCCCGGCAGCGCGAACTCGGCGCCCTTGCCGTCGAGCGGAATGTCCGGCACGCACAGATAATCGGTGATGCCGCGACCGTGTTTCGTCCAGTCCGCATAGAACGCGCCAATCGCGGCGACGTCGATGAGATAGACGTTCTTGACGAAGTCGTCGAGCGAATCGATCCACTTCCTGACCGCCATCAGGCGCTCCATGGTCAGGACCGACTGCGAATCGAGTGACAGTGGATTGGAGACGCCGCCGACCGCGACGTTCTGGATGTGCGGCGACTTCGAGCCGAGGATGGCGACGATCTTGGAAGCGTGGCGCTGGACCTCGAGCGCCTGCAGGTAATGCACGACGGCCAGCAGGTTGACTTCCGGCGCCAGCTTCATCGCCGGGTGGCCCCAGTAGCCGTTGGTGAAGATGCCGAGCTGGCCGGTGCCGACGAAGCCCTTGAGCCGGTCCTGAACCTGCGTGAACTCGGCCTTGCTGTTGCCCTTCCAGGTCGACAGGCTCTGCGCCAGGCTGGCCGCCTTGCCGGGGTCGGCCTTGAGCGCGGAAACCACGTCGACCCAGTCGAGCGCCGAGAGGTGGTAGAAGTGCACGATGTGGTCATGCACGGCGTGGGCCAGCATGATCATGTTGCGGATGTATTGGGCGTTGACCGGAATTTCCAGCTGCAGCGCGTTTTCCACCGCGCGCACCGAGGCCATCGCATGCACCGTCGTGCACACGCCGCAGATGCGCTGGGTGATCGCCCAGGCGTCGCGCGGGTCGCGGCCGATCAGGATGGTCTCGACGCCGCGGAACATCTGGCCGGAAGCCCAGGCCTTCTTCACCCGGCCGCCGTCGACTTCGACATCGACGCGCAGATGGCCTTCGATGCGGGTGATGGGGTCGATGGTGATTCGTTTGGACATTTCTTTCTCCTGGTTCCCGAATTCAGTGGGCGCTCGCTTCTTCGCGCGGCAGCACCGGGAAGAGGCGGGTGACGACGATGAAGCCAAGCACCGCGACCGCGGTCATGCCGAATGTGACGAGCAGTTCGGGAACCGACGGGAAGTAGCGCCAGCCCGGACCCGTGTCGTAGCCGATCAGATAGCCGTTCAGGCGCAGGAGCGACCCGCCGAGCATGATCGCGGCGCCGCCCAGGAAGAGCCGGGCCGGGTTGCGGCGGGCCTCGGCCGTGGCAACCAGCGCGAACGGCAGGCAGAAGAGGATCATCTCGATCCAGAAAAAGACCGCGACCAGGCCGAAGTCGAAGGCGTTGCCCCAGGCGCCGCGCACCGTCAGGTCGACGACGCGCACGGCCAGATAGACGCCGAGCATGCCGAGCATCACCTTGGCCATCGGCCCCAGCATGCTGGTCTCGATCTCCCGCCGGTACGCCGAGGATGCGAGGCAGGACTCGAAAAGCACCACGCCGTAGCCCATGAGGATCGCCGACAGGAGGTAGAGGAGCGGCACGATCGGCGTCTGCCAGAGTGGATTGACCTGGCCGCCCATCAGGATCAGCAGCGTGCCGATCGACGACTGGTGCATCATCGGCAGGACGGTGCCGAGGGCGATGAAGAAGAAGAGCACCTTGCCCAGCTTCTTCCTGGCCACATTGAGGCCCCACTTCTCCATCAGGACGGGCGAGAACTCGATCCACATCACGAGGATATAGACCGAGATGCACAGCGCCGTCTCGAGCATCGCCGAATTCAGGTTCCAGGAACCGGGCCAGAAAATGTGCCAGAAGTTCCAGTAGCGCCCGAGATCGAACATGACGCCGATACCGGCGAGCGTGTAGCCGAACAGGCTGGCCAAGAGGGAGGGCCGCACCAGCGGGTGATACTCGCCCCGGTTGAAGATGTAGACCAGCATCGCCACCGAGAACCCGCCGCAGGCGAGGGCGGAGCCGATGAGGACGTCCACCACCACCCAGATACCCCAGGCGTAGCCATCGTTCAGGTTGGTCACCGCGCCCAGGCCGAGGACGAAGCGTGCGGCGAGGACGGCCAGCATCAGCGCGATGAGGAAGCCACAGACGACGGTGGTGGTGTTGATCAGTTTCCCGCCGACCGGAGCCGTGGGCAGATGCGCGCTCATGACTCGCCTCCCCTGGAATCCTTGTCATCCTTGCTGACATTGCGCCGGGCCGCCCAGGTCATGGCGCCGAGAACGGCGATCGGCATGATCATGCCCTGGTACAGCGTGTGCTGGATGGTCTCCGACGTCGACGCGGACGACTTCGCCGGCAGCGCGGGCATGCCGACCTTCTCGAATTCGATGGCCGACAGCTTGAGCACCTGGGTGCCGCCGTATTCGGTTTCGCCGTAGACATGCTGCACGTACCTGCCGGCCTGCACCTCGTAGCTCTGGTCGGGTTCCTTGCGCCAGGTGCTGGCCTTTTCCGCCTCGGCATCGCTGTAGGGCAGGCGGCCGCGCGGAATCGTCGTCGTCTCGCCCGGCTTGAGCGCCAGCCGCCGCCTGGCTTCGGCCAGCAGATCGACGGTGCGCCCGAACAGCGTCGCGCCGGTCGGACAGACCTCGGCGCACGCCGAGTAGTGGCCGTCCTTGTGGCGGTCGTGGCAGAGCTCGCACTTGCCGATCCGGCCGGTCGGCGAGTCGTACTGGTACTTGGGAATCCCGAAGGCGCAGGCGACCACGCAGTAACGGCAGCCAAGACAGGCATCGGGGTCATACGTGACGATGCCGGTCACCGGATCCTTCCGCATCGCCGATACCGGGCATGCCGAAACGCACGAGGCATCGGCGCAGTGCATGCAGGAAGTCTTCATGAAGGAGAAGCCGTTGATCTCGGCATCCTTGGTTTCGCCGGTACCGTTGGTATAGACCTTGATGACGTTGAAGGTGTGGCCGGTCGTGTCGAGCGGGGTGTCCCACAACCGGTCCGCCGTCTTGAATTCGGCCGGATTGTGGTTCGCCTCCTTGCACGCGGCGACGCAGGCCTGGCAGCCGACGCACAGGGTGGCGTCATAGAGCAGCCCTAAGCCGCCGGGCGGGTTGGTCAGGTTGCCGCGGGCGCTCGCCGGAGCCGGCGCCAGGGCCGCCACGGCGCTGCCGCCGCCGGCCAGGCAACCCTTGAGAAAATTGCGTCTGCTCAGCATCTCACACCTCCGCTGATTCGCCGCTGGCCTTGCCAGCCTTCTTCGCCCTTTCCATCTCCTCGGCCTTGTGCGAAAGCCCGAGATTCTTCGTCAGCCTGGCCCCGGCGCCGATCGCAACCCCGGCGACCGCGGCCAGAACGGCGGCGGATCCGAGCGTGGCGCCCATGCCCTTCTGCTCGATGACGCCCGGCAGGAAGACGCCGGGCTGGATGTTCTTCATCTTGGCCACGGCGTGGATGGGCTTCTGGAAGCCGATGCCCTGCTCGGTGCAGCCGATGCACGGGTGGCCGCAACCGACCGGCCAGGTGCCGGCGCCCATGTCGCCGAACTGGATGGTCGGGCAGTTGGCATAGGTTTCCGGACCCTTGCAGCCGAGCTTGTACAGGCAGAAGCCATGACGGTGCGCGTCGTCGCCGAATTCGAGGGCGAAGCGCCCGGCGTCGAAGTGGGCGCGGCGCTCGCAGTTCTCGTGCACCAGGCGCGAATAGGCGAATTTTGGCCGCCCCAGCGGGTCGACCGCGGGCAGGGCGCCAAAGGTCAGGTAATGGACGACGCTCGACAGGAAGTTGTAGGGGTTGGGCGGGCAGCCCGGGATGGTCACCACCGGCTTGCCGAGCACCTGCGAGGCGCTCGAGGCGCCGGTCGGGTTGGGGTCGGTCGACGGCATGCCGCCCCACGACGCGCATGAGCCGATGGCGATGACCGCGGCCGCGTCGGTGGCGCATTCCTTGAGCAGATCGATCGCGGTCTTGCCGCCGATCTTGCAATAGATGCCGCCGTCCCTGGTCGGGATGGCGCCTTCGACGACGAGGACGTACTGGCCCTTGTGCTCGGCCATCGCCTTGAGCCGCGCTTCCTCGACCTGATGCCCGGCGGCGGCGAACAGCGTCTCGTGATAGTCGAGCGAGATGACGTCGAGAATGAGCTTTTCCAGCGTCGGGTGTTCGGCGCGCAGCAGCGATTCGGTGCACCCGGTGCACTCCTGGAAGTGCAGCCAGATCACGCTCGGGCGCTTCTTGGCCGCCACCGCTTCGGCGATCGCCGCATCGGCGCCCTGCGGCAGTCCCAGGGTCGTCGCCAGAACCGCACAGAACTGCAGGAACTCCCGGCGCGTCATCGACAGGCGTGTCGCCGCCGCGTCGATCCGCGCGTCGCCCTCCAGCAACATCAGATCTTGCTTGGCCATGAACCCCTCCTCCTCTTGCCACCTCGAACCCGGCCGCTGACCGGCAATGTCTCTCTGTCGGGGGTCTGGCTATAGCTGTTATCGGAGCGTACTCCGCAAGAACCACGCCAGGGAGCGATCTCGCCTGTTTTCAGTCACTTGGCGGGATTCACCGGGAAGCGGGCCGGCCTCATGTGGAAATGTGGCTTCCACAATTCCCGTGTCAATGGTCGGTAACTTTGCATCGAGACAGGATGCTCCGTGTTCGCCCGGCGCGCTGCCAAGCCTCGCCCGGGCGCGCGGCCGTCGTCGTCGGGCGGCGCCCGGCGCCCTCCGGGCGCCCCGCCCCACGCCTCGAAATGCCGGCGCAGGGCGGACAGCGACACGGGTCTCATGGCGCCCCCGGCGCCCGCCGCGATTTCTGCGCGTTTTCTCCGGTCGACCGCAGCAGGAACCTTCCGGCAAGGCCGGGGCGACCGGGCGGAGACCTGCGCCTCCGCCCGCTGGCGCCACGCCGGGTTTGCTAGGCGAACTTGTCAATTCCCTCGGCGACGTCGCGCATCTGGTCGAACGAAAGCACCGAAGCCTTGGCGAGCCTCTCGTTCAGATCCTTGACGACGCCGCCCGAGAAGGCGCGCCACTGCTGCTCGTTCAGGGCATAGACAGCGCCCCGGAAATGCAGATGCGGACTCCGCATCCCGCCGGGAAACGGCGGCCGCCGGAGGGGCAGCGCGGCCTTCTCTTCGCGTGCCTCGACCGCGCCGGCGATTGCCTCGATTTCGAATGGCGCCGTGTCGATCGGCTTGAGCTTGTTCTTCTGGACGAACTCGCCGATCATGCCTTCGCGGCGGATCCAGAAGTCCACAGGCGGAATCCCCCGGATCCAGATGATCCGGTTCAACAGGTCCTGGCTTGCAAGTACGTTCATGGCCTACCTCCTTTTTCTGGTTGCCCAAGGACTGCCTGCCGCGGCTGCGCTTCAATGACCGGGGCAGGCGTTGAAACCCGGAGTTTCCTCATGCGACCTCCGTTCGCGGCGCTCCACTCGGCTCAACAGCGAGGGCTTGCCGGCCAGGTGGTCGGAGAAGATGCCGGGACGAATCGACTCGAGCCGCTCATACACGCGCAACGCGGTCGTCACGGCGGCACGCTCCGAGGCGCACAGGAACGGGCTCATCCGGTCGTAGCGGCCGGTCGACAGGAAGTTGGAGCAGCCGCACCAGTTCATGCAGTATTCCCGGATGCCGCACCCGGAGCATGGCGAGGTCGCCCCGGCGGCCGGATCGGTACAGAACCGGCCTTCCTGCTGCGGGGCGAGTCCGTCACGGATGTTGCCCACGCAATGCGGCCCGCCCCGGCCGTCGCCGATCAGCCGCTCACAAGGATAGATCGCGCCTTCCGCCGAGAAGGCGATCTCCCGGCTCCCCATCTGGCAGCGTTCCGAGCGCTGATATCCCCCGCGCAGCAGGACGGCGATCTTGCTGTCGAGGATGCTGACGAAATGGGGATCGTCCTCCAGGTGGGCCCGCACATAGGCGTCGCCAATGCTGCCGTAGATGCCGGGCAGTTTCGCCGCATCCTCCGCGCGCCACGGCGCGGTCACGTCGGGATTGAGGTAGATCTGCCGGACGCCGAGCGCCGACAGGAAGGCGACCGATCCCGGCAGGTCGTCCAGCGTCTCGGGACGATAGACCGAATTGACCATGACCAGCGGCAGGCGCTTCAGCGCGATGCCGATCGTCTTCAGCGCCTTGGCCGAGCTCGCCCTGCCGTTGCGGTACTTGCGGAATCGGTCCTGGACCTGCGGCGGTCCGTCGCAGCTCACGCACAGGACGATCCCGTGCTCGCGCAGGAAGTCGGCGATGTCGTCGGAGAAGATCGTGCCGTTGGTGACGACCGAGAGCGTGACGGCGCTCCGCTCATAGCCCGGATGGCTTTCGATGAGATCGACGATCTTCGTCAGCAGATTGAATTCGAGGAGCGGTTCGCCGCCAAAGAAGCCGATATCGATCTCTTCTCCGCTCGCCGACGAGGCGAAGATGGACTCGACGATCCGTTCGGCAACCTCGATCGGCATCCGGCCGGCGCGTTTGTCGATGTAGCAATAGGCGCACCTGAGATTGCACTGATGCGTGAGACAGAGCGTGTATTTCCTGGCCATCGCCGCTCCTTCGCTGCGTGCACGACCTGCGGCTCGTGCGCTGCCGGGTTCGTCGTTGTCGAAGGCTTCGATGCAAGAACCCGGCCAGAAAGCAATGTCGCCTGTTTTCAATCACTTGCAGCGATTCGCCAGGAAAGGGTATCGCGGATGTGGAAACCCGGTTTGCAGAACCCGTCTGCAAACGGTCAGCATCATTGCACTACGGCAGGGCGATCCCTTCGCTCATCCGCCGCGCCACCCAGGCCTGCCCGAGCGCGAGGCCGCCATCGTTGGGCGGCGCCTGGCGCGCCTCGAGCAAGGTGACGCCTTGCGCTTGCAGATGCCGGCGCAGGGCGGACATCAGCACGGCATTCATCGCACAGCCGCCGCCGACCGCGATTTTTGCCCCTTCTTTCCGGTCGACCGCGGCAAGCGCCCATTCCGCAAGGCCGGCGGCGACCGTGGCGTGGAACAGCGCGGCGCCTTGGCCAGGATCGTCACACTCGAGCAGAATCGGGAGCAGCGGCGAGAAGTCGAGTTCGTTACCCCGGATCGCATGGCCGCCGGGTAGCGCGGACTCGGGACCGTGCGCGGCGGCCAGCCCTTCCAGTTCCATCGCCGCCTGTCCCTCGTAACGCGACTCGGCGCGCATCCCGAGCAGGCCGGCGGCGGCGTCGAACCAGCGACCGAGGCTCGAAGCCGCCGGGCAACGCAGATCGCGGGCGAGCATGGCCAGCAACGGGCCGGCATCGCGCCCGGGATAGCGCTTCTTCAACCAGCCGGGCACGCGCCCTTCCAGTCCGGCGCCATGCAGGGCCGCCACCGCCATGCGCCAGGGTTCGCGGGCGGCGCGATCGCCGCCGGGAAGCCGCAGCGGCCGCAGATGCCCCAGCCGGTCGCACCGGGCGCCGTCGACGCGCAACAGCTCGCCGCCCCACAGGCCGCCATCCGGCCCGAGGCCGACACCGTCGATGGCGAGACCGACCAAAGGCCCGTTGACCCCATGATCGGCGCAGATCGCCGCAACATGCGCGTGATGGTGCGCCACGGCGACCGCCGGAATGCCGCGCTCGGCCGCCAGGCGCAGCGCCAGATGGGTTGACGCGAAATCCGGATGCAGATCGTGCGCGATCCGGTCGGGCCGCACATCGAGGATGGCGAGCAGGTGGGCGACGGTTTCCTCGAGGAAGCCGATGGCCGCCGCGTTGTCGAGGCCGCCGATGTGCTGCGACAGGAAGGCCTCCCCGCCCCGCAGGACGCAAACCGTGTTCTTCAGGTAGCCGCCGAGCGCCAGCACGGCCGGTCCGTCGCCGGCGAGCGGTATCGGCGCCGGCACGTACCCGCGGGCACGGCGAATGAAGGCGGGGCCGGCGCGCACCACGGAGTCGTCGCAGCGGACGGCGATTTCCCGGTCATGAACGAGAAAGGCATCGGCGATGCCGGCCAGTCTTCGTTGCGCCTCGTCATCGCCGATGACCAGCGGTTCGCCGTGCGGGTTGGCGCTGGTCATGACCAGCAGCAGATCGCTGATCCCGGCGACCCAGCCGGCGCCCGCCGGACGGCCGGCTGCCTCGTGCCAGAGCAGCAGGTGCAGCGGCGTCGCCGGCAGCATGACCCCGAGCCACGCCAGGCCGGGCGCGATACCGGGCAGTTCGGCCGCCGACTTGGGGCAGAGCACGATGGGCGCGGCGGTGCTTTTCAGCAATTCCGCTTCCGCCGCGCCGACCCGCGCGTACCCGGCCAGCGACGCGGAGTTCAGCGCCATCACGGCGAATGGCTTTTCCTCGCGCTGCTTGCGCCGGCGCAGTTCGGCGACCGTGGCGGCATTGCGCGCATCGCACGCGAGATGGAAGCCGCCCAGCCCCTTGATGGCCACTATCCGGCCAGCGGCGAGCAGGCGCAGGGTTGCGCCGACCGGATCGCCGGGGACGGGTGTGCCGCTGCAATCGAGCAGCCGGAGCCGCGGACCGCATTCCGGACAGCAGGTTGTTTCGGCATGGAAGCGGCGATCGGCCGGCGCCGTGTATTCCGCCAGGCAAGCCGGGCAGAGAGGAAAGGCGGCGAGGCTGGTCTGCTCCCGGTCGTAGGGGATGCGCCGGCTCACGGTGTAGCGCGGGCCGCAGTGCGTGCATGTGGTGAAGGCGTAGCGCCAGCGACGATTGCCGGGGTCGCAGATATCGGCGATACAGTCGGGGCAGATCGCCGAATCGGGACCGATGGCGGTCGACACCCTGCCGCCGATGCTGTCGATGATGGAAAATCCGGCGCCGGACACGTCGGCGGCAATCGCCTCGATCCGGTCGACGCGCGCCAGCCGCGGCGCCTCGTTGGCCAGGCGGTCGAGGAAATCGGGCACTTTTTCGCCGTCGACCGCGATCGTCACGCCGCCGCCGTCGTTGCGCACCCATCCGGTCAGTCCGAGTTCATTGGCCAGCCGCCACACGTAGGGACGAAAGCCGACGCCCTGGACGAGCCCGCGCACGCGAATCCGCCGGCCAGCCATGGGAAACTACCGCGCGGCCAACTGACGTTCCAGTTCGGCGACACGGCGGCGAAGTCCGTCGACCGTCTCCGCGCGCTTGCCGCGCTGCGCCGCGAGCCCGGCTTCCAGCCACGACACCCAGGCCGCGAGTCCGTCGCCGCTGGTCGCCGAGACGCGGAAGATGGTCAGCTTCGGGTTGACCCGGCGCGCGTTGGCTTCCGCCAGATCGGCGTCGAATTCGAGGTAGGGCAGCAGGTCGCACTTGTTGAGCAGCAGGACGCCGGCGGCGCGGAACATGTCAGGGTACTTGAGCGGCTTGTCCTCGCCCTCGGTCACCGAGAGGATCGCCACCTTGTGCTGCTCGCCGAGATCGAAGGCGGCCGGGCAGACGAGGTTGCCGACGTTTTCGATCAGGAACAGCGATTCGTCGGCCGGCTTCAGGCGCTCCAGCGCGTGCGCTATCATGTGGCCGTCAAGGTGGCAGCCCTTGCCGGTATTGATCTGCAGCGCGGCGACACCGGTGGCGCGAATCCGCTCGGCGTCGTTGGAGGTCTGCTGGTCGCCCTCGACGACGCTGATCGCCACTTTCCCCTTCAACGATTCGATGGTCCTGACCAGCAACGCCGTCTTGCCCGAACCGGGACTCGACACGAGGTTGAGCGCAAGGATTCCCCGTTCGTCGAACCACCGGCGGTTGGCCGCGGCATAGGCATTGTTCCTGGCGAGAATATCCTGCTCGATCCGCACCATGCGCGCCTGGCTCATCCCGGGCGCATGGACGCCAGCCGGGCCGGCGCCGTAATCGAGATCGCCGGCGACGCCGTGCTCGTGGTGACGATGTTCGTGCCCGTGCGGATGGGCATGCGCGCCGCCATGCTCGTGCGCGTGGCCAGGCGCCGTGCCGTCGTCATGAACATGGACATGCTCATGCGCCTCGTCGCGCGCTTCGCCCGCGACCTTCGTTTCTCCTGCTCCGCAACCGCAAACCGTACACATCGCGTCACCTCCCGTTCGCCTACTCGATCTCGATCTCCCTGACCCGCATTTCGGTTCCCCCGGTCGGCTGCAACGGGTAGCCGCCGCACCGCGGACAGGCGCCGAAAACCTCGTCCATCGCCCCCGGCTCGCCGCAGGACATGCACCAGCCGACGCCGGGCACATCGACGATCTCCAGCGCCGCCCCGTCGGCGATCGTGCCGGCAACGACGGCTGCGAAACAGAACCGCAGGGCTTCCGGCTCCACGGACGAGAGGCGACCGATTTCCAGTACCACCAGCTTAACCCGTTGCGCGTTTTCGCGCATCGCCGTTTCTTCGACCAGCTGCAGCACGCCCTCGGCAAGCGCCATTTCATGCATCGTTCACCTCCAGAACATGCGGCAGGCAAGGGTCGAGGGCGAGCACGGCCAGGTGGAGCCAGCGCTTCGCCTCATCCGGCGAGGCGAAGCGACGGTCAGCGAGCAGTCCGCAAAGCGCGCTGGAATCGGCAAACAGGACGTCGGTCGGCGCCACGACGCGGTAGTGCGACACCGCGCCCGCAGGGAGGCGCACGGCATGGGTAAGCACGCCGCGCGCCGTAACCGCCTGCGCGACACCCCAGCCGTTGCCCCCGGCCGCCGCCAGCGGGTAGGGGGCGCCCCCCGCCAGCGCCGCGGCGGCGCGTTCGACCGCGGCGATGCGCCCCCGATACGCCGCGCGAATCGATGGCGGCGCGCCCATCGCCGGCAGGAAATCACCGTCTTCCTGCCAGCCGGCAAGCCACTCGCCGGGCAGCGGACCGGGAGGCGCGCAGCTGGCGTCGCTGCCGCGGTCGACCAGCCTGGCGAGGCAGATTTCCGCGAGGCGGTGGAGAACATCGGCCAGCAACCGTGTGGTTGATTCGGCGCAGCCGCCGCCTTGCCGGGTCGCTCGCCAGGCGATGAAGGCTGCCTGGTCCGGCGGCAAGCCGAGCGCCGGCGGCCAGTCGAGCAACAGGCGCCAGAGGCTTTCGTGCAGCATCTCGATCCACAACCCGGCATCGTCCGCCGGCCGCGGTGCTTCGCCCGCCGCTGCCGCCAGCGCCGCCTGCGCCGCCGCACCTTGCGCCCGGGCGCAGATCGTATACAGGCAGGGCACGGTCCTGATCACCGCTTCCGGCGACTGGCCGATGAAAAGCTGCGTCACCGGCGGGCGCCGGAGATCGACTTCGACATGCCCCAGACGGCCTGCCCCGAAGCCGGCCCGGACCGTCAGCGAGCCGGCCGTCGTCACGCGCCGGACCTTGGCGGCATCGAGACGGCCAGCCAAGCGACCGTTGGCCAAGCCGGCGCGGGAGAGTTCCGCGGCACCATGGAGCGAGGATCAGTCCACACGAGACGCCTTTCATGCATGCGGCCCGGACGCCGGAACGGCAAAGCTTGTCCGGACCTTTTGCCAATGGTACATAATGCGGGGCAATCCGCATTCCCCGAAATCACATGTCTCATATGTCATCGCCACCGTCCCCGTCCCGTTGCGGACCTTTCGCGACGCGGCATCTCCCGGCGATCTGCCTGACGATCGCCCTGGAGATGCTCGGCATCGCGCCTGCCGGCGCGGCGGACGCGCTGCGCTGGTTCAGCGACGGACGTCCGACGGCGACCGCGCGCAAGGCGGTCGATCTCCTCTCCAGCGCCGCCGAGGATGGCCTCAATGCCAACGACTATGGCGCCGAATTCCTGCGAAATGCCATCGAAAGCGCAGCCAATGGTCCTGTTCCCGGCAACGACTCGCTGCTTCGGATCGATCAGGCGCTGACTTCCGCAACCCGGCGCTATCTCGCGGATCTGCGCTCCGGCCGCATCGACCCGCAGCAGCTCGCGGAAAACTACGGCGGCGCATCCGGGCCGGGATTCGACCCCGACGCCCTGCTGAATTCGGCAATTGCCGACGACCGTCTGGCGGAAGCGGCGCGCGGCGCGCAACCCCCGCTCGCCCAGTACCGGGAACTGCGGGAGGCGCTCGCCCGTTACCGGCTCCTGGCAGGGAATCCGGCCTGGCACAGGGCATTGCCGCCGCCGGCCGAAGGCAAGCTCCAGCCGGGGCAGGCTTATCCCGGCATCGCGGTCCTCGGCCAGCGGCTGAAGCTGCTCGGCGACCTGCCGGCCAACGGCGCGCCGCCGGCACGCTACGAAGGCAGGCTCGTCGACGGCGTCAGGTCGTTTCAGGAACGCCACGGGCTGACGCCGGACGGCGTCGTCGGCAAGGGCACCCTCGAGCAACTGAACGTCACGCCCGAAGCGCGGGTCAGGCAACTCGAACTGGCGCTCGAGCGCCTGCGCTGGACGCCGCTGCCGCCGGCATCGCGCGCCATCGTCGTCAACATTCCGGAGTTCAGGGTGCGCGCCTACGAGGTGCGCGACGGCAAGGTCGAGGTCAAGGCCGCGATGAACGTCATCGTCGGCAATGCGGCCAAGACCCGGACGCCGATCTTCGACGCCGAGATGCAGTTCGTCGAGTTCAGCCCGTACTGGAACGTCCCGCCGTCGATCGCCCGCGGCGAAACGCTGCCCAAGCTGCGGCGCGAGCCGGGCTATTTCGATCAGCAGGGATTCGAATTCGTCGGCCGCGATGGCAGGGTGGTCAGCGGTTTTTCCGAGGCCAGCCTGGACGCGGTCCAGCGCGGGGAAATGCGCATCCGCCAGAGGCCCGGCAGGAGGAATGCGCTCGGCGACATCAAGTTCGTCTTTCCCAACAGCGACAACATCTACCTGCACCACACGCCGACCCCCCATCTCTTCAAGCGCGACCGCCGCGACTTCAGCCACGGCTGCATCCGCGTCGAGGAGCCGGTGGCGCTGGCGAAATTCGTCCTCGCCGACGAGCCGGAATGGACCGAGGAGCGCATCGTCCAGGCAATGACCAAGGGCCGGTCGGCGACACTGCGCCTGCGGGAACCTTTTCCGGTGGTCATTGCCTACACCACCGCCGTCGTCCGGGACGGGAGGATTCATTTCTTCCCAGACATCTACGGCCAGGACAAGATCCTGGACGAAGCCCTGCGCCAGCGCGCGCCATCTCCGGGTGCTTTCAATCGCATTGCAATTGGCGCAAAATCGAACTACTAGATTCCGAGTCGAACCCCATGTCGAATCCGCATATCCACCACTCACGCCGCCTGTTTCTTAGTCGCGCGGCCAAGCTGGCCATGGCGGGCGTGGTCCTGCCTCTGGCCAAGCCCGCCCTTGCCGCGCTGCCCAATGCGCGCAGCCTGGAATTCGATCACACCCATACCGGCGAGCGGGTTTCGGTCGTCTTCGCTGTCGGGACCCACTACGTCCCCGACGGGCTGAGCACGCTCAATCGTTTTCTGCGCGACCATTACTCCGGCGAAATCGGCCAGATCGACCCGCAGCTGTTCGACCTGCTGTACAGGACACGTCAGGAACTCGGTTCCGACCAGCCCTTGCACGTCATTTCCGGCTACCGCTGCGCCGCCACCAATTTCCGCCTGCGCAACAGCCGTGGCGGTGGTGTCGCCCGCAACAGCCTGCACATGCAGGGCAAGGCGATCGACATCCGCATTCCCGGGGTGCCGCTTTCCGACCTCCGCGATGCCGCGATGTCGCAGAGCGTCGGCGGCGTCGGCTTCTATCCGCGCGACAAGTTCGTCCATCTCGACACCGGCAAGGTGCGTCACTGGTAAGTTTCCCCGGTTTTTGCCGGTTTTCCGGCGTCGACCGCAACCGTCTCAGTCGAGCAGGTGATAGGCCGGCGATGTCAGCGCATGCACGGCCGCCAGCAGGGCGTCGATGGCCTTCGGGCGGACGAAGCCGACGCGCCAGGCGAGCGCGATGCGCCGCGACGGTTCCGGCGGCGAGAAGGGAATCACGCTGATCAGGTCGTTGCTGTACGGGTGACGCAGGGCGCCGTCCGGCAGCACGGAAACGCCGAGACCGGACGCCACCATGCAGCGGATGGTGCCGATCGAGTGGCCGAGCCGGACATCGGTCTCCGGGCTGCTGACCTGCGGGCAGGCGCCCAGCACCTG
>ERZ761602.4711-NODE-4711-length-17045-cov-4.826780_pt1 | contig 17045 bp, 11 predicted proteins | sample MGYA00512165_ERZ761602 | MGnify/ENA primary metagenome ERZ761602 (study PRJEB28899, sample SAMN02445085) | bioreactor sludge metagenome | biome: EBPR sludge; isolation source: Thorneside wastewater treatment plant | place: Australia: Brisbane, Thorneside...
CGGGCTGCCGATGCCGTCCGCGCTGCCGGCGCCGCGGCGCGCCGCGGTCGGCGGCGCGCCGGACGCGAAGACCGAGGCCGCGCTGTTCTACACCTCGGGCACCACCGGCCGGCCCAAGGGCTGCATCATCTCGAACCGCTACTTCCTCAACGTCGCGTTCGAGTATTCGCGCATGGGCGGCATCATCGCGATCCGGCCCGGCGAAGACCGCATCCTCAATCCGCTGCCGACGTTCCACCAGAACTGCGGCGCCGTCACCTTCACGACCGCGGTGGTGACGCGCAACTGCCTCGTCACCGCCGACCGCTTCCATGCGCGGAGCTGGTGGAAGGACGTGGTCGAATCCGGCGCCACCGCGATCCACTATCTCGGCATCATGGTGCCGGCGCTGCTGAACCAGCCGGAATCGCCGGACGAGAAGCGGCACAGGGTGCGCTTCGGCTTCGGCGCCGGCGTGGACCCGGCCGGTCGCGCGGCGTTCGAGAAGCGATTCCGCTTCCCGATCGCCGAAGGCTGGGCGATGACCGAGACCGGCAACTTCATCAAGGACACGCACGAGCCGCGCCAGACCGACCGCCGCGCGATCGGCAAGTCCAACGCCTGGATGGAAGCGCGCATCGTCGACGAGAAGGACAACGAACTGCCGCGCGGCACGCCGGGCGAGCTCGTGGTGCGGGCGCCCGGCCCCGATCCGCGCCGCGGCTTCTACTCCGGCTACCTCAAGGACCCGGCGGCGACCGACGTCGCCTGGCGCGGCGGCTGGTTCCACACCGGCGACACCTGCCTGATCCAGGACGACGGCATGGTGGTGTTCCTCGACCGCAAGAAGAACATCATCCGCCGCTCGGGCGAGAACATCGCCGCGGCCGAGGTGGATGCCTGTCTGCAGACGCATCCCGCCATCGACCGGGTCGCCGCGATCGCGGTGCCCGACGAGATGCGCCAGGAAGAGGTGATGGCCTGCGTCGTGCTGAAGCCTGGCCACGCGCCCGACGCCGCCACGGCCGCCTCGATCACCGAGCACGCGCTCGCCCGGCTCGCCTACTACAAGGCGCCGGGCTGGGTGTTCTTCCGCGATTCGCTGCCGCTCACCTCGACGCAGAAGGTGCAGAAGGCGCAAATGTTCCCGGCCGGCGTGGATCCCCGTAAATTGCCGGGTGCGTTCGATCTCCGCGAGAAGAAGAAGCATACGAAGCGGTGACGCCGGACACGATCACGGCTCGATCCCGCCCTTTCCGATATCGTCTCGTTTGATATCATCGCCCGCGCGGCGCGCCGCCGCGGATGGGGTGCACGATGTTCCTTCGCGCGCGATCCAAAGACCGGCCGTATCATTGGGGCCCCTTTCCGCTCGAGGCGCTGCCGCGCGATGCGGCCCTGATCGCCCGCGAGGAAAACCTGCCGGCGGCGGCGGCGCCGGAAGACGCGCCCGGCCCGCTGGGCGCGGCGCTGCGCCACTACCGCGACCTCTTCGCCGCGCTCGCCGACGCCGAGAAGGCGAAGCTGCCGGCGCCGGTGCCGGACGATCCGGAACGGCGCGCCGCCGACGTCAAGGGCTGCGGCTACTTCATGAATGCGAGCCAGGTCGGCATCTGCCGGATCCCCGACAATGCGTGGTGCCTGGGCTCCGCCAGGGATGCGCATGCCTATGGCGTCGTCATCCTCGTCGAGTACGGCCGCGTTCCGGAGAGCGGCAACGTCGCGCGCATTTGGATCGCTCCCGCCGAACGCGAAGCCGCGGAAATGCGCGCGACCGAAATCGCCGTCTGCCTCGCGCGCCATGTTCGAGCGATGGGCTTCGCGGCCCGCGCCGACGTTCCGGGCCGCAGGAAGCTGGATCACGAGCGGCTGGCCGTGCTCGCCGGACTCGCCTGGCGGCGCGGCAGCGGCTTCGCCAACCCCTATGTCGGCGGCCGCTTCGCGCTGGCCGTCGTCTCGACCGACTACGCGCTGGCCACGGACCTGCCGCTGGCCGAGAGCGGCCCCAAGCCGGACGGCTTCCGCTACTGGCTCGGCATCAACGGCGCCACCTCGGGCCGCGAGCGCCGGCGACGCGCCAAGCGCGCCTCGCACCTGAGCCGCTTCCCGATGGAGACGGTGAAGCGCGTCGACCGCCCGACGACGCTGATCCTCGACGACGAGGTGCCGCGCGTCTCGAAGCGCGCCGCGTTCTTCGAGCGCGCATTGCAGGGCGACCTCGGCGAGAAGTCGAAGATCGAGCGCAGCCGTTTCTCGTTCAAGCATCCGGTATCGTGGGCGCAGCTCGGCATGATCCGCAGCCTCGTCCCGCACCAGGACGGGCCGGTGGCCGCCACGGGCGGTGAGCGCCATGCAGATGCCGAGGCCAACACGCGCGCGATCAAGTCGCTATCCTACTTCCTCGGCGCGGACCTGACCGGCGTCTGCGAGATCCCGAACTACGCCTGGTATTCGCACAAGACCGACGGCAAGCCGATCGAGCCTTACCACCGCTATGCGGTGGTCATGCTCATCGACCAGGAATTCGAGACGATGGAGGGCGCCAGCGGCGACGACTGGATTTCGGGCGCGCAGAGCATGCGCGGCTATCTGCGCGGCGCCGAGATCGCCGGAATCATGGCCGAGACGATGCGGGCACTCGGCTTCCCGGCCCGCTCGCAGACCAATGCCGACAGCGACGTGCTGCACATCCCGCTGGTGCTCTGGGCGGGCCTCGGCGAGCTTTCGCGCATCGGCGAGCTGGTGCTCAATCCGTTCGTCGGCCCGCGGTTCAAGTCCGTCGTGCTGACGACCGACATGCCGCTCGCGCCCGACAAGCCGATCGATTTCGGGCTCCAGTATTTCTGCAACAACTGCCTGAAGTGCGCGCGCGAATGCCCCTGCGACGCGATTCCGTGGGGGGACAAGGTGATGTTCAACGGCTACGAGATTTGGAAGCCGGACGTCGAGCGCTGCACGCGCTATCGGCTGACGAATTCCAAAGGATCGGCCTGCGGCCGCTGCATGAAGACCTGCCCGCTCAACAAGGTCGTCGACGCCGACGGGCCGCTGTTGACGCGCCTCGCGAGCTGGTGCGGCGTCAGTGCGATGTGGCTGAAACCTCTGCTCGTGCCGGTCGCCACCTGGCTGGACGACCGGCTCGGCAACGGCCGGCGCAATCCCGCGAAGAAATGGTGGTTCGACCACGAGATCGTGGGCGGCGTGGCGGTGGCGCCGCCGAAGGGTACGAACCAGCGCGACATCGAGCCGGATCGCAGGCTCGATCCGGCGAAGCACAGGGTCGCCTACTACCACGCGAACATGATGCCGCCGCCCGACGCGCCGGCTCCGGTGCCGATCGACCGCAAGTCGGCGCTCGCCGCGGCGGAGGTCGTCGAGACTCCGGAGCAAGCGCGAACGCGCAAGGCTGCCGGCGGGCCGATGCCCGCGCACTATGCGCCGACTCCGCCGGCGGGCCGCGCGGCCAGCGGCGACGCTGCGCGCGTCAAGGGCCCGTTCGAGGCGGCGAAGGAGACGGCTTCGGCCCGTTGAGGAACCACGTCTTCATCCGCCCCTTGCCTTTGACCTCGATCTCGCCGCGCGGCTCGAGATCGAACTCGTCCGCGAGCCGGGCGTGGGCCGCCTCGGACACCTGGATCCGGCCGGGCTCGCCGGTCGATTCCATGCGGCTGGCGACGTTCACCGTGTCGCCCCACACGTCGTAGAAGAACTTCTTCGTGCCGACCACGCCGGCGACGACGGGGCCGGAGCTGATGCCGATGCGGATCGACAGCGGCCGCCCGGTGCGTTCGGCGATCCGGGCGACGGCCGCGCGCATGTCGAGTGCGAGCCGCGCGAGCGCCTGGGCGTGATCGGCGCGCGGCGCCGGCACGCCGCTCACCACCATATAGGCATCGCCGGTCGTCTTGATCTTCTCGAGGCCGTAGCGCTCGACGAGAAGGTCGAACGCCGTGAAGAGATCGTTCAGGAACAGCACGAGATCGACCGGCGGGGTCTCGGCCGCCCGCGCGGTGAAGCCGGCCATGTCGGCGAACAGGATCGAGGCCTCGGCGTGGCTGTCGGCGATCACCGGCTCCTTGGCCTGCTTCAGGCGCGCGGCGATCGCCGGCGGCAGGATGTTCGTGAGCAGCGCCTCGGAGCGGGCGAATTCGCGCTCGGCCGCGGCCTCGGCGCGCGCGATCGCGCGCACCGCGTAATAGACCACGGCGAACAGAATCGCGATCGTCACGGCCGCGGAGACGACGAAATTGACGATCAGCGTGGCCGGCGGCACCAGCAGCGCGTTGAACGGAAGATAGAGCTGCGCCGCGACGAACATGATCGCGCCCAAGGCGACGACGGCCGCCGACAGCTTCGCGCGCTCGACGCCGAAGAACAGCACCGAGAGCGCCGCTGCCGCGATGTAGTAGAGGTGAATGCCGGACCCCGTGCCGAGCGCCGCGGCGAGCGCGAAGCTCGACACGTAGACGCTGCCCGCCAGGACCAGCGGGCCGGCGAGCGGCCCGAACCGGTGCAGGAACGGCACCGCGGCCCAGACCAGCGCGTCCGCGCCGTTGATGGCGACCAGGATCCAGAGCGTCTTGAGATCGTCGAGCGCCTGGAACAGCGCGAACGCGGCCGCGACGGGCGCGGCGATGAACGCCGTGATGTTCACCGCGCGCAGGCGGCGCGCGATCTTCTCGGGATAACCCGCGGTTCCGAACGCGATGTTGGGCCAGAAACGCAATGCTCGGCCTTTCGCCCGATGGCGTGCCGCCGCCCGGCCGGCGGCGCCCGGCGCCGCGCCGCCGGGGGTCAGCGGTCGTCGCGATCCTTGTCGCCGTCTCCGTCGTCGCCCTCGCCGTCGTCGTTATCGCCGATGATGTCGTCGGCGAGCTCGCGCAGGAACTCGGCGAGCTCCTCGGGATCGGCGATTTCGGCGGACTGGTTCACCGCCGCCTCGATCATCGCGACCGGAAGATAGTCGGCGAGGTCGCCGCTCGACTTTATGGCTGTCTCGAGGTGCTTCTCGGCCAGCGCAAGCGCCTTGTCGTAGGATTTGTCCTCGCGCAGATCGATCAGGTCGGCCATGGCTCGATTCTGCTCCGTGCCCGTGATTTCCGTCGGGGAGGAACGAACGATAGCGGCAGCCGCCCGCGCTGGCGAACGGTTTTTTCTCAGCCCCCGGTGCGCGCGATGAGGGTCTTGAGCGCCCGCTTCAGGGCGGCCGCCTCGCGCGCGGAATAGCCGGCGAGCACGCGCGCCTCGTGTGCGCGCGCCAGCGGCACGAGCTCGCCGGCGAGCCGCCTGCCCTTCTCGGTGAGGCGCAGCAGAACCCGGCGCCGGTCGGCGGCGTCGCCGAGGCGGACGACGAGGCCGTCCGCCGCCATGCGGTCGAGAACCTTGGTGAGCGTCGGCTGCTGCGAGAGCGCGCGCTCGGCGAGCAGGCCGACCGTGGCCGGGCCGCCGGCGAGCTGCCCCAGCACGCGCCATTCGAGCACCGAGAGGCCCTTGCGCTTCACGATCTCGTGGAACTGCGCGCTCGCCTCCATGCTGGCGCGGGCGAGCAGATAGAGGAGATAATCCTCGACGAAATCGTGCGCCGGCTCGGCGGCGGGCTGCGCGCGGGCGGGGCTGGCCATCGGCCTCTCGCTCAAAACATGAAAATTCATATTATGACTTTTCATGTAAATCAAGCCGTGCTAGGAACCCGGCCAGCCGAAGGGAGCGACGCCATGCTGCAGGAACGCATCGAAGGCAAGTGGATCGACGCCTTCGCCAGGGTCTTCACGCAATGCGACGTGAAGGCCGGCGACCCGGTCGCGATCTTTTCGGAGACGCAGTCGCGGCCCGTCAACGTGCACCTCGCCGAGCTGGCGCTGCTGCGGCTCGGCGCGCGGCCGTTCCACGTCGTCGTGCCGAGCCCGGCGCAGAGCATCGCGGTGCCGATCCGCTCGACCGGCGCCACGAACACCATCGGCGGCCTGAAGCCGATCGTCCAGGCGCTCGGCGGCAGCGTGCTGTTCGCCGATCTCACCGTGGAAGGCATGATGCACGCGCCCGAGCTGCCCGAGATCCTGAAGATGGGCGCGCGCGGCCTCTACATCTCGAACGAGCATCCCGAGGCGCTGGAGCGCCTCGCGCCCGACCCCGCGCTCGAAGAGCGCGTCAAGGCGGGCATGAAGATGCTGCGCGGCGCCAAGCAGATGCGCGTCACCTCGCCGGCCGGCACCGACCTCACCGTGGCGCTCGAGAAGGCCGTCGTCGGCGGCGTGTGGGGATTCACCAAGCGCCCCGGCACGTTCACCCACTGGCCGGGCGGGCTCTGCCTCTGCTTCCCCGCCAGGAACACGACGAGCGGCCGCCTCGTCATGGCGCCGGGCGACGCGAACCTGACGTTCAAGCGCTATCTCGAGACGCCGGTGACGCTCACGATCGAGCACGACTACGTCACGAAAGTGGACGGCGACGGCCTCGATGCCGAGCTGTTCCGCAGCTACATCGCGGCGTGGGGCGACCGCGAGGCCTATGCCGTCAGCCATGTCGGCTGGGGCATGAATCCAGGCGCGCGCTGGGACAGCCTGCCTTTCTACGACAAGCGCGACTTCAACGGCATCGAGCTGCGCGCCTTTGCCGGGAACTTCCTCTACTCCACCGGTGCCAACGAAGTGGCCGGCCGCCACACGCTCGGCCATTTCGACCTGCCGATGCGCAACTGCACGGTGACGCTCGACAACCAGACCGTCGTCAAGGGCGGCGTGCTGCAGGCGCCGCTCGCCTGATGCCCCAGCGCGTTCCGACACCGGCCTATGCCGCCGCGGGCACGGGCCCGCGCACCGTGCTGTTCCTGCACGGGATCGGCGGCAATCGCGGTTCGTTCGCGGCCGATCTGCCGCGGCTCGCCGCGGCGTGGCGCGCCTTGGCCTGGGACATGCCCGGCTACGGCGCCTCGCCGCCGATCCGGCCGCTCACCTTCGCGGCGCTCGCCGAGGCCGCGATCGCCGTGCTCGACGCCGAACGCGCGGACAAGGCCGTGCTCGTCGGCCATTCGCTCGGCGGCATGATCGCGCAGGAGACGGCGGCGCGCTTCCCGGAGCGCGTCTCCGGGCTCGTGCTGTTCGCGACCAGCGCCGCCTTCGGCGGCAAGGACGATTCGTTCAAGACCGCGTTTCTCGCCGATCGCCTCGCCCCGCTGAACGCCGGCAAGACGATGCCCGAGATCGCGGAACAGCTCACGAAGGGCCTGTTCGGGCCCGCGCCGCCCGAGGCCGCGCGCCGGCAGGCGATCGCCAGTATGGCCGCCATCCCCGAGGCCTCCTATCGCGCGGCGCTCGAATGCATCGTGACGTTCGACCGGCGCGACGACCTCGCCCGCATCGCCTGCCCCACCCTCGTGCTGGCAGCCGAGCACGACGCGCTCGCGCCGCCCAAGACGATGGCGCGCATCGCCGAGCGCATTCCCGGCGCCGCCTATCGCTGCATCGCCGGCGCCGGCCATCTCGCCAATTTCGAGCAGCCGGCCGCCTTCGCCGCCGCGCTCGACGAATTCCTCGCCTTGATCCCCTGACCGGAGACCATCCATGCCCGCCGTCGCCGACATGTTCTCGCCGCTCAACGCCAACCAGCGCCGCTTCGTCGACGCGGTGCGGGCGATGGGCCCCGAATTCCAGCGGCGCGGCTTCGCGAACGACGCCGAGGGCAAGTTCCCGGCCGCGAACTATGCGGACCTCAAGAAGCACAAGCTGCACGCGGTGAACGTGCCGACGCGCTACGGCGGCCTCGGCGGCAGCTACATGGATTACGGCGTGTTCAGCGCCGAGCTCGCGCGCTGGGACGGCGCGACCGCCCTCACCTTCAACATGCACGCGGCGACCATGATGTGGTCGAGCGTCATCGTCGACGATTTCGACCTGCCCGCCGAGGCGAAGAAGAAGCACGAGGCGAACCGCGCGAAGGTCTACGAGAAGGTCGTGAACGAGGGCGCCATCTTCGCGCAGCCCTTCTCCGAGCCGAACAGCGCGGCCGCGGCGGGCCGCGCGCCGTTCGGCACGGCCGCCAAGCGCGTCGACGGCGGCTTCATCGTCAGCGGCACCAAGCATTTCGCGTCGCTCGCCGGCTACGCCGACTACTACGCCGTCGTCTGCACCGAGGAAGACAAGGACGGCATGCACGACGTCAAGAACACGGTGCTGATCGCGGTCCCAGCCAAGGCGAACGGCGTGAAGCTGTTCGGCGGCTGGGACGTGCTCGGCATGCGCGCCACCGATTCGCGCTCGCTCGAGTTCAATGACGTGTTCGTGCCCGACGAGAACATGCTGATGCCGCCGGGCATCTACTACCAGGCGGCCGTGAAGTGGCCGCACATGTTCGTCTCGCTGACGCCGTCCTACCTCGGCATCTCGCAGGCGGCGTTCGACTTCACCGTCGCCTATCTGCGCGGCGAAGCCGAGGGGGCGCCACCGGCCGGCGGCCCGCGCCACAGCGCGGCCAAGCAGATGGCCGTGGCCCAGATGCGGATCAAGCTCGAGCAGTCGAAGGCGCTGTGGTGGAAGATCATGCACGAGGCGCGCATGAATCCGACCAAGGAGGAGCGCTTGCGCGCCTATGCGTGCCAGTACACCGTGATGGAGCACGCGAACGAGATCTGCCAGCTCGGCCTGCGCGTGTGCGGCGGCCGCTCGATCTTCAAGAACTTCCTGATCGAGAGGCTCTATCGCGACAGCCGCTGCGGCTCGCTGATGCTGCCCTGGACCGCCGAAATCTGCCTCGAGCGCGTGGGCCGGGAGAGCCTGTTCGAGCCGGGCGAGAAGTAGCGGTCGCGCCTTCGGAGGGGGAACGCGGCATGGACATTTCGAACTGGGTCGCGCACCGCGCGCATTGGGCGCCCGCGCGCACCGCGCTCCGCTTCGAGCGCGGCGACTGGACCAACGCCGAGTTCGAGGAGCGCGTCGGGCGGATCGCCGCCGCGCTGCGGACCGATCTCGGCATCGGCGAAGGCGACCGCGTCGCCCATCTCGGGCTCAACTCGCCCGACCTGCTGGCGCTGTTCTTCGCCTGCGCGCGCATCGGGGCGATGATCGTGCCGCTCAACTGGCGGCTCACGCCGTCGGAGCACGCCTACCAGCTCGGCGATTCGGCGCCGGCGGCCCTCCTCGTCGAGCCCGAGTATTGGGACCACGTCGCGCGCATCCGCGGCCAGTTCGAGCAGCTCCGCTACGTCGCCTACCGCGGCGCGGCCGAGCCCGGGCCCGGCTGGCTCGATTACGAAGGCATGATCGCCGCGCACGCGCCGCTGCCGCCCGACCCCAAGCGCGATCTCGGGACGCCGTGCGAGATCAAGTACACCTCGGGAACCACGGGCAAGCCCAAGGGCTCCGTGCGCACGCAGGAAGGCGTGTTCTACAACGCGATCAATTCGGGCTACGTGTTCGAGCTGACGCCGCAGGACCACGTGCTGACCGCGATCCCGATGTTCCACGCCGGCGGCATGCACATCCAGACGACCCCGGCCGTGCATTGGGGCGCCACGGTGACGATCCACCGCCGCTTCGAGCCAGGCGCCGTGCTGGCGGAAATCGCGAAGAGCCGGCCCACGCTGCTGCTGGCGGTGCCCGCCGTCTCGGGCGCGCTGATCGCGCATCCCGATTTCGCGAAGACCGACATCTCGTGCCTCAAATGCGTCTGCGGCGGCTCGTCGGTGGTGCCCGAGGCCGTCATCCGGCCGTGGACCGAGCGCGGCATTCCGTTCAACCAGGTGTACGGCATGACCGAGACCGGCCCGACCGCGATCGCCACCTCGATCGCCGACGGCCGGCGCAAGAGCAGCTCGGCCGGCAAGGCCGTGCCCTACATGGAGGCGCGCCTCGTCGACGACGCCGGCCGCGACGCCAGGCCCGGCGAGCGCGGCGAAATCTGGCTGCGCGGGCCGGCGCTGCTGAAGGAATACTGGCGCAACCCCGAGGCAACGCGCGAATCGTTCGACCCCGACGGCTGGTTCAAGACCGGCGACGTCGCGCATTGCGACGAGGAAGGGTTCTACTACGTCGATGACCGCAAGAAGGACATGATCATCTCGGGCGGCGAGAACATCTATCCCGCCGAGCTGGAGAATGTGCTGGCCGACTGCGCCGACATCGCCGAATTCGCCGTGATCGGTCGCCCCGACGAGCGCTGGGGCGAGATCCCGGTCGCCTGCGTCGTGCCGAAGCCGGGCTGCGCGATGACGAAGGAGCAGGTGATCGCCCTGTTCCAGAATCGCCTCGCGCGTTACAAGCATCCGCGCGACGTGCTGTTCCTCGAGGGCCCGCTGCCGCGCACCTCGCTCGGCAAGGTCCAGAAATTCGAGTTGCGAAAGCGGCTCGGAGCGGGCTGATCGCGGAGACCGTCGATCTCGCGTCATTCCGTGCACGCGATCGGATCGGGCGCGCCGCCGATCGCCTCGCGTTAGCCTGTCCGGCCCGCGCACGCGGTGCTTGTCTCGATACGGCCGCGCCTTGCATGGCGCACATGCGCGGCGCGGGTTGTCGGCTCCGGGGCCGCAACCTACTATCCGGGTAAATACCCGCGTTGCCCGTTTCAGGGCCAGGATCGCCCGATGAGTTTCGTCCCCTCCGCGTGGCGCCTTCCGATCGGCGTCATCGTCTTCTGCGGCTGCCTGATCGGCATCGTGTCGTTCGGGGCGCGGGCGGGATTCGGCCTGTTCCTCACGCCGATCTCGACGGAGCTGGGCTGGGGCCGCGAGGTGTTCGCGCTCTCGATCGCGATCCAGAACGTCGTCTGGGGCGCGGCGCAGCCTTTCGCGGGCATGCTGGCCGACAAGTACGGCTCGGGACGCGTCCTGGTCCTCGGGGCCCTGATCTACGCCGGCGGCGTGGCCTTGATGGCCTACTCGTCCGAGCCCTGGCAGATGCACATGACGGCCGGCGTCGTCGTCGGCCTCGGCACCGCCTTCGCCTCGTTCATGATCGTCATGGCAACGATGGCCCGGAAGGTGACGCCGCGGTGGCGGACGCTCGTCATGGGCATCGCCACCGCGTCGGGCTCGATCGGGCAGTTCACGATGGTGCCGCTGGGCCAGTCCTTCCTGAAGGCCTATGGCTGGCACACGGCGCTGCTGCTGCTCGCGGCGATCCTGCTGATCGTCATTCCGCTGGCGTCGACCGTGACGGGCAAGGGCGCGCCGGCGCCGGGCATGCGCGACCAGACCGTGCGCGAGGCCTTCGGCGAGGCGTTCGGGCACAAGAGCTACAATCTGCTCGTCGCCGGTTTCTTCGTGTGCGGCTTCCACGTCGCGTTCATCCTCGTCCACATGCCCGCCTACATTGCCGACAAGGGCCTGCCGCCCGAGACCGGCGCCACGGCGCTGGCCTTCGTCGGGCTGTTCAACATCGTCGGCAGCCTCGGCGCCGGCTATGTCGGCGGAAAGTTCAGCAAGAAGTATTCGCTTGCCGCGATCTATCTGCTGCGCTCGGCGGCGATCGCGCTGTTCGTGCTGCTGCCGGTATCGACGCTGACCGTCTACGTGTTCGCGGCCGCGATGGGGCTGCTCTGGCTTTCCACCGTGCCGCTCACCTCGGGCCTGGTCGCGCAGTTCTTCGGCATGCGCTACATGGCGATGCTGTTCGGCGTGGTGTTCTTCTCGCACCAGGTGGGAAGCTTCGTCGGCGTCTGGCTCGGCGGGCGGCTCTACGACGCCTACGGCACCTATGACGTCGTGTGGTGGCTGAGCGTGGCGCTCGGCATCGCGGCGGCGATCGTCCATCTTCCGATCCGCGAGGCGCCCGCGCCGCGCCTCGCCGCGGCGCCGGCATGAGCGCGACCCCGCTCGCGGCGCCGCCCGCAACCGGAAACTGGCGCACGCCGGGGCTGATCATCGCCTGCGGCCTGATCCTGAGCTTCGTCGCGTTCGGCATCCGCTCGGGCACCGGCCTCTTCCTGACGCCGGTCTCGCAGGAGTTCGGCTGGGGCCGCGAGGTGTTCGCGTTCTCGGTGGCGCTGCAGATGCTCATCTGGGGCGCCTGTGTTCCGGTCGCCGGCGCCATCTCCGACAAGTTCGGCTCGGCGCGCGTGCTCGCCACCGGCGCGGTCTTCTACGGGGCCGGCTTCGCGCTGATGGCCTATTCCTCCGAGCCGTGGCACATGCACCTCACGGCGGGCGCGCTGGTGGGAATCGGCCTCGCCGGCACGTCGTTCACGATCGTGATCGCGGTGCTGGCGCGCATGGTGCGGCCGGAGCGGCGTTCAGTCGTCGTCGGCCTCTGCTCCGCGTTCACGTCGCTCGGCCAGTTCGCGATCCTGCCGCTCGGCCAAGGCTTCATCGGCGCCTATGGCTGGCACACGGCCGCGATCCTGCTCGGCGCCATCGCGCTCGGCATGCTGCCGTTCGCGTTCGTCGTCCGCGCCAACGGGCGGCCGCCGGCGGGCGTGGCCGATCAGAAGCTGACCGCGGCGCTTCACGAGGCGTTCGGCCATCGCTCCTACGTGCTGACGGTGATCGGCTTCTTCGTGTGCGGCTTTCAGCTGTTCTTCATCGTCAACCACCTGCCGTCCTACATCTCGGATCAGGGCCTGCCGCCCTGGGTGGCGAGCTGGACCCTGGCGCTGGTCGGCCTCGCCAACGTGGCCGGCGCGATTCTTGCCGGCGTCATCGGCGCCCGCTGGCCGCACCACAAGCGGCTCTGGCTGGCCGCGATCTACGTCACGCGCTCGGTCGCCACCGTCGCCTTCATCTTGCTGCCGCTCGCCCCGGCGAACGCGATGATCTACGGCGCGATCATGGGCCTGCTGTGGCTCTCGACCGTGCCGCTCACGCAGGGCCTCGTCGCCCAGTTCTTCGGCCTGCGCTGGCTGGCGACGCTGTTCGGCATCGCGTTTTTCAGCCACCAGGTGGGCGGCTTCCTCGGCGTCTGGCTCGGCGGCCTGCTGTTCGACCTCTACAAGTCCTACGACATCGTCTGGTGGCTCAACGTGGCGCTCGGCGTGTTCGCCGCCGTCGTGCATATCCCCATTCGCGAGGCGCCGGCCCCGCGCCTTGCGGCGGCCGCCGCCGCCGGAGCAAGATAGCCCCGCACATCGGCGCGAAGGCATGCTCGACCTCTCCATCTCCCTCGACGACAAGTACAAGCGCGACCGCGGCCCCGTTTACATGAACGGGACGCAGGCGATCGTCCGCCTCGCGATGCTCCAGGCGCAGCGCGACCGCGCGGCCGGCCTCAACACGGCCGGCTTCGTCTCCGGCTATCGCGGCTCGCCGCTGGCGGGGCTCGACTTCGAGTTCTGGCGCGCGCGCAAGTTCCTGGAGCCGCTCTCGATCCGGTTCCAGCCGGGCCTCAACGAAGACATCGCCGCGACCTCGGTCTGGGGCACCCAGCAGGTCCACTTCTATCCGAAGCCGAAATACGACGGCGTCTTCGCGATGTGGTACGGCAAGGCGCCGGGCGTGGACCGCGCCGGCGACGCGATCAAGCACGCGAACCATGCCGGCACCGCCAAGCACGGCGGCGTACTGTGCGTCATCGGCGACGACCACGCGCAGAAGTCGACGTCGACGACGACGCAGAGCGAATACGCGATGATGGACGCGATGATCCCGGTGCTGGCCCCGGCCAACCCGCAGGAGTTCATCGACCTCGGCCTGTTCGGCTTCGCGCTCTCGCGCTATTCGGGCCTCTGGGTCGCGTTCAAGCTCGTCGATTCGAACATCAGCGCGTCGGGCACGATCGTCATCGATCCCGACCGGCCGCCCTTCGCGCTGCCCAACGAGTTCGCGATGCCGCCCGACGGCGTGCACGCGCGCTGGCCCGACGACCGCATTCCGCAGGAATGGCGGCTCAAGCACGTCAAGGTGCCGGCCGCGCAAGCCTTCGCGCGCGCCAACGGTATCGACCGCATCGCCTATGACAGCCCCAGGGCGCGCCTCGGCATCGTCGCGTCGGGCAAGTCGTGGCTCGATCTCGAGCAGGCGATGGCGGCGCTCGGCCTCGATGCCGCGGCCTGCGCCGCGCTCGGCCTGCGCATCCTGAAGCTCGGCATGGTCTGGCCGCTCGAGACGGGCACGATCGCGCGCTTCGCCGACGGACTCGAGGAGATCTTCGTCGTCGAGGAAAAGCGCGGCTTCATCGAGGACCAGATCAAGACGATCCTCTACGACCGCCCGGCCCGCCCGCGCCTCGTCGGCAAGCGCGACGAGACCGGTGCCGAGCTGCTGTCGGACTGCCTCGAGCTCGAGCCCAACCAGGTCGCGCTGGCCCTCGCCGCGCGCATTCTGCGCTTCGCCGACCACGCCGATCTGCGCGCGCGCCGCGCCGCGATCGCGGCGCGCCAGCCGGCGAAGCTGGCGCCGGGGCCCGCGCGCACGCCGTTCTTCTGCTCGGGCTGCCCGCACAACACCTCGACCGTGACGCCGGAGGGCAGCATCGCCGCCGCCGGCATCGGCTGCCATTCGATGGCGATCTGGACCGGCCGCGCCGTGGCCTTCACGCAGATGGGCGGCGAAGGCACGCAGTGGATCGGCATCGCGCCGTTCACCGATTCGCCGCACCTGTTCCAGAACGTCGGCGACGGCACCTATTACCACTCGGCCAGCCTCGGCATCCGCGCCGCGGTCGCGGCCGGGGTGAACATCACGTTCAAGCTGCTGTTCAACGACGCCGTCGCGATGACCGGCGGCCAGCCGATGGACGGTCCGCTGACCGTGCCGCAGATCACGCGGCAGATCCACGCGGAGAACGTGGCCCGCATCGTCGTCGTCTCCGACGACATCGAGAAGTACCCGATCGGCACCGAATGGGCGCCGGGCGTCACGCTCCGCCACCGCGACGAGCTGGATGCGGTGCAGCGGGAGCTGCGCGAGATTCCGGGCGTCACGGTGCTGCTCTACGACCAGACCTGCGCGGCCGAGAAGCGCCGGCGCCGGAAGCGCGGCACCTATTACGATCCGCCCGAGCGCATCTTCATCAACGAGCTGGTATGCGAGGGCTGCGGCGATTGCGGCCGCGTCTCCAACTGCATCTCCGTCCAGCCGGTCGAGACCGAGTTCGGCACCAAGCGCCGCATCGACCAGTCGAACTGCAACAAGGACTATTCCTGCATCAAGGGCTTCTGCCCCAGCTTCGTGACCGTCGTCGGCGGCAAGGTGCGCAAGTACAAGGGCAGCGGCGGGGACGCGGCGCGCGGCGCGCTGCCTGAGCCGAAGCTGCCCCCGCTCGAGACGCCGTGGCCGGTGCTCGTCACCGGCATCGGCGGCACCGGCGTGGTCACGATCGGCGCGATCTTCGGCATGGCCGCGCACCTCGAAGGCCGCGCCTGCTCGGTTTCCGACGTGGTCGGCCTCTCGCAGAAGAACGGCCCGGTGCTGAGCCAGATCGTGTTCGCCAAGGATCGCGCGGCCCTGCACTCGCCGCAGATGCCGAGCGGCGCGGCGAAGGCGCTGATCGCCTGCGACATCGTCACCGCGACGATGCCCGACGCGTTCGGCAAGCTCGCGCCCGAGACGCGCGCAGTCGTGAACCTCGAAGAGGCGCGCACCGGCGAGTTCGTGCAGAACTGGGACAAGCCGTTCGAGGCCGGCGCGATGCGCGCGCGCCTCGAAGGCCGGCTCGACGCCGCGCAGTCGGACTTCCTGCCGGCGACCAAGCTCGCCGTGGCGCTCATGGGCGACAGCATCGCGGCCAACATGTTCATGGCCGGCTTCGCCTGGCAGAAGGGCCTCGTGCCGCTCTCGCGCGAGGCGATCGAGCACGCGGTGAAGCTCAACGGCGCGGCGGTGGACATGAACCTCCGCGCGTTCGACTGGGGCCGGCGTGCGGCCGTCGATCTCGCTTCGGTGGAGCGCGCGGCCAAGGCCGCGCCGCCTGCGGGCCCGCGCACGCTCGACGAGACGATCGCGCGGCGCGCCGAGTTCCTCACCGCGTATCAGAACGCGGCCTATGCCGCGCGCTACCGCGCGCTCGTCGAGCGCGTGCGCAAGGCCGAGGCGGAGCGCGTGCCGGGCTCGTCGGCGCTCGCCGACGCCGCCGCCCGCAACGCGTTCAAGCTGATGGCCTACAAGGACGAGTACGAGGTGGCGCGGCTCTACACCGACGGCACGTTCATGCGCCGGCTCGGCGAGCAGTTCGAAGGCGATTACAAGCTGCGCTTCCATCTCGCGCCGCCGCTTTTCGCCGAGCGCGATCCCGAGACCGGAAGGCTCAGGAAGCGCCGCTACGGGCCGTGGGCGTTCACGGCGTTCAGGCTCCTCGCCAAGCTGCGCTTCCTGCGCGGCGGCCCGCTCGACGTCTTCGGCCGCACCGCCGAGCGCCGCGGCGAGCGCAAGCTGGTCGCGGACTACGAGGCGCTGATGGGCGAGATCGCATCGAAGCTCTCGCCGGCCAATCATGCGGCGGCCGTGGCGCTCGCGCGCGTGCCGGAGCGCATCCGCGGCTACGGCCACGTCAAGGAGGCGAATCTGGAGCAGGCGAAGCAGGACGAAGCGAAGCTGCTCGGCGCGTTCCGCGCGCCCGCGCCGCTCAGCGTGGCCGCCGAATGACGCGGCTCGCGCGCATCGCCGGTGCGGCGCTCGCGTTGCTGCTGTCGCTCGGCGCCGCGCGCGCCGCCGACGAGGCCGGGTTCAGGGCCTGGGTGGAGGCGTTCGGCGCCGAGGCCCGCCAGCAGGGAATTTCGGCGGAAACGCTCGAGCGCGCTTTCGCGGCGGCGAAGTTCAATCCGCGCGTCATCGAGCTCGACAGCCACCAGCCCGAATTCGTGAAGCCGGTGTGGGACTACATCGCCGGCGTCGTCACCGAAGACGCGCTCAAGCGGGCCCGCCAGAAGCTCCGGGAGCACGCCGACCTGCTGGCGCGCGTGCAGCAGCGCTACGGCGTGCCGCCAGAATACATCGTCGCGATCTGGCGCATCGAGTCCGGCTTCGGCGCGAATTTCGGCAATTTCGGCGTCGTCGAGGCGCTGGCGACGCTCGCCTATGCCGGGCGCCGCCAGGACTTCTGGAAGAGCGAGCTGCTCGCCGCATTGCGCATCCTCCAGAGCGGCGAGGTGCCGCCGGAGCGGCTCGTCGGCTCCTGGGCCGGCGCCATGGGCCACACGCAGTTCAT
>ERZ761602.4714-NODE-4714-length-17023-cov-4.580799_pt1 | contig 17023 bp, 13 predicted proteins | sample MGYA00512165_ERZ761602 | MGnify/ENA primary metagenome ERZ761602 (study PRJEB28899, sample SAMN02445085) | bioreactor sludge metagenome | biome: EBPR sludge; isolation source: Thorneside wastewater treatment plant | place: Australia: Brisbane, Thorneside...
CCCCCCAATTACGGCTCTATGATTGCAAAGCTTATTGTGAGCGGCCAGTCAAGAGAAGAAGTAATTACCAGAATGAAGCGAGCCTTGAGTGAATTTGTGATCGAGGGTATTAAAACAACCATCCCCTTCCATCTGAAACTAATGGACAATCAAATTTTCAGGTCAGGCAAGTTTACTACCAGCTTTCTGGAAACATCTTTCAACTTTGATGATTTAAAATAGAATATCAAATTCCTGAAAATAAAAAAGGCTACCTCAAAAGTGACAAGTTTTGTTGAGCGAAAGTGAAACATCCTTTGTTTCAAATTCAAACTAAAGAGATTCTTCGCTTTCGCTCAGAAAAACGAACTTCTCTTAACTTTTGAGGTAGCCTCTTTTTATTTTGGTTATCCGTTGCCTAAACGTACTGATTAAGCATCACTGGCATCACCAGCATGAGGATATCTTCGTCTTTGTCTTTATCAATAGGAAGAATAACACCTGCCTTGTTAGAGGCTGACATGTTCAATTTGATTTGATCTGTATCCAAGTTGGACAGCATCTCGATGATGAACTTTGCATTGAATCCAATTTCGATGTCCTCCCCTTCGTGTTCACAAGAAAGGCGTTCGTTTGCCTCATTAGAGAAATCAAGATCCTCAGCAGAAACCTGAAGTTCACTTCCTGTAATTTTTAGCCTTACCTGATGCGTTGTTTTGTTGGCATAAATCGCAATACGCTTCAATGAGCTCAACAACTCCGTGCGACTGATGGTCATCTTTATCGGGTTCTGAGAAGGAATTACATTTTCATAATCCGGGAAACGCTCATCAATCAGGCGACAAATCATGCGAATGGTGCCAAACTTGAAAAATGCATTGGACATGTTGAAGTCGATGCTCACCTCTGTATTCTCTGTAGGCAAGGTGGCTTTCAATAAATTCAGGGCTTTGCGCGGAATGATGATCGCATTACCACTATCCGACTTAATATCAGTTCTGCGGTAGCGCACCAAACGGTGGCCATCTGTAGCTACAAAAGTGGTATTCTTTTCACCCAAATTAACATACACACCTGTCATCGCAGGGCGCAGTTCATCGCTGCTTGTAGCGAAAATGGTGTTGTTTACGGCTTTGGCCAATACATCTGAGGATAATACCGCAGAGAAGTCATTGGACACTGCAGGCACCTTGGGGAAATCAGTGGCATTCTCACCACTTAATTTATAGCGACCGTTGTCTGAGCTGATCTCTATGCTGTAGGTTGACTCATCGATGGAGAACGTTACAGGTTGGTCAGGTAAGTTTTTTAAAGTATCCAGTAATATCCTCGCAGGAACTGCAATACTTCCCTTTTCCTTTGATTCCACTGTAATCTCGGTGATCATGGAAGTTTGAAGATCAGATGCAGTAACGGTAAGTATACTTTTCTCTATCTCAAAAAGGAAGTTCTCGAGGATCGGAACAACTGGGTTGGTGGTGATAACTCCATTAATATTAGAAAGCTGCTTTAGCAAGTAGCTTGAATTGACGATAAACTTCATCTAAGTCAGTGGTTTTTGGTTGTAATGGCGGTAAAGTTAGGAAGAAAAACCAATTCTGGAAATGAACTTTGATACCTCAAAATTGGGCCTTACAGCCACATCATTTTTTGAAATATTCTCGCGTCTTCAAGATGGGTATTACTTGTTCCCGGCTGAAAAGAACTGGATCTGTACCATTCAACCTGCCCAAAGCATCAGGATCGCCATCAATGGGTGGATAAAGGTCAAGAACAAGGGCATTATCACCCAGGTCATAAACACTGATTGTGGCAATAGGTGGCGTTTGGATGAGACTATCATACACTGGCACTCGCCCGGGAGTCAAATACTCTTTCGCCATGAGCAAGGACACCGCATCTAAATAGTCATTCAATCTTGTAGTATCCGAAGGGGGGCTGTTCACCAAATCAAAACCTGACCCCTGATCGGCAATAGTGAAGTTTTGGCTGGGCTGCCTGTTGAATTCTGTTTCTAATTTCTTGAAATTCCTCCAATTGAAATTAAACACGCGTCTGTCTCTCCATCCATTGGCCTCAACCTCAAAAATTCCTGAAATGTACACCCTATACCCCGGGATAGTCATAATGTAGGGGCCAAGCTCTTCATCAAGAAAATAAGCTTCCGTTTTTGCAGCATTTCCTCCTGCATAGAAACTCCTCACCAGGACATCTCCCTGAAATAAATCGAGCTTCACACCATTCTTCATTACCATAGAAGACACAGCGTCTCTAAGGCTGCTTGCCACTTGCCTTTTGGGTTCGGCCTGCTGTAGCGTAGCAAACAGAACAGTTATCAATTGTTCATCCGCTTCCTGATTTTTATTCACCAGCCATTTCGAACCACTAAAGCTTAGCGCTACTTCGCTCCCAGCAGATGACAGTATAACCCTATCCACTAAAGAGAGGTCACTTACTTTAAAAAGGGTTTTGTCGATCTCTTGTCGGTCTGATGGATAAAAGAATAGCACGACAGCGAGTATTAACAAACCGCCTAGTGTAGCTAACAACGTCTTATTCTTTTTCTCCTGACTCAATGGTTAGAATATTTTCGTTTCCGTAAATAAGCTCTTAACAATCCAAAAACAAACAGAATTACCAGAGGAAGTATCAGATTGATCATTTGCCAAAAAGCCCTGTCCTCCTCAATCTTCGTTTTATTCAACGGCCTGATTTTTATTTCTTTGCTTCGTGTGCTGATTAACCCATCGTCATCCACCAGATAAGCCACCATGTTCATCAACAGGTTTTCATTGGCAAAGGTGTAAGACGAAATAGGATCGAAGCCCAATTGCTGGGGTTGCCCCGTTCTTGAATTCACATCATTTCTTGCCACATCTCCATCTGAGATCACTATTATTTTTGTTGGCAAGCTTTTCTCTTTAAGCACAATCCCATCACTCCCATCTGGTAAAAATCTATCCTTATAAAGCGAAGTAAATTCTCCTTCCAGCAAGTAAGCTACCGGTATTGAACCGGGCTGAAACAACTCTGGGTTTGTGTTGTTGCGCAAATCATTGACACTTACTTTTACGGGCGTGCCCAATTTACGCGATGCGGGTGAAGTAAATAATAAGGGAGTTTTCTTAATGCCTGTCGCTTTCACCGTATCTATACTGCTTGCAAAACGGAGCAGCGTTGCATCAAGGTTGCGAGTAATGGGGTGAGTAGCATATTGATTGACCAAGGGAAAAAAAGGCCAATCCATCTGCATCAGCTGTGGGCGATTATCTACCATACCCGTTACAATCGGATATCGGGCTGCAATCCTATCCTGAATAAGATCAGGGTTGATCCTAACGCCATATTTAAATAACAAATCTTCAATGTTGAGTGTATAAGGAAATGCGAAATAGTCTTGCCTCGAGGCGCTGTCCATCACTGCATCCAACTTGTCGATCAACACCAGTAACTTTCCACCGTGCATTACAAATTGATCTAACTTCAGCTTATCCACTTCACTAAATGAATGCGTGGGCTTGGGTACAATGAGCAAGTCGTAATTTTCAATTGCCTTCTTTCGTGTAAGATCTACTTTATACACACCGTAATTATCCAATAACGCATTGTTAAAACTGGCAATTTTTAGACTATCCAATTCACCATGGCCGGTGAGTAATCCTATTCGTTTTGGATTTGTATTGGTGAGTTGTTGAATGGTGTTGGCCAACTCATACTCCAATCCTTCTATGGATTGATTCAACACCTCGTCTGAGCTGCTGGCACGATTGCCCTTCAGTAACATCACTCCTTTTTCAAAACCACCATAACTGACCACTGCACCGGGGAACACAATCTTTTCAGTGCGCTGGCCGCCTTTGTTATCTATCACATTCATAGGCGAAATTCCCTTTGACACCAACTCGTTCATGAATTCGCTCTGTGCCTTTTGACTTAATGCAGCCTCAGGGTTAGTGAAAGTGTAATGCACTCTGTTACCTGAAGTAATTCTGAATTCAGCAAGCAACTCATCGATGGATCGCTGCAGTCGTTTAAATCCTGCATTTAAATCCCCTGCCAGAAACACCTCGATGTACACATCATCATCCAGGTTTTCCAACAAAGTTTGTGTAGGTTCCTTAATGCTGTATCTTTTTTCTTCTGTAAGATCCAACCTGAAGAAAAAGTGAACAGCGGCCATATTCAATACGATGGCCAGTACAATGCCATTGGCAAGTAATAACAGATCACCTAATTTTTTACTTTTCCAATTCACCACTGTCTGCTGCTCAAAACGGTTTTGGTTAACAACAACATCAACCCTGTTACAGAAAAGAAATAAAGTAAATCCCGGCTGTCAATCAAGCCTCTGCTCATCGAATCATAATGATCCAATATTCCCAACTGTTTAATTCGCAAAGCCCATCCTCCTTCTGTTATTAGAGAAGAGAAGGAATCAAATCCAGAATAGAAAATAAGACACAGAAAAGCAGCCGCTACAAAAGAAACTATTTGATTGGGAGTAATGGATGAAGCAAAGATTCCTATTGAACAAAACACTCCACCCAAAAGGATCAATCCTATATAGGATCCGATTACACCTGGAGTATCAATATTACCCGTGGGTTCACCTAATAAATAAACAGAATAATAATAGATCAAGGTGGGTATCACGGCCACCAATACAAGGGCAAACCCCGCTAAAAATTTACCCATGATGATATCCCATTCTGACAATGGTTTTGTCAACAGCAACTCCATGGTACCCATTTTCTTTTCCTCCGCAAAGCTGCGCATGGTGATGGCGGGTATTAAAAAGATAAACACATAGGGCCCCAGTGAGAAGAGGGTGTCCATATCAGCATACCCATAATCGAGCACGGCTGTTTCTGGGAAAACCCACATCAGCATACCGATGCCTGTAAGGAATACACCGATCACAATGTACGCTATTAGCGAATTGAGAAACCCATTAAACTCTTTGGCAAAAATCTGAATCATTTCTCTTTCTCTTCAGAAGTAAGTTCTTTAAAAATCGATTCCATTGAGTGCTCTTCTACCTTCAACTCAATCAGTGATCTGTTTTTATCTGATGCATATTTGAACAATTCACTTCTTACATCCACTCCTGGTTGTACGTGTACTTTGCATTTGAATGCCGAAAGAGTCGTTACGCTGGCCACCCCCTCAATTGAACTGAGTTCATCAATGTTCACTTCTTCTTTAAACTCTACCACCAGGGTACTTCCACCTCTATGCTGAAGCAGGTTACTCAGTTGATCATCAGCGACTATTTTCCCTTTGTTGATCACTATTACACGATCACACAAAGCTTGTACTTCCTGCATAATGTGCGAAGAGAAGAGTACCGTTTTATTACGACTCACCTCTTTAATCACTTTTCTTATTTCAATAATCTGATTGGGATCCAATCCAGAAGTGGGTTCATCCAAAATCAACACCCCAGGATCATGCAATAAAGCCTGCGCCAACCCTGCCCGTTGACGATATCCTTTGGAAAGTGATTCCAGTTTTTTATTCTGTTCCAGAGTAAGGCCGCAAAGTGCAATAATTTCTTCTACACGAGATTTGAGCGCCCTTTCTTTCAATCCATATAACCCTCCTACAAAGCCGAGGTACTCGTGCACATACATGTCCAGATAGAGTGGATTGTGTTCTGGCAAATAGCCAATGATCTTTTTTACATGAAGTGGTTGCTCCTGTACATCATATCCTCCCACCTTCACTATTCCTGAAGAGGGTGGCAAATAACCAGTCACGATTTTCATGGTGGTAGATTTTCCTGCTCCGTTGGGACCCAGGAATCCCACTATTTCCCCCTCCTTTACAGAAAAAGAAATTGAATCAACAGCCTTCTGCTGATCATAAATTTTAGTGAGATTTTGTATCTGAAGCGACATGAATTACGTGCGCACAAAAGTAATTGAAAGTGTCGTTTATCCTAAACAATAGGTATTGTGTTAAAAAATACTTAATTCGGTCACCAATTTATAACTTGGCCTATTAATTGCCGTTGTATTGGCCATAGAATTTTGTGAAATTTGTCTCTCAAATAATTGAATCATGCGAATTGCAGTAATAATAGTAGGTGTCATACTGTCCATTTCTTCATGGGCTCAGGAAGGATACAAGATCGATTTCAAAATCAATGGACTGAAGGACACAACGACTTATCTGGGTTATTATTATGGTGAGAGTACCTATATCAAGGATACGGCTCGTGTGAACACCAATGGAGAGTTTCAGTTTGCGTCTACCACCAGTCTACCTCAAGGGGTTTATTTTCTGGTACTCAACAAAACAAGAATATTTGAAATCGTAGTAGGCAGCGACCAACAATTTCAAATGGAAACATCCACAGCCGACTACATCAAGAATATGAAAGTAACGGGCGATGATGATAACAAAATATTTTTTGAGAACATGATGTTCAACATGGCCAGAAATCAGGAGGCCACTCCTTTTTTCTCTCTCATGAATGATGAGTCGGCCACTGAGGAGGCCAAAACTTCAGCACGCGCTTCTCTTCAGAAAATCAATGAAAAGGTTTTTGCGTATCAGAACGGTATACTTGAAAAATACCCCCAATCGATGACAGCAAGGATGCTCAAGGCCACCAAACCTGTTGAAGTTCCTGATCCACCTAAAAAAGCAGATGGTACCATAGATTCTACTTTCCAATACAAATATTACCGACAACACTTCTTCGACAACTTTGACATCTCTGACGATGCGTTGATTCGGCTGCCTAAACCGTTTTATGCGGAGAAACTAACAGAGTACCTCGAAAAATTAATCGTTCCCCATCCTGATTCGGTAATGAATGCCATTAATGCTTTGGCAACAAGGGTAAAAAACAATCAAGAGACTTATAAATACCTGATCTGGAATGCCGTACTCACTTATCAAAACCCAAAAATCATGGGGCTTGATGAAGTGTATGTACGATTGTACGACACCTATTTTTCATCCGGAGAAATGGACTTTTGGATCAGTGATGCCATTAAGAAAAACTTAAAGGATCACGCAGATAAACTACGCCTGAGTCTGGTGGGGCAAACAGCTAAAAACCTCATCATGCAAGATCAAAATCTGGTGTTAAAGTCTCTGTATGACATCAAGAAGAAATATACCATTATCTTTTTCTTTGATCCTGACTGTGGGCATTGCAGAGAAGAAACTCCAAAACTCGTTGACTTCTATAATGGCAACAAAGATCGTTTTAATTTGGAGGTGTACGCAGTCAGTGCAGATACGTCAATGCAGAAAATGAAAGACTACATTAAGGAGATGAAGATGCCCTGGATCACTGTAAATGGACCTCGAAGCACGGTTGGCAGCTACCAAAAATTATACGATGCCTTCTCTACTCCCACTATGTACATTATCAATGAAAAGAAAGAAATCATTGCTAAGAAACCTCCCATCGATCGCTTAGTTGACTTTTTGGAAAACTATGAGAGAATGCAAAAGCGTAAGGAAGGTGTAGGTGGATATGAATAAATTTCAATAAAAATTCACAGTTCAGGGCGCCTATTCAACGTTTCACTCAAAAAAACAATGTACAGATGCAACCATTTACCCATTTGGGAGTATCTAAGTAAGTATATATTCTAAAAATTACCCTGAAACTACTATGGCATTTCTCGATACACTGTTCGGAAAAAAGAAAAAAGAATTTAAAGCATCTTGCCTCATCACCAAAGAACCACTTGAAAAAGGATATGGTTACTTGCTCACTACCGCACAGGTAGTAAAGTCAAAAAAATATTGGGACATGATTATGACAGAACCTGAGACCATGTCTTATACTGTTTCTCATTTTCAAAATGATGGCATGGGCACGCAAATGCGTTCCATGATCTTTGACAAGTATGCGACTATCGATAAGCCCTGGATCGTATCTGACTCTATCATCAAATACTTTGATGTAGATAAATCAAAGGCAAGAGAATACGCACAGAAATGGTGGGAAAACGATGGCAATTTCGAACCTGCTGAAACGGGGCCTGCTACTGACCATCTGGACGCGGAGACTTTCAAAGCGCTGGAGTTGTACGCCATCCAGGAAGCAGGAAGAGAAAAACTGCCTGCGTAACTTATCCTCTACCCTTTAAAGGCCTTACTTCAATGTCCACATGGTGGTAATTGTCTGGCGAATTGAGACAATGAACAATCGTTGACGCAATATCTTCCGGTTGCATCATCTGGTCTGACACTTCAACAGAAGGAATTTCATCAAAGAAGTTAGTCTGTACAGAACCAGGGTAGATACAAGTTACTTTCACGCCAAACTTCCTTACTTCTTTAAATAAAGCCTGTGACAATCCGCGCACTGCATATTTGGTGGCACAATAGCCTGTCATTCCTGGTATTCCCGTCATTCCTGCAACAGAAGAAATATTTATGATATGCCCCTTCCCTTCCTTTTTCATAGAAGGCAATGCCAGTCGGGTGCAATAAAAAATACCATCTACATTCGTTTGAAACATGGTATGCCATCTTTCTACAGGCAACTCTTCAAGAGGAGCTTCAAAGCCAAGCCCCGCATTGTTAATAAGAATGGAAGGTGTGGCTTCAAAATCGCTGCAAGTAGCTTTAAACGCCTTTTCAACTGAAGAGTGGCTCCTTACATCTACCGAATAGGATTTAAAATGTACCTGTGTTAATGTCATTGGGGTTCTGCTCCAGGCCGCTACCCTACAACCTGCAGATAATAGCGCATTAACTGTAGCTAGTCCTATCCCCTTACTTGCCCCTGTTACGATGGCCAGCTGCCCTTTTATATCCATTAGCTTTTACGGTCTATGGTAAACTGAACCAATTGTTTCAATGAATCTTTATAAGTAGAATCAGGCAAATCTTGAAGAATGGCCAACGCTTTCTGGTGGTACCTGTTCATTGATTCTTTGGCATACCCTATGCCTCCGGATGCTTTTACATATTCGATGACTTCTTTAACCTTTTTAGGTTTATGGCTTTCCTTACTTATAATACCTATTATTTTACGCTTCTCCAGCCACGATGATTTCGACAGCGCGTATATCAAAGGAAGTGTCATTTTCTTTTCTTTAATATCAATCCCAAGTGGCTTTCCGATTTCCTCATCACCATAATCAAACAGGTCATCTTTTATTTGAAATGCCATTCCCACATTTTCACCAAATTCCTTCATCCGTTTTACCACATCTTGTGGTGCACCCGAAGAACTGGCACCAACAGCACAGCAAGAAGCGATCAGAGAGGCCGTCTTTTGGCGAATAATGTCGTAATAAATTTCCTCGGTGATATCCAGCCTTCTGGCTTTTTCAAACTGCAGTAACTCTCCTTCACTCATTTCCTTCACGGCATTGGATACGATGCGCAGCAGTTCGTATTCCTCGTTTTCCAATGAAAGTAACAGTCCTTTGGATAAAAGAAAATCACCGACCAAAACAGCAGCCTTATTCTTCCAAAGCGCATTAACAGAAAAAAAGCCACGCCTGTAATTGGCACTGTCAACCACATCGTCATGCACCAATGTGGCAGTATGAAGCAATTCAATCAGAGAGGCGCCAGTAAAAGTAGATTCTGATATTAAACCACTGGCTCCGGCACTTAAAAAGACAAACATAGGTCTCATTTGTTTGCCTTTTCGCTTCACAATATAGCTCATGACTCTATCCAAAAAGAAAACGTTGGTTTTCATGGATGCTCGAAATTTCACTTCGAACTCGTCCATCTCTTTGGCTATGGGAGTCTTTATTTCTTCGAGCGTCATATTATGAATGCAATAATAAGCATTGCAAATGGAGATTATAGGCCACTTTCCTTATAAAATAGAAGCTTTCTAACCCCTCAGTGGTGATTATTTACCAACTCTAACCTTTCCAAAAAATGAACAATTGTAGGGAAATTAAGATCAACCATGATTTGCCCCATTTTCGATCAAAATGGTGTTTCATTTCACGAAAATGATGATAAATTTATAACTTAACCAAGTCTATGGTTTTACAATCACTCCTATTAATTGCTGGTTTTGCTATCCTTGTTAAGGGTGCAGACCTGCTTGTGAGTGGTGCATCCTCCATTGCCAGAAAGTTAAACATTTCTAATCTGGCCATTGGGCTCACAGTAGTCTCTTTGGGCACCTCAGCTCCAGAGTTGTTGGTTAATCTCATGTCTGCAACAAGTGGCTATAACGATGCTGCTTTCGGCAACATTTTGGGAAGCAATAATTTCAATCTACTCCTCATCCTGGGTGTCTCAGGGATTATTTTCCCATTGGTTGTCCAACGAAAGACGGTCCAGTATGAAGTGCCCATCTCCATTGGGGCGATCCTGTTGCTTTTTATTCTCGTTAATGACCAGATGATTTTTGGAAGTAATTCTAATGAACTGAGTCGGGTTGATGCTTTTTTATTGCTCGCTTTCTTTGGCTTATTCATGTTTTATATTGTAAAAACCATGAAATCTGCCAGTGACTTTGGGGAGGGTGAACCAATCAAGATTTTCCGCACCTCCCTTTCTGTTGGTTATATTGCTTTAGGTATTGCCATGCTGCTGGGTGGGGGAAAACTTGCAGTAGAAAATGCTGTATCCATTGCAGAGTACTTTGGATTAAGTCAGCGGTTAATTGGGCTGACCGTTTTAGCTGCCGGGACTTCCCTCCCTGAGTTGGCCACCTCTGCGGTAGCGGCCTTTCGCAGGAATACAGATATTGCCATTGGCAATGTAGTAGGATCCAATATTTTTAACATCTGCCTTATCCTGGGTACCACCGGTTTGATCAATCCAATGAGCTATAATACAGCATTGAATTTTGACCTCTACATTGTACTGGCAGCCAGCCTGGTACTTATGATTTTTATGTTCACCTTGGGTAGAAGAAAACTAGACCGCTGGGAAGCTATTATCCTGTTTGTGGGGTACATTGTTTATACCTCCTACCTCATCGGCAATCCTTGAAATGGTGATTTATAAAAAAGGAGTTGTCTCAAAAGTTAAAGAATGTCGTTTTTCTGAGCGAAAGTGAAGAATCTCCATTGAATCTTTTGAGACAGCCTCTTTTTTTTTGACAAATAAGTCGTGAAAAATTATTTAATCTTTTCTTCCATCTCGGCAATCTTTGCCTGAGCCTTGGCCACTCCTAACGAAAGGGCTTTCTTGTACATATCCAATGCCTCCTGATAAGTCTCCTTTTTCTTTCTGGGAGCCAGTTTGGTTCTGTTGGCTGCCTCTTCTATAGCTTCACCTCTGGCATAGTAAGAATCTCCCTCACTCATTTTACTCTGAATCATCAACTCCTGAATGCGTGCTTCAATAAGCGCCAACTCCTGTTCTTTCTGAATAATCTTAGCTTCTTTATCTCCCAGTTCTGCCTCCTGTAGGGTCACTGTTTGAATTAGGTTTTGATTCTCATTTCTGTATTTATCCACCTGTGCCTGAAGTTCCAGTATTTCTTCATTTCTAGCTTCCAGATCTGCTTTTAGCTTTTTAATCGTGGCTGAAAAAGCATTGGATGTACCTCTTGATTTTTTTAGCGCATTTTCCAGGGCTTCTATTTTCTTCTGACTATCCTTAACATAAGCATTGATATCTTTCATTCTTGCCGTGTAGTCGGTAAAAGTTGTACCCTCAACCATGCCTAACTTCAACGCTTGTCTGTTGGCATCAATGGAATCCATCATTACTCCCACCTCTTGCAAAGTAATGGCCACTTGGTGGTTTTCTTCCAATACCTGTGTCAGGCTATCTATAGCCATCTGCATTTTTTCATTTTCACCTCCTCCACAACTCATAAAAAAAACACCAACAAGAAGAACAAAAGCGAGCTTTTTTATCATAATTTTTATATTTATCTGGCAAAAATACCGTGATTGTGAGTGAAATATAAGGAGAGATCAAAATAATTTTTTATCCCTGCCTTAAATCCTGCCAGTTGGTGTAACTTGGCATCCGATTTTCAAAAAAACGCGTCTTGAATCCCGATTTGATCACTACAAGAACCCGCATCGCAGATCAGGGAGTACCTCGAATTATTATTATAGGTGGCGGATTTGGTGGCTTAGAACTTGTAAAGGGCTTACGGAACGTCAATGCACAGGTAGTACTTTTTGATAAATATAACCACCACACCTTTCAGCCATTGTTATATCAGGTGGCTACTTCAGGTTTAGAAACCAACTCAATCGTATTTCCATTTCGAAAACGCTTTGCCCGTCAAGCTGATTTTTTCTTTAGACTAGGTGAGGTTATTCAAATCAAACCTGAAGAAAATTACATAGAAACTACAATAGGCGGAATCAACTACGACTATCTGATCATGGCCACAGGTGCCACTACCAATTTCTATGGTATGCAGGAATTGGAAGATCATGCAATGGCTTTGAAAACAATTACTGATGCCATTAGACTGAGGAACCGTATCATTCGAAACCTGGAGTTTGCCTTGCTGACAGATAACAACGAGACCATGAATAGCCTTATGGACTTTGTTATTGTCGGTGGTGGATCCACAGGTGTAGAATTGGCGGGTGCTCTGTCAGAATTAAAACGCAACGTATTTCCAAAAGATTACAAAGAGCTGGACTTGAGCCATATGGACATCCATCTGGTGGAAGCAGCCCCTCGTCTATTAAATGGGATGAGTGACATCGCAGCCGAAAAAGCACTTTCCTATTTAAGAAAGATGGGCGTGAAAGTGCACCTCAACCTGGCTGTAAAATCATACAATGGATATGAGGCAGTCTTTAACAATGGAAAAAAAATACTCACACGCACTTTGGTCTGGGCCGCAGGTGTTAAGGGAAATCCTATCAAAGGGTTTGCAGATGATAGCATTTCCAAAGCCAATCGTCTCAAAGTTGATCAGTACAACAGGGTGAAGGGTCATGAAAACATTTTTGCCATTGGTGATGTGGCTGTGATGGAAGGGGATGAAAAATTTCCAAACGGTCATCCGATGATGGCACCACCCGCCATGCAACAAGGAAACTTACTGGCCGAAAATATAAAACGGCTAATGGCCAAGGGACCTATTCAACCATTTTCTTATACAGATAAAGGCAGTATGGCCACAATTGGCAGAAATAAGGCAGTTGTAGACACAAAAGGCATAAAAATACAGGGATTCATTGCGTGGTACATCTGGATGTTTGTTCATTTGATGTCCATCATGGGATTTAAAAACAAAGTATTTACCTTTTTCAGCTGGTTGTGGAGTTACTTTTCTTACGACAGAAGTAATCGACTGATAATAGGAAGACCCAAAGAAGATATATAACATGGATTCAGGCACAATCAAACAAAGGGTTTCTGCAGCAGGAGTTCTGGTTTCAATGGGAATTATCTATGGAGACATAGGCACTTCCCCTCTGTATGTTTTCAAAGCCATTGTGGGCGAAAGCATAATCACGGAAGACCTCGTTTTGGGTGGTGTCTCCTGTGTGTTTTGGACACTCACGTTAATTACCAGTATCAAATACGTTTACCTTGCGCTCAACGCAGACAACAAGGGTGAAGGTGGAATATTTGCATTATATGCCTTGGTCAGAAAATACAAAGCAAAATGGGTGGTCTATCTGGCTATCATTGGTTGTGCCACTTTGATCTCTGATGGATTTATTACTCCGGCTATTAGTATTTCCTCAGCCATTGAAGGTCTTACTATTAATAATCCAAACATCCCCACCGTACCTATTGTTATCGTTATCCTCATCCTGCTGTTCTTCTTTCAGCAATTTGGTACCAGCGTAGTAGGAAAAACTTTTGGCCCCATCATGATGGTTTGGTTCATCACGCTGGCTGTTTTTGGAATGATTCACCTATCACAGAATCCTTCTGTACTAAAGGCATTGAATCCCATGTATGCCATCAACCTGTTGGTCAACTATCCCGGTGGCTTTTGGCTTTTGGGAGCTGTCTTTCTCTGTACTACAGGAGCAGAGGCGTTGTATTCTGACCTTGGACACTGCGGAAAAAACAACATTCGAGTGGGATGGGGATTTGTGAAAGTAAGTTTGCTCATCAACTACTTTGGGCAGGCCGCCTGGTTGCTTACGCTGGAAGGGTCGACTTTAGATGGTCAAATACCTTTCTATGCCATCGTACCCGATGGATTTCTAATCTTTAGTATCGCAATAGCCACCATGGCTGCGGTAATCGCCAGTCAGGCATTGATTTCAGGTACTTTTACCTTGGTGAACGAGGCCATGAAATTAAAGCTATGGCCAATTACAAAAGTGCGCTACCCAAGTCAGATAAAAGGACAGATTTATTTACCTACTATCAATTGGATGTTGCTGGCGGGAACCATATTGGTTGTACTTATTTTTAGGGAGTCTTCAGCCATGGAGGGTGCATATGGTTTAGCCATCACTTTTGATATGTTGATGACCACCACCCTTCTGGTTTATTTCTTCACAACAGTAAAAAAATCAAAACTCAGATCCACCATACTTGCATTGGTGTTTTTCTCCATTGAAGGTATGTTTTTGATTTCCAATCTCAGCAAGTTTGAACATGGCGGCTGGTTTACTTTTACGATAGCTCTGTTCTTTTTCTTGCTTATGTTCATTCTGGTGAAAGCCAGGGGCCTTCGGGACCGGCATACAGAGTTTGTTGACCTGAAACACTACATTCCCATGATGCAGGATATGCAGGCTGATACCTCCATTCACAAAGAAGCCACCAACCTCGTGTACATGGCTGTGGCTGATAGCCAGCGAGCAATCGATTCAAATATTATATACTCTATATTCAAAAAAAGACCCAAGCGGGCTGATGTCTATTGGTTCATCCATGTGGATACAGTAGACAGTCCCTACACCAGTAAATATTCGGTGGATACTATCATTCCTAAAAAATGTTTCTTCATCAGAATCAAGCTTGGGTTTAAATCGGATCACAGGGTAAACATTTTATTTAGCAGGATCTTGCACGACCTGGCTGAGAATGGTGAGATTGATTTGGTAAGCCATTACGACTCACTGAAAAAACACAGTATGCCGGCAGACTTTAAGTTTATCATCCTTCATTCCCTGGCTTCTATAGATAGTGAAATTTCCACTTTCGATAGTTTGATCATACAGGGATACCGGTTTATCAAGAGACACAGCCTCTCTGCTGAAGCGCAGTACGGACTAGAGATGGCCAACGTGGAAGTAGAAAGGGTACCTATCATGGTGGGCCCTCCGGCCAAAGTGAGGATAAAACGTGAGCGATCAGACATTGAACGCGAGAAGGAAATACGTTATCATGACGATTACTGATCATTTTCGAACACTTTAGTGTTCAAAAAAATATAGTTCTAAGCATCTATTGTGGGTTTAAAGAGTCATTAGGCAGTTGTAACTATTGGCATCTTTTTAGGTATTACCATACAAACCATCTCGTATGCTTAGAAACTATTTTAAAATAGCAGTGCGTAACCTGCTAAAGCACCGGACTTTTTCTGCCATTAATATTATTGGGCTATCAGTGGGTATTGCCTGTTGTGTGTTATTGGCGCTTTACATCAAAGATGAATTTAGTTATGAGAATAAATTCAGCAATACAGATCGTATCTACCGCATTTACACCACTTTTACCAAAGACGGTGTACCGGAAAGATATCCACGCACATCCCCTCCAATTGCTATTGCGCTCCCTGATCTGATTCCAGAGGTAGAAATAGCCACACGCGTTATCAACCCACCGGAAGTAGAGCAACACCTGATCAAATATGGTGATGAGTTGTATTATGAAAAACTGGGCTACCTGGTAGACTCCACCTTTTTCGATGTTTTCGATTATGCCTTCAAAGAAGGAAACAGAGAGACCGCTATGGATCAGCCTGCATCGGTTGTATTATCCAGTGAACTCAGCAAAAGGATATTTTCAGACAAGTCTCCGTTAAATGAATGGCTCATCATCAACAGTGGCCCGTCAAAGGATACGTTTATGGTTACTGGTGTATTACAGCCCTACACCAGCAAGTCGCACCTCGATGCAGGTTTTTACATGTCGCTTCGGAGTGAGGGCTGGGGAGATTTTATCAACTCAGTAGACTCCTGGGCATGGCAAAACTTTGTTTCTGGATATGTGCGACTGTTCCCTAAAGCATCTCCGCAAACCGTAGATGAGAAATTTCCTCAACTCATTGAAACGTATGCTGGGGATGTACTACGAGGTGCTGGCATGAAAAAGGATTTGAATCTGCAGGCACTGAATGACATTCATCTCTATTCCGATTTTAACGATGGCTTTCAATTAGAAACCAATGGCAACATCATGTATGTCTACATTCTGGGTTCTATTGGTATTTTTATTTTACTTATTGCCTGTATCAACTTTATGAACCTCACCACAGCCAAGGCATCTCAAAGGGCTGGAGAAGTGGGTGTAAGGAAATCGTTGGGTGCATCACGGCAAAACTTAATAGGGCAATTTCTGGGGGAGTCTTTTACTATTGTGGTTGTCTCGATGATCCTATCAGGAATCATCATTATACTGACCCTTCCTTTCTTCAATCAGGTAACACACAAAGACCTTAGTCTCAATGGCAACACGGCAGCTTATGTCGCCCTCTCCATGCTGGTCATTTCTATTGTTACTGGATTTGTTGCGGGCAGTTACCCCGCCTTCTTTCTCTCCTCCTTTCAGCCTGCCAAAGTATTGAAAGACAAAAGGCTTTCGGGGGGCACTCAATGGTTAAGAAAGTCACTGGTCGTATTTCAGTTTATCGTTTCCATTTCACTCATCTCAGCGATACTTATTATCCAGAAGCAGCTGGATTTTATTCAGAACAAATCTTTGGGCTTTAATCCCGAACAAAACATTGTGATCCCCATGCGAACAAGTGAGGCACGGAGCAACTATGTAGAGTTAAAGAACAGCATTCAGCAAATAGCAGGCGTATCACAAGTTTCAGCCACCACCAGCTTGCCTTCAACCCCTTTGCTCAGAGACTACGGATTATACTTACAAGGTTCAAGTCCGGATACAGGCATTTTGCATCGGATGATCAACACAGATGAAAACTACTTTGATCTGTTAAAGATCAAACTGATAGCCGGAAGAGACT
>ERZ761602.4717-NODE-4717-length-17011-cov-5.287804_pt1 | contig 17011 bp, 18 predicted proteins | sample MGYA00512165_ERZ761602 | MGnify/ENA primary metagenome ERZ761602 (study PRJEB28899, sample SAMN02445085) | bioreactor sludge metagenome | biome: EBPR sludge; isolation source: Thorneside wastewater treatment plant | place: Australia: Brisbane, Thorneside...
TTCCCGCGCGCAACAGGAGATGTGTTCCACGAAGTTTTGAAAACGAATCTCTATGGCTCGGTGTATGTCACCCGTGTGGTAAGCCGTATGATGATGAAGGCGCGCTACGGACGAATCGTGCTGATCGGTTCTATCATCGGAGAAATAGGAAATAAGGGGCAATCGCCTTATGCGACGTCGAAAGCGGCGCTCTTTGGACTTTGCAAATCGGTAGCGCTGGAGTTTGCGTCTCGTCAAATCACCTGCAATTTAGTTTGTCCGGGTTTCATTGAGACGGAAATGACTTCTAGCTTAGATGAGGCAACGCAAAAAACCTATTTTGACCGAATTCCCGCAGGACGCTTTGGAAGGGCAGAGGAAGTCGCCTCGACGGTTCTTTTCTTGGCATCTCGTGAAGCCGGATATATTACAGGAGCAACCGTTGACATTAATGGGGGCTTGCTGATGCGGTAATGAACGCATCGCGAATGATTGGAAGAATCGGATATTTTTAAGGAGGCGCACCAAAGGTGCGCGAAAGGAAAAGTAGAAATGGATCTTCAGCAACAAGTTAAAACACTCATCGCAAAAAGTCTTAAGATTCAGGAAGACACCATCAAGATGGAAAGTTCTTTCGTAGAAGATTTGGGTGCTGATTCTTTGGATATCGTCGAACTGGTAATGGCCATGGAAGACGAGTTTCAAATCGAAATTCCTGATAAAGATGCTGAAGGCATCAAGACCGTGAACGATGCGGTCACTTACATTAAGCAGCATAAATAACATTTTCAGCAGGAGGTGCTCACTTGGAAAGACGAGTCGCTGTCACAGGCATTTCCGCTGTCACCGCCTTAGGGATCGGTCGTGACGTGAATTGGAACGCTCTTGTAGAAGGGCGTTCGGGGATTGCGCTTACGACTCGATTCGACACCACTCAATTTCGCTGCAAAATCTCTGCTGAGGTAAAGGATTTTAAGACGGATGGCGTGTTGCCTCCCAAGGATGTGCGAGGCATGGATCTCTTCATCCAGTATGCGCTCGTCGCCGCTCAGGATGCAGTTTTGCAGACCGGACTCATTTCTGCACCTTTGTTTGGAGATCAACAACTCCCTGAAAAATATCAAGAACGCTCCGGTTCTATCATCGGATGTGGGCTCGGTGGACTTCCTGAAATCGAAGCCACTGCAAAAGTTTTGGCGACTCGCGGGCCGAGTCGAATATCGCCTTTCTTTATCCCTCGCTTGATTTCGAATTTAGCAGCGGGCCACGCCGGTATTGCATATGGTTTGCGTTCCTCAAACTTTGCGACAACGTCGGCTTGTTCCTCGGGCGCGCATGCGATCGGCGAGTCGTATCGGATGATTAAGCACGGCTACGCAGACTTGATGGTAACAGGTGGAACGGAAGGTACAATTACTCCGCTTTGCATTGGCGGATTCGATGCCATGCGAGCGCTTTCCAATCGTAATGATGAGCCCACGAAGGCATCGCGTCCTTTTGATGTGGGTCGAGATGGATTTGTCTGTGGCGAAGGCGCAGGAATTTTGGTTTTGGAAGAATGGGAAATGGCCAAAAAACGCGGAGCTAAAATCTTGGCAGAGCTCATTGGCTATGGCGCCAACTGCGACGCCTATCATGTGACAGCGCCTACCGAGACAGGGCAGGGGGCAGGGGCGTGCATGAAGATGGCGCTTAAAGATGCGAAGATTTCTGCGGAAGACGTGCTCGCCATCAACGCGCACGGAACGTCCACTCCCCTCGGTGACGTGGCCGAAACCCGAGCGATTAAGTCGGTCTTTGGTGCCCATGCCAAGAAGCTCAAAGTCACGTCCTCCAAGTCGATGACCGGACATACTTTGGGAGCGGCGGGAGGCGTAGAGGCTGTCATTTCCATTTTATCTCTTCAGAATCAGAAAATATCCCCGACGATCAATCTCGAGAATCCGGATCCGGATTGCGATCTTGATTATGTTCCTAACGTAGCCCAGGATTGGAAACACGAAGTGGCCCTTTCCAATAGCTTTGGCTTCGGAGGAACGAACGCATGTCTGATTTTCCGAAAGGTTTAGTCGCTTTCACGTTTTTAGTATTCTTCTCTCATGTTGGATTTTGTGGCCCGGTAAGCGAAGTCTGTCTCAACTGGTTTTCAAAACACAAGATTGTTGCTGGAATTAAGTGTCAGTGGGAGTGCGCTGCGGCCCCTGTTGGGATGGGGACATTCGATTGCGGTTCCGAGTGCGAGAATTTGTGCGAGTTGGCGGCTACTGGTGGATTAGAATCTCAGGGAATTTATACCCCATACCTAACAATCGAAGAGGGCAAATTTGCGGCCAAACATCCCAAGGATGCGCTCAAGGCTTATAAACTAAAGGAGCTTGCTGAGAAAATGACACTTGAAGAGTTTGGAAGATCTGATTTTGACGATGAAAGTGATGCTTTTCGACACTATGTCTGGGCGGGGCTTCTTTCAAAAGAGCTCGGGACAGAGGTTGCGAAGAATATTTTAGATGCGCACGAAAGTGGGGGAGAGGTAAACGCTCCAAGTAGATTGATGGATTTGTCGAATAATCGAGCGGGATTGATTTCCGCGGAAATACTAAAAACAAAGAAGCAGTTATCTGAAAAAGAAATTCGGTCAGCGGCATTGCAAGAATTAAAAAGGGGAAAGCTTATTGTCCTTCGGAAACGAGGAGGTCCTAGATGAAAAAGACAGTCGTGTTTTTAGGAACATTTATTTTGAGTGGGACCCTAGGAGGTCTGTGGTATTTGTACGCAAATTTTCATCCTTATCTCGCCGGCCAGGAGTTTATGAGCGTAGAGTCAGCAGAGAAAAAATGGGGGCAGAAAGCTTTCGATGCTATTAAATTTCAGAACGCACCGATGTCTGAAAGGGCTGGCATGGCTGTGGATCTTATAAAGAAAAAAACCTATTTGAATCAGCCGTTAGAGCGAGTGATAAAGGAAATGGGCCCTCGGTCTGGGTATTTTATTTCGGAGCGTATTCCGACCTATTTTGTAGTCGAGGGTTGGGAGAAAAATGAGAATTCCTGGCAATTAGTGTTTCTGCCGGATCGAAACGGAAATATCGTCGAGGACGTTCGAATACACAAAAACTGCTGTTCAAGTGATATTTGGAAAAATAAGGGAATTATCCCTCCAAAAGACTGATGAGGAACGAACGCATGTCTGATTTTCCGAAAGGTTTAACAAAAGTATTCATCGGTTCCGATCATGCTGGCTTTGAATTGAAGCAGAAGCTGATTGAGCGATTTCAGAAGCTAGTGATCTTTGAGGACTGCGGCACAAATTCTACCGAGTCTTGCGACTATCCCGTTTTTGCAAAAGCGGTTTCAGAGAAAGTTTTGAAAAGCCCTGGGGCTTTAGGGTTGCTGATCTGTGGGACAGGTATTGGCATGTCGATTGCGGCCAACAAAGTGAAAGGCATACGCGCGGCGTGCGTGAGTGAAGCCTTTTCGGCAAAGATGGCCAGAGAGCACAACGACGCACAGATTTTATGTTTGGGTGCGCGTGTGATCGGGGAGGAAAAGGCTGCCGAAAGTTTTAAAGCATTTTTAGACGCGAAATTGGATACGACCAATCCTCGTCATCAACGCAGAATTGAACTCATGAAAGAAATGGAGAAATAGTCCATGCCAAGCGCTCTTCTGAAATCTGAATCAAATGCCACACAACAAATTTTCGATCTGATCGGAAGAGAAGATGAACGCCAGAAATCTCAATTGGAGATGATCGCATCTGAAAATTTTGTCTCGGACGATGTAAGAGCGGCGGCGGGATCGGTTCTCACCAACAAGTATGCGGAAGGCTATCCCGGCAAACGCTACTATGGTGGCTGCGAAGTAGTGGATGAAGTCGAGTCGCTTGCGATCGAGCGATTGAAAAAACTTTTCGGCGCGGAAGCGGCGAATGTGCAGCCGCACTCGGGATCGCAAGCAAATATGGCGGTGTATTTTTCTTATCTTCAACCGGGAGATACAATTTTGAGTATGGACCTCGCACAAGGGGGGCATCTTACGCACGGCTCACCCGTGAATTTCTCAGGCCGACTCTACAAAGTCATTCCCTACGGCGTGGATGAAAGAGGCTACCTGGATTTCAATCAGGTTCGAGAACTGGCAAAACAACATAGACCCAAACTCATTGTGTGCGGCGCTTCAGCTTATGCACGAAAAATCGATTTCACGGAATTTAAAAAGATTGCAGATGAAGTAGGCGCTCGAACGATGGCGGACATTGCCCATCCCGCGGGACTGGTGGCGGCAGGATTACACCCTTCGCCGGTGGGCGTTTGCGATTACGTGACATCGACCACGCACAAAACTTTGAGAGGACCTCGTTCGGGCATCATCATGATGAAAGAAGCGGTGGCTAAGGAAGTGAACTCGCGCATTTTCCCAGGGATTCAAGGTGGACCCCTCATGCACATTATCGCAGCCAAGGCGGTGGCATTCGGAGAGGCGCTTGAGCCGAGCTTTAAGGATTATGCAAAACGCGTGATCGAAAATTGCAAAACACTCTCGGATGCTCTGATGGCCGGCGGACTCTCCATGGTGAGTGGTGGCACAGATAATCATTTGTGCCTCGTGGATTTACGGCCCTTCAATTTGACGGGCGCGGAGGCGGAAACAATCCTCGATCACTCCGGGGTGACGGTGAATAAGAATATGATTCCTCGGGATCCTCAGCCACCGCGTGTGACCTCCGGAATTCGTATCGGAACCGCGGCCTTGACCACGCGAGGATTTTCAAAGGATGACATGAAGAAAGTGGCCGGGTGGATCTTGGGCGTCTTAAAGGCTCCAAAAGATGAGTCTCTGCAGAAGAAAACCCGAGGCGAAATCCGCGAGTTTTGCGCAAAATATCCACTATTTAAGGCCTAGTTACCTGCAGTTTTCGATGCTAAACCCATCGGCACATGTACTGCCCGTTTTGTAAACATATCGACACCTCGGTCGTGGACTCTCGGGATGCGCGAGAAGGCTCCGAGATTCGGCGTCGCCGGGAATGCCCCAAGTGCAAGCAAAGATTCACGACTTACGAGCGGGCCGATTCGATTTTTCCATGGGTGATCAAAAAAGATGGGCGCAGAGAAGAATTTGATTCCGATAAGATCATGGCCGGAGTGCTCCGAGCTGTGGAAAAAAGACCGGTGAGTATTCATGCCTGTGAAGAGTTGGTGACCAAAGTGGTGAAGGCCGTCACCGAGCGAGGTGAAAAGGAAATTCCGAGCTCCATCATCGGCGAAGAAATCATGAAGGGCCTAAAGAGTTTGGATGAAGTGGCCTATGTGCGATTCGCAAGCGTGTATCGTCAATTTCGAGATATCAATGACTTCATGTCGGAGCTGAGCTCTCTGCTCACCAAGAAAGCTTGAGTATGGCATCGGGTGGATCACGACATCAATCTCGGGAAGCGGCCATGAGCTATCTTTATCAAAAGGAACTGAAGGTCGACTCGCGAACGGAGACTCCTGAGAAATTCATTCGACATTTCAATCCGCCGGAAGAGTTTGTCGCCTTTTTTCGAGAGATCGTGCTTGGCGTGGAGCAGTATCAACAAGAAATCGACAAGCTGATCGAAGAGCATGCGGAGAATTGGAAGCTCTATCGAATTGCAAAGACCGATTTGGCCGTACTTCGCATTGGCGTATGGGAGTTGCTCTACTGCCCGGAGACAGACTACCAAGTCGTGATTGATGAAGCCGTAGAGCTTGCCAAATCTTATGGATCGCAGGATTCGGCATCGTTTGTGAACGGAATCCTCGATCCTATCGCGACTAAGATTCGGAAGAAGAAGTAATCATTCGTTCAACTGTGCCCGGGCACAGTTGAACCAAAGTTAATTCGTATTGCTTAGAGTCGATGCGTTTGGAGGTGTATAGCAAATGCATCAGATGCTGCGTTTTCTATACACCTCCACATGGACTGACACCGAAGGCCTCACCCAATCTTCGGAACTTTATTCCAAGGGGTGGGCTTCCATTTTATTTTTAAATCTTCGCAGGTGACGACGTAGCTATACATATCGTTCCATTGACCGCTTAAAAATAGACGGCGGAGGCTTTTGCCTTCGCGGCGCATGCCGAGTCTTTTCGCGACGGCGATCGAGCGCGAGTTTCGCGGATCAATGCCAGCTTCAATGCGATGGAGATTAAATTTTCGGAAGCCAATCTCGAGTGCGGCTTGCACCGCCTCGGGACAATAACCCTTTCCCCAATGTGTATTTAAAATGAGGTAGCCCAAGTAGGCATTTTGAAAAATTTTGCGTTGCAGATCCATCAACGACACGTAGCCTACAATTTCACCCGTCTTCTTTTTAAAAACTGCAAAACCATAAAACTCATCTCGCTTCCATTGATCTGTAAGATGCGTCACCAATTTTTTGAGCTGAGACCGAGTGAGGGGTCCTGCAGATTTTCGTGACCGATCCCATTCATTTTGCTCCGTAAAAGTTTTTCCATGGCTATCGCGCCACACCGAGAAATCAGAAAGACGAAGTGGGCGAAGCACCAACCGTTTCGTGCGTACCTCGAAAGAGTGTCGTAGCGGACGTTTCATCATTCATAAATTCATAGCGAAAACTTGTCGGTTTCTCCACATTGCTCAGTTCCATTTGGCGCTTTCTCGTCAAAGCTTTGTCTGACACTTTGCCGGTGCCGGAGTGGGGCGGCACCTTCAAAGCACTGACAACGCTGTCTTTTTTTGCCGAGTCCATTTTTGCAGTCTTGGCATTTTCCTTGCTTATTGCACACCTCGGATGTCTGTGGTTCAGAAAGAAATTCGCGCATCAAAATCGTGGAGCCGAGCAGTGATGTTTCTGGCGCTGCTTCTCTGGCTCGTGGCCTTAGAAATTCTCTCTTCGCAGGCTTGGTTTGTTCATGCGGCCACTGGCATTGATCTCTTAGATGATAAGCCCAGTTCTCGGTTGGAGTTTCGGCAGCGCATCAAAGATGTCAATATCTCAGCATTCATCGAAATGCCCCAGATCACGCTGGAGCCGGTGTTTATGGCGCAAAGCGCTATTCCGAAGGAAAATTTAAACCCGGATCTTTTCAAGTCATTCAAGGCGATAGACGACAAAGCGGCCGAAACTAATGAGTACGATAAAGGATTCATCGCGCTGGATAAATTTTCGAAGAAGGTTCAGGGCGATAGCATTGCGGAATGGGTTACCTTTGCAAAAGCCGATTATCTTTTTAAGGTTCACGCCGAACGCGAGGAGAAAAAATATAATCTTCCCTTAGAAGAATATCAGGATGCCATTCGTCGATATCCTTTAAACTCGCAATTGCCGAGAGCGCTTTATCAAATCGGCCTGCTGCAGTTGAAGATGGGGCTCTACGCGGAAGTCGACGTTACGATGGCCCGAGCTTTGAAGGAGTATCCTTCGAGCGAATATGTCGCCCAGTATCATTTGCTCGTCGGCGAATCTGCGTTCTTTTCGAACGACGATATACGAGCGAACAACGAATATTCTTACGTCATTGAGAAATTTCCGAAGAGTGAAGCTGCCGCAGATTCGGCATTTCGGAAAGCATTCATTTTATTTCGTAAGGGCGAGTATTCAAAAGCTCTGGAAGTCTATCAGGATTTGGAAAAGTTTCACTCCGATCGAATCGCAACACTTCGCATGAAGAAAGATCCTCAACAGATCGATAAGTATGTGGATCGAGTGTACTATGCTGAAACATTATTTTTGAACTCTCGCTATGGTGAGGCTTCCAGTATCTATCAAGATCTTGCCAATCTTTTTCCGAAGCATGATATCGCGCCCTTCGTTCTGATTCGATTTGCGGATTGTTACTACCATCGACGTAAAACCCGCGCTGCGATTGCAATGTATCAAGACATCATTAAGCGCTTTCATTCGAACCCACTCGCCGTCGCTGTAGCCAATATTCATTTGTCCAGTTTGTATTTTCTTAGCAATGACATGCGAGGTCCTCGCGATAACGAAACTCTGTTGCAAAATGCCTTTGAAAATGCACGCAAGGCAGAAAATGAGCCAGTGTCTTCTTTAGCTTTGGCGCGCCTGGCAAATCATTATCTGTACTATCAAATTTTTCCGAAGGCTCAACAGACGCTGGCGAAGTATCGAGAGCTTTATCGCAATACACCCAATCAAAAATATATCGACGACCAATATATCAAAACCGTGGAGCTGGAAATTTACGACTACTATCGTCGAGAAGACTACCTGGCTGCCTTAGCCACTTACTTGGTGATCGATCGAAAGGGCGAGGCCAAAAATTTTGGCAATACGAAAGTTTTGATCGCTCTCGCGGATGCAGCTAAGAAAATGTCTCTCTACGAAAAGGCGACTCAAATCTTGAATCGCGTCGTTTATTTGGAAAAGACCAGCGAAGGCCGGCAAGAAGCTCTTCTAAAATTGATCGACCTCTTGATTGTGGAGAAAGATTTGCGTCGAGCGAGTGAACGACTGCGCCGATTTAATTTTGCCTATCCAACTTCGCCTTACGGTCATTTATACGAAATGTATTGGGGCGAACTTTATTCTTCGCTTAATAACTCTGAGCAAGCGATTAATCACTATGAACGTGCGTTGGTGGCTGCTCAGAACAAGCCCACAGCGCGCTACGAAATTCGTCATCTCTACTTGAAAATCTCAGATCATTACGAGCGCCAAAAGCTGCCGTTGAAAGCGATTGATTCCTATGAGTCTTACGTCAAGGCCGTGGCCGAATTTGAATCCTCCGCGCTCACTCAAGCGTGGGTAACACCGCGAGATCGGCATCTGGTGAAAGTCGCTAAGTTTCGAATTGCCGATTTATACTTCGGAATGAGGGATTATGTGCGCGCCCTCGAATCTTATCGTGTGGTTGTTCGAGATGTTACGGAAGAGCCCTTTCTCACTCATGCGCGATTTCGACAGGGCGAATGCTTCCTGGCGCTCGATGATCGGGCCGCCGCGTTGAAAGCATTTCAATCGATCGAGGCGAAGGACCCAAACAACTTATGGGCTCGATCGGCAAAGTCTTACATTCAAACGGTCGAAATGGAGGAAAAATATGGAATCCGAATCCTCAACTGAGGCAAAAGTCACTGCAGTTGAACGAGCTTTGGAAAGCATTCAACAGGCGGATTCGCAATATGGTTTGAGCCTACTGGCCTCGACGCTTGCGCATGAGATTCGAAATCCTCTCCAGAGTATCCGTTTGCAGATCGACGCTGCGAAGCGCGGGGGTTCTCCTCAAATGGCGCTGCAAAGTATTTCTGACTCCATCACCCGTTTGGAATCTGTCGTTCATCGCGTTCAACAATTGAGTCAGCGCTATGAACTGCAACCGGAGTCCGTCAATTTGAAAGAGCTCGTGGAATCAGCGTTGAGTGCCTTTCAATATTGGTTCTCAGCTGCGGGCGTGATTGTCCGCACTCACACGGCTTGGGAGGGCGAGCCTTTGGTGCGATGTGATCGAGAATTGGTGCAACAAGTGTTGCTCAACCTCCTCATGAACGCCATCCAAGCGATGCCTCGCGGTGGCGAAATTACGTTGGAGCTGAGCGAAGAGTTGGATAATGCGCTTATTCAAATCGAAGACACCGGCGTCGGCATGAATGCTGAGCAATTAGCTAAGGTGGGCACGCCATTTTTTACAACTAAGGCCAACGGAAATGGCTTGGGACTTTCGTTCTGCAAAACGATCGCTGCGCTCCATGGCGGCGGTCTTGAAATTTCCTCAAAACAACAAGAAGGGACTCGTGTCGTCTTGAGACTGGCTAAGGTACTTCCAGAAATGAACCGTGAGGAGGATACGTATGTCTCTTAATCGAGTATTGATCGCCGACGATGACGGCGATATCCGCGAGTCACTTAAAAACTTTTTTATCCAATTGGGTTTTGATGCCCAAACTGCCGAGAATGGTGAAAAGGCAATGTATCTGGTTCGGAGTAACCAATTGCAGGGTACGCCCTTTCAATTTGTAATCACTGATTTCCGTATGCCAGGCGTGGATGGTTTCGATGTGCTGAAAGAAGTTAAGCGAACGTCGCCTTCTGCCCGCGTGATCGTGATGACGGGCATGGCCTCTGTGCATCACGCAGTTCAGGCAATGCAAGCGGGAGCGGACGATTACATAGCTAAGCCATTCTCCTTGGACGATATGGAGAAAATCGTTTTGAAGTCTCTTCCTAAGTCGACCGAACCGACGAAAGCGATTGGCATTCTTTCGGTTGATCCAAGCTTTCAAGCGATTTTGCAGAAAGCCGAAAGAGCTGCGCGCTCGAATGCACCTATTTTGATTGAAGGTCCTTCTGGAACTGGGAAAGAACTCTTAGCGAGACAAGTTCACGAATGGTCACCCCGACGTTCGAAACCGTGGGTCGCGATCAACTGTGCGGCTCTGCCTGCCGGACTTCTAGAAAGTGAACTCTTTGGATTTGAAAAAGGCGCGTTTACGGGCGCCATTGAAAAGAAGCCAGGAAAATTTGAACAGGCCAATGGCGGAACTCTGCTACTGGATGAAATCGGCGAGCTCGATCCCATTCTTCAGGCCAAATTACTTCGTGTGTTGCAAGAGGGAGAGGTCGATCGATTGGGCGGAAAGAAATCCTGCAAGATCGATGTGCGGATCATTGCAACGACCAACAAGAATTTGGAGCAGCTTGTTCGCACGGGTCAATTTCGAGAAGATTTGTTCTTCCGACTTTACGGCGTTCGATTCATCTTGCCGTCGCTTAAAGACAGGCCGCAAGACATCGCCATGCTTGTGACTGAATTCTTGAATCGCCAAGCGACGATCTTGGGCCGAACTCTGACCCTCGATGCCGATGTGCTTACGGCGCTAGAGCAACGTGCTTGGACGGGAAATATTCGTGAGCTTGAGCGCTCAGTTGAAAGAGCGGCGGTGCTTTCGGAAGACGGGCTCGTGCGTCTCAGTCACTTCGAATTTACGCCAGATCTTTCTTCCTTGAGGCCGACGATTCCTCCGACCACGCACGAGGCTGCGCAGGCAATGGCCGCTGCGATCCAACCGAAGCGATCCATTCGAGAGATGGAGCAAGATATTATTTTACGAGCGCTCGATGCTCATCAAGGAAATCGAACGCACACGGCGAAGGCTTTGGGCATGAGTCTCCGGACCCTTCGTCATAAGTTGAAGCAATATCGTGAACAGGGCATCGCGGTAGATCGCGTCGCTCGGCAAAATTTAGTAGGCAGTTTTCGCAGCGACGAAAAGACGGATGCGGCGCTCGACTATGTTTCTCATGCGTCAACGAATGAAGACACCTATGGCGCGATAATTGCACTAGAGGAGGAGACAGTGCACGCAGGCGAAGCCTGATCGCTGGAAGTCGTTCTCGAGGACTTCCGGCGTAACGTCGGAATATCCTCGGACCGCAAGGAGAGGTCAACCGATGGCAAATGTAGATATCCATCTCGAGATTCTGGCTAAATCGATGTCTCTTCGATTGAAGAGACATTCCACACTCGCCGGCAATGTCGCGAATGCCGATACACCTGGCTATCGTCCTCAGCAAATTAGTTTTGAAGACGCTCTGCAAAGAGCCGCCGATCGCAAGTCGAGTGTCCAGATCGACAATGTGAAAAGCTCGATGGAAGTTGTCGATGACGGTCAGCCGCGACTCGATGGCAACACGGTGAATTTGGATAAGCAAATGGCCATGATGGCCGAGAACGGGCTCTTGTACAATGCAACTGCCGAGTTCATAGCGCGCAAGATGCGAATGTTGAAATCAGTCATAGGATGACCAATCACTAGGATGAACTAATATGGATTTACTGACTGCACTTCGAATTTCTGCCTCCGGCCTCTCGGCCCAGCGCACACGACTTAACGTCTTGTCGTCCAACTTGGCCAACGCAAATTCTACTCGCTCTGCGGATGGATCGGGTCCGTACAAACGAAAGGATCCAATTTTTCAGGAAGTTTCGGCGGAAAGCTTTGAAAAAGCGCTCGATAATGAATCAAAAAAGATTTCTGGTGTGCGCGTGACACAGATTGTGACCGATCAACGACCGGGAAGCCGAGTCTATGATCCCTCGCATCCCGACGCCGATGCCACAGGTCACGTTTTAATGCCCAATGTGAATCCCGTGACGGAATTGACCGACATCATGTCTACGTCTCGCTCGTATGAAGCGAATATTACGGCGATGCGAACGGCGAAGGATATGATCGCGGCCGTCTTGAACATAGGAAAGGGTGGCTGATGAAAATTACAACGACAATGTTTCCAAGTTCTATTCGACTTTCACCCGAACTCGAGAAGGCAGCTCAAGGACAGAAATCAGAGCTCATGAAGCCCACGGATGGGCCCTCGTTTTCTGACATTATCTCCGAGAAAATCCAGCAAGTGGATGATCTTCAGAAGCAAGCCGACGTGAAGATGACCGATGTGGCGACAGGGAAGTCGCGAAACTTGCACGAAGCAATTCTGTCTATGGAAATGGCGGACACCTCGTTGAAGATGTTGGTGACGGTGAGAAATAAAGCGATCGAAGCGTATCAAGAAATGATGCGCATGCCGATCTAATGTAAAGAAGCAAGGATAGGTAGAAAATGGAATTTCTCCTCAATTTTAATTCCTGGTTCAAAGGTCTCCCGGCAAGCGGGAAGCTCTCTTTCTACCTCGTCGTCATTGGTATGGTGGTTGCGGGCATTTTACTGCAACAACACTACAAAACCGCGGGTCATCAATATCTCTACACCAACCTTTCTCTTTCCGATGCCAATGCCATTGCTGCGCGACTTCAATCGATGAACGTGGAAGCGCAAGTCCAGGGCGATGCTGTGCTTGTGCCTGGCAATCGCGTGCTTGAACTTCGTAACACGCTCTCTGCCGAAGGTCTGCCTCGAGGAGGCGGAGTGGGTTTCGAAATTTTCGATCAGAAAAATTTTGGAGAAACAGAATTTCAACAACGCGTGAATTACATGCGCGCTGTGCAAGGGGAACTCGCCCGTACGATCTCTGCAATTGATGGCGTCGAGAAAGCCCGAGTCCACATCGTGATGCCGGAGAAATCTTTGTTTGCAGAAGATGCGAACCCTCCGACGGCATCTGTGGCTATTCAAATGTTGAAAGGTCGAAAGCTTTCGGACGGTCAAATCAACGGTATTGCCCACATGCTGGTGACCAGCGTGGAAGGGCTCACGGAGAATAACCTGAACATCATCGATCAGAATGGCAACGTCTTATACAAAGGTTCGGGCTCCGATAAGTCCGCTGGATCGACCAAGCAACTCGACATGCAAGCAGACTTAGAAGCTCGCATGGAGCGCGGTGTGCGTGACATGCTGGAGCGAATCGTGGGTGCCGGTGGCGCCACGGTGAAGGTGAGCACCGTTCTCAACTTCAACACGGTGGAAAAGATGGTGGAAGCGATTGATCCTGAAAGTCGCGTCGCCTTGTCTGAAAATGCGACGACGGAAACGCAGAGTGGAACATCGGGATCCGCGGGTGGAACTCCGGGCGCGGCCTCCAATTTGCCAGAAGCGGGCGGCACAGGAGCTTCAGGCTCGAGTTCAAGCAATTCCAAGCGAGTGGAAACCACCGCCAACTACACGGTGACTAAGACCACGCAAAAAATTGTGGAGCCGATGGGCGCCATTCAAAAATTGAGTGTGGCGGTGTTGGTGGATGGAACGTATCAAACGGCGGAAGACGGGACGCAAACCTATCAACCTCGAACCGCTGAGGAAATCGCGAAGCTGGAAACCCTCGTAAAAAATGCAGTGGGCTTCAATGACAAACGGGGTGATGCGGTGAAGATCGAAAACATGCAATTCAATCGTCTGCCAGTGGATGATAAAGGCACAGCTGAATTTGTTTCCGCGACGAACTCTTCTCGCTTCCAACTCTTCCTTTTCGACAATGCCAAACTTTTGGGAGTGGTGCTCATTCTCGGCGTGATCTTTATCATGCTCGTGAAGTTGGTCAATTCTTACGCCCCCCCGGTGAATGTGGCATATGCCAATTTAATTGGTCAGAGTGCAGCGGCCGTGGCTGATGCGCTGCCTGCCCGAGCTCAAATCAACATCGTTCAGCGCGACAGCGGTGAGGCCAAACAGAAGGCTCAGGAAATTGCGAATCAAATGCCCGATATGGCTCAGCGCCGCGACTCGGGGATGATTAACTTCGTCGAGACCGAGAAGTCCATCACCGTCGAAGCCATGACGACATCGGAAGAAAAATTGAGACTACAAGCCGCGAAGTTGCAGGCGGAAAGCATCATGAAAAATGACGTGAACGAAACTGTGGGTATCGTTCGTCAATGGTTGAACGAGGGTTAAGAAATGGCAGAAGCAGAAGCACAACAGAAAGACGCACCGAATAAAGCCGCGCAGATGCAGAAGCTGCGCATTACCGGCGTTCAGAAGGCGGCCGCGCTCATGCTTGCCGTGGATAAAAATATCGCTAAGGAAGTTTTCTCGAAGCTGGAAGACTTTGAAGTTAAGAAGATTACCGACGCCATGTTTGAGTTGGGTGTCCTCCATCAAGAGACTACGACTCAGATTCTCAACGAATTTATTCGCCGGTCCGCCTCCGGGGGCGCGCTGGCTGCCACCAGTTCTGAAATTAAGAACTTGCTCTCCGAAACATTGGATGAGCGTCGTTCCAAAGAAATTCTCTCCTCGCTTACGAGCTTCCGAGATAACGCGCTTAAAAACTTGGGAACTTACGATCCAAAGACGCTTTCCAACTTCTTATCGAACGAGCATCCGCAGACGATTGCGCTTTTGCTATCTCACTTGGGAACGGAGAAAATTGGAGCGGTCGTGCGCTTATTGCCTCAAGCCATTCAAGCCGAAGTCATTATGCGGGTCGCCTTCTTGGAAGACATTACGCCGGAAGCCTTGGGAGATGTCGAAGACGCCGTCAAAGATGCCATCAAGGGTCTTGGATCGGCGACCAAGCACAAACTCGGGGGCGTGGATTTCGTGGCCGAAGCTCTCAACAAGCTCGACAAGAAAACTACCAACGACATTTTGGAAAATATCACTGGTCAGAATCCAGAGTTGGCCGAAGCGATCAAATCTCGAATGTTTGTCTTCGAAGACATCATCAAGATCGACGATCGAGGTATTCAGGAAATTCTCAAAAACGTCGACAACTCAGAACTCGCGCTGTCGCTTAAGATGTGTACCGAAGAGCTTAGAAATAAAATATTCGCGAACATGTCTGAACGGGCTGCGAAGATTCTCAAAGAAGATTTGGAAGTCATGGGACCTGTCAAAGTCTCCGACGTGGAAAAGGCACAGGGTAACATCCTCAAAGTTGTCGATCGTCTCGTGGCCGAGGGTAAGATCGTCCTCGCCGGTGACGGCGAAGAGGGCGTGGTCGTCTAACGGGGAGACACTACCAGATGCCAAGAATTATTCACGGTCCATCCGAAGAGATCAAAACCGTTCGCGTCATCAATCAGGATGCCGCCGTCGCCAAAGATTTTATCCCAGCGCCTTTCAAAGGGATGCGGGTTTCGGACTCGTTCACTGCCGCAGAAGTGGAGCAGAAGATGAACGAGGCGCGGGCGATGGGGCGTCGCGAAGGATTTGCGGAAGCTGAGAAGAAAATCAGCGCTCCGGTTAGAGATTCTCTTCAGACCGTGGAAAATATTCTGGACGAGATCTCTCGTTTTCGAAGAGAGCTGTTCAAGGAATCAGAACAAGAAATCTTAGAGCTGGTGCAGGCGATCTGTCGAAAGATCATTTCGACGGAAATTTCTATCCATCCTGAAAAACTGAAAAACATGTTGATGGAAGCCTTGAAGCACTTGGAGCACCAAAAAAAGATTCAAGTGCGATTGAATCCCGCTGATTTTGAACGATTTAATGGCGTGAAAGAGGATTTCTTAAACGCTGCCAAAGGACTCACCGAGCTCGACCTGATGGCAGATGACACGATTCCGGAAGGCTCAGCACTTCTTCGCACGGCGACGACCTCTTTAGAACTCAATTTGAATCAAATGATCGATCATCTCATGCAGCAGGTTCGTTCCGAAGCAACTTCGGCGAGCCAAGTGAATGATGAAGGGGATCGCATCACATGAGTTCGAGACTTCAACTCGATCGTTATCTTGAGAGGGTGGATATGTCTTCACCCTTTCCGACTTCGGGGCAGGTCTCAAACATTACAGGCTTGGTCATCGAAGGTTATTGCGAAGGCGCAGTGGTGGGCGGCGTGTGCGAAGTTTTTTCCTTGGACGGAAAGCGATCTTGTCTCGCCGAAGTCATCGGCTTACGCGATGAAAAAGTTTTGCTGATGCCCTTTGGCGATTTGCGCGGACTTGGTCTGCGCAGTCGAATTTTGTATCGAAGTGCATCGGCCACGGTGAAGCTTGGACCTCAGATCCTTGGTCGGGTCGTGGACGGACTTATGAATCCACTCGATGCCGGGCCGGCGCTCAATTGCGAAGAAGAATTTAGTATTTATTCCTCGCCTGTGAATCCACTTCGTCGCGCGAGAATTCATGAGCCTCTCGATTTGGGAATTCGCGCGATCAATGGAATGTTGACGGTGGGAAAAGGCCAGCGGGTCGGGATTATCGCCGGATCGGGTGTTGGAAAATCCGTGTTACTCGGTCAACTGGCTCGAAGCACGCGCGCCGATGTGAATGTGATCGCGCTCATTGGTGAGCGGGGAAGAGAAGTTCGCGAATTCCTAGAGCGCGATTTAGGTCCCGAGGGGCTCCAGCGCTCTGTTGTCATTTGTGCAACGAGCGACATGTCCCCGGTCATTCGAACGCGCGCCGCATTTGTGGCGGCGACGATTGCGGAATATTTTCGAAAGCAAGGCGCGGATGTCTTATTCATGATGGATTCCGTCACTCGATTTGCGATGGCCCAGCGTGAAATCGGCTTGGCTGCGGGCGAACCACCGACCACTAAAGGATATCCTCCCTCTGTGTTCAATTTACTTCCCAAGCTCTGCGAGCGTGCAGGGAATACTTCTTCGGGTGGTTCCATCACGGGCCTCTACACCGCTGTCTCTTATACACATCTCCGAGCCCACGAGACAGGCAGAAATCTCG
>ERZ761602.4718-NODE-4718-length-17009-cov-17.133302_pt1 | contig 17009 bp, 11 predicted proteins | sample MGYA00512165_ERZ761602 | MGnify/ENA primary metagenome ERZ761602 (study PRJEB28899, sample SAMN02445085) | bioreactor sludge metagenome | biome: EBPR sludge; isolation source: Thorneside wastewater treatment plant | place: Australia: Brisbane, Thorneside...
TCTACGCGGAGCTGACTTTCAGCGTGTTTTTGTTATTTATCACCTTGATGAGCTTCTTGCCACTCGAAATATTGTCCCAAGATTTAATAATAACCGAAATCAAATCAATTCAAATCCAAAAGATGAATCAGACCATTCTTCTAATACTCAGGTATCCGTTCTGATTGATGATATTCATAATTCCAATGAAATTAGTGGACATTTGGTGAACCTTATTGAAGGGTCAGTTCTTCATAAACAAGATAAATTGAGCAAAACTTCCAAAGAATTAAATTCACGTAAGATTTTTCCGATTTTGGATATAGAATATGTAGATAATGCTATAAATAATGATAAGGCATCATGGATTAACGAGCTTTGTTTGTTATCTTCAAGATCAGCATTATTTATGCCTGCGCGAAATCTCCGAACCGATGAACTACTTATTTCTACTTTGCCAAGCGCGACTAGCCGTGTCCGATACATTCGTTATTGGGGTTCTATTGAACGAATGATTGAGTTTATGTTAGAAGTACATGTTATGGCTCAGTTGATTGAAGGAACAAGCTATAAATTATTAGCAGACTTCTCGAAAGATATGCAAGAGGCGCGTGAAGGGCTTTTTAAAGGAGATATTAAACTGAATAACGCAATATTCCGTAGCCTTGTTTCTGATGCTTCAAACCTTCGTCGTTTAGCTTCCCTTTGTCGGAATTTGGGTAATCCAGCCTCTTGGAGTCGGGCTGAATATGCCATTAGCAAAGCAAGTTATTTGTTCGAGAAATTGGGACTTCCATTTCTGCTAAACCAAATTGATCGTAATATTAACAGTATTAATAGTACAGTTGATCATTTAGATGAATTATATCTCGCCGATCTTGCAGAAGACAATAACAATATTTCATTTGTCTTAACTCTTGGATTGGCTGCAGTATCTTTATTATTAACAATCTTAATCATTCCATCCTTTTGGGCAGACTTAACTCCTGCGGAAATTAATACTAATTCTCTCATCATTGGCATAATTAAGGTTTTTGGAAATATACTCCTGTGTATTTCTGTTGTTACTGCAGTTGGGCTGGGAATTATTGTTTTTAGGCAAGGAAAAAGAATTTGGACAATAATAAAAAAATTCCTATTTAGATAATCTAACATATTGGATTTTATTCAAGATAGCATATTACTTATGTTTTTTGATTTAATCAATAATATAAAAACTCTGCTTTTAAGATTTTTTCATGTTACTAAAATAAAGCAATCCTATTTTCTCTAACACTCCTCCAATATTCCCCATGCTATAATCCCTTTCCGTGAAAGGGACTAAACGTGCTTAAGAACTTCGTAAAACTATTCAGTGGTGACCCCACAAAAAAGACCGTTGAACAATTTCAACATTTTGTAGAGCAAGTGAATGCGCTTGAGGCTGAGTTTGAGGCTTTGAGTGATGATGCGCTCCGTGCTAAGACGGATGAGTTTAAGGCTCAAGTTGCTGACGCGATTGAGGGAATTGAAGATAAACAAGAACGCCAAAAAGCGGAACAAGCTGTACTGGAAGAGATTCTCTCCGCGGCATTCGCAGTTGTCCGCGAGGCTTCGAAGCGCACAATTGGTTTGCGTCACTATGATGTCCAAATCATCGGTGGTGCGGCGTTGCATTATGGCAATATCGCCGAAATGCGTACAGGTGAAGGAAAAACTTTAGTCGCCACCATGCCAGTTTATTTAAATGCACTTACAGGACGTGGCATTCATTTGGTAACCGTCAATGATTATTTAGCGCGTCGTGATGCACGTTGGATGGCGCCGATTTATCACGCACTTGGTTTATCCGTTGGTGTTCTGCAAATGGCGGCGGTGACCGAGAATGGCAAAAAAGCATTCATTGTTGATTTTGAAAAAGAATCTCCGCATGAAGACCAACGTCATTTACGAATGGTGGATCGAGTTGAAGCCTATAACGCCGATGTAACCTTTGGAACGAACTCTGAATTTGGTTTTGATTATCTGCGCGATAACATGACCATGCGCCTCGATGCGCGCGTGCAACGTGGTCATTATTTTGCCATCATAGATGAAGTGGATAATGTGTTGATTGACGAAGCGCGTACGCCGTTAATTATTTCTGGTCCTGCTTCGGGTGATTTGGAATGGTACGGACGCATGGCGCAAGTGGTGAAACAACTTCGCCCTGAAGATTATGAAATGGAAGAAAAGAATCGCAACATCAATTTAACTGAAATTGGTGTCAGCCGCGTTGAGTCTATTTTAGGGATGCAATTAATTGACCCTGAACGTCCAGAAGATTTAACGCCAGATCAAGCCCGCCTGATGGGTTATTTACAACAAGCCTTACGCGCACAATATTTATTTCATCGTAATAAAGATTATCTTGTGCAAGCGGGTAAAGTCGTTATCGTTGATGAATTTACTGGACGTTTGATGCCAGGTCGAAGGTGGAGTGACGGTTTGCATCAAGCAGTGGAAGCGAAAGAAGGCGTAAAGGTTGAGCCTGAATCGGTGACGTATGCTACGGTCACATTGCAAAATTATTTCCGCATGTATCAAAAACTTGCAGGCATGACCGGTACTGCATTAACCGAAGCCGAAGAGTTCAATAAAATTTATAAACTTGAAGTTGCGCCTGTTGCGCCAAACCTTGAATATCAAAGTTATGGCAAAGATGCGCTGCTGGTTGAAATCAAAGCGAAAGATGAAGAAGGCTATTCGTATTCATATTTTGCAAAAGCAGGTGAAGAGTCTCCGCTTTTTTATCGCCGTAAAGATTACCCTGACATGATTTTCAAAACAGTCGAAGCGAAACTGCGCGCGATTGTCACTGAAATTGTTCGCAATCATGCTTTGGGTCGTCCGTTGTTGGTGGGTACTACTTCGGTTGATTCTTCTGAAAGATTATCAAACCGACTCAAAGCCGAACCAGTTCGTCGTTTGATGCAATATGCCTTAGTGCGTGACCATTATCTGAAAGCAAATAATTTAGAAGAAGACGGACGCCTCATTACTGACCTCGTCCCGTTCAATGAATCGATAGATAAGATTACGCCTGATGCATTGCGGGCGTTCATCAAACCGCATGGATTAACCAACATCAGTTTGGACGATGAAAATAATTTGGGCACTGTTTTAACTTTATTGAATTTACCAGAGTCTGCCAAAGAAAGATTGAAAAAAATATTTCAAGGTGGCGTGCCTCATCAAGTTTTGAATGCTCGCAAGCATACTGAAGAATCACAAATCATTGCGGGTGCGGGTGCATTCGGTGCAGTGACGATTGCTACCAACATGGCAGGTCGTGGTGTGGATATTAAACTTGGTGGCGAAATTGCCGAAGAAGTGATTTCTGCTGTCAATAGAGTATTAAGCAAAGCAGGTTACAAAGACCCATTTGATATGACGTTACAAGAACGTCGTGAAGCCTTGCAAAAAATGGATTCAGCAAACTTTGGTTTGTATGAAGCCGAAATTAAACATTTCTTGGGTTATTTTGAAGATATGGCACGTGTGAAAGAATTAGGCGGCTTGCACGTTATCGGTTCTGAGCGTCATGAAGCCCGTCGTATTGATAATCAGTTACGTGGTCGTGCGGCACGTCAAGGTGACCCGGGTTCTTCACGTTTTTATCTTTCGATGCAAGATGATTTGATGCGTTTGTTCGGCGGCGACCAAGTTGGTAATTTAATGGGTCGCCTCAAGGTGGATGATTCACTTCCATTAGAAGTGCGTTTGGTGAGCAGTATTATTGAAGGTTCACAAACACGTGTGGAAGGCGCGAACTTTGACGTTCGTAAACATTTGTTGGAATATGATGATGTTTTGAATAAACAACGCCAACAGATTTATGACCAACGTGACCGCATCTTTGTTAAAGAAGATTTGAGCGATGACATTAATGAAATGCTCGAAGCCGAAGTGACCAAACGTGTGGAAGCAGGTTTAGCAGATGAAGAAGGCGCGTGGCGTTTAATCGCTTGGTTGGATCAAGTACAACCTGCATTTGAGTCAAAGAATGGTTTATATCCATCCTTTGGATTTAAGTTGTTATTGAATCAAATTGACCAAAATGATGTTAAGAACTCAATTTTAAACATCATTTCTAAATCTATTGAAGCTGAATATGCTCATGCCAATAAGGCAATTGAGAACTTAATTAATCGAACGCAAGAAAGTTTAGAAACCCAAATCTCTGACCGTGAAGATGCGTTGGATGCGTACTTCCAAACTTTGCGCGATATGGAAGAAACGCCACGTCCGCAAAAGATTCAAGAAGAGATTAGTGCCCTAGCCCGCTTGCAATTGCGATTTAATAATGAAATTCAAAAAGCCTTAGCCGACGACCCAGAAGATGCGAAAGATTCAATTCAAGATTTGGTAGCGGCTCAACTAACGGTCATTAGTGCTACGCGTGTGATTGGCGCGATTCAAAATCGGTTGGGCGAACAATTACAGTTACAAAGTCCATTGCCTTCGGATTGGGATGAGTTAGCCGATATTTTATTAGATACAACTCATCAAGCCTTTGATAGAAAACGCGAACGATTAAATAATCAAATTGCGCGCGATATTGACGTTTTATTACAAAGAGAAGATGTCAGCACGGACGCTGGTAAATTACGTCTGTTGTTGACGTTGGCACAAGGTACACGCACTGCTTTTGATAATAAAACTCATAAACAAGTGAAACAAATTTTCAATCGTTTTACGTATGCGTTTTATGCCGCTCAATTGTTAGAAGGCAAAGATTCAGAAGAAGTGATTGATGATGTCATGAATCACTTAGAGACAGCCGAAAAAGTTTTACAAGAAACATGGGGTGAAAATAAATTTGCTGAGGTGAGTGCCAATGCGACAAAGGTTGCCGATTTTGGTCCCGCGGCGCGAATGGCTTTGGGCGAAGAAAAATTATCCGCGCCTGTATCAAGCCTGACCGAAGATGAAAGAGGCGCGTTGTCTTCATCTATTGGTAAATATGTTTTAAATGAAGTTCATCGTCAATTGTTATTAGGTGCGTTTAGTGAGTTATGGGTTGAGTATCTAACAAAAGTTGAAGCCTTGCGCGTTTCAATTGGTTTAGAGGCTTACGGACAGCGTGACCCACTGGTACAATATAAAGCACAAGCTTCTGAAATGTTTGCGCAGTTATTAGAAGATGTACGCGGATTGGTAATTGGACGTGCTTTTGCCGCAAGACCTCGCCGTGTGGAAATTACGCCTCTTGAAACGGGTGAAGTTGCTTCTGCCGCGGTGAATGAGACTTCGGTTCAAATTGGCGAAGGCGCATCAAGTGGTAAAAAGAAACGAAGACGAAGGAATTAACTAGTTGACTAGCTAACTAGTGAACTAGTTGGTTAGTTTATTGAGGCAGATTTGTTTTCGGATGATACTGCTCCCCTTAACAAGTATGTGATTCTTCCAAAGGTGGAATTACACCGCCATTTGGAAGGTTCTTTGCGTTTGGCTACCATGTTAGACATTGCCAAGAAGCATGGGGTAACGGTTCCAGTTTCGATGTTGAACTTAAGTGGCTTGGTGCAAGTGCAAGACCAAGACCCCATGACGTTTACAAATTTCCTTGAAAAATTTAAAACCTTACGTTTGTTTTATAAATCGCCAGATGTGATTCATCGCGTCTCTGCTGAAGCAGTGGAAGATGCCGCCAAAGATAATGTTCGATATTTGGAATTACGCTTTACACCAGTTGCATTGAGTCGTGCTGAAGGTTTTCCTTTGCACGATGTGATGGATTGGGTCATTACCAGTGCGCAGGAAGCGGCGAAGAAACATAAAATTAAAGTCAGTTTGATTGCTTCGGTGAATCGCCACGAAAGCCCAGATTTAGCAGAACAAGTAGCTTGGTTGGCTGTTGACCATATGAAACATGGTCTCATGGGTTTGGATTTAGCAGGCAATGAGGCCGAATTTCCATCCAGTCCATTTTATGGGATTTTCAAAGAAGCCCGCGAATCAGGTTTACGTGTGACGATTCATGCTGGGGAGTGGGGACCTGCTTCCAACGTGCGTGAGGCGATTGAAAATCTAGGTGCCGAAAGAATCGGGCATGGGGTACGCGTCTTAGAAGATGATGAAGTTGTATCGCTTGCGAAAGAACGTGGCACAGTCTTTGAAGTGTGTGTGACTAGTAATTTTCAATCCGGCGTGGTGAATTCTGTGGAATCTCATCCTTTACCAAAGATGCTTGAAAAAGGGTTGAGGGTGACCATCAATACCGATGACCCCAGCATTTCAAGAATCACATTGGCAAATGAATATCAAGTGGTTTGTGATAAATTAAATATAAAGATTGATGATTTGAAGAAGTCTGTGTTAATGGCGGCTGAATCTGCCTTTTTGAGTGATGCAGATAAAACTCAGTTAACCAATTCGCTCAAAAAAGAATTAAAATTATAAAAATCCCATATTAGAAAAATCAAGGATGACAAAGGCGCTCCTTTGTGTTCTTCGGTGAAAATTTTTTACCAAAAGGAGAAACCTATGAAAGATTTATTTAAGTCTCGTGACGTATTAAAGGTCGGGAAAAAAGAATACACCATCTATCGGCTGGATGCACTCGAAAAGGCTGGTTTAACAAAATTAAACAAATTGCCATATTCGATTCGCATTTTGTTAGAAGCCGCACTTCGTCAATGCAACGACATCGAAATTAAACAAGAAGATGTGAAAAACATCGCCGCATGGAGTCCCAAAGGAGCACGCCCTGGCATTCCATTTTTGCCGGGCAGGGTAGTGATGCAAGATTTTACCGGCGTGCCAGCCGTTGTAGATTTAGCCGCCATGCGTGCCGCAGTTGCAAGGTTAGGCGGCGACCCGAAAAAAATTAATCCGCTTGTGCCGGTTGATTTGGTCATTGACCATTCTGTGCAAGTTGATTTTTTTGCCACAGCCGACGCATTGAATCGCAATACCGAAATGGAATTTTTGCGAAATCGCGAACGTTATGAATTTCTCAAGTGGGGACAAAAAGCATTTACAAACTTCCGCGTTGTTCCACCAATGACAGGCATTGTGCATCAAGTCAATTTGGAAAATCTTGCCGAAGTTGTCATGACCAAACAAGTTGATAAAGAAACGTTTGCATTTCCTGATACTTTAGTCGGCACCGATTCACACACCACCATGATTAACGGTTTAGGTGTTGTGGGTTGGGGTGTTGGTGGTATCGAAGCCGAAGCTGTAATGTTAGGTCAACCAATGGATATGTTGTTGCCTGATGTCATCGGTTTCAAACTTTATGGGAAACTTCGTGATGGTGTTACTGCAACCGATTTGGTTTTAACTGTTACACAAATGCTTCGCAAAAAAGGTGTGGTTGATAAATTTGTTGAATTTTATGGCGAAGGTTTAGATAGCATGTCTTTAACTGACCGCGCCACAATTGGAAACATGGCTCCTGAATATGGTGCCACCATGGGTTACTTCCCTGTAGATGAAGAAACGCTTCGTTACATGCGCCTAACTGGTCGCTCAGACCAAACCATTGACTTAACCCAAGCCTATTTACGCGAGCAAGGACTCTTCCGCGAATCAAATTCTCCAGACCCAGAATTTACAGACACACTTGAATTAGATTTGGCATCTGTTGTGCCATCATTAGCTGGTCCGAAACGTCCACAAGACCGCGTCACATTGACAGATATGAAAGGTACATTTCAAAAAGCATTGACTGCCCCTGTCAAAGACCGTGGTTATGAACTTTCTGGTGATGCTTTAACTCGTGAAGCCACATTCGGCACAAATGGCGGCTCACAAAAAATGAAACATGGTGCAGTTGTCATTGCCGCAATTACATCTTGTACAAACACAAGCAATCCATCTGTCATGGTTGCGGCTGGACTCGTTGCCAAGAAAGCCATTGAAAAAGGCTTGCAAGTTAAGCCGTATGTCAAAACATCTTTAGCACCGGGTTCTCGTGTAGTGACAGAATATCTTGACAAAGCAGGTTTGATTGAACCATTGTCGCAACTTGGATTCAACGTCATTGCTTATGGCTGTACCACTTGTATAGGAAACTCAGGTCCACTTCCAGGTGAAGTTGCAAAAGCAGTAACAGGCTCAGACTTAGTCGCCGCGGCGGTGATTTCAGGCAATAGAAATTTTGAAGGACGAGTCCATCCGCTTGTGAAAGCAAATTATTTGGCATCGCCTCCATTGGTGGTTGCTTATGCGTTAGCAGGAACTGTGGATATTGATTTAGAAAAAGAATCGCTTGGCACAGATAAAAATGGTCAACCTGTTTACCTCAAAGATTTATGGCCCACACAACAAGAGATTAGCGACACGATTGCAGTAAACGTCAAAGCCGAAATGTTCAAAGAAAGATATGAAGATGTGTTCGGCGGCTCAGACATGTGGAAAGAAATTGAAGTTTCCGGTGGTGATTTGTATGAATGGAATGAAAGCTCAACTTACATTCATCATCCGCCGTATTTCCAAAGCATTTCATTAGATGTTGATTCGGTGAAAGGAATCAAAGGCGCGCGCGTGTTAGGTTTGTTCGGTGACTCCATCACCACAGACCATATTTCGCCTGCGGGTAACATTGCCGTTGACTCACCTGCTGGAAAATTTTTGCAAGAAAAAGATGTTGCTCCACAATATTTTAATTCTTATGGTGCGCGACGTGGTAACGACCAAGTGATGGCGCGTGGCACGTTTGCAAACATTCGCTTGAAGAATCAACTCGTTGCTCCCAAAGAAGGCAACTGGACGAAACATCACACCTCTGGCGAAGTCATGTCTATTTATGATGCCGCCATGAAGTATATGCAAGAAAATATTCCCGCGATTATTTTGGCTGGCAAAGAATATGGAACTGGTTCAAGTAGAGATTGGGCGGCAAAAGGTCCGATGTTGCAAGGCGTGAAAGCAGTGATTGCTGAATCGTTTGAGCGTATTCATCGTTCTAATTTAGTGGGTATGGGTGTGCTTCCCCTAAGATTTGCTGAGGGTCAAAATGCCGAGTCTCTCGGTCTGGATGGAAGCGAAGTGTTCGACATCGAAGGCTTGGATGACAACATCAAGCCGAAGAGTGAATTAACTGTCAAAGCAAAAAAATCAGATGGCAAAGTGATTGAATTCAAAGTGACTGTTTTGTTGAATACAGATGTTGAAGTGAATTACTATCGCAACGGTGGTATCTTGCACACGGTTTTGAGAAATTTGGTTAAATAAAATTTGTAATAAAAAAGACCGACGTTAGTCGGTCTTTTTTATTTATGGAAGCAAAAAATCTGTAAGTGTTTGTGATAACCAAGTCTCATATTCTTCACCTGACCATCCACGTTCTACAATCAACAAGTTATACACTTCTGCACTGGTTAATAACCAAACTGTTTCAGTGGCTGTTAATTTATCTAGATTTTTCCGTAAGTTTCCATTTGCCATTACACAATCAATAAAAAATCCCATGCCTTGAAATCTTCCATCTATATACTTTTTTGAAAGACGTTTAATTTCAGACTCTGTTTTGGATGCACTCTTCATGACTTCAAGTAATTGCGCAACATGAGACATCAATAGATGAATTCGTTTTGCAAACATTTGAATCTGGCGTTTTTGATTTGTTTCTTGTGCCACTTCACGGATTTGTTCTCGCAACATGACGGGAACAGGATTGTCATCATCCCCAAGAATTGAAGTTTTAATTAGCTTTGAGAGAATTGTCTTTTTATTTTTAAATGTTGCATAGATTGTCTCTGGGGCAACACTTGCTTTTTGGGCAATCGCTTCAATGGAAGTGCCTGAATACCCTTTATTTATAAAAAGGTTTTCAGCAGATACAAGAATTTGCTGATGTGTTTCAAGCGCCTGTGCTTTGCGGCGACTTGAATCATATTTACGTTTGGTCTGTTTTTGGGGAGGCATATCTCTTGACAATTCTCTGTTTTCATTTTATCATACCCATATTAAATACAGTATTACTGTATTTAATATGGGTAACTACTCGTATAAAAACAAAGGAGTATTTTATGTACATGTTACGAATCGAACATCCTGTTCCAAATTTTGAACGTTGGAAACAAGCATTTGATAGTGACCCTGTGGGGCGTGAAAAAATGGGTGTGAAGCGATATCAAATCTTACGCCCTGTAGATAACCCCAATTATGTAATGATAGACCTTGAATTTAATACTGCTAAAGAAGCAGAATCATTACTTGCCGCTATGCGTGGGGTATGGGAGCGTGTGCAAGGTACAATTATGACTAACCCACAAACGCATATTGTAGAAACAATCGAAACAAAAAATTACTAACAAAAAAGAGGCTGTCATCATGACAGCCTCTTTTTTATAACTTCACTGAAAACCCAGCGGATATGACACCGACAAGTAATGACACCGCAAGAATTAAAACACCAACTAACCAAATCCCAATAAAGCTATTGATTAACCCAACCAACATGAGGATTGCTAATAAGTTATAGCGTGATGTTCTCATCCCGCTTCCTTCTAGACTTCCAGCCTGTTTCATTTTATACAAACTGATTCCTGTCCCCAACAGACTCACAATCACCAAAGCCCAAGTAATCGTTGCGCCGCTGATACCAAATGGATGAATGATAATTCCACATGTTCCTTCACGGTCAGGTTGTGGATATGCCGCATACGACCATGCGCGTACAAAAATGAAGCGGTCAAGGTCAATATTTTCAGGTCCGATTTGCCATTCTAATTTTTTTGATTCGCCCGGCAACAATAAAACAGATTCATAAGCGCTAATTGGTGCGCCCGGCATACTAATATCTGTTTTGATAGATGGAGCTAAATTTCTATCTAACGAATTGCTGAGTTTGATAGAAAATGTGCTGGTTTCCGTATCACTCATCAAAATTGGGCAACTTAAAGAACTCATGCGGACCCCACCGACACGGTCAAAACCATAGAAGGCGGCTTCCAAATCTCCCCACGTGGCGAGGAGCGTTAACAAAAGCCCGGCAATCACACTAACCAGATATAGAACGAAATAAAAATTGTTTTTCTGATTTCCCATATTTTCTTCTTTCAAGTGGATTAGGTTTGCATTTTATCCCATCGGCAAGGTGGTTTACACGATACTTGAGGACTGTTTTATAAAAGGTTAATACGCAAATTCTCAAGCCTTGTTCAAGTTAGGTTAAAGAAAAAGATTTAACCACTGAGCACACAGAGCTCACAGAGTTTTTCTCTTGTTTTCTCCGTGAACTCGGTGCTCTCTGTGGTGAAGAGATTTTTTTAGGCTCACCCGCCTCACTTCAAAGGTGACTGTGACTTTGTAATCGGTTATACTTGCGCCCGCAAATATGACTCAACACATTCGTAACTTTTGTATCATCGCCCATGTAGACCATGGCAAATCAACTCTCGCAGACCGCCTGCTTCAATTAACAGGCGCAATCTCTGAACGCGACATGACTGACCAAGCTTTAGATTCAATGGACTTGGAAAAGGAAAAAGGCGTAACGATTAAAGCATCCGCAGTGCGCATGTATTACACTGCCAAAGATAATCAACGTTATGAAATCAATTTGATTGATACACCCGGACATGTAGACTTTGGATATGAAGTCAGTCGTGCATTGAAAGCATGTGAAGGTGCAATTCTTGTCGTTGATGCAACACAAGGTATCGAAGCACAAACGCTTGCGAATTTGTATCAAGCTTTGAACGCTGATTTAGAAATTGTCCCCGTCATTAACAAAATTGATTTACCATCCGCTCGACCCGATGAAGTGGCTGAGGATGTCGGTAGCCTGCTGGGGGTAGATCCCGATGCGGTTCTTCGCGTCTCAGCAAAAGAGGGCATAAACGTCGAAGCGATTCTTGAAGCGATTGTCGAACGTGTGCCTCCTCCAAAAGATGCTGATAACGAACCATTGCGTGCGTTAATTTTTGACGCGCATTATGATTCATATAAAGGCGTTGTGGCGTATGTGCGCGTGGTGGAAGGCACGATAAAAAGTAATGATGTCTTGCGAACGTTCGCAACAAAAATGGATTTGCGACCAGTTGAGATTGGAATTTTTTCTCCATCTATGAAACCAGTGGATAAAATTGGTTCTGGTGAAGTGGGATACATTGCCACAGGATTCAAAACTGTGCACGAATGCCGCGTCGGTGACACGATTACAGTTGCTTCTGCACCTGCGGCAGAACCTTTGCCCGGATATTTCACACCCAAGCCGATGGTGTTCGCTGGTATTTATCCAGTCGAAGCGGATGATTACACAGAGTTGCGCGAGTCGCTTGAAAAATTACAACTCAACGATGCTTCGTTAACTTTTATTCCTGAAACTTCACAAGCATTAGGCTTTGGATTTCGCGCGGGCTTTCTTGGTTTATTTCACATGGAAATTATTCAAGAAAGAATCGAGCGAGAATATTTATTAGATGTTTTATTCACAGCCCCCTCTGTAGAATATGAAGTGTTGACTGTCGAAAATGAAGTAATAAAAGTAGATTCACCTGCTGAATTACCTAACCCAGACAAAATTATCGAAGTGCGCGAACCGTGGATGAATATTGAAATCATCACACCGACTGATTATTACGGTCCCATCATGGAATTGGTTACCAAACGGCGTGGTATTTTCAAACAACAAGAATATCCTGCGCCTCATCGTGTGCAATTAGATTTTGAAATTCCGCTCTCCGAAGTTATCGTAGATTTTTTTGACCAGTTGAAATCAAAAACAAAAGGTTATGCTTCGTTAGATTATCAATTTCTCGAATATCGTCCAGATAAATTGCAGAAACTTGAAATCTTAGTCAATGGTGAACCGCTTGACGCGCTCGCAGCAATCGTCCACGAGAAAGATGCGTATCATAAAGGTCAGCGATTAATCACCAAACTCAAAGATTTAATTCCACGTCAGTTATATGATGTGGCTGTGCAAGCCGCATCGGGTGGAAGAATCATTTCGAGAGCGAACGTCAAAGCCACAAGAAAAGATGTGTTAGCCAAATGTTATGGTGGCGATATTTCTCGTAAAAAGAAATTGCTTGAAAAACAAAAACGCGGTAAAAAACGTTTGAAGATGGTCGGCAATGTCGAAATCCCGCAAGAAGCGTTTATGGCAGTACTCAAATTAGAAGATGAATAAAGAACGTAGGGGCGAGGCATGCCTCGCCCCTACACCAAACAAAAAATGAAAGATATCAAACGATTAATCCCCGGCGCAATTATCAGCATCTTGCTCATTGGAGCAATATTATATTTTGTAGATTTCCAAACTTTATGGAATGCAATCAAAAATGCAAACTATAAAATCTTAGCAGGCTCAGCCATTTTATCTTTCGTGTGGATGTTCGGGCGGGCAAAAGTTTGGCACACACTATTACGTGATAAACCAAAATATATTGACACATTATTTACAACCGCCGAAGGATATTTGCTCAATACATTTTTACCATTTCGCCTCGGCGAGTTAGGACGAGCATTCTTAATCAGCCGAAAATCAGGCATGCAATTTGGTGAAGTCTTACCAACGATTGTGATCGAAAGAGTCGTTGACCTTGCGTTTTCTGCTGGGTTATTAATTGCTTCTATTCCATTTGTTGTCGGCACACAAGGCTCTGAACAAATTGGTTACATTGTCGGCGGATTAGTGATTGTCGGGTTATTCATGATGTATGTTCTTGCCCGCAATAACAAATGGGCATTAGATGTATTTCATAAACTAAGTCAACGCTTCCCAGCCTTACAAAAATTTGGTGGCAATTTTCTCGAATCATTTTTCAATGGATTAAGTGTCTTAACCGATGGCTGGCTGTTCATCCGCTTTTTATTTTGGATGGCACTCAACTGGTTTGTGGCCCTCGTTGCTTATTACTTAATCACACTTGCGTTTTTTCCACAAGCACAACCTGTCTGGGCATTATTTATTTTAGGAGCCGCCGCATTTGGCGGAGCAATCCCCGCCTTGCCCGGTGGCGTTGGCACATTTGAAGGTGCAGTCACTGCCGCTTTGGTTTTATTCACTGGTGATGAATCCACAGCCTTAGCCGTTGCACTCACTGCTCGTTTATATAATTATCTCAACAGTGGCGTGATTGGCGGCATCGGTTTAATGCGAGAAGGTCAAACCCTTTCAGGCATTTATCAGCAACTCATGAATTTAAGAAACAAAGACCAAACAGAAAACACTTAAATGTTTCCTTTGTACGACACACAACGTTCGCGTCATTTCCCATTAATGAACTGGATGTTGGTTCTGCTCAATGGACTCGTCTTCTATTTTGAAGTGACCATGACCGAAGCAGATTTATATCGCTTCATTCATATGTGGGGGCTTGTTCCAGCAAATTTAACATTATCCAACACCGACACATGGTTGAACATCCTAACCAGCATGTTTCTGCATGGCGGTTGGTTTCACATCCTCAGCAACATGTGGATTTTGATAATCTTCGGTGACAATATAGAAGATAAACTAGGAAGCATCCGATATTTAATTTTTTACCTGCTCAGTGGAACAGCCGCCGCATTTCTGCAAGTATATTTTGACCCTGCTAGTTCAGTCCCAATGATTGGTGCAAGCGGAGCAATTGCAGGCGTATTAGGAGCATATCTAATTTTATTTCCACATTCAAGAATCGCCAGCCTCGTGCCAATCTTTTTTATTTTTACAATGGTTGAGTTGCCAGCGCTCGTGTTTCTTGGCTTCTGGTTTGTCTCTCAATTGTTTTCAGGTTGGCTCGCTTTACAAGGCGCAGACGCAAGCAATGTTGCTTGGTGGGCACACATCGGCGGATTTGTTTTTGGTATGATAGCAGTTCGCCTATTTGTAAGAAGAAGATTTTATCGATAAAGGTAAAAAAATATGACCAAACATTATCTCGTAACCGGCGGAGCAGGATTTATCGGCTCAAATTATGTACATCACCTGCTCACGCGTGGTGAAAAAGTGACAATCTACGATAACTTATCGCGGGGTGGTGCACCGCGCAATTTAGAGTGGCTGAAAAAAGAATTTGGCGATAATGCTTTTGAATTAGTTGTTGGTGACATCAAAGATGCACAAAAAATCGCGCAAGCCGCTAAAAATGCTGACGTGATTATGCATTTAGCAGGTCAAGTAGCAGTGACAACTTCTGTAGTAAACCCAAGAGATGATTTTGAATCCAATGCACTCGGCACATTTAATGTGTTAGAAGCCGCTCGTGCTTCAGGTAAAAATCCCATTTTCATTTATGCCTCTACAAATAAAGTCTATGGTGGCATGGAAGATGTGGAACTATATGAAGAACCAACCAGATGGCGATATAAAGACTTAGTCAATGGTTGCCCTGAAACTCAACCCTTAGATTTTCATTCTCCTTATGGTTGCTCAAAAGGCACAGGTGACCAATACGTCCGTGACTATGCTCGCATGTATGATTTACCCACCGTTGTCTTTCGTCAATCCTGTATTTATGGACCACGTCAATTTGGCATTGAAGACCAAGGCTGGGTGGCATGGTTTATTATTGCGGCAGTGATGGGCAAAGATATTACAGTCTATGGCGATGGCAAACAAGTGCGTGACATTTTGCATGTAGATGATTTAATGAATGCGTATGACTTAGCCGTTGAAAAAATTGATGTTGCCAAAGGTCAAGTCTACAACATGGGTGGCGGACCTGAAAATGTAATGTCTATTTGGGCTGAGTTTGGACCGAAACTTGAAAAATATATCGGCGAAACCATTGAAGTTGCTCGTGGCGACTGGCGACCCGGCGATCAAAAAGTTTTTTACGCCGATATTTCAAAGGCAGAAAAAGAATTAGGTTGGCGACCAAGCATCAACGTAGAAAGAGGCGTGCAAATGTTGTTTGAGTGGGTCAAAGAAAATAAATCCTTGTTTTAAAATCAAAGGTGATAATGGAAGAATATTTTTCTACCCTAGCAGATAACTTTATCAATTCTGTGCCAAATATTTTGGCGGCAATTTTGATTGTGGTGATTAGTTATTACGTTGGCGTATTGTTAGGTAAGTTTTTTCATCGCACATTGGTGCGTCAAAATGCAGAACCCGGTGTAACACATTTACTTTCACGCACTATCAAATGGACAATTATTTTTTTAGGCATCATTACTGCATTACAAAGATTTTTTGATGTCACAGCATTCTTAACTGGTTTAGGTATCATTGGTTTTACGATTGGTTTTGCATTACAAAACATTATGCAAAATTTTGTGTCTGGTGTAATTTTGCTTGTGCAACAACCATTTCGAGTGGGGCATGTGGTGGGCATTGCTGGTTATGATGGCACCGTGTTGAAAATTGGTTTGCGCACCACTGAAATGAAAACATTTGACGGGCGGATTGTTTTTTTACCGAATGCCGATGTGCTTGCTCAACCAATTATCAATTACACTCGTGCTCAATTAAGGCGTGTTGAATTACCTGTGGGTGTGGCATATGATTCAAACCCTGAAAAAGTGCGCGATGTAATTTTAAAAGAAATCAAAACAGTTAATGGATATGTAGATGACCCCGCACCTTTAGTTTTGTTTCACACCTTCGGCGCTTCATCTATTGACCTGAATGTGTTTTTCTGGGTGGATACATCACTTACGCCTCCGCCCGTTGCGAAAGATGTTGCTTTAGAAAAAATCAAACGTGCATTTGAAAAATCAAAAATTGAAATTCCATATCCTGTTCAAGTTCAAATGACGCGAACCAAGAAAAAATAAATAAGCATGAAAATATTAACTGTCTTAACTTATTATCGTCCACATACTTCTGGCTTAACCATTTATGCTGAAAGACTCGCGCAAGCATTTGTAAAACGCGGTCATCAAGTAACTGTGATGACCACACAATACGACCCATCCCTTCCACAAGAAGAAATGATGGATGGTGTAAAAGTAATTCGTGTGCCAGTGATTGCGCGAATTAGCAAAGGTGTGATTGCTCCAACATTTGGTTTGGTTGCAACAAAATTAGTTTGGTCGCATGATGTTGTGCAACTTCATCTTCCACAATTTGATGCGCCCGGTGTTGCCTTGCGTGCGCGTTTATTCCGCAAGCCCGCTGT
>ERZ761602.4720-NODE-4720-length-17002-cov-5.264472_pt1 | contig 17002 bp, 15 predicted proteins | sample MGYA00512165_ERZ761602 | MGnify/ENA primary metagenome ERZ761602 (study PRJEB28899, sample SAMN02445085) | bioreactor sludge metagenome | biome: EBPR sludge; isolation source: Thorneside wastewater treatment plant | place: Australia: Brisbane, Thorneside...
CCTACCGGACATTTCTGCTTGGCAGGAAAGCGGACATCTGTGCTTTGGATTGACAACTGCGGCGAGGATTTTGTGATCATCCCCGGGTGCTCGACGCCGAGTCGTTCCAGCCTGCTGCACCACCCGGCGGAACTCCGGCGGCGGTGCGCCAATCGCGATTGCCCGGCTCACCAGCGACCCGACGATTACCGCCCGCACCGTCAGTAGCCGAAACTCGTAGCCCGACCCCACGACGGACACCCGGCCGCTCGCGTTCTGCTGAGCGGCAGTTGGCAGGGGGTCCGTTCGAGGCGACGCCTTCGTTGTCTGCACACAGCGAGCGATGATAATGGCAATCTCCGCCCAATCAACGCCAGGAGGTGCTGCTCGATGGCGGCGTCGATGAAGCGCGTTGCCTGCAACTGGGGGCCGCCGACTACATTCCGCGGCCGATCAGGCCGGTGATCGCCGCCGCTCGCGAACTGCTGCGCGACCAGGATCGCAGCCTGGAGTCGGAGATCACACGGCGGCTGGCCGAGGTCCGGGACCCGGAAACTGGCGGCCACCTGCGTCGAACACAGCGCGACATTTGCACCCTGGCGGAGGAAATCCGCTCGCATCCGCGTTTCGCCGACTTTCTGACACCACGGAACATCGAGGTGCTCGACAAATCCGCTCCGCTGCACGACATCGGCAAGGTGGGAATCCGCGACGAAATCCTGCTCAAACCCGGCAGGCTGACCGCGCAGGAACGGGAAATCATGAAAGCGCACAGCCACCTCGGCTATCAGGCGATCCAGCAGGCGGAACAGGACACCGACCACCCGACGATCGAATTCCTGCGCATGGCGAAGGAGATCACCCGTTCTCATCACGAGCGATGGGATGGTTCGGGCTATCCGGACGGCCTGCGGGGCGACGCGATTCCGATCCCGGCGCGCCTGATGGCGGCGGCCGACGTCTTCGACGCGTTGATTGCCGAGCGCGTCTACAAGCACGCCTTTCCGGTCGAGCAGGCGGGCCACCTTCCCCTTCCCTGGCCAACTTCTCTTCGCCGAATCGACCGTGTCAGTCATACTGCAGCGCACAATCCCGGCCGCCTTTCCATTAGAATCGACCCTTTGCCCGGAACGGCCCGTACGTCAGGAGAAATGCACGATGACCTTGCAGAGCAAGCCCAATACCGACGATGTCCGCATCAGGGAAATCAAGGAACTGGTTCCGCCGGCCCACGTCTTCCGCGAGTTCCCGGTTGGTGTGCGCGCTGCGCTGACAACCTACAACACGCGCCAGAGCATCCATCGCATCCTGCACGGTGCCGATAACCGCCTGCTGGTGGTGGTCGGCCCCTGCTCGATTCACGATGTGGATTCGGCGATCGAGTACGCGCGGCGGCTGCAGGCGGAAGTGCCGCGTTTCGCGCAGGACCTGCTGATCGTCATGCGCGTATACTTCGAAAAGCCGCGTACCACGGTCGGCTGGAAGGGCCTGATCAACGACCCGCGCCTAGACAACAGCTTCCGGATCAACGAGGGATTGCGCCTGGCGCGCGGCTTGCTGCTCGAGATCAATGACATGGAACTGCCCTGCGCGACCGAGTTCCTCGATACGATCACGCCCCAGTACACCGCCGACCTGATTGCCTGGGGGGCGATCGGAGCACGTACCACGGAGTCGCAGGTGCATCGGGAGCTGGCTTCCGGCCTGTCATGCCCGGTCGGATTCAAGAACGGGACCGACGGTAACATCCGCATCGCGATCGACGCCATCCGCGCCGCCCAGTCGCCACATCATTTTCTTTCGGTGACCAAGGCCGGCCACTCGGCAATCGTTTCGACCAGTGGCAACGAGGACTGTCACGTGATCCTGCGCGGCGGCAGGGAGCCGAACTATGACGCGGTGCAGGTCGACGCCGCCTGCAAGGAGATCGCCGCGGCCGGCCTCGCCGCCCGCCTGATGATCGATGCCTCGCACGCCAACAGCAACAAGCGCTTCAAGCAGCAGATCGAGGTGACCCGCAACACGGCCGAACAGCTCGCCGCCGGCGACGACCGCATCATCGGCGTGATGCTGGAATCGAACCTCGTGGAAGGCCGCCAGGACCTCGTGCCGGGCCAGCCGCTCGAATACGGCAAGAGTATTACCGACGCCTGCCTGGGCTGGGAGGACTCACTGACGGTACTGGAGATGCTCGCCAAGGGCGTACGCGCCCGCCGCCTGGTGGAAGCCGCCCAGTGAGGTTCGCCCGGAATTTCGTCTTCCAAGGGTGACGTAAGATGACGCTACTTTGGCAGGCAGAAGGATGATCGAGGGAGCCCCCGGCTTTTCGTCTTCCAATCCGATCGCATCATGCCGCCAGCTCGTCTTCATGCTGATTCCTGATCCGGTTCGCCAGGAAATCCTGTGGTGAGGGATAACCCGGCGTCGAATGCCTGCACCTGCGGTTGTAGAACGGCTCGATGGAGTCGAATGCGTCTGCAACCGCTTCGGCTCTCGTTTCGTGGCGTGTGCCATGTACCCGCTCGTTCTCGTAGCTGTTGAAGAAGCGCTCGGTCGGTGCGTTGTGCCGGGCTTCGCCCTCTCGCCTGACGGCTCGCGAAACGGCACTTCGCTTGTTTTCCCAGCGCTTCCCCTTCCGGCTCATCGAGCAGGTCATGCCGCATTCCTTCCGTCGCGCGGCCAACATACGGGCTTTCCCGCTCGGAGTGATGGATCAGCCCGGGTGCGGGCTTCCTGCGGAAGCACGCCATCACCAGCGCATCGATCGTGATGTCCACCGTCATCCGGAGCGTCAACGACCAGCCGATGACTTCCCGGTTGGCTTCGCCGGTCAGTTGACCGCCGAACACCTGGCCGGGCATGATTGGCGGGTCGCAATCCGGACAAGCTGGCCACCCGGCGCCAGCGCAGACGACGAGCAATGCGCTGATCGAGCGCCGGCGCAGGAACGGCGTCCGGTTTGCGGTTGTTGAAACCCAATGTAGTGACAAGCAACGCAAACAGGCTCAAGATCCGCCTCCCGCTGGTGGCCGCCAGTCTGCTCGACGCGCGGCGCACAGCCGGCCTGGTCGGCCAACCTGGCCAGCGCCAGTATCACCGCCGGAATGGCTCTGCCGCCCCGCATCAAGAAACGAGGAGTTGTCCATGCGTGCCCAGCTTGAGTTCGTGTCTGCCGCTTTTCCGCCCTACCCCGCCGAAGAGGAGCACAGCCCGGGGCGCTACGGCGTTCGCCTGGCCGAGTTCCTGGCGCAGCAACTGCCGGCGCACGGTTTCCCGGTGCAGGCGGTGACCATCGAAAACTGGGGCATCAAGGTGGCGCTGGAGAATCCGGACTATCCGCTGTGGGTCGGCTGCGGAAGCTATGAAAAGCACGAAAACGGCTTCCTCTGTTTCCTCGAGCCGGCCAGGCCGTTCGTCCGCAAGTGGTTCAGAAAACTGGACAACGCGCCCATCATGGAACGACTGGCGACGGCGGTCGAGAACATCCTGCAGGAAAGCGGCGAGGTGTCGCAGTTGCGCTGGTGGACAGAGAACGAACTTCGACACCCGGTCTGAAAAAGCAATGCGCCGTGCAGACGGCGCATTACAGGCGAAGGACGGCGGCCGACTGTTGTTACGGCTGCGATTTATGCTTGCCGGGCTGCGGATACTGCCCCGGGTTGAAGCCGTTCCTGAAACGCAGCTTGCTGGCGGGATTGTTGGGGAAGAAACCCGCGCCAGGCCAGTAACCGTCGTTCAAGCGCTTCTCCATGGCCGCGATGGCCACAGCGACCTCCGCCTCGGTCAGCGTGCAGTGACCGTTGGAGTCGACGAAAGTCTGGCGCAGCAGTTGCTTCTGATGCACCACCCCGACCCCCTTCTTATCCTCCAGAGTGTCGCGCAGCTCGGTCTCCTGCGAAGGCAGGACCAGTCCATCGGTGGTGGTGTGCACCGACAGAATGGGGTGCGGCAGCGCTGAAGCGGCAAAGGTCGGGTCACGGTACCTGGCGGTGTAAGTCCGGCCCGCCTCGCTACCCTCGACGTTGCGGCGCGCGTTCATCGCCAGCAGCCAGTTGTCGATCACCTCCGACGGCAAGCCGATCTGCTTGAGGTAACGGCGCTGCTCCTTGGTCAGATGGTAAGCGTGGTCCTTGTTCTGACCCACGGCCCCGCCCGCCCGGCCCTCGATATCTGCCTTGACCTCGGTGGAGAAAAGCAGCGCGCTGGCCAGCCAGTTGAAGTCCGGATAACCGGGCGCCATCCCCCCCGTCGCAGGATTGGGCACCGGGAAGGGATAGAAGCCCTCGAGTGGCAGCCCGGTTACCAGGCGCACGAACTCCAGGCGAGCGAAGGACTCGCCACCGGTCTGGGGATCGTTCGGCGGGAACCACGCTTCGACGGTCGCCACAACGTCGGTCGCGAAAACGACTCCCGGCTTCACCTTGCCGAGGTTGCCGTCCGGGTCGCCCCACGGCCAGCCGCCAGTGCCGCCTGCCCCGCCGAAGGCGACGTCGATCGCCAGGGCAACGTCCACCGCACTGTCCCAGCTACGCGACGCGCCGGCGCCGACGGTACACACGGAGACCACCCCATCGATCAGCGGCGAGCGTTCCTCGGCATAGCGCAGCGCGATCAGACTACCCTGCGAGCGAGCCATCAGGATGGTCCGCTGCGGCCAGTGCCCTTGCTTGGTGAGCAGGAGTCGCCGCGCCTGCAGAATGGCCAGACCGATATCGCGCACGCCATCCTCGACCGCCCAACCGAGCTTGCCATTCGCCAGGAAGTCCACGTCGGGCTTGTAATCCGAGGCGACAGCAGCGTACTTGCGTTCGCAGACCAGTTGTTCTTCCAGCGCTTCCGCATTGCCGGAGAGCACCAGACCAGCCCCGGTGATCTCGGGCAGACCGTTGCTCAATGGCGTGAAACCGAGCAGAGGGGACTGTGTCGTCGGGTCGACCAGTGGCGTGCCGTCCACGGCAAGAGGTTTGCCGTCCTGGCCGACCTTGATTGTCGAACCGGTGCCACGCGCATAGGCCAGCAACCTGCCGTTCCAGCCGCCTTTTGCTCCCGGCTTGGGAATCACCACGCGGCATGGCGCAAAGGGGTTCTGCGGGTCGCCGGTGAGGGTCCCGCCGTAATAGTCCCAATAGCCTTCGCCGTTGGCACAGGCGCCGTCCCGTACTCCGGACACCAGTGCGTGCGCGCTTGGCACGGCAAGGCTTACGGCCAGAACAGTGGCGAGAGGAAACCACAGCCTGGCCCATTTTGCTGTCGAACGTCTGCTCATCATTGCTCCTCCTGGTTATCGACCGTCAATCAAGCACCGCCCCGTCAGAAGTGTGTCGATTTCCCGGACGGTGGTCAAGCGCCAGCTTGCTCGCCGGCTTGCTCGAATGGTACACGTTGCGCCCGACAATCCGCTCGAGCTCTGTTTGACCGCTGCCGGGAGATCGGTGATACTGCGCCACCTGCCGACAAATCGCCAACGACACAAGGACTTGCAAGCCGTCATGCGCACTCGCCGCCTTTTCCTGAACCGCCTGGATGCGACGCACGAACCCACCGACGCAGTGGTGGTGATCGATGTCCTGCGCTCCTTCAGCACTGCTGCCTTCGCCTTCGCCGCGGGTGCCGGCAGCATCTATCCGGTTGAGACGATCGCCGGTGCCTTCCGCCTGCAGCAACGCTTGCCGAATGCGGTGACGACCGGCGCGGTCGGCGGCGGCGACCCGATTCCGGGCTTTGACTTCGGCAATTCGCCGGCGGAACTGCAGGGGGTTCGGCTGGCCGGCCGGCCCTTGATCCAGACCACCGCGGCCGGCGTCCGTGGGCTGACCCGCTTTCGCCATGCGCGCGCACTGTTCGCTGGCAGCCTGGTGGTCGGCCGCGCGACGGCGATGGCGCTGCTCGAACTACAACCGGAAGAAGTCTGTTTCGTCATCACCGGCGAGTGGGTGGACCGCGACGGCGACGAGGACATCGCCTGCGCCGACTACCTCGATGCCCTGCTGCACGGTGAACGACCGGACCCCGCATGCTTCGCGGCGCGCGTGCACGGGTCCGATTTCGGCCGTCGCTTCCAGACCAATGACAACGCCAACCTGCCGCTGCGTGACCTCGAACTCTGTGCCCACGCCGATCGCTTCGACTTCGCGCTGCGTGTCTCGCAGGTCGATGGGCACCTGCAGCTCACCCGTTCGCGCGCCAGCCCGCAGAGTCAGGCACGGCTGCTTGGCGACCTGCGCAATGGTCTGAAGCTGCATGATGCGCTGGGGTTCGGCCCGATGCCCTTGCCTGATTGCGGTTGACGCGCCTCGCGCACGACCGCGCGAGATCCGCCAGCAGAACGAGAACGAAACCTTCGCACCTGCCCGGCCGGAACCGGGAAAGCGCATCAGGGTGCCGGCACCACCTCGTAATACACGCCACTCGAGCCGAAGTACGGCTTGTACCAGGTAGGGCCGTTCTGATAATAGTTGACGCCGTTCACCCGCATGCTGCGTGAGCCGGGCGGCAGGGTCGCCACCTGGGTGCCGAGCGGCAGGTTGCCCTGAACCGCATAGACCGGTTGCTGGACTGCGTAAACTGGTTGCTGCACCACGACGGCGGGTTGCGCAGCGCTGGCGATTGCTGCCCCCGCCATCGCCCCCACCGCCAGACCGGCGGCCGCGCCCACCGCCGCGCCGCAGCCGTAGCAACCACCGTGATAGTAAGCGCTGCCGTGGTAGTAAGCACCATGATAGCCCGGGCCGGCGGCGACGAAACCTCGCCCGCCCCAGCCCCTGCCCGCGGCAACCCAGGCATTTGCGTCATTCAGGGGAAGCAGGACAGTCGCCACCACGACAACACCCAAAATCAGTGTCTTTTGCATTGCATTCATCACCTGTCTCCTCTCGCCGCTCATCTGGATTCGGAAAGGCCTTGCAGCTTGAAGTCGAGTTCCACGGCATCCTTCGCGATGGGGGCCTTGAATGTGCCTGCCGGTACGGCGGTGTCGAGCTTCCAGTCCGAAAACTCGACCGTGAAGGTCGGCTGCCGCTCGCCGCTCCGATAGGAGGCGATCAATCGGCGTGGCAGGCTGTCCTGCACGCCGATCCAGATCTCCCAATCGATTCCCTTGCTGGTAAACGCCAGGTGATCGGTCCTGGCTCCGCCAACCATCGACTGTCCGACCAGCAGTGCGCTCTCGAGATCGCTGGTCAGGCGACCATAGGAATCGGCGAGCAGGGTGTCTACGAAAGGCGCAAGGGTATCCGAGCCGGGGTATTGCTTGTCGATGAGCGCATCGATGGTGCCACCCGGGACATCCTGCCGGGAATAGAACTTCCCGCCCAGGCGGACAGCCGTCACCGTCTTGCCGTCGAAGTAGAGATCGTTCGGCATCAGGTCACCGCGTGTTTCGACGAACAAGCGGTCCGGCCGTTGCATGACCACCCGCGACTGGCCAAAGAAACTGAGATACTGTCCGCTTGGCGCATTCATGGGCACCAGACTGCGTACCCTGAAGCTCAGGATGCGCGCCTTGCCCAGCCGGTCACTCATGCTTTTCAACAGCTTGAGTGCGCGCTCATCCTTCCCTTCGCGAACCACGGCGGCCGGTGCAACGGGCTGGTCCTGGGCAAGCGCGGCGGACAGCGGGGTTGCGGCAAACACGCCAAGCAGCGCCACGATTGCGTTTCGTCTCATCATGATCCCTCCAGTTGTCGCGCGGCAGGCAGGCATCGCCGATGCTGACACGCACGCAGATCCGATACACCGCACCCGAACGGCCGGTCAAGGACCGGCGAAGGATGACTCAATGCAGCATGGAAGCCATCACCCGGAGTGTAGATGCCCCAGGCGGCTCCGGTCAAATCGGCAATAGCGGCTGCGATCCCGACGCAGGCCGGGCGGACACGGTGGTCCTGCGCAGCCAACGGACCGACGCACGATGAACGGTGCGCAGCCCATTCCACCATGCGCTCAGCCTCCTTTCCCGCCATCGGACGGCGGCGCAAGCTGTCGGCTCAGCCGCCAGGCCATCCCGCCGAGCAAGGCGACTCCCGCCAGCAGGCTCGCCCAGAGGGCCCAGCGCTGCCAGTCGATAGCCTCGCGCGTCGCACGCGCGCCGGCCAGGGTGCGCTCCGTACCGGCACTGGCCCGGCCGATCGACAAGGGGCCCGTCAGGCCGGCTCGGTCATCCCCTTCGACATGATGGCCTGGTAGCAGTGTGGTGATCGGGTAGGCGGCCGGCCGGGCGCTGCGGCTGCCGTAGGCGAGCTGGAACGGCGCCAGCCCGCGTGCGGCAAAGACCAGGCCTTGCGTCAGCCAGCCGGCCTCCAGCTCGGGGGCGCCGCCACCCAGACCGCCACCGCGCCGGTCGACGCGCAAAAGCCAGTAGCGCTCGCTGCTCGCTGCGATCTGCAAATCGGGACTGACCACCTCCTGGCCAGCCCCGCTGAACCGGTACACCACGTTCAGCGAACGTCGCAGCCAGGGATCCCTGTCACGGGCACGCGACAGGAGTTCGACCGAGGCAACGGTGTTGGGATGTGGCAGGAGCAGTCGCAGGCGGTCCACCGGAAACTGCCCGCCGAGGTCGAACTCGTATTGCCCCGGCTGATCCGGCAGTGCGTTGCCGGTCACCCGCTTCCATTGGCGAGGCGCCTCGACCACCGCCGCACCCGGTTCGCTCGCCAGACCGACAAGATCGAGGGCAGGTGCGTTTGGCCAGGTCAGACGCCAGTACCTTGCCCGGCGGGGCGGGAACTCGACGCGCCGTAGCTCGAGTCGCTGTCCGCCGGTCGTCAGTCGCAACACCGGGGCCTCCGATACCAGGGTTGTCCATTGCCGCAGATCGTCACTCGCTTCGACCCGGATACGGGTCACCACATCGTCGGAAGTCGGCGGCAACTCGAACAGCAGCGCGCGCCAGGAGCGGTCGAAGCCACTGGCATCAATCAGATAGCCGAGCAGCGTGGCGTGCGCAGCCGGCGCCTCATTCCCTTTCATGGTCACCACCGCCCGGCCGCCGACGCGTTCGATGCGCACCTGTACCCCATCGACCCCGGCCGTCGGGTCGCCGCGCAGCGGAAAGAAAGGTAGCCGAACTGGCGGCAGCGGCTCGCTGCCTGCTTTCGGTTGCGGCAGCCAGGCGTGCGGCACCACCTCACCGGCCGCATTGAAGACCCGCAGGTCACCCAGGTCCGGACGCACGACACCCTCGAAGACAGCCGGCGGCAGGTCGACCCTGAGCAGCGCTTCCGGCCCGGCGGGCTCAAGCGTCAGGGCGAAGGCGAAATCGTCCGGCGCTTCGGCCTGCAACGCCGCGCTCAGCAGGAAGCAAAAGCCGGCGAAAAGCCATCTCATGGCGCAGTCTCCTCTTTCGGGGGAAGCGGTGCCAGATAGCCGATCACCAGCATCAGCAGACCGACACCGAGAAACGACACGATGCGCTCGATGGTCCCGGCATTCGACAGATCGACCAGCAACAGCTTGCCGACGACTGCCACCAGCAGGGCCGCTCCGGTCAGCCAAAGCGGGCGCCAGGCGCGGCGGGTGGCGAGCACCATCGCGGCCAGCACGAGCAGGGTCCAGAACAGCGACAGTGCGGCCTGCACCAGTTCCGAACGCAACAGCGGCGCCGCCTGCAGCGGCACGCCCGCCCAGTGGTGCAGCGCGCGCAACAGAACGGCATTGGCCCACAGGAAGGCGCCCGTCCCGGCCAGACTCGAGGCGACAGCCAGCGGCATTGCGGCAAGCGGTGCCAGCCGCAGGCGGCGCGCTTCGACAAACCAGGTGCCTACCACAAGCAGCGCACCGGCCTGCGTCAGATCAAGCGGATTGAGCACCGGCAGGTAGGGCAGTGGCCAGGGATCGCCATCCGACAACACATTGCCGGCCAGGAACCAGGCAGCGAGGAAAAGCGCCAGCGGCGTCCCGCCGAGCAGCAGATAGGCCCTGAGATGCGCCGCCACCGGCCAGTGCAGGCGCTCCCCGCGCATGGCCAGCAGGGCAAGCAGCGCCCCGGGCAACAGCGCCCAGCCGATCAGCGGCCAGGCGGCACGCCCGTCCACCCAGCGGTCGATCGCCCAGGCCAGCTCCCGGGCGCCGAGAGCCGCCAGCAGGCACAGCCCGGCTGCATGCAGCCAGTCGAGCGCCCAAGCGGCGCCGGTCTGATGTCGGAACAACAGGAACAGATGAGCGGCAAAGGCGGCCGGCCAGGCCAGGTAACCGAGGTTGGCGAAAGGGTGCGCCGCGTGGCCGGGGGCGGCCAGGGCCAGCAGGCACATCAGCGGCAGCAGCGCCAGTGCCGGATAACGCGCTGCCGGCCAGGAAAGTCGTCGTTCGAGCCAAGCGAACAGCAGACAGGAAACAGTGAAGAAAAGCAGTGCTGCGTCGGGCTGCAGGGCATGGGGCACGTAACGGTCGATTTCATGCAGACCGCCGAGGACCCACCAGACAACGCCCCAGGCGAGCAGCACAGCCGCCAGCCAGTTCTCTGCCGGAAGCAATTGCTGTCGTGCCCGCTGCAGCATCCAGGCACAGAACAGCCCGGTTCCGGCGAGCAGCAAGGCCCCCAGGTAAACGCTGTTGAGCAACGGCCACTCACCGGCCGGGCGATGCAGATCATCGAGGTAGAAGGCAGCGGCCAGCAATTGCAACAGGATGCCGAACAGGCGCGCCGGCAGGCGCTGTTGACGCAGCCCGACCCAGATTAGTGCGGCGCCCTCGATCGACCATGCCGCCGAGGTCCAGCGCCCGTCGAAAGCGAGTGGAATGGCGAGCGTCGTGAAGCCGGCCCCGAGGGCAAGATACGCTTCCACCAGGAGGCGTTGCTCCTCTGCACGGCGCGACCACAGCGTGCGTGCCAGCAGCAGGTAGAAGGCGCCCAGCGCGAGCGAACTCCAGGCCGCGCCATGAGTGAACTCGCGCACCAGGCCAAGCTGCAGGGCGAAGGCGATCAAGGGTAGGCCGAAGACCAGCGTGGTGTCGAGGTGACGCTCGGCCGGACCAGCAACGCGCCGGGCAAGAAAGACCGGAAGCAGCGCATGGATCAGGAAGAAGAGCACCAGGAAAGGCTCGCTTGAAGCGTAGTGCTCCGGCTGGTAGCGCAGCACGCCCCACACCGTCGCGATACCGAAGGTGAAGGCGAATCCGATCAGATTGAGCAGCCGCCAGGCCTTGAACCAGGCGATCGCCAGGATGCCGATGTCGAGCACGGCATAGAAGCCGAACAGCGTGACATGGCTGCCCTCGCCGGTCGAGGCGAGGATCGGCGCCAGGAAACCGCCCGCTGCTCCGAGCACCGCCAGCACCAGGGCGTCCTGCAGGATTGCCAGCACCGCCGACAGCGCTGCCACTGCGAACAGCAGGGCAAAGGCGGGGCCGGCGGGAAGCAGCCCGAACAGGCGCAGGGCGCCGAAAATGGTCAGGTAGAGCAGACCGATGCCGCCGCCCTGCAAGGCCAGTGCGTAACTTCCCCGGCGCTGCCGCAGCCGCCAGCCGATGACCAGCAGCACCAGTGCAGCAAGCGCCACCGCCGTCAGGCGCAACTCGATCGGCACCTGAAAGTGCTGGTAGCCGTACTTGAGCAGAAAAGCGACGCCGAAGAACAGGATGACCACCCCGGCACGGACCATCAGGTTGCCGTCGGTCAGCCACTCCCCGAGCGCTGATGCTCGCCTTTCGAGGGCGATCGGCGGTGCGGCGTGCCCGGGCGGTGAGGCATCGGCGAGCGACCGGTCGCCTTGCTTCATTGCCAGCGTCGACCCAGGTTGCCGGGGAGCAAAGTCATCGATTGCTGCTGCCGCACTCCGTGTGCTCGCTGCAGCCAGCGGCGCCGCCGGGGGTTCGCTCGCCTGTTCGGCGGCGGGCGCCCGCCTTGCGGCCGGGACCAGGGACAGAGGCAGCGCCAGGCTGCCCTGCTCCATCTGTTGACCCGACGCCGCCGAGCGCTGCTCCAGCCGACCCAGCCTCGCCTCCAGCCCTTGCAGGCGTTGCTCGAGCAGGCGGTCGCGCTCAGCCGCCCGGTGCTGCGTGCGGCTGCCCAGCGACCAGCCAAGGATTGCACCAAGCAGCGCACCAATGACCCACAGGCCGGCATGCACCTGTGCGGCAAGGATTGCCCCCAGAACCGCCCCGAGAAACCACATCTGCCTGCCCTCCTGGCCTCACTCCGCCTGTTTGCGCTGCGCTGCCCGCCCGCGCCACGGGCGATTCGCTCGCGGTCGGCGCAGACGAAGTCTAGCAGCCTGCGGGACTTGTCCGCGAGACGAGGGAAAACTCCCACGACAGGTCATGCAAGGGGTGCATTTTCATGAATCCCGGCATCCCGGGGGTTGCCCCCGCGTTATTGCCTGCCATCGACGCGATGCGGCCTGCGCTTCAAGCTCCGGGCGAGACGGACGAGTGCTCACACACCCGGAAGGTTGTTCAAGCTGCGCAGGGAAGACCGACGGAAACCCAAGCCGGATTTGTTGATGCCGAGGTGAGGGCCGGTTTTTCGTCAGAGTGATGTTCAGATCGTCTCGCTGCTGCGAATCAGTCCGACAGCAATGCCTTCGATGGCCAAAGCCCGGTGCTTGGTATCGACGATGATCGGAGCGAAATCGGGATTCTCGGCAATCAGTTCGATCACGCCGTCACGCTGCCGGAAGCGTTTGACCGTCACCTCCTCATCGAGCCTGGCCACGACGATCTGGCCGTTGCGCGCTTCGCTGCTGCGGTGCACGGCAAGCAGGTCACCATCCATGATACCGGCGTTGATCATCGACAGACCGCGCACACGCAAGAGGAAATCGGCGCGTGGCCGGAACAGGCTGGCATCGAGCGAATAACGGCGCTGTACGTTTTCCACCGCGAGCAGCGGGCTACCGGCTGCAACACTGCCGATCAGCGGCAGGCCGAGTTGTTCGACGAGCCGGATGCCGCGTGCCGAACCCGGCTCCAGAACAATGATGCCTTTTCGGGCGAGTGCCTTGAGGTGCTCTTCGGCGGCATTGTGCGAAGCAAAGCCAAAGGCACTGGCAATCTCGGCCCGTGTCGGTGGCGCGCCGAGATTCTCCAGGGTGCTGCGGATGAAGTCGAGTATTTCCCGCTGCCGCGTCGTGAGTGGTGCAACCATGAGCCAGACCTCCTGCCAGTGATGCTGTATTTTCGTACAGGTTGTGGCCAAAAGGCAAGCCGAAGCAAGGCCGTTGGCGGAGGTAGATTCAAAGTTTGCAAACGCCGAACGGGTTATTGTTGGGCGGAACACCTCCCGAGAAGGCACCGATCGAACAGCGGGCATCAGGCGGAACCGCTCCGGATTGCACCGCATGACGACTCGCCCCGGAAGCTTGCAGCGGAACGCCCCGGGCTGCCGACCGACTTTGCTTGTCTTATCATTGCGCACTCAAGCGGCAGACCGAACCGCTCCTGCAAGCCCCCGTTCCGCCATCTCCACTCGCATGAGGCCGAAGCCGATGTCAGCCATCACGCAGGATCTTGCCAGCATCCTCCAGGGCGTCCGCCGCCCCGGCGATTTCCATGCCGCCGGCAGACTCGACATTTTCACGCCACAGCTCGAAGTGACGGGCGTCGGGCCGGTTGCACTGCCGCTCCTGCCGGCGCAGGCTGAGCAACTGGTCGCCACTGCCGAAGCCGCGCCGTACGGCCGCGGTGCCGACACCCTCATCGACCGCAATGTCCGGCGGACCTGGCAGATCGGCGCGGATCGCGTGCACATCGGCGGCCGCCATTGGGCCAAGAGCCTGGCGACGATCGTTGCCCGGAGCGCCACTGGGCTGGGCGTGCTGGAGCCCGTCGCGGCCGAACTCTACAAGATGCTGATCTACGATACCGGCAGCTTTTTCGTCAGGCATCGCGATACGGAGAAGGCGCCGGGAATGTTCGCCACGCTGGTCATCGTCCTGCCGTCGCTGCACACCGGCGGCGAGCTGCTCATTCGTCACCGCGACCGCGAGGTCTGCCTCGACCTCGCCTGCGAGGACGCTTCGGAAGTCGCCTTCGCCGCTTTCTACGCCGACTGCTGGCACGAAGTGCGGCCGATCAGCTCGGGTTACCGCTTGGTGCTGATCTACAACCTGATCCGGCAAGATCCGGGGAAACCGCCCGAACCACCCGCCTACGACACCGAAGAAGACCGGGTGAGCGACCTGCTCAGCCGCTGGGCCGCGGACCTGGCCGCAACGCAGAGGGGCACGCGAGGCGACTGCCCGGAAAAGCTGGTCTATCCGCTGGAACATGCCTATACCCCGGCGGAAATCGGCTTCGCCACGCTGAAAAACGCTGACGCAGCCGTGGCGTTGGTGCTCGTTGCCACCGCCCGGCGCGCCAATTGCGAACTTCACCTGGCCCGCCTGGCCATCGAAGAGAGCGGTAGCGCCGAGTACTGTTATTCGGGTTCGTCGTCGCGGCACGGCCGCTATTCGGAACTTGAAGACGAGGACTTCGAGGTCGGCGAGATTTTCGAGCGCTCGCTGACGCTATCCGAATGGCAGACGCCTGACGGCGACCGGCCGGAACTCGCCGACCTGCCGTTCAGCGACGAGGAACTGTGCCCACCCGATGCGCTCGACGACGAAAAACCCGATGACCAGCAGTTCTTCGAAGCCACAGGTAACGCCGGCGCCAGCTTCGAGCGCAGCTATCATCGCGCCGCCTTCGTCCTGTGGCCATCGGCCGGCAAACTCGAGGTCATCGCCGCAGCGGGCAGCGAAGTGTTCCTGCCCTACCTGGCCGGACTGGCCCGGCACTGGGCCGAGAGTGGCGACGGTCAGGCGTCGGTCGAGTGGCAACAGGCACACCGCCTCGCCCGTCTGGTCATCGACGACGATGCCAACTGGCCCATCCCCGGCTGGCCGTCGACCAGCAGCAAGGGAAAGTCGGCAGGACTGCTGGCCAGCCTGAACCGCTTGCAGGACAGCCAAAACCTTGCCTTGTCGCTGGCCCGGTTGACCGCCAGAGGCCATTACGACAGCGGCGACAACGAGGCGCTGGCCGACGCCGCTTCGCTGCTGCCGCCCGGGCAGGCGACCGAACTGATCGAGCCCATCATCGCCAGGAACGCACCCAACCAGCCGAGCGCCTGCGCCGAACTGCTCGAACGGATCGCCGCGCGATTTTCGGCAGGTCCGACCGCCAGTCGCTGCGAAGCGCTGCTGAAGCCGGCAGCGACGGCGCTGCTTGCTGCCTTGCCGGGCGACCCGGCGCTGCCGCGCCCGCCGGAAGCCTGGCCACGACCGTTCGCCTTGACGCCGGAGCTGGCCGTCGATCTGCTGACCGCACTGCGGCATCTGGCCGCCCTGCCGCTCGGCGAGCGCGCCGTCGACCTCCTGCTCGCCTGGCCAGACACCTTCGCTGTCGACGACATCCTCGTTCCCGCCGCACTGCGGCTGGCCGAACCGGGCGGCGAGGCGCGCGACTGGGCACCAACCCGGCGCCTCATCGCCGCCTGCCTCGACCATCTCGACCAGCGTATCGCCGAGCCGCTGGTGCCGTCGGCGGATTTCACCCGCGCGAGCCGGATCACCTGCCGGTGTCGCGATTGTGCCGAACTCTCGGCCTTCCTTGCCGACCCGATGCGCAAGGTCTGGACATTCAAGGCCGCCGAAACGCACCGCAGCCATGTCGAGACCTCGATTCGCAAGCATGACTGCGACCTGGACCTGCAAACCGACCGCCGCGGTCGCCCCTATACGCTGGTGTGCACGAAGAACCAGGCCAGCCACATGCGGCGAGTGGCGCAGCGCAAGAGGGATCTCGAAAACAGGGCCCGCCTGGCGATGCCGCCCGCCGCCTGAGCAGAGCGAGGCAACCCGCGATGAGCCCCCTGAACAGGTGCCGCCATCTCCCGACGCATCGTCGACCGTGCACACGACGACCGGCTTGGCAACGACCGTCGTACCGACGACGCAAGCCAACCGGACGATCCTGCTACCCGACATCGACTGGGTCGACATCCCCGGCGGCGAGTTCATCTATCAGCAAGGCGAGCTGCGCTCGCTGCCGACTTTCCGGATGGCACGCCACCCGATCACCAATCGCCAGTACCAGACCTTCATCGACGCCGGCGGCTATCGCGACGAGCGCTGGTGGACGGACCTCGAGCGACCCGCGCCGGAGGCCGCGCGCTGGCCGCAAGCCAACCGGCCGCGAACGAACGTGAACTGGTACGAGGCAGTGGCCTTCTGCCGCTCGCTCAGTGCGCAGCTCGGCGACGAGCTTCGCCTACCGAGCGAAGAGGAGTGGGAACGCGCGGCGCGCGGCCGGGACGGTCGCGAATACCCGTGGGGCAATGCCTACGAATCGGGGCGCGCGAACATCGACGAGACCTGGCGTTCGAATCGCGTCGGCGAGTGGAATCTCTGGCAAACGACGGCCGTTGGCGTTGTACCGCCCGCAGTTGATTGGACACTGAATTGCAGCTCATGCGGCCTTCCGGATGGCAGAAGACTGCCGGGCTTCACGGGGTGACATGAAGCCCCGTTTTTCGAGACGCCAATGGCGATTGTAGCGATCCTTGAACGCGGAGACGACGGCCCGGACCTCTTCGACGTTGCGGAAGCTGTGGCCGTGGATGGCCGGTTCCTTCAGCGTCCGGTTGAAGCGCTCGACCACGCCGTTGGTCTGCGGTTCAGCCACGAAGGCAAAGCTCTTGTCGATGCCCGGAACTCGATCTGCTTCAGGAAGTCATTGGCGATGTCTTGCGTGCCGTGATCCCTCCGCAGTTTGAGTCCCTTGCCGGCATGGGCGCCGGTGGCGCCCAATTCGGCCGGAAGCCCTTGGACAATCGGCTGCATGGCCGCGAAGCGGTTGCCGACCTTCACGGGGTGGATGCCGACGCAGCAGGCATCGAAGTGATCGACCGCCGAGAACAGCCACACCCCGCCTTCCTCGACGGTCTGGATGCGAATGCCGTCGGTGCCCCACATCTGGTTCATAGCCCTTGTCTGCAATGACCGCTTGAGCCGGAAAATCTTTGACCAAGGCTACCCCTTGGGTGAGGTCGGCTACCTGGCCTGCGGTCAGGATGATACGAATCGGATTGCCAAGAGCATCA
>ERZ761602.4722-NODE-4722-length-16999-cov-4.333510_pt1 | contig 16999 bp, 16 predicted proteins | sample MGYA00512165_ERZ761602 | MGnify/ENA primary metagenome ERZ761602 (study PRJEB28899, sample SAMN02445085) | bioreactor sludge metagenome | biome: EBPR sludge; isolation source: Thorneside wastewater treatment plant | place: Australia: Brisbane, Thorneside...
TTCGAGAAGACCGGGAGCCGCATGGTCGCGCGCCTGAACGACCGCATGGTGATCAATCGCAAGGCCAAGGGCCTCGCTCCCGCGGCGGCGCGTTAGCGTCCCCGCCGCACGGCGAGCGCGTCGAGCGCGCCCTGCAGGATGTAGGCGGCGGCGGCGCGGTCCACGACCTCCGCGCGGCGCTTGCGGCTCAAGTCCATCTCGTCGGTCAGCATCCGCTGCACGGCCGCGGTCGAAAGGCGCTCGTCCCAGAACGCGTAGGGCAGCGGGCAGCGCTTGGCGAATTCGCGCGCGAAGTCGCGGGTCGATTGACACCGCGGGCCCTCGCTGCCGTCCATGTTGACGGGCAGGCCGTAGACGAGGCCGCCGGCCTGCCGCTCGGCGGCGAGCGCCGCGAGCTGCTCGGCGTCGCGCTTGAAGCGCGTGCGGCGGATGGTCGTGACCGGGGTCGCGATCGAGAGCATGGCGTCGGAGACAGCGACGCCGATCGTTTCGGTGCCGAGGTCGAGGCCCATCAGCCGGCGGCCGCGCACGAGCGCCGCGGCCAGGCCTTCGATCGTCTGTTCCATGCCGCGCTAAGTGGCAGAAAGGGCCGTGCGAGTCCAACGGCCGCGACAGGCAAGGCGGTCAGGCGGCGATGTCCTGGGCCGGGCCTTCGTCCGCCGGGCGCAGCAGGCGTTCGGCGTAGTAGGCCGGGAAGTACACGTCGTGCACGATCTTGGCGCCGTCCTGGTCCGGCTGGTCCATCCACATCGGGATCAGCGTCACGTGCATCTGTTTCACGTCCGCGACGAGGCCGTCCGGCTTCAGCGCTGCCGACAGGATCTCGTCGGCCGCCCGGTTGCGGCGTGCCTTGTACTGCTCGGCGAGCTTCACGAGGATCTGCTCGGCTTCCGCCGCGTCCTGGAGCGACATCGGGGTATCGTCGCGATAGCCGGCCATCGCGACGATGCGCCGCATGAGCAGCGGCTGGCCGGCGACTTTCGAGTGATACCAGAACATCTCCGCCAGAGCGCGGGTGCCGAGCAGGATCGCGTCGAGCTGGCTCGAGAGCAGCGCGGCGATTTCGGCCGCGGTGAGCGGCGGCTGGCCCGAGCGCCGGCCGAACAGGCGGCCGAGCCGGGCGAGGAAGCGGCGGTCCTGCGCCAGCGACTTCAGCGCCGCGACGGCGGTGTTCACCAGCACCGCGCGGCCATTGATCGCGTGCATGTATTGCAGTGTCGTCGGCCAGAACTGCTTGGCCGCAGTGAGCTCGCCGAGCACGCAATAGTGCCGGCCGTCCGCCGCGTCGTAGCTGAGCTGGCGCAGCAGCGCCTTGGTGTCGACCGGCACGAGCTGCGCGGCCGCGCCCATGAGGCCGCCGGAATCGCGGAAATGGCGGATGTTGTTCCGCGTCGCCTCGAACTGGGTGAAGGCGATGCGGTGCGCCTCGAGAAAGCATTCGGGGGTGAAGTGCGTCATCGTCGCGGTTTCGGGCCGAATGCGCCAAATCCTATTTGCTTACACTTAAGCAATCGTAAGGATTAACTTGCGGCGATTGTCGGGGACGCGATAGCTTCCGCGCGCCTTCCGGAAGGCTCCCCAAAAGGATCGCCGCGAGACCCCATGGCGCTCGATACCGCCGCCGTCAAACGCATTGCCCGCCTGGCCCGCATCGCGGTGCCGGAGAGCGAACTGCCGCATCTGGCCGGCGAGATTTCCGGCATCCTCAAATGGGTCGAGCAGCTCGACGCGGTCGATACCGCCGGCGTCGAGCCGATGACGAGCGTCGTCGCGGTCACGCTGCCGATGCGCGAGGACGAAGTGACCGACGGCGGCATCTCCGAGAAGGTGCTGGCCAACGCGCCCGATCCGGCGCGCGGGTTCTTCACCGTGCCCAAGGTCGTGGAATAGCGCCCGATGCCGTCGCTGACGCACCTGACCATCGCCGGGGCGCGGGCCGGGCTCGCCGCGCGCGAATTCTCGGCGCGCGAGCTGGCCGAGGCGCATGTGAAGGCGCTCGAGGAGATCCGGCCGCTCAACGCCTTCATCACCGAGACGGCCGAGCAGGCGTTGGCAATGGCCCGCGCGTCCGACGCGCGCCTCGCCCGGCGCGAGGCGGGCTGGCTCGAAGGCATTCCGCTCGCGATCAAGGACCTGTTCTGCACCGACGGCGTGCGCACGACCGCGGCGTCCAGGATTCTCGGCAATTTCGTCCCGCCCTACGAATCGACGGTCACGGCCAATCTCTGGCGTCAGGGCGCCGTCATGCTCGGCAAGACCAATCTCGACGAGTTCGCGATGGGCTCGTCCAACATGACGAGCGCGTTCGGCCCGGTCGAGAGCCCGTGGCGGCGCAAGGGCGACAACCGGAAGCTCGTGCCGGGCGGCTCGTCGGGCGGCTCGGCGGCGGCGGTGGCGGCGCGCGCGGCGCTGGGCGCGATCGGCACCGACACCGGCGGCTCGATCCGCCAGCCGGGCGCGCTGAGCGGCATCGTCGGCCTGAAGCCCACTTACGGCCGCTGCTCGCGTTGGGGCGTCGTCGCGTTCGCCTCGTCGCTCGACCAGCCGGGGCCGATGACGCGCACGGTGCGCGACGCCGCGATCATGCTGCGCGCGATGGCCGGGCACGATCCCAAGGATTCCACCTCGGTGCCGCGCCCGGTGCCGGACTACGAGGCGGCGCTGACCGGCGACATCCGCGGCCTGCGGGTCGGCATTCCCCGGGAATACCGCATCGACGGCATGCCGGCCGAGATCGAGGCCCTCTGGCAACAGGGCATCGCATGGATGAAGGCGGCGGGGTGCGAGATTCGCGACATCTCGCTGCCGCATACGAAATACGCCTTGCCGGCCTATTACATCGTGGCCCCGGCCGAGGCGTCGTCGAACCTCGCGCGCTACGACGGCGTGCGCTACGGCCTGCGCGTCGAGGGCGAAAGCCTCATCGACATGTACGAGAAGACGCGCGGCGCCGGTTTCGGGGCCGAAGTGCGCCGGCGCGTGCTGATCGGCACCTACGTTCTCTCCGCGGGCTATTACGACGCCTACTACATCAAGGCGCAGAAGGTCCGCGCGCGTATCGCCGAGGATTTCGACGCGGCCTATAGGCAGGTCGACGTCATCCTGACGCCGGCCACGCCGGGCCCGGCCTTCGCGATCGGCGAGAAGATGGACGATCCGATCGCGATGTATCTCAACGACGTGTTCACGGTGCCGGTGAACCTGTCCGGCCTGCCCGGGATTTCGGTGCCCGCCGGCCTCACCGCCGACGGCCTGCCGCTCGGCCTCCAGCTCATCGGTCGCGCGTTCGACGAGGAGACGCTGCTGCGCGCCGCGGACGTGGTCGAGCGGGCCGCCGGGTTCGCGGCGCTGCCGGCGACGATGGCGTCGTAGGCCCGGCGCCGCCCGCGCGGCCGCCATCGAAGGGCTTGCCGCCGGGGCGCCGATCCTCCCAAGATGCGGCGAACACTGGCCCAACGGCCGCATAACCCAAGGGAGGAACCATGAGTGCGCGTCATCTTACGCGGGCCCTCGTCGCGGGCGCCGCGCTGACTCTCGCCTCCGTCCCCGCCAAGGCCGAGGAGATCACCGTCACCCACTGGGGCGCCCTGATGTACGGGACGCCCTATGCGGTCGCGCTGAAGAAAGGCTTCTTCAAGCAGGCCGGGATCGACATCACCGGCATCCTCACCTCCAAGGGCGGCGGCACCACGGTGCGCAACGTGCTCGAGGGCGGGCTCCCGTTCGGCGAAGTGGCGCTGTCGGCAGCCATCGCGGCGATGCAGGAGAACACCGACATCAAGATCGTGATGATGGGCGTGCGCTCGGCCGCCGACATCTACTGGGTCGTGAAGCCGGATTCGCCCTACAAGACGCTGAAGGACCTCGTCGGCAAGAAGCTCGCGATCACGAGCCCGAAATCGGTCACCGACAGCCTGTCGACGATGGTGCTCAACAAGCACGGGCTGTTCGACAAGATCGAGCGGCCGGCGCTCGGCACCGTCGGCGCCGGGCTGACCGCGCTCGACAAGGGCGCCGTCGAATCGGCCTCGCTGATCGACCCGCTCTATTCGGCGCGCAAGGACAAGTATCGCGTGATCTTCGCGGTGAAGGACGAGCTGCCGCCGATCGCGCAGACAGTCGCCATCGCCTCGACCAAGTTCATCAAGGAGCATCCCGAGAAGCTGCGCGCGATCATCCGCGGCCGCATGATGGGCGTGGACTACATCTACTCCAATCCGAAGGACGCCGCGAAGCTGCTCTCGGAAAGCTACGACAAGCTGCCGCTCGAGGTGGCCGAGAGCGCCGTCCAGAACAACGTCGCGATCAAATATTGGGGCCGCGGCGGCTTCGAATACGCGGCGATGGACGAGATGCTGAAGGCGCTGCGGATCGTCGGCGCGCTCAAGGGCGAAGTCGATTGGAGCAAGCTCGTCGACGCCTCGTTCCTGCCCGAGGAGCTGAAGAAGTCGAACTGACGGGAAATGAGAATGTCGTCCCCGCGCAAGCGGGGAGCCATCCCTCCAGCCGCCATCGCGGCCGCCGGCGAATAGCCTGCGGCCGCGTCGTTTGGATCCCCGCTTGCGCGGGGATCGTGATGTTTTCAGTCGTTGGCACCAGGCAATGCCCCAGCTTCACCTCTCCATTTCGACCGGCGACTACGACCGCGTCCGCGCGATCAAGGACGGGCGCGTGACCGTACAGGGCTGCACGGTCACCTATCTCACGCCGCCGCTCGAGGAGCTGTTCATCCGCGCGCTGATCGGCGCCGAGTTCGACGCGTGCGAGGTGTCGTTCAGCTCGTATCTCATCGCCCTCTCGCGCGGGAAGACGCCCTACCGCGCGCTGCCGGTGTTTCTCTCGCGCGTGTTCCGGCATTCGGCGTTCTACGTCCGCACCGACCGCGGCATCGCCCGGCCGGAGGATCTGCGCGGCAAGCGCGTCGGCGTGCCGGAATACCAGATGACGGCCGCGCTCTGGGCGCGCGGCCTGCTCGAGGACGAATACGGCGTGAAGCCGTCCGAGATCGAATGGCGCAACGGCGGGCTCGAGCAGCCGGGGCGCAGCGAAAAGCTGGCGCTCGACCTGCCGCCGGACGTGACGCTGGTGCCGATCGGCCCGGGCGAAACGCTCTCGGCGATGCTCGCGTCGGGCGCGCTGGACGCGCTCGTCACGCCGCGCACGCCTTCGTGCTTCGGCAAGGTGCCGCAGGTGGCGCGGCTCTTTCCCGACTACCGGGCCGCGGAGCGGGCCTACGCCAGGAAATCCGGCCTGTTCCCGATCATGCACGTGCTGGCCGTGCGCGAGGAACTGCTGCGCGCGCATCCGTGGCTCGCGAGCAGCCTGTTCGCGGCCTTCCGCCAGGCGAAAGACATCGCGATCCGCGAGCTCGAGGAAATCGGCGCCTACAACGTGACGGTGCCGTGGCTGGCCGAGGAGCTGAAAGACATCCGCGCGGTGCTCGGCGAGGACTACTGGCCTTACGGCCTCGCCAAGAACCGCGCCTCGATCGAGGCCGCGCTGCGCTATTCGCACGCGCAGGGCCTGTCGGCGCGCAGGCTGACGATCGAAGAGGCCTTCGTGCCCGATCTCGATTGGGCCGTGCGCGTTTGAGCGGGTTGGGGCGGCGCCCATCGGCACGATCCGCTTGCGCCCGCGCCACGCCCGGCGCAGCATGCCGCCCAACGCGGCCGGGCAACGGCCGCATGCGAGGGAGGACGAGATGATGCGGCTGAAGCGCAGCGGCCTCGTGGCCGCGTTGTTGCTCGTAACGGCGCCCGCCCGGGCGGAAGACATCGTCATCACCCAATTCGGCGTTGCGTTCGCCGGCAATCCGTTCGCGATCGGCATCGACGGCGGCTACTTCAAGAAGGCCGGCGTCGACCTCACCGGCATCATCGCCGGCGCGGGCGGCGGCACCTCGGTGCGCAACGTGATGGCGAGCCCGCTCGGCTACGGCGAAGTGGTGCTCTCGGCCGCGATTGCCGCGATCCGCGAAGGGCAGGATATCCGCGTCGTCAACGTCGGCGCGCGCTCGGTGGCCGACGTCGTCGTCGTCGTGAAGCCCGAATCGCCGATCAAGTCGCTGAAGGACCTCGAAGGAAAGCGGATCGGCTTCAGCAATCCCAAGTCGCTGTCCGAGATCCTCGCGATCATGGCCCTCGAGAAGGGCGGCCTCAAGGCGGAGCAGGCGCAGCGCGTGGCGCTCGGCAGCCTCGGCGGCGCGCTCACCGCGCTCGAGAAGGACGGCGTCGAGGCGGCGATCACGATGCAGGTCGTGTGGGCGCAGCGCGCCGACAAGCTGCGCGTGATTCTCGACGCGGGGCGCGACCTGCCGCCGATGGTGCAGTCGGTCGGCATCGCCACCGGCGACCTCATGCGCAAGAACCCCGACAAGCTCCGCAAGATCATCGCCGCGCGCCGCGAGGCCGTGCAGTTCATGAACGCGAAGCCCGAGGAGGCGGCGAAGATGCTCGGGAAACACTTCCCGAAAATGCCAGCCGACGTGCTGCACAAGGTGACGGTCCAGCTCGCGAAAAACGGATATTGGAGCGAGGGCAGGCTCGAGCGCGAGCCGATGGAGAACATGGCGCGCGGCCTCCGGCTCGTCGGCGACCTCAAGGGCGACGTCGACTGGAGCAAGGTCGTGGACGCGTCGTTCCTGCCGAAGGACCTGCAGTAGTGGACGCGGGCGCATCCCGAAACGGCGGCGGACGAGTCGCGGCCGGGCATCATGCCGAGTTGCGCGGTGTCACGCGCGTCTATCCGGCGGTGGCCGGATACCGGCCCGTGCACGCGCTGGGGCCGGTCGATCTCGACCTGCGCCGCGGCGAGTTCTTCTCGGTGGTGGGGCCGTCGGGCTGCGGGAAGTCGACGCTGCTCAAGGTCCTCGCGGGATTGCAGCCGCCCTCCGCGGGCAAATGCTCGTTCGAGGGCAAGCCTGTGCACGGGCAGGTGCCAGAGGGCGTCGGCGTCGTCTTCCAGGAGGACGCGAGCTTTCCCTGGCTCACGGTGTGGGACAACGCGGCGTTCGGCCTGCGCCGCGCCGGCGTCGACTCGGCTGAGATCGAGCGCCGCGTCGGCGACGCGCTGGCCTTCATGGGCCTCAAGGATTTCCAGAGGGCCTATCCCGCGCAGCTGTCGGGCGGCATGCGCCAGCGCGTGTGCATCGCGCGCACGCTCGTGCTGCAGCCGCGCCTCATCCTGCTCGACGAGCCGTTCGGCGCGCTCGACGCGCAGACGCGACTCCTGATGGGCGACGAGGTGCTGCGGCTGTGGCGCCGGACGGGCGCCACGATCCTGCTGATCACCCACGCGCTCGACGAGGCGGCGATGCTCTCGGACCGCGTCGGCGTGATGTCGGCGCGGCCGGGGCGCTTCCTCGATCTCGTCGAGACGAAGTGGCCGAAGGAGCGCGACAGCACCATCGTCAGCGAAGCCGGCTTCGGCGAAGTGACGGCGCGGCTCTGGCACCACCTGCGCGGCGAATCGATGAAGGCGCTCGGCCAGAGCGGCGCCGCAGCCGCGGGCGGCCGGGCAGAGGCATGAGCCGGATCGGCTGGATCCGCCTCGCCGTGCTGCTGGCGCTGGTCGCGCTTCTCGAAATTCTCGTCCGCATCGGCAGCATTCCCTACAAGACGATGCTGCCGCCCTCCGAGATGCTGACGGCGCTGGTGCGGCTGCTCGCCGCCGGCACCGCCACGCGCGACATCGTGCAGACGCTCACTTGCGTCGGCGCGGCGCTGGTCTCGTCGGTGGTGGCCGGCTTCGGGCTCGGCGTGGCGATCCATCGCTTCCCGCGCGTGCGCCGCGCGCTCGAGCCGTTCTTCGCGACCTACTACGCGGTGCCGTTCTTCATCTTCTACCCGGTGCTGATCGCGATCTTCGACCTCTCGCTGCTGCCGATCATCCTGATGGGCTTCGCGTTCGCCGTGATCGCGATGTGCATCGCGACGATCAACGGCCTCGACCGCGTGCCGCGCGTGCTCGGCAAGGTGGCGCGCATGCACCGGATGCGCGAGTTCGAGACGGCGGTGCGCATGAAGCTGCCGGCGGCGGCCCCGCATCTTTTCACCGGCCTGAAGCTCTGCGTCGCCTACAGCTTCATCGGCGTGATCGCGAGCGAGTTCATCCTGGCGCCGTCGGGCCTCGGCCACGCGATCGCCTACGCCTACAACGACTTCGACAATCGCACCATGTACGCGCTGATGCTGTTCGTGATGATCGTCGTGGTCACCTTGAACATGCTGCTGCACGGCTGGGAGCAGCGCCTCTTGAAGCGCTGGCACGGCCGATGACGAGCGCGGCGAAGCGCGGGTTCGACATCCTGCTGGTGCTGGCGGCGCTCGTGGCCGGCTGGCAGGCGCTCTATCACGTGGCCGGCGAAACCGCGCTCACCTCGCCGGCGCAGACCGTCGCCTATGTGGGCGAGCTGTTCACGACCAAGAGCGCGATGTTCGGGCGCCATGCCTGGGAAACCGGCCGCGCGTTCCTGATGGCGCTGGGGCTTTCCTACCTCATCGGCCTCGCGATCGGCGTGGCGCTCGGCGCCCACCGGCTGTCGGGCGCCGTCGGGGAGCCGATCCTGGTGGCACTCTATTCGCTGCCGAAGGTGACGCTCTATCCGGTCATCCTGCTCGTCTTCGGCCTCGGCCTTTCCGCCAAGGTCGCGTTCGGCGCGATCCACGGCGTCGTCCCGGTCGCGATCTTCGCGATGAACGCGATCCGCCACATCAAGCCGGCCTACTTGAAGACTGCGAAGACGATGCGCCTCGCGCCGCACCAGGTCGTGGCCACCGTCATCGTGCCGGCGGCGCTGCCCGAGATCGTCACCGGCCTGCGCGTCGGCTTCTCGCTGACGCTGCTCGGCGTCATCATCGGCGAGATGTTCGCGTCCAAACAGGGCCTGGGCTTCATGGTCATCAACGCGATCAACCTCGCCGACGTCGAGACGATGATGGCCGTGGCGCTCATCCTCTTCGTCGCCGCCGCCATCGCCAACGGCATCCTTCTGTGGATCGACCACCGGCTGCACAAGCGGGTGTGACGCGGCATTTGCACCGGATGATTTGGCGCGGTGCATGCGCTATGTAGGGGCGGGTTCGAAGCCCATCCCTACGAAGGTCATATCCTCAGCAAATGTCCGCCAATCTCCTCGAAGGCCGCACCGGGAAGTGGGAAGTCGTCATCGGCATGGAGGTCCATGCCCAGGTGAACGCGAAGTCGAAGCTGTTCTCGGGCGCTTCCACCGAATTCGGCGCCGAGCCGAACACCCAGGTCTCGCTGGTCGATGCCGCCATGCCCGGCATGCTGCCGGTGATCAACCGCGCCGCCGTGGAGCAGGCCGTGCGCACCGGCCTCGGCTTGAACGCGAAGATCAATCTCCGCTCGGTGTTCGACCGCAAGAACTACTATTACCCCGATCTGCCGCAAGGCTATCAGATCTCGCAATACAAGCAGCCGGTGGTGGGCGAGGGCGCGCTGACGCTCGATCTCGACGACGGAACGACGAAGAGCGTCGGTATCGAGCGCGTGCACTTGGAGCAGGACGCGGGCAAGAGCCTGCACGACCAGGACCCGCGCCGCACCTTTGTGGATTTGAACCGCGCCGGCGTCGCGCTGATGGAGATCGTCTCGAAGCCCGATCTCAGGAGCGCCGACGAGGCCGGCGCCTATCTCGCCAAACTGCGTTCGATCCTGCGCTATCTCGGCACCTGCGACGGCGACATGGAGAAGGGCAATTTGCGCGCCGACGTCAACGTCTCGGTGCGCCGCGCCGGCGCCGCCGAATACGGCACGCGCTGCGAGATCAAGAACGTGAACTCGATCCGCTTCGTGAAGCAGGCGGTGGAATACGAATCGCGCCGCCAGATCGAGGTGCTCGAAGACGGCGGCAAGATCGACCAGGAGACGCGGCTGTTCGACAGCGCCAAGGGCGAGACGCGGCCGATGCGCTCCAAGGAAGAGGCGCACGACTACCGTTATTTCCCCGACCCCGATCTGCTCCCGCTCGTGCTCGATCCGGCGTGGGTTGAGGGCGTCAGGTCCGGCTTGCCCGAGCTGCCCGACGCGAAGAAGGAGCGCTTCCTGCGCGATTACGGCCTGTCGGCTTACGACGCCGGCGTGCTCGTGGCGGAGAAGGAGACGGCCGAGTTCTACGAATCCGTCGCCAAGGGCCGCGACGCAAAGCTGGCCGCGAACTGGACGATCAACGAGTTCTTCGCGCGGCTTGCCAAGACGGGGCTCGAGATCGGCGCTTCGCCGGTGTCCGCCGCCGCGCTCGGCGAGCTCGTCGGCCTCATCGCCGACAACACGATCTCGGGCCGCATCGCCAAGGACGTACTCGACGAGATGTTCGCGACCGGCAAGGGCGCCGCCGCCATCGTTGAGGCCAAGGGCCTGAAGCAGATCACCGACACCGGCGCCATCGAAGCCGCGGTCGACGCCGCGATCGCCGCCAACCCGGCCCAGGTCGCGAAATACAAGGCCGGCGAGGCCAAGGTCGCCGGCTGGTTCGTCGGCCTGGTGATGAAGGCCACCGGCGGCAAGGCCAATCCGCAGCTCGTGAATCAATTGCTGGCGAAAAAGCTCGGCGCTGGGTAATCAGGCGTCGGGTTCTCGTCAGCGCAATTCCCGGAAAACATGCTCATCCTCGGCGTCCATTCGGGCTATCACGACGCCTGCGCCGCGCTTTACGACGGCTACCGGCTCGTGGCCGCCGTCGCGCAGGAGCGCATGACGCGGCGCAAGGTGGACGGCGGGCGCGTGCCGACCGAGGCGATCGACGAGTGTCTCGCGATCGCCGGCGCCGACAGGAAGGACGTCCGCGCGCTGGTGCTCGGGCGCGGGGCGTTTCCGGCGCGGTTTTACGGCCATCTGCCGTTCGACCGCGCGCTCGAGGCGAAGGTTCGCCGCCTCGTCGGCAAGGAAAAGCACAAGAGCATGGAGCGCGAATGCGTCCGCTACCGGCGCACCGATAGCGAGGCCATGTTCCGAGCCGGCGATTTCCTGGGCGCGCTCGGCCTGCCGGCCGGCATTCCGGTGCGCTTCTTCAATCATCACGAAGCGCACGCGCTGCCGACGCTGTTCCATACCGATTGGGACGACGCGCTGCTCTACACGGCCGACGGCGGCGGCGACAACGTGCAGTACAGCCACCGCATTTTCCGCGGCGGCAGGATCGAGGAACTGTTCGGCGGCGACGCCGAACTCGCGCGGCCGATGCGCATCGACAGCGTCGGCCTCGCCTATGGCTATGCGACGCAAGCGCTCGGTTTCCGCATCAACCGGCACGAGGGCAAGACGACGGGCCTCGCCGCGTGGGGCCAGCCGGTTTTCTACGACGCGATCGCCGGCCGTTTCCGCGTCGACGCCGGCGGGCAGATCACCAGCGACTTCGCCGACAATGCGGTGATGCGCCAGTTCCTGTTCGACCTGTTCAAGGGCGCCAAGCGAGAAGACGTCGCCGCCTCGATCCAGCGCTTCCTCGAAGATTTCGTGATCGCCGCGGTGGGCCGTCTGCTCGCGCGGAGCGGATCGCGCAAGCTCGGTCTTGCCGGCGGCGTGTTCGCGAACGTCCGGCTCAATCAGCGACTCGCCGAGGAATTGCCGGTGGACGAGGTGTTCGTCTATCCGGCGATGAGCGACCAGGGCCTCGCGGCCGGCGGCGTGCTGAAGTTCCTGCTCGAGCGCGACGGGCTCGCGACCTGGCTCAAGAACCGCTACCGGCTCGAATCGCTCTATCTCGGCCGCGATTTCGGCGGCGACATCGACCGCGCGCTCGGCGCCGCGCCGGGCATCGAAAAGGTGCCCGGCGCCCCGGTCGAAACCGCGGCCCGGCTCGTCGCCGAGGGCGGCATCGTCGCCATCTACACCAAGGGCATGGAATACGGCCCGCGCGCGCTCGGCGCCCGCACGATCCTGGCGACGCCGGCCGACGCCACGATCAACGACACGCTCAACCAGCGGCTCGAACGCTCCGAATTCATGCCGTTCGCGCCGGTGGTGGCCGAGGAAGATGCCGACACGGTGTTCAAGCTCGGTCGCGCCAAGGCCTATGCCGCCCGCTTCATGACGATCACCGCGCACGTGCAGCCCGGCTGGCGCGAGCGCATCCCGGCCGTGGTGCACGTCGACAACACGGCGCGCCCCCAGGTGATTCGCCGCGCCTGGAATCCGCTCTATTACGACATCCTCAAGGCGTTCGAGCGGCGCACGGGCCTGCCGATCCTAATCAACACGAGCTTCAACGTGCACGAGGAGCCGATCATCAACCGGCCCGAAGAGTGCCTGCGCGCGCTCGCCGACGGCCGGATCGACTACGTGGCGACCGAGACGGGCGTCTATGCCGGGCCGGCGGCGCGGCGCGAGCCGGCCGCGCCGGATCGCGCGGCTCGCTCTGCCACCTGACGCGGCACGATTTGGCGATTTTACTCTTTGTTTACCGCAACGACCTCAGAATGAATTATACTGGTTGAAGAGCCGTCCGCCCGGAAGGGCGGGGGCTCCGGCGCGCTGTTCGCAGGGCGAGCGCGTTCTGCGCAACGGCTTCCGTCTGGCGGATTCTTTCATGGTCGGTTCTCGGCCCACCTCGCAGGGCAGTGCCTCCCCCCACGAAGCCCTCGCCGAATTGGCCGGGGCGGGCGCGGCGCTGGCCGCCGCCGAAACCGAGAGCGACCGCATCTTCCGCACGATTTTCGATCACGTGGCCGTGGGCATCTGGCAATCGACGCCCGACGGCCGCTACGTGCGCGTCAACCCGCGTTGCGCGCAGATCATGGGCTACGACACGCCCGCCGAGGCGGTGGCTGCGGTCAGCGACATCGCGCAGCAGATCTATGTCGATCCGGCGGAACGCGACCTGTTCAAGTCGAGGCTCGCCGCCGAGGGCCGCGTCTCGGGCTTCCTGGCCCGGCACCGCAAGCGCGACGGCTCGGTCTACTGGGTCCGGCTCAGCGCCGTCGCCGTTCCGGGCTCCGACGGCAAGCCGGCGTTCTATATCGGATCGGGCGAAGAGGTCAGCGAGCTGATCGAGACGCAGGAGCAACTGCGCGCCGCGGTACGCGACTACCGCGAGATGTGGGAGAACGCAGCCGAGGGCATCTACCGATCCTCGCCCGAAGGCCGGCAGCTGCGGGCCAATCCGGCGCTCGTGGCGTTCAACGGCTACGGCAGCGAGGCGGAACTGCTCGCCGCCGTCGGCGACATCGCGAAGGAGTGGTACGTCGAGCCGGGCCGCCGCGAGGAGTTCAAGCGGCTGCTGCGCGAGAACGGGCGGATACACAATTTCGAATCCGAAGTGTACCGTCACAAGTCGCGCGAGCGCGTGTGGATCAGCGAGAATGCCTGGGAGGTGCGCGACGTCGAGGGCAAGCTGCTCTACTACGAAGGCACGATCCGCGACATCACGGCCCGCCGGAAGGCCGAACAGCGCATCCGCGAGAGCGAAGAGCGCTTCCGCGACTATGCCGATACGGCGTCGGACTGGTATTGGGAGACCGGCCCCGACCATCGCCTGACGTTCGTATCCGAGGGCGTCGGCATGCTGCGCGGCCGCAACCGCGCCTTCGCACTCGGCCGCACGCGCTGGGAGATGGCCGCGGACGCCGAGAGTGAGCCGGGGAAATGGGCCGAGTTTCGCGCCTTGGTCGAACGACACGAGTGGTTCGGCGACTTTAAGTACCGGATCGCGACACCCGACGGGCAGGTCCAAGTCGTTGCCATAAACGGCAAGCCCAAGTTCGCGCCTGACGGCGCGTTCCTCGGCTATCGCGGCTCGGGGCGGCTGATCACCGAGCAGGTCAAGCAGAGCGAGGCCCTGCTCGAGAGCGAGGCGCGCTTCCGCGACTTCGCCGCGACGGCCTCCGACTGGTTCTGGGAGACCGACGAAGCGCACCGCTTCACCTACTTTTCGTCGAGCGCGTGGATCGGGCCCGGAAGCCCCGTGGACGGGCTTGGCAAGACGCGCTGGGACATCGGACTCGACGTCGCCGAGGAGCCCGAGAAGTGGCGCCGCCATCGCGACCAGCTTGGTCGGCGCGAGCCGTTTCGCGATTTCGTCTACCTCGTCCGCATGACCAACGGCGAGACGCACTACACGGCGACCAGCGGCATGCCGGTCTACGGGCCGGACGGCAGGTTCCGCGGCTATCGCGGCTCGTCGCGCCTCGTCACCGACGCGATTCGGCAGGAAGAGCGGCTCAAGGAGGCGAAGGCCCAGGCCGAAGCGGCGAGCGCCACGAAATCCGCATTCCTCGCGAACATGAGCCACGAGCTGCGCACGCCGCTCAACGCGATCATCGGGTTCTCCGAGATCATGAACCGCGAGATGTTCGGCAAGATCGGCGTCGCGCGCTACGCCGACTACATCAAGGACATCGGCGACAGCGCTCAGCATCTGCTCCGCCTGATCGAGGACATTCTCGACCTCTCCAAGGCCGAGGCGGGCAAGATGGAGCTGGAGGAGGCGGAGATCGACCTCGCCGCGTCGGTGCACTCGGCGTGCCTGATGCTCCGCGAGCGCGCCAAGCGCGGCGGCGTGGCGCTGGTGGAAGAGGTCTCGGTCGATTTGCCGCGGCTCTACGGCGATCGCCGCCGCATCCGCCAGGTGCTGCTCAACCTCGTGTCGAACGCGGTCAAGTTCACGCCGAGCGGCGGTTCGGTGCGCGTCTCGGTCGCCAGCGGGGCCGATGGCGGCCTCGTCATCAGCGTGGCGGACACGGGCATCGGCATGGAGGCCGACGACATTCCCCGCGTCTTCGAGCCCTTCGTCCAGCTCGGGCGGGACAAGGGGATCAGCGGCGAAGGCACCGGCCTCGGATTGCCGCTGTGCAAGGAGCTCGTGGAGCTGCACGGCGGAACGATGTCGCTCGTCAGCCAGCCCGGCGCCGGCACCAAGGTGGCGGCGGCGTTCCCGCCCGGGCGGACCGTGCCGCGCCGCGCCGCCGCCTAGCGGGGCGGCGAGTGCGCGATCACCCCGGATGTCGCGCTTGAGCGGCACCGCGAAAAAGGGGATAGGGTGGATGACGGAGGAGGCGCGGAGCTGATGGCGCATGCGGCGGAAATCGAGCGCGGGCAAACGCGCGAGATCCATGAGCAGGCGTAAGGCCCGGCTCGATCTCAAGCCGGGCGCCGCGCCGGCATCGGCGCGCGCGGAAACGCCGGCGCCGGCCGAACCCGGACCGGTGCCGGATCGCGGCAAGTCCGTTCTGATCGCGCACATCAGCCACGAACTGCGCACGCCGCTCAATGCGATCATCGGGTTCTCCGAGATCATGGAGCGCGAGATGTTCGGCAAGATCGGCATTCCGCGCTACATCGACTACGTGAAGGACATCCGCGAGAGCGCGCAGCATCTGCTGCGCCTGATCGAAGACGTGGTGGACCTTTCCAAGGCCGAAGCGGGCGCGCTCGAGCTGGAGCCGGACGATATCGACGTCGGCGCCGCCGTGCGCTCGGTGTGCCTGAAGCAGCGCGAGAAGGCCGCGCAGGCGGGCGTCCAGATCAATCACGACGTGCCGCCCGACATGCCGCGCCTCAAAGGCGACCGCCGGCGGGTGCGCCAGATCCTGCAGAATCTCATCTCCAACGCCGTGCGCTTCACGTCGAAAGGCGGCCGCGTGACCGTCTCGGCGCGGCTCGACGGGGCCGGGCGCATCGTCTTCACGATCGCCGACACCGGCAGCGGGATCGAGCCGGCCGAGATTCCGGGCGTGTTCGACCCTTTCGCGGGCCTGGGCCGGCTGCAGGATATCGGGGGCGGCGGCACGGGCCTCGGATTGCCGCTGTGCAAGGGCCTCATGGACCTGCACGGCGGCACGATCGAGCTGGTCAGCCAGCCCGGCAAGGGAACCACAGTCACCGCGACGTTCCCTGCCGCGCGCACGATCAAGCCGGGCGCTTCCGCCGCATAGGCCGCCCGCCGGGCCCGCGATGGCGGCTTCGGCGCTTGAGCCGCCCGCCGCCTCTCCCTAGGGTGTCGCGCGTCGCCGCGGAGGACGAAGAACGTGATCGATCTCTACACCTGGACCACGCCGAACGGCCGCAAGGCCTCCATCATGCTGGAAGAGTGCGGGCTCCCCTATACCGTGCATCCGATCAACATCGGCAAGAACGTCGATCAGTTCACGCCGCAGTTCGTCAGGATCAATCCCAACAGCAAGATTCCGGCGATCGTCGACTCCGACGGGCCGGACAGGCGGCCGATCGCGGTGTTCGAATCGGGCGCGATCCTCATCTATCTCGCCGAGAAGACCGGCAGGTTCCTGCCCAAGGATCCGCGCGCCCGCTATGCGGCGTTGCAGTGGCTCATGTTCCAGATGGGGGGCGTGGGGCCGATGTTCGGCCAGGCGCATCACTTCCTGCGCGCGGCGCCCGAGAAGGTGCCCTATGCCATCGAGCGCTACACGAAGGAAACGCGGCGTCTCTACGGCGTGCTCGACGGGCACCTCAAGACGCAGGATTATCTCGCGGGCGAATACTCGATCGCCGACATCGCCACCTATCCGTGGGTAGCGCGCCACGAATGGCACTTGGTCGCGCTGACGGAATTCCCCGCCGTGAAGCGCTGGTACGACGCCGTCGGCGCACGCCCCGCCGTGCAAAAGGGTATGGCGGTGCCCCCGCCGCCGCCGGGCTAGCCGTCCGCGCTTCGCCCGTCGTGCCGGCCGCAGCCGCGGGCCGAGCCCGCGGCCGCCTTGGCGTTGCGGCGACGATCGGCCGGCTTGGAAGGGCGGTGCGTCAGGCGGCGGCCAGGGCCGGGGCGGCCATGGCCGCGACCGGCGCCGGGCGGCTCGGGCGCGACATCGCCGTCAATTCCTTGCGGCAGGCCTCGAGATCGCGCACGATCCTCTGATCGTCGCGGTCGAAGACCTCCATCGAACCGAGCTTGATTTCGACGAGGTCGATCAGCAGTTCCAGGCTCTTGCGGGTCAGCATCGCTCTCTCCTCGAGTCCCCAGACCGGCGGTGTCCGTATCGCCGGACTTGCCGATCCTCCCGCGTTAAGCTTGACAAAAGGTTAA
>ERZ761602.4723-NODE-4723-length-16997-cov-6.526561_pt1 | contig 16997 bp, 12 predicted proteins | sample MGYA00512165_ERZ761602 | MGnify/ENA primary metagenome ERZ761602 (study PRJEB28899, sample SAMN02445085) | bioreactor sludge metagenome | biome: EBPR sludge; isolation source: Thorneside wastewater treatment plant | place: Australia: Brisbane, Thorneside...
CTTCGCTGCCGATGCGGCGGGCGGTCGCCACCTCGCTGTGGGTGATCGCCATCATCAGCATGATCGGGCTGCTGTCCCATCTTGCCGCCGGCCATCGGCTGGATGTCGGTATCGCGGCCGGCTTCGTGCTGGGCGGTTTGGGCGGCATGGCGCTGGGCATCGCCGTGGGGCGACGCATCGCCGGCCCGGTCCTGCAAAAACTGTTCGCCGGGATGATCGTGGCGGTGGCGGGGTTTATGTTGGTCAGGCTAATCATTCGCTGATGGGGATTATCGACACCGGTATTCTCGGCTTAACTGCCCCCTCCATCCAGTCCCGCTAGTTCCGAATCCCGGCAACCGCCGGGACAGCACCGGCCGGGCTGGCGGCCGAACCAGCGCGGATCGCTGGCGGCGTGCGCGCCCCGGTCGAGCAATCGCTCCACTAGCGCGACCCGTTCCTCCACCGGATAGCGCCGATAAATCTCCCGTTTCATCGCTTCCGGCGAGCCGCCGCCGTGCAGGCTGATCACCGAATACCAGCCGCCCTGATAGGAGGCCGTCAGGTCTTCGATGAAGCGGGCCACCTCGATTCGCCGGGCGTAGGGAATGTCGGAACGGGCGGTCAACACTTCCGATATGCGGCCAGCGGTGGCGGGATTGTGATCCTCGTCCGGTCCCGGCAACGCGACCACCATGCCGCCGGACACCTCGTGCGCCAAACGATGCATGTCGTAAATCTGCGTTCCCAGCAACAGCTTGCCGATGTTAGCGAACACCGGCTCTGGCAGCGCGACCCCGGCGGCATCGACTTCGGCGTACACCGACGCAGCGACGCCGCAGGCGTAGAACCCCTCGACGATCTTGATCAGTTCCACCATCGCCTCCCGCAGCGCGGGTGCGCGGTCGGGATCGAGCCCGTTCGCTTCGATGACCAGGGCACCGGCGCCGATCAGCAGATCGCCGAACCCGGCCCGCGCGCCGATGCAGGTATGCCGATGGTGGGTCGCGTAGCAGTAGGTGAAGTGCTCGGAGTGCTGCCACTCGCCGGCCAGGAAGACCCGCTCCCAGGGCACGAACACCTTATCGAACAGGCAAACTCCGGTCGATTGCCCGTACTTGGCGCTGAATTGGGCGGCGGCCTCGCCCGGTCGGCCAGCGGGACGGGCGACGATGGTCAGGCCCGGCGCGTCCACCGGGACGGCGCAGCACACCGCGAAATCCCGGTCGGCTTCGGTCATCGCCCGGCCCGGCATCACCAGCAGCTCGTGCATGTAGGGCGCTCCGGTGACGATGGCCTTGACCCCGGAAATGCGGATGCCTTTGGCGTTTCGTTCGACGATGCGCAGGTAGGCATCTTGGTTCGGCTGGGCGTGAGGGCGCAAGGAGCGATCCCCCTTGGCGTCGGTCATCGCCAAGCCGAGAGTCAGATCGTTTTCGCACACATGCCGCAGATAATCCAGCAGGCGCGGGCGATATTCGCCGCCCAACTCGGCGTCCAGGCGATGGGTGGCCTGATGGATCGCGGCCAGCCCGTCGCCGCCCAAGTAGCGTTGGGCGCAGCCGGTCTCCCGGCAGACCAAGCGCACCGCTTCCAGCTTGTCGAGCAGATCGGCCGCATCGCGCGGGATCGCGATCATCCGGTTGACCGTCGCGCCGTCCGGCGCCGTCGCCCGCATCCACGGGGCCAAGTCCTCCCGCAACGCGAAATCGTAAGTGACCGCCACCCCGGCGACGCCCGGCGCCAGCAACGGCTCATCCGCCACCGATTCGACCCGGCGACCGGCGACGAAAACCGTGGGGTTATAGCGTCTCAAAGATTCCCGATACTCGTCGCCAGATCGGTACATGTTCGCGTTCTCGCTCTGCTAAGCTTCTGAAAATTGGGTAACTGCGGTAGTATGTGGCGCGCTCAAGCCACCGCCCGCACCCGACACCACTCTCGCCATGCGCCCGATGCCCATTATCCGCCAATCATCGTCCCGTCACGCGCGACTCGTTTTCCTCGCCGTTCTGGCGCTTTCGACCGGCGGGCTCGTCGCCGGTTGCGCCTCCGGGAAAAGCGCCGAACCCGCCGTCTCCGCGCCGGCCGGCACTCGCGAAAACGGCGCGCTGGTGCTGGCCAGCGCCGACAACAATCGAACCGCCGAGCTGCGGGTCGGCGAACGCTTCAGGGTCAGCCTGCCAGAAAATCCCGGCACCGGCTACACCTGGGCCATCGACGAGACCGACCGCCGCCTGCTGGTGCTGGATGACACGGAATACGCCGAGCCGACCGAAAGCTCTATCGGGGCGCGCGGGCGGCGCATCTTCGCTTTCACGGCCCGACAGCCCGGCGAAGTCGCCCTCAAGCTAAAATACTGGCGGTTCTGGGACGGCGATGGCTCGATCGCCGAGCGCTATGGCGTCACGCTGAAAATCGCGCCCCAATAAGCGCGACCGGCGATTGACTGGCTGACCGGACGCCATCGATGGAGCCGCATATCGCGTGGATCGGCGCGCTGTTCCTCGGCACGATAGGAGGGCTATCGTGGCTCGCCTTGCTGTTGCGACGCGAGATCGACCGGCGCCGCCAAGCCGAAACGGAAGCCCGAAACAGCGAAACCCGCTTTCGGGCGCTGTTCGAAACCGTGGGCGACCTCATCTTCATGTATCCACTGCCGAGCCCGGTCGCGCCCGCGCGCTTGCTCGAAGTCAACGAGGTGGCGTGCCAGCGACTGGGCTACTCGCGACCAGAGCTGTTGCGGCGGTCGCTCGCGGATTTGCTGGCGCCGGACGATCAGGGTCGCGCCGCGTTGCGCCAGGAACAAAAAGCCCTGATGCGGGACCGGCAGTTGGTCTGCGAAAAATGGCTGGCGTCCCGGTCCGGAGAATCGATCCCCCTGGAAATCCGCGCCCGCCTGCTCGATCTGGGCGGGCGGCGTCCCCTGGTGCTGGCCGTCGCCCGCGACATCGGCGAACGCAAGCGGGTAGAACAAATCCTGACCGACAGCAAGATCAACCTGGCTCGAGCCCAAGCCATCGCCAACATCGGGAGCTGGTATCTGGACTTGCAAACCCGGGCGATGCGCTGGTCCGACGAGACCTACCGCATTTTCGGTTTGTCGGGCGGCACCACGCTGACCTTGCACGATTATCTCTCGCGGCTTCACCCCGAGGACCGCGACCCGGTTCTGGCCGCCTGGGGCGCCGCGCAAACGGGCACGCCTTTCGACATCGAGCATCGCATCGTGGTCGGCGACCAGATCAAATGGATCCGCGAGCGCGCTGAGGTCAATCGCGACTCCGACGGCAACCTGGTGCGAGTCAGCGGCACGGTGCAGGACATCACCACCGACAAGCAACACCAGCAACAACTGGAATGGCTGGCCCATCACGATCCGCTGACCCATCTGCCCAACCGCCTGCTGCTGGCCGACCGGATGCGAGTGGCGTTCGCCCAGGCTGACCGGGCCGGGAAGCTGCTCGCCATCTGCTACCTCGATCTCGACGGCTTCAAAGCGGTCAACGATACCTTGGGCCACGAGGCGGGAGACCAGCTCTTGATCGAGGTGGCCGGTCGGCTGCGCGACAGCCTGCGCGCCGGCGACACCGTTGCCCGGTTGGGGGGCGACGAGTTCGTGTTGCTGTTGGCCGGTTTCGATGCGGTCGAGGTTTGCGAGCACGCCGTGGCGCGATTGCTGGTCCTGCTGGCCGCGCCCTACTCGCTGGCGCAAGGCACGGCCACGGTGTCGGCCAGCATCGGCGTCGCCCTGTATCCGCAGGTGCGCGGCGATCCGGACGAGTTGCTGCGGCACGCCGACCAGGCGATGTATCTCGCCAAGCAAGGCGGCCGAAACCGCTATTGCCTGTTCGGCCGAGAAGGCTGACCGCCCGCCACCCCGGACGGCGCGACCGCCATTCACCGGGCCACCGGCAGGTTACGCTTGATCGGGCTCGATACTATAATTCCGGCGGTCGCAAGATGGGCGGGACATCGCGGACTTCCCGCTCCGACTCCAACCAACACCAACCTTCACCTCGGAATAATTCAAATGAACAAACCGTTTCTGGCTGTTGTGAGCGCCCTGAGCCTGCTGCTGGCCACGGGCTGCGCCACCGGACCCGACAAAGCGGCGATGTCGGAAAAACCCGCCAAGACCATGGCCGATCCGCGCACCGATCTGGAAGTGCGCGACAAAATCACCGCGACCGCGATCGTCCAGGCGGTGGATCTCGAAAACCGCGAGGTCGTCCTCAAGGGCAAGGGCGGGTTTCATGTCGTCAAGGTCGGCGAGGAAGTCCGCAACCTGCCGCAAGTCAAGCCCGGCGACCGGGTGGTGCTGACCTACTACGAGGCTCTGGCGGTCAGTCTGGACAAGAACGTGACGGGCGGTGTCGCCAGCCGCAAGGAAACCGTCACCACCGACCGGGCCGAACTCGGCCAGAAGCCGGCGGGCACGGTGCGCAAGGACACCGAAATCGTCGCCAATGTCGCCGCCATCAACAAACAAACCCGTCGGGTCACCCTCCAGGGCCCCCAGCGCCGGGTCACCGTGAAAGCCCCCGATGACCTCGACATCAGCAAGCTCAAGGTCGGCGATCAGGTAAAAGCCAGCTACGTGCAGGAATTGGCGGTTTCGGTCGAACCGGCCAAGACCAAGAAAAAATAATTTCGTCAGGACTTTCGCTGGAAACTTTGATCGCCATACCCGTGAAAACGGGTATCCAGCTTTTTCAACGGCCTACTGGATTCCCGCTCGCGCGGGAACGACGGAAAGCGAAAGTCCTGTTTCGTTCTGCAAGGTCACTCCGACACTCCCCCGCCACCGGGGGAGCCGGTCTCTTCCAAAACCTTCAGGTGCCGACCGGAAACCGGTCCATGCGGCGCAGCGCCGGGAAGCGCCACATCCAGACGGCGGTCACCGCCAAGGTCGCGATCCCGCCGACCACCACCGCCGGCACCAAACCGAACCAGGCGGCGGTAAGTCCGGACTCGAATTCCCCCAGTTCGTTCGAAGCCCCGATGAAAACCGCGTTGACCGCGCTGACCCGGCCCCGGATAGCGTCCGGCGTTTCCAGTTGCACCAGCAGATGTCGGATGTAGACGCTGATCATGTCGCTGGCGCCGAGGACGAACAGCGCGAGCAGGGACAGCCAGAAGCTTCGCGAGAGACCGAACAGGATCGTGACCAGGCCGAACAGAGCCACTCCGCCGAACATCCAGTGGCCGACCCGGCGCGACATCGGTTTGAACGCGAGCAGGATGGACATCAGCGCCGCACCTACGCCCGGCGCGGTGCGCAGCAAGCCGAGACCCTGCGGCCCGACCTGGAGAACGTCGCTGGCGTAAGCCGGCAACAGCGCCGTCGCGCCGCCGAACAGCACGGCGAACAGGTCGAGCGAAATCGCGCCCAGCACGACCGGCCGCGACCGGACGAAACGCAAACCTTCCAGCAGCGTGCGCCAGTTCGGGGTTTCCTTCTGGACGGTCGGTTGCTCGACGCGGGTCAATCCCATCAACAGCATGGCCAGCAGAAACAGGGTCGCCGCCGTGCCGTACACCACGGCCGGGCCAAACAGATAGAGAATCCCGCCCAAGGTCGGCCCCACGATCACCGCGACGTGAAAGCCCGACGCACCGATCGCCACCGCGTTGCCGAAGCTTGCCCGTGGCACCAGATTCATCAGGATCGCCTGACTGGTCGGCATCCGGAAGGCGCGGGCCGCGCCGAACAGCGCCAAGGCCGCGAACACCGGCCACAGCTCCTGAAAACCGCCGAGCGTGAACAGCAATAGAATCAGCGCGCACAGCAGTTCCACGCCGTGGCAGACGATGATGATGGCGCGGCGGTTGAAATGGTCGGCGGCTTGACCCGCGACCAGCACCAGCGCGACGAAGGGCGCGAACTGGGCAAGGCCGATCCAGCCCAAATCCAGCACGTCGCCGGTGATGGCGTACACCTGCCAGCCGACCGCCACGTTTTGCATCTGCACCGCGATGGTCCCGAGCAGGCGGGCGGAGAGATAAAACGCGAAATTGCGATGGCGCAGCGCGCCGAAGCCATCTAGGGCGGAAACGGTCACGGCGGACCGCTCGAATCGGGCGCGCGATCACCGGGTTTTGCCGTCTCGAACCAGCGGACCCAGTCCGGCGCGCGAGGATCGCCCTCGGGCGGCGCCCAAACGGCGAAGTCCTTGTCTTCGATGGGCGAATAAGGACCGGGCTTGACCTCGAACATGATGGTGCCGGGCGCCAGACTGACCGCGCAGTGCCACGCATAAGCCGGGATTTCCACCGCGCAGTCACCATCGCCGGCGCGCAGATCGGCGCGAGTCAGAACGCGGCCCATTTCGTCGAAGCGCAGCACCGAAAAAGCGCCCCGCACCACCACCATCAACTCCCAGCCACTATCCCGCGCGTGCCGGTGGGGACGGGCGTAAGTGCCGGGCTCCATGGCATTGAACAGCCGTTGCACGGGGTCTACGAGCACCGGATGCACGTTCAGGTTCTTGCGGCGCCGGGGCGAGCGGGCGGCCTCCGCGCTGAGGGTGTTCAGGGTCGCGGCGGTGTAGATTTTTAAGTCGTCGGGCATGGCGGCTCTCTCCTACCTCGCATGACCCGTAATCCCATACCGCGCCCGATAATCCCGCATTTTCTCCAGATGCTCCGTATATTCCGGCCGCTCGGCCAAATACGCCACCAAATCGTCCAGATTCACGATGCTGGTGACGGCGATGCCGTGGGCGCGCTCGACCTCCTGCACCGCCGACAAATCCCCCTGCCCTCGCTCCTGCCGATCAAGCGCGATCACCACGCCCGCCGGTGTCGCGCCGTGCGCGGTCAGAATTTGCATCGTCTCGCGGATGGCGGTGCCGGCCGTGATCACATCGTCCACGATCAAAACCCGGCCCTTTAACGGAGCGCCGACGATCAGCCCGCCCTCGCCGTGGTCCTTGGCTTCCTTGCGGTTGAAGCACCAAGGCGCATCGCGGCCGTGCCGGTCGGCCAGAGCGACGGCGACCGTCGCCACCAGCGGAATGCCCTTGTAAGCCGGCCCGAACAACTCGTCGAACTCCAGGCCGGCATCTATGATCGCGGCGGCGTAACAGCGCCCCAGTCGAGCCAGTGCCGCGCCGCTGTCGAACAAGCCGGCGTTGAAGAAATACGGGCTGATCCGCCCGGATTTCAGCTTGAACTCGCCGAAACGCAGCACGCCCTGGCCGATAGCGAAGTCGAGAAAGTCCCGCTGATAGTCCCGCATGGTTCGAGATTCCGGCTTGAAGGCGACGAATGCCGGTATCATAGCGCGCTTCGCCCTTTCGCCAACGGACCATCATCGCCTCATGCGGGTTATCACCTTCAACGCCAACGGCATCCGTTCCGCCGCCAGCAAGGGCTTCTTCGCCTGGCTGGCCGAACAGAACGCGGATGTGGTGTGCCTTCAGGAGACCAAGGCCCAGGAGCATCAATTATCGCCTGAAGCTTATCGCCCGGCGGGTTACTACAGCCATTTCCACGACGCCCAGCGCAAGGGCTACAGCGGCGTCGCTTTATACGCCCGTCGCAAACCCGACGAGGTGCGAACCGGTTTGGGCTGGCCGGAGTGCGACGCGGAAGGCCGCTGGCTGGAAGCGCGGTTCGGCAAGCTCAGCGTGGTCTCGCTGTATCTGCCGTCGGGTTCCTCCAGCCCGGAACGGCAGGCGGTGAAATTCGACTTTTTGGCGCGGCTGGCCGAACCGTTGCGGGCGATGCGCGCCAGCAGGCGCGACTATATCCTGTGTGGCGACTGGAACATCGCCCACAAGGAAATCGATCTGAAAAACTGGCGGGCCAACCGCGACCATTCCGGTTTTCTGCCCGAGGAGCGGGCCTGGCTGGATCAGTTGTTCGGGCCGCTGGGTTGGGTGGACGCCTTCCGGGCGGTGAATCCCGAACCCGACCAATACACCTGGTGGTCGAATCGCGGCCGGGCGCGGGAAAAAAACGTCGGCTGGCGGATCGATTATCAGGTCATCACGCCGGGCTTGGCCGACAAAGTTCGCGCCGCCGCCATCTATCGCGACCAGCGCTTTTCCGATCACGCGCCGCTGACCATGGACTACGACTATGCCTTCTGACGCCACCCGGCGCTCCGGTCGGGACATTCTGCGCATATTCCTGAGCGGTCGCATGTTGACCGCCCTGCTGATGGGCTTTTCTTCTGGTCTGCCGCTGCTGCTGGCCACCGGTTCGGTGCTGCAAGCGTGGCTGAAGGAGGCCGGCGTCGATCTCGGCACCATCGGCCTGTTCGCCCTGGTCGGCCTGCCGTACACGCTGAAATTTCTGTGGGCGCCGCTGCTGGACCGCTTCGCGCCGATCTCGGGCATGGGCCGGCGGCGCGGCTGGCTGCTGCTGATTCAACTGACGCTGACGGTCGCTATCGCCGGTTTGGGGTTTACCGATCCGACGCAAAGCCTGCCGCTGGTCACGCTGGCGGCGTTTCTGGTGGCATTCTTCTCCGCCTCGCAAGACATCGTGATCGATGCCTACCGGCGCGAGTCGCTGGCCGATGACGAGCAAGGCTTGGGCGCTTCGCTCTATGTCAACGGCTACCGGGTCGGGATGTTGCTGTCCTCCGGCGGCGGGCTGATTCTGGCCGATTTCATCCCCTTTACCGCCGTGTACTGGGTGATGGCGGCGGCGATGCTGCCGGGCCTGATCACCACCGCGTTCTGCGTCGAGCCGCTGGTGGCCGCCGGCACGCCCCGAACCCTGCGGGAAGCGGTGGTGCAACCGTTCGCGGAGTACTTTTCACGGCAGGATGCCGTGCTGATCCTGCTGTTCGTGTTGCTGTACAAGGTCGGCGAGATGATGGCCAGCCAGATGACCACGCCGTTCTACCTGGACCTCGGTTTCAGCAAGACCGAAATCGGCACCATCGTCAAACTGTTCGGCTTCTGGGCGACGGTGATCGGCGGGCTGATCGGCGGGGTGCTGATCCTGCGGCTGGGGCAGTACCGCGCCCTGTGGATTTTCGGCGTGCTGCAAGCGATCGGGCTGATCGGCTTCGTGATTCTCGCCCGGCTCGGCCACAGCCTGCCGGGACTGGCGCTAGCCGTATCCAGCGAGAACCTGTTCAGCGGCATGGCGACCACGGCTTACGTGGCGTTCATGGCAACGCTCACCAACAAGAAATTCACCGCCACTCAGTACGCTTTGCTGAGCAGCTTGATGGGCATTCCCCGCGTGGTGGTCAACACCCCGACCGGCTATCTGGCCGAGTGGCTGGGCTGGGAAGGCTTTTTCCTGTTCTGCATGGCGGCCACGGTTCCGGGCTTGTGGCTACTGACCCGGTTTCGGGGCTGGATGGAAGAAAAGCGGGAGGTGTCGGATCGGGAACCGGCGGTGCTCGCGAAATCCGACGGCGGCTGATCGTCGGACCGCCATCGGATCATCGCGCGAACTTGATCAAGGTTTCGCGTAAGCCGGCCAAGTTCAGGGCTACCCGGTGAACGCTAGTTGAAACACCCTTGATTGATAATCTGGCTGACCCGGCCCTGGAACTCGGGGGACTTGAGGAACTCTTGGCGCAGTTGCTCGCGGGTCCTCAGGCCACTGCTCAGTTGGTTAACCCAGAAATCGAAGCCGCTCAGCTCGCTGCCCCGCCGCAGGAAGGCGTAGTACAGGTCGCCCACGTAGTCGCGGTCGCTCCGGTTGCGGCTGGCGTACTCGGCGCTGCCGAGGAACTGGGTGGAGATGCTATCCGCCTCGGCGTTGACCGCCGCCGCCCCTTGGCACTGCGCGGCGCGGAACCGGCCTAGCCAGTAGGTGAACCCGTCCGTGTCGGGCAGCCGGTTGAGGAAGCCCCGGTAGAAGTCCACCACGGTGTACACTTCGCCGCGACTGGCGGTGTTGCCCAGAAGACCTTGCATGTAGCTGCCGAACTCGGCGGAGAACAGGAAGGAGTACAGCACCACGGCGCGCGGCATCCCGGCCGCCAGTTGCCCGGTCCAGAAGTTTAGGCCCCCGCCGTCGGGAGTGCGCTGGAAGAAGGTCCGGTACAGGTCGGTGACGTACTGGGCGTCGCTGGTGTTCCGGCCCAGGTATTCGGCGCTGGTGAAAAACCAGCCGGCCATCACCCGGAAGGCTTCCTGCACGTCCACCCCCAGCCCTTGCAAGCGGGCCACTTCGCCTTGCCAGAACGCCAAGCCGCCGGGGTCGGGGGCGCGGTTGAGGATCGATTGGTAGTAGTCGGTGATGAGGATTGTGGAAGAGCTACTCGCCGTGAAGGCGGCGGTGACCGCCTTGGCGGCGTCCATCGTCACCTGGCAGGCACCGGTGCCGGTGCAGGCCCCGCTCCAGCCGGCAAAGGTGGAGCCGGTCGTCGGGATGGGGGTGAGGGTGACACTAACGCTACTGTCGAAGCTAGCCGAGCAGCTTGCGCCGCAGTCAATACCAGCGGGGTTGCTGGTGACCGTGCCAGAACCCGTGCCGGCCTTGGCAACGCTCAGTGCCCAGGTAGAAGCCGCGCAACTGGTAGTGGCTACGCTGATATTGTCATCCACATTTTCGTCCAGCGTACCGGCGTTGACGGTGGCCTGATTGGTGACGACGCCACAGGGCAACGGCACTGCAACGCTCAGGTCAATCGTGGCGGTGGCACCGGCATCCAAGGCATCGCGGCTACAGGTCGCTATTCCGTCTGCTTCTATGCAGCTCCAGTCGGCACCAGCAGCCGCAACCAGGGTGGCGCCAGCGGGTAGGGTGTCGTAGACCTGCACGTCCAAGGCGCGTTGCGTGCCTTGATTGCGAACGATCAAGGCATAGGTGATACGACCATCGGCGCCGATAGGGTCGGGGCTGTCGGTCTGAGTGATGGCTAAATCGGTTTCCGCTGCGACCCGAACGGTAGTGTAAGCGCTGGCGCCGCCGTGGGTGGCCGTAATCGTGGCGGTGCCGTTGCTCCGGGCGGTGAGCCGGCCGTTGGCGTCCATCGCGACCACGCCGGTATTGCTGCTTTGGTAGGTGGTCCCGGTGGCGGCGGCGGTGAGGTCGCGGACCGAGCCGTCCTCGTAATACCCTTGGACCACCAGCGATTGTTGCCCGCCGGCCTCGGCCAACAACACATCAGCCGGGGTGGTCGCCAGCGCCCGGAGCACGACCGTTGGCGCTACGTTCACGGCGATCTCGGCGATGTAGAACGTGCCGCCGTTGCCCTTACCGGCCGCAGCCATGCCGAACGGTCCTACCGCCGAGGCGGGAATCGCGACCGAGAACGTCCACGGCGCGGCGGTTCGTTGCTGGATGTCGCCCGGGACAATCAATGCCAGCGAATCGAGCGTCAGGCCCGCGTCAGGCTGGACCGTGACCGCGACCGTTTGCCCCGGCGCGACCGTGCTGCCGTCGGCGGGGCTTGTGATTTGAATCCCGGTGCCCGCCGCCGCCACGCGAATCGGTGGGTGCGTCAGGGATTGGGATAATTTCATTGTACTCGCTTGCGCATAGCCATTGCCAAACTGGCCAAATTCGTTGTCATCGGGTGAGGTGTTGAGCAATTCAACGGCCCGGTTCACCACCTCGTCGGTTTCCAGCGCAGCGGGACGGTCTGCGAATTTCATATGGATATGGCTGTACTCGGATACCCGGGAGGACGACGCTCCAAACCCATCCCGCTGACTCGGCGCGCTTACGATGAGGTCCGACCCTACCGGGAAATGAAGTGAGATCGAGGTGTCATACCCGAAGAACTTGAAGAGCTTCCACGCCTGACAGAAGGCCACGATTCGAGGCTCCTTGCTACCGATGATCGCTAGGCAGGAAAGATCGGCCAGATCATCCACGGTCGGCACGTAGTTGCCCAAGATGACATGGCCGGGCACATCGGGCGACTGGCCGTTCATTGCGACGAGCGCCGGGTTGTCCGTCCCCGTGCGGAGATCTTCGAGAGCGCCAAGATCGGTGGGCGTTCCGAGCAACGTCGCGAATGCGTCGCGCACTCCGGCGTCGTTCCAGGCCGACCACCCCAAATTCGCCCAAGGGGAGCCAGTATGCGGTGAATCTACCGCGATCAGCTTGTTGAAATCGCCAGCTCGGTAATTTTTATCTTTGCGGTATTGGCCATCCCCGGCCCAGATACGGCCAAGGATGCCGCCCATACTATGCCCAAAGACATCGGCTTGGACTACCGCTAGTCCCCGGTTGCGGTAATTGTTGCGGGCCGCGATCACCGCCGCCGGGGGAATCAGCTTATTTGTGGAAAAAGGCGCCGCGTTGTTATACCGGTAATCGCCGTAGAAAAGGTCGGGTTCGATACCAGAAATACGGGATTTGAGTTTCTCTGCGAAGGGTTGCCAAGTATCGCTACTGGAAAATAACCCATGAATCAACACCACCGGCGGGCGTTCCAAGATAAGGATGCGACTCAAAGTAACGCCGCCAGATGCGTTAAGCGACAACGTGGTTTGACGCCGCGCAACCCCTTCGTCTTCACTATGGCCGGCACGGGGAAATTGCTCGGTGGCGCGATAGGTGGCGAAGGCCATGTGTTCACCGCCGACCGGCACGGTCTGCACGGTCACCGAACTGCCGCTGGAGGTCCCTTGGTAGTGAATCAACTCCCCATCGCCCGCTGGAATGCTGAAGGTAACCGAGCCGGGTTGGTTGGTCCGCGCCCGCAGCACCAGTCGGGCCTCGCCGTCGGTCGCCGTGCCGACCATTCCTTTATTTCGCCCCAAGTCTCCTAACAGGTAGGGGTCGGTGGAAATGTTGGCGCCAGACCGGAAATCTTGGCCATCGAGAACATCAAGTTTGAGGGTTGGGACGCCACCGCCGCTATCCGAAATCTTGGCGATGAAAGCCTCGCCTCCTGGTCCCCGCCGATTGGGGTATATTGCGTTGATTGTGGGAAATTCGGAGGAGTAGGAAAAACCTGATATATAATAAGAAACACCCGTCACATAAGCATTACCCGATCTATCTACAGCGATGCCGTTACCCACATCCTCGCCACTTCCGCCTAAGTATGTCGAGTAGAAAACAGTTTGGCCGTTGCTGCTCAGCTTCAAGACAAAAGCGTCATTAAATACCTCCTCACGTAGGGGGTATATAGCATTCACGACAGGAAAGTCAGTGGAATAAGTCCAGCCAGTTACATAGGCGTTGCCCGACCCATCCACCGCGATGGCATTACTCCCTTCTAAGTCACTACTCCCCCCCAGATACGTCGAGTAGAGGACGGTTTGGCCGTTGCTGCTCAGCTTGAAGACGAAGGCATCTTGTGAACCCCATAAGTTAGGGTATTTGGCATTGACTTTTGGGAAGTCGGTGGAAGAGGTAGCCCCAGTCACATAGGCGTTGCCCGACCCGTCTACGGCAATACCATTACCCCCATCGGTGCTACTTCCCCCCAGATACGTCGAGTAGAGGACGGTTTGGCCGTTGCCGCTCAGCTTGAAGACGAAGGCATCTTGTGAACCCCATAAGTTAGGGTATTTGGCATTGACTTTTGGGAAGTCGGTGGAAGAGGTAGCCCCAGTCACATAGGCGTTGCCCGACCCGTCCACCGCGATGCTGTTACCATTATCGTGGTTAGCTCCGCCCAGATATGTCGAATAGAGCACGGTTTGACCATTGCCGCTCAGCTTGAAGACGAAGGCATCGCTTGGCCCCCACAAATTGGGATATATGGCGTTCATCTTGGGAAAGTCAGTGGAGAAAGTACGCCCAGTTACATAAGCGTTTCCCGACCCGTCCACAGCAATGCTGCTGCCCGATTCCTCACTACTTCCGCCCAGATACGTCGAATAGCGCACGGTTTGGCCGTCGCCGCTCAGTTTGAAAATGAAGGCATCGCTTGATCCCCATAAGCTGGGGTATTTGGCATTGACTTTTGGGAAGTCGGTGGAAGAGGTAGCCCCAGTCACATAGGCGTTGCCCGACCCGTCTACGGCAATGCTGCTGCCCGATTCCTCACTACTTCCGCCCAGATACGTCGAATAGCGCACGGTTTGGCCGTCGCCGCTCAGTTTGAAAATGAAGGCATCGCTTGATCCCCATAAGCTGGGGTATTTGGCATTGACTTTTGGGAAGTCGGTGGAAGAGGTAGCCCCAGTCACATAGGCGTTGCCCGACCCGTCTACGGCAATGCCGAGACCCCCATCGGAGTTACTGCCACCCAGATAGGTCGAATACACCAGCACCGGATCGATGACCAGAGGCTGTTCCCGGTTGTATTGCGCCACCACGAAGCCGACTTGGAGCGGCGAGGCAGTGGGTTCCGCCGTCGCCACGCTCGCGGTGGGCGGAGCGCCCGGCACAGCGTCTCGCAGCACGTACCGCCCCGCCACCACCTGCTGCTGGCCGTCGATGACTTGATAGATTTTGGGCGCTTGCTGCACCACCTCGCCGCCCGGCACTTTCAACACCAAATCCCCCTCGGCGTTGACCGTCGCCCGTTCCGCACCGCTGATCGCCAGTTGAATCGCCGCCGGGTCCGCGCCGGGGGCGACGATGAAGTCATGCTCCAGGCGCTGGGGATTGCCGTAATACACCAAGTCGATACCAGGATAGACGTTCGGGTAGCGCACCCGCTGGTAGTGCGGGACGTTGGTGCGCCATTTTGCCGGGTCGTTGCCGAGGAAGTAGTTGCTGATGCCCGGCAGCTTCTCCAACCCTTCCGGTTGCGGTTCGGGGTTGCGGGTCGCCCCTTCCAGCCGGGTGCGAATCACCGCACCGGGAATGGGGGGCGTTTCGTCATGAGCCATCGCCGCGAGATCGAACGGTCGCCGCTGGTGGCGCGGGTCGGCCCGGTTCGGGGCGGGCCGGCTGGGACGCAGCGCCAACACTGCCTCGTCGGCGGTCAGGAATAGGGTGTAGCCCGGCCCGCGCGCCACGAACTTCACTTCGTCGGCGGTCTGGCCGAGGTTCGGCTCGAAGTGCATCGGCAAGCGGCCGTAGCCGGCTTGAATCCGTGCCTGAGCAACGGTGGGGAGGGGATGATCCTTTGCGGCATTGGGCAGAAAGTCCAGCGGTCCGGTCGGACGCCACTGCTCCACCCGCGCCAGCAGGTCGAACGCCCAGGCGGCGGCATCGGTCGCGGCGTGTGCCGCACCACCCATCAACGCCAGCAGCAGCCCCAGCAACCCGCCCGCCAACATCGCCAGACCCCGATTCCGTGTTTCACCGCTCGCCTGTCTCATGATCTTCCCCTCTGAATCCGTGTTGCAGCATCCTCGGCCAGCCCTTATCGATTCTCATAATCCAACAAAAAAGCCGCACCACCTCGCGCGACCTTCACGACGGTCGCCCTCGGCAGTCCGGCTGTCTTTGTTCGAGACCCGTGACTTTCTGCCCCTGTCTCGCGGCAGGTTTAGTTTTTTGTTACACGTTGGTGAGGCGGGGTTTAACAGAAATCATGCTGCGCTGCAACCAAGAAAATTGGTCGGGAATTTACTACGCCCCATCAGGCGCGCTCATGGCCCGGCTCGCCCGGCACTCCGAACACCGCCTCCAGGGTGGGCGCTGCCAGCAGCCGTTCTCCCCATTGCTCCAACTGCTCCGGCTCCGCCGCAGAGGTTCCCTTAATGCAATGTTTTCAAGTAATCCTGGAGCTTGCGCAGATCCTCGGGTCCCAGCCCGCGCAGCCGCTCCTCGGGTCCCAGCCCGCGCAGCCGCTCCTCGGGCGACAACTGGTTTAACACCGCCAGCCGTTCTTCCGGCGTCAGCTCCTGCAGAAACTGTTGGCGCGCTTCGCGAATGAATTCTTCCATCGTGTAGGCCATGCTCGGATCCTCCAAAACGTGAACGACATACAAACGGCGGAGCAACTCCCAAGTCCCGGGACGACGCGGCCGATAGTGCGCCGCGCCATGCCGAATCCGATCCTGCCGCGTGCCGAACAGTTCCCAAGCAGCGTTGCGGGGATGCGAATCGATCGCGTTCAGCACGATCACCCGGACCGTCGGCGTGCCCCAAGTGAGGTCATAGACTCCGGGCTGGACGGTCGGCTGCAGGGTGCGGCCTCGCGCCAAGCCCTGCGGATGGCGGGTGGCGACGGCGTACAGTTGAAACGCGGACTCGGGGAGCAGGCGCGCTTCCGGGCCGATCAGCTTGCGGTAGTTCACATAATGCCCGAGCAGTTCGTCCAGCGCCCAGCCGTCCAGCGGTTCCTGCTTGGATTTGTAGGTGAGCAGGTTGTGGGTGCGCAGGTTGTCGAGCCCGTCGGGCAGGTCCACCGCCGATCCGTTCGGCGCGGTCCGTTCGATGATCACCACGTCCAGCAGTTGGCGCTGCATCGCCAGGTCCTTTTCCAGTTCCACCCGCCAAGGAGTGCCGCTGAACACGTCGGTCAGGGTCAGGCCAAACAGGCGATGCCAGTCGTACAGGCGATCCGGGGTCATGAGCGATGCTCGGTGGGTGATTTGGAATTTTAACCTCGAACACCGCCAGAGCATATCCGGTGGTGTTTCTAACGTGGATTCGGGTCTCTTTATTCAAGGCGGGGAAAATTTCAGCCGTCGGCGTTTGGCTTTCTTTTCGTTTCACTCTCTCCGGCAATCACGTCCAGCAGGCTTCGCGCGATGCGGAGGCGTTCCTCCCGTTGACCCTCGGCGAACACCTCCCGATAAAAGCGGGTCTCCTTCAATTCCACATTCAGCACGTTCAACCTCTTCCGAATCTGCTCCCGCGACAGGCGCGGCAGTTTGTACACCAGCAGCGTCTCCACCCCATCCACCAGCGCCGGTCCGTCGCGAACACCGCCCGCCACCGGTTCCGCCAACATCGACCCAAGGCTCACCAAGCCCTATCGGGCGCTAATCATTCGACTCGCCCGGCACCCCGAACACCGCCTCCAGAGTGGGCGCTGCCAGCAATCGCTCTCCCCACTGTTCCAACTGCTCTGGCTCCGCCGCCGCCAAGCGTTCGACCACCCAAGCCGGCGGCTCGCCAAAGCGTTGGCGCAATTGGCGGAGCAACAACCGCGTCTCGCCCTGCTGCAAACCCTGCTGCAAACCCTGCTGCAAACCCTGCTGCAAACCCTGCTGCAAACCCTGCTGCAA
>ERZ761602.4725-NODE-4725-length-16995-cov-4.496163_pt1 | contig 16995 bp, 15 predicted proteins | sample MGYA00512165_ERZ761602 | MGnify/ENA primary metagenome ERZ761602 (study PRJEB28899, sample SAMN02445085) | bioreactor sludge metagenome | biome: EBPR sludge; isolation source: Thorneside wastewater treatment plant | place: Australia: Brisbane, Thorneside...
CGAGATTTCTGCCTGTCTCGTGGGCTCGGAGATGTGTATAAGAGACAGGGTTGCAGGTGAAGGCGTTGCCCCGGTCAAGGCGGAATTCACCCTGCACCCGGTCGAAGGCCAGGCCCTTGTCCGTGACGTCGGAGAAATCGAGGCCCAGCCGGCGGGGCAGCGCCGCGATGCTGAGCAGGCCCACGAGCCGGCCGCCGCCCGGATTCACGGGCAGGAAGCGGCCCTTGTCCAGGCTCACGACGACCCGGCCCCCGGCGGCATTGAGGAAGTCGTCGCTGGGTCCCCCCGGCCAGAAGAGGTCCAGCGTCACGCTGGCCTTCTCGCCCTGCACCACCGGGTCGTAGCCCAGGGCCGACAGGGTCGGGGCAATGTCGGTGGAGGTGAGCGCGAGCCGCAGCTCGCTCCGCTGGCGTCCGGGATCGTCCTGTTCCAGGACCCAGGCGGCATCGCCGGTGACGCGGAAATCCGGCCCCTGCATGGTGAGCGGCTCGACCACGATGCCGTCACCACGCTGGACGACCTCGGCGGTGAGCCGGCCAAGCTGCATGTCCTTCAGCACGAAGTCCCGCACGGTCGCGCGCACCGCGGGGAACTTGCGCGGATCCGCGTCGCCGGCGTCAGCCCCGTTCGTGCCATTGCCAGCCTGGTCGCCGAGCCACAGGCGGTCCATGTCGAGCACGATCGGCGCCTCATCGCCCGGTCCGGCAGGCACGGTGATGGTCCCTTCTGCCGTAGGACCCCGCACCGCCACCTGCCACTCGCCCCCGGTGCGCCGGGCACTGATGCGGGTCGCCGGGAAGGTTCGGCCGAGGATGGCGAACCGCTCAGCCTTGAGGTCGATCCGGTTCAGCAGGTCGCCCGAAGCCGGCGGGGCCCCGGCAGCCGTCGTGGAGCCCCGGGCGGGAAACCAGTCCTCGAAACGCAGGCTGGCGAAGCTGCCGGCAATCGCGAGGCCCGGCGTGCCGGGCAGGCTTGCCCGCGGTCCCCCGCTCCGCAACTCGCCGCGGGCCAGGCGCCAGCGGGGCTGTCCGCGCTGCGCCGGCGCGGTGAATTCGAGGGCCCAGCTCACGCCCCGGTCGATGGCCCCGCTCACCGAGACCTCACCGGGCCCGGGCAGCTGCACTTCCATGTCGAGGGGCTCAGCGACGCCGGCGGCCTTGGCCAGGGGGGCCGGCAGGCGGCTGACGAACTGCTTGAGGTCCGAGCGGATAGCCACCGTCACCGGCGCGCCCGTGCGGCGGGCCGGCAGCGCGATGGTCGCCTCCCAGTCGACCCGGCCATCGAGCTCAGCCGCATAGGGAAGCGAAAATGCCGCAGCGAGCTTCCCGGCCGGGGTCCCCCCCCGGGCCTCGGCGACCTGCACCAGGCCGGGTTCATCCGCCCGTGCCGGCCGCAGGGCGAGCTGCACGGGCTCGTCGAGGAAGCGCCCGGCCACCCGCTCGGCGGCGAGCCGGTCCCCGTCGAGCCGCACCGTACCTTCGAGGGCCGTGAGCCCGAAGTCGACCCGCCGGAGTCCGAGGCGGACGCCGCCGAGGTCGAAGCGCCCGGAGAGCCGGTAATCCTTCGGTCGGGCGAGGGGCAACCGGAGGTTCACGTCGCTTGCGACGGGTCCGCTGCCGGTGACCGACTCCAGCGTGGGCCCGAGCAGCCGGGCAAGCGGGGTCTGCCGGAGGAAGGCGAGGATCGGGGCCAGTTGCAGGCCATCGGCGGCCCTGACGTCGAGCTCCGCATCCCGCAGCAGGTTGGGCACGCGGATTTCCGCGTCGTCGAACGTGAGCCCGCCGATGGCTCCGCGGTTCTCCACCGACGAGAGCGTGGCCCGGTCGATGATCACCGTGCCTGTGGCGTTCTCGATGCGCGGCCAGTCGTCCGCGTAATCGATCACCGCATCGGCCAGCGTGAACTCTGCGCGGAAGCGGCCGCCGCCGTCCGCGTAGGGAAACCCCCGCAGCGGCCCCTGCCAGAGCAGTTCGGCGTTGGGGACGGAGCCCGCAACCAGCGCCCGGTCGAGCCACCGCACGACGTTCGGGCGGAACCTCTGGAGCGGCAGGTAGTTGAGGGCCGATGGGGCCGACGAGGCCACGAAACGGGCGTTCACGTCCACGAACACGGGGCCCGACGCCGGCAGGCGGACCCGCACGCTGCCACGGCTCTCCACGTCCGGCGTGCTGACCCGCAGATCCTCGCCGAACATCTCGAGGCCATCCGCCGCGAGCTTCCAGCCGGCCCGGCCCCGGGCACCCGTGGTGCGGATGTCGGCCCGGAAGAGCGTCGGCAGGCGGAGCAGGCCGGCGCCGGACGCGAGGTCGAGGACGCCGCCCGCCTGGTCGGCCCGGAGGCTGCCGCTGACACCGGTCACGGCCCAGCCAGGGGCCGGCATCGTGACCCCGAGGTCCCGCACCGCGGCCACGACCGTCCACTCGGGCGGCCGGTCGCGGGGCAGGTTCGCCTGCAGCTCGAAATCGCTGACCTCCCCCTCCAGCCGCTCCGGCAGGACGGTCTCCCGCAACCCCCGGCCAGCCAGGGACCGCACCAGGGGCCAGAGGTCCTGCAGGCGCAGGCGGTCGGCAGTGGCCGTGAGGGCCGCCGGCCCCCCGTCGTCCCCGGCCCGCCAGGCCAGTTGCCCGCTGGCCGGCGCGGGGCTCCGGCCTTCCCGGACCAGGACGAAGCGGTCAAGGGTCGCTTCCCAGCCGGCCGCGTCCCGCTGCCAGGCAGCCGCAAGGTCGAGGCCCCCCAGCTTCTCTGTCGGACCCGTGGTACCCGCGAGCTCGACCGGGCCGAGGTCCAGGTCGACAGCGATCCCGAGCGGCACGGGACCTTCGAAGGTTCCCTTCAGTTCCACCTCGCCCCGGCCGGTCACGAGCGGGACGGCCTCGTTGGCGAGGATGCGCAGCCAGCGAGCAAGGTTCAGGTCACCGCCGGACAGGCGCACGTCCCAGGGGATCCGGACCGGCGCCGCGTCTGCGGCGGGCGGCCGGCCCGTGGGCAACAGGGCGGCCGGCACGCTGCCGGACAGCTCCAGATCGGGGCCGAGGTCGGCGCCGCCATCCACGTCGGCCGTGAACCCGACGATCCGGGGACCCAGGTCCACGTCCAGTTGCCGGACTGTGACGGCCACCAGGGGCTCGAGTCGCGCCGGATCGGCCACCTCCAGGGCAATGTCCCGCAGGCGGAGGTCGAGCCGGGGCAGGCGTGGGCTGCGGGGCCGCCGCAGGAGATCGTCCAGGAATACGGTGTTGACCAGCCACTGCCCGGTGGGCAGGCGCTCGGCACGCACGCGGGCGCCCCGCACCCCGATGCGGCCTGGCTGCAGCTGCCGGTCGAGGACCAGCCGGCGCAGGCTGAGGCCCACCACGAGCTCGCGGGCGTCGAACACCGGCCGTTGGTCGGCCAGCATGGCGATCCTCACCTCGCCGAACCGCAGCTCGGGACCGGTCAGCGGCCAGCTCGCTCTGAGCGTGCGGAACTGCACGTCGAACCCCGTGGCCTCCGTCACCAGGCGCCGGATCTCGTCCTGGTACTCCGGGGCCAGCGGCAGCAGGAGCCGGGCGAGGCCGACCACGACCGCCAGCAGGATGAGTACGGCGGCCAGCACACCCGCCAGCCAGCCGAGGCTCCGCCTGAGGATGCCCCGTTCGCGCATCGTCCCGCGCACCTACACCAGGACGACGTCGAACTGATCCTGGCTGTACAGGCCCTCGACCTGCAGCCGGATCGACTTGCCTGTGACCGCCTCGAGCTCGGCGATGCCCGACGATTCCTCGTCGAGCAACAGCTCGATGACCTCCTGGTGCGCGAGAATGACGAGCTCCTTGAACCTGAACTGGGCGTTCTGCCGCAGGATCTCCCGGAAGATCTCGTAGCAGACCGTCTCGGGGGACTTGATGTGGCCGCGGCCCTCGCAGGTTGGACAGGGCTCGCAGAGGATGTGTTCCAGGCTCTCCCGCGTCCGCTTGCGGGTCATCTGCACGAGGCCGAGGGGCGACACCTCGGCGACCTGGGGTCGCGCCGCGTCACCGGACAGCGCCGCATTGAGCGCCTCCAGCACCTGCCGGCGATGGCCTTCCTCGGTCATGTCGATGAAGTCGATGATGATGATGCCGCCCAGGTTGCGCAGGCGGAGCTGGCGGGCGATGGCCACGGCCGCCTCGAGGTTGGTCCGGAAAATGGTGTCTTCCAGGTTGCGGTGGCCCACGTAGCCGCCGGTATTCACGTCGATGCTGGTCAGCGCCTCGGTCTGGTCGATCACCAGGTAGCCGCCCGACTTCAGCTCGACCTTGCGTGCCAGCGCCTTCTGGATCTCGTCCTCGATGCCATAGAGGTCGAACACGGGCCGCGGCCCCGGGTACAGCTCGATGCGGTTGGCCAGCTCCGGCATCACGCTCGTCGCGAAATCGCGCAACTCGTCACAGGCGGCCGCGTCATCGACCCGCACCTTGTGGATCTCCGGGTTCACGAGGTCGCGCAGCACGCGGATTGCCAGGGGCAGGTCCCGGTGCACCAGCGCGGGCACCGGCGAGTTCTCCGCCTGCCGGGAGACCACGTCCCACAACCGGTTGAGGAACTCCACGTCGGCCCGCAGGGGTGCCTCGTCGACGCCCTCGGCCGCCGTCCGCACGATGTAGCCGTGGCCGGGCCGGTCGGTCGCCAGTCCCGCCACCAGCTGCCGGAGGCGATTGCGCTCCTCCTCCGACTCGATGCGGCCGGAAACCCCGAGGGTCGCCTCCCGGGGCATGAGGACGAGGTAGCGGGACGGCATGGTGATGAACGTGCTGAGCCGGGCCCCCTTGGTGCCCAGCTGGTCCTTGACGACCTGGACGAGGACGTTGTCCCCCTCGCGGAGCAGATGGCGGATGTCCGGCTCCACGCCCGGTGCCGGCGCGGGCGCGCCGGGCGGCGGGAGCACGTCCGAGGCGTGCAGGAATCCCGTGCGGGCGAGGCCGATCTCGACGAAGGCGGCCTGCATGCCCGGGAGCACGCGCACCACGCGCCCCTTGTAGATGTTGCCCGTGAGCCCCCGCCGGGAGGTGCGCTCGATGAGGATTTCGCGCAGCACGCCGCCTTCTACGACGGCAGCCCGCACCTCGCGGGACGTGACGTTGATGAGGATTTCGCCCGTCACAGCAGCTCGCAACCGAAGAAGGCCAGCAGCCGGGCCGTCTCGAACAGGGGCAGGCCCATCACGCCGGAATAGCTGCCCGAGAGGTCGGCGATGAACTGGGCGCCACGCCCCTGGATCGCGTAGGCGCCGGCCTTGTCGGCCGGCTCGCCGGTGCGCCAGTAAGCCGCGATCTCCGCCGAGCCCAGTGGCCGGAAGGTGACCTCGCTGCGGGAAAGCTGGACCCGCTCCCGACCGCCGTCCGCCACGGCGACGGCCGTATAGACCGCGTGGGTGCGCCCCGACAGGCGGTTCAGGATGCGGGTGGCGTCTGCCTCGTCCACCGGCTTGCCGAAGAGTTCGGTGCCGAGGGCCACGGCGGTGTCGGCCGCGACGACCGGGGCGGGCGCCGATGCCGGGCGGACGGCAATCCCCGCCACGGCCTTGGCGGACGCCAGGCGGCAGACCAGGTCCGCGGCGGTCTCGCCCGGTCGCGGGCGCTCGTCCACGCCCACCGGCAGCACCTCGCACCGGACACCGAGCTGGGCCAGCAACTCGCGGCGACGGGGGGAGGCGGACGCAAGGTAGACGAAGGCGCTCACGGTGTCGGGTTCCCCGGGGTTCAGGCCTTGTGGTAGGGATGGCCCTTGAGGATGGTGAAGGCCCGGTAGAGCTGCTCCACCACGATCACGCGCACGAGCCCGTGGGGCAGCGTCAGGGCCGAGAGCGACCAGGACTCGTTGGCCCGGGCCATGACATCGGCGGAGAGCCCCTCGGGACCACCCACGACCAGGGCCACGGACGGCTGGTGGTTCTGCCAGCGGTCAAGCTCCCGGGCGAGGACGGTCGAGGACCAGGACTTGCCGCGCTCATCGAGGGTCACCACGAAGTCGGCCGGCTTCAGCCGCTGCAGGATGCGCTGGCCCTCCTTCTCCCGCGCCACGGCCGGATCCCCGCCGGAGGAGCGGAGCGAGAGCGGGATCTCGACGAGTTCGGGCTTGAGGTGGGGTGGCAGCCGGTCCAGGTACAGGCCGACGGCCTCCCGGACCCAGTCTTCCGGGCGGGTGCCGATCACCAGGAGCCGTATTTTCATGGGTGCTACCGCCTAGTCCCCGCCGGGCGGGGGCAAGGATGATACACGCCCGGCGGGTCCGGTCAGGCGGTGGCCGCCGCGTCCATGTCCCAGAGGTTCTCCAGCTTGTAGAAGTCCCGGGCCTTGGGCTGCATGATGTGCACGATCACGTCGGCGAGGTCCACGAGGACCCACTCGCCGGTGCCCGTGCCCTCCACGCCCAGGGGCTGGCAGCCGGCCTCCGAGGCCCGCTGCACCAGCCGGTCGGCAATGGACTTCACGTGGCGGTCGGACGTACCGCTCGCGACGATCATGTAGTCCGCGATGGTGGTTTGCCGGCGCACGTCCAGCACCTTGATGTCGCGGGCCTTGAGGTCCGCCAGCGCGTGCTCTGCCAGCGCCAGCAGTTGCTTACTGCGCACTCGTTGTCGCCTCCCTTGGATGGGCATATATGTGGGTTCTCGAGATCAGTTCAAGCACGGCGTCCGGCACGAGGAAGCGGGGATCGCCGCCCCCGGCCACGAGGGTCCGGATGGCGGAGGACGAAATGTCGAGCTGGGTGACCTCGCGGAGCAGCACCCGGCCGGCCGGGGCCGCGGCGAGGTCGGCTGGCCGCTCGGTGCCCCGCTCCCGGTAGAGGTCCCCTGCCCCGCCGGCGATGGCCTGCGGGCCGCCCGGCCGGCGCGCCACCACGATATGGGCGAGGGCGAGGATGTCCTGCCACCGGTGCCAGCCGGGCAGGCCGAGGAAGGCATCCAGCCCGAGCAGCAGGCACAGGGGCCGGTCGCCCGCTTCCGCCCGCAGGCTGGCGAGGGTGTCGACCATGTAGGACGGGCCCGGGCGTTTCAGTTCCCGGTCGTCGACCCGGAATCCCGGAAGGTCGGCCAGTGCGGCCTCGAGCATGCGCAGGCGCAGCGCCTCCGGCGCCACGGGTGGCGGCCGGTGGGGCGGCAACCGGCAGGGAATGAAGCGGACCTCGGCAAGTCCGAGGGCGGTCTTCAGTTCGTGGGCCGTCCGCAGGTGCCCCACGTGGACGGGGTCGAAGGTGCCGCCGAAGATGCCGATGGGTTGCAGGGGCATCAGGCGAGTTCGGCGCCCTGGGGTGGCCGGCCCGCGAGGGCCAGCGTCAGCTCGGTGAGGGCATTCCAGGCATCGCCGGGCCGCGCCCCCTTCACGATCCGGTCACAGGTCGTGCCCATGTGCAGGAGTCGGCCGAGCCCACCCCGGTGGTGCCGCAGCGCGCGGACGTAGAGGTCTGTCCGGGACTGCCAGACGCCCAGGGCCCGAAGGGCCTGGGTCGGGTCCCCGGACCGGGCACCCGCTTCTGCCAGCACCAGCACCTCCCGCAGCAGGGACCAAAGGACGAGCGGCGACGCCGTCCCCTCTTCCCGCAATCCGCCCAGGATGCGGACGGCCCGGGCGACATCGCCGGCCAGGGCGGCATCGGCGAGCTGGAAGACGTCGAAGCGCGCACCATCCGCCACCGCCGCGCGGATCCGGGCCGCATCGAGCCGTGTACCCGGCGCGTGCAGCAGCGCGAGCTTGTCGATTTCCTGCTGGGCCGCGAGCAGGTTGCCCTCGACCCGGGCCGCGAGGAGGTCGATGCCCTCGTCGTCGCAGGCGAGGCCGGCCGCGGCGAAGCGGCGGCTGATCCAGGCGGGCAGGCCGGCGAGATCCGGCGCACGGGTCTCGATCCAGGCACCGCCCTCGGTCAGCGCCCGGACCCAGGCGGAGTCGGCAACCTTGCGGACCAGTGCCGGCGTGATGACGAGCACCACGTTGCCATCGGCGCCCCGGGCCGCCAGCTCGCGCAGCGCCCGGGAGCCTTCGTCGCCCGGCGCGGCGCCCGGCAGGCGGATCTCGATGAGTTTGCCCGAGGAGAACAGCGAGAGGCTGCGCAGGGCGTTGCCGACCTCGTCCCAGCGGAAGGAACGTTCGACGACATGGGACTCCCGCTCGGCGCAACCACTGGCGAGCGCCGCGGCGCGCAGGGCATCCACGACTTCGTTCACCAGCAACGGCTCGTCGCCGGTGACCAGGTATACCGGCAGCAGCGGAACCTGCCTGCCCGCTCCCCGCAGCTGTTCCAGCAGGCGCTCCGGCGTGAGCTTCATGGGCCGCCGGCCGCCGCGGCTATTGGCCGAGCTGTTGCCAGTCGATGGACTCCTCTTCGAGCAGCAGGGGGATGCCGTCGCGAACCGGGTAGACCAGGCGGCCATCCCGGGTGACGAGGGCTTCGGCAAGGGGGCCTGCCACGGGCAGGGCGGAACGGTTGCGGAGCTGCCCCACGCCGATCGCGGTGTTGAGGCGCAGGAGCCGGTCCGTGTCCAGCAGCTGCAAGGGCAGCTTGGTCACGGGGCAGCAGACGATGTCCAGCAGTCTCTTGTCCATCCCGATGGCCGGGAATATAGCAGGGATTGGCGACCGTCAGTCGCGACCCCACCACACATAATCCGCCGGCACCGGATCCGCGCCACCGCCGCCGCCGAGGACCCTGACCGGGTGGCAGCGGGCGATGCGGCGCAGGCCGAGCCAGCCACCGCGCAGGAGCCCGAAGCGGGCAATGGCCGCGGTGGCGTAGGCGGAGCAGGTGGGCTCGTAGCGGCAGCTGCGGCCCAGCCAGGGCGACAGCGCGAGCTGGTAGCCGCGGATGAGGCCGATGGCGGCCCGGGCTGGCAGCCCGGGCGGCGCAGGTCCCGGCGGCGGGTTCATGCGGGGACGCAGGCCGCGGCGGCACTGCGGATTGCCCCGAGCATCGCGTGGAGCCCGTTGCTGCGGGTGGGACTGAGGTGCTGGTCGAGGCCGATGGCGGCGATGAAGCCGGGGGTGGACGCGGCGATCTCCCGGCAGGGCCGGCCGCTGTAGATGCGCATCAGGATGGCGATGAGGCCGGACACGATGGCGGAATCGCTGACCGCCTGGAACTCGAGACGATCGCCCGCCGGGCGGGTGACCAGCCACACCTGGGACTGGCAACCCTTGATCTTGCGGTCCTCGGTCTTCTCGGCCTCCGGGAAGGGCGGCAGCTGGCGACCCAGGTCGATGATGTACTGGTAGCGGTCCTGCCAGTTGTCGAACAGGGCGAACTCCTCGATGAGCTCGCGTTCCGCGTCGGCAATGGAGGCAGCGTCCATGGTCAGCTGCCGGCGCGCTGCCAGCGCGTGCCCTCGGGCCCGTCCAGGATGACGATGCCCTGGGCGACCAGCTGGTCCCGGATCCGGTCGGCGGTGGCGAAGTCCCGGTTGCGCCGCGCGTCCAGGCGCTCGGCGAGCAGGGCCTCGACGGCTTCCGCGGTCGGTCCGTCCGGGACCTCGGCCCCGCGCAGCCAGGCTTCCGGGTCCGCGGTGAGCAGCCCGAGCAGGCCACCGCTGGCGCGCAGGCGGGCCGCCAGGTCCGCGCGGGTGCGCGGCTCCTGGCAACGGTTCAGGTCCCGGGCGAGGTCGAAGAGCACCGCCAGCGCCTTCGGGGTATTGAGGTCGTCGTCCAAGGCGGCGAGGAACTCCGGATCCGGGTCGCCGGTGCCGGCCGGTGCGCCGCGCAACGCCCCGTAGAGGCGGTCGAGCTTGCGCCGGGCCTCGGGCAGGACGTCGGGGGTCCAGTCCAGGGGTTGCCGGTAGTGGGCGGAGAGCAGCGCCAGCCGGATGGCCTCGCCCGGCGCCTGCTTCAGCAGGTCCCGGACCAGCAGCACGTTGCCGAGCGACTTGGACATCTTCGTGTGGTCCACGTTGACGAAGCCGTTGTGCAGCCAGTAGCGCACGAAGAGCTGGCCACCGTGGGCACAGGTGCTCTGGGCCACCTCGTTCTCGTGGTGGGGGAAGATGAGGTCGTTGCCACCGCCGTGGATGTCGATGGTGGGTCCGAGGTGCTCGGCGATCATCGCCGAACACTCGATGTGCCACCCGGGGCGACCCCGGCCCCAGGGACTGTCCCAGCCCGGCAGCTCCGGCGTCGAGGGCTTCCACAGGACGAAATCGCCCGCATCCTCCTTGTAGGGCGCCACTTCCACCCGTGCCCCGGCGAGGAGCTCGCGCCGGTCCCGCCCGGAGAGGGCACCATAGGCCGGGAAGGACTTCACCCGGAAGAGCACGTGGCCTTCCGCGGCGTAGGCGTGCCCGCCGGCGACGAGCCGCTCGACCATGGCGATGATCCCGGGGACGTGGTCCGTGGCATGGGGCGCCAGGTCGGGGGGGGCCACGCCGAGCGCGGCCATGTCCTCGAGGTACACGCCCTCGAAGCGCCGGGTGATGTCGCCGATGGGCACCCCCTGCTCGGCGGCGGCCCGGTTGATCTTGTCGTCGATGTCGGTGATGTTGCGGGCGTAGGTCAGCCGGTAGCGGGTCCGCAGCAGGCGGGCCAGCACGTCGAAGACGACGGCCGGCCGGGCGTTGCCGATGTGGGGAAAGCTGTAGACCGTGGGCCCGCAGACGTACAGGGTCACCCGGCCCTCCTCGAGCGGAACGAAGGGCTCCTTCCGGCGGGTTCGGGTGTTGTAGAGCGTCAGGGACATGGGCGAGCGGGGATAGTGCGGAACGCTATAATACCGCCCCCATGGACCCCAACCGCATATTCGCCCCGCGCCGCACCATCGAGCAGGTGGAGGAAGGCCGCGAGCTCGCCCCCAAGTTCGATGGGCAGGGCCTGATCGCCGCCGTCACGACCGACCATGCCAGCGGTGAACTGCTGATGGTCGGCTACATGAACGCCGAGGCCCTGGCCCGCACGATCGAGACCGGCGAGGCGCACTATTTCAGCCGCAGCCGGCAGGCCCTGTGGCACAAGGGGGCGACCAGCGGCCTGGTGCAGAAGGTCCGCCAGCTGCTCATCGACGACGACCAGGACTGCGTCTGGCTGCGGGTCGAGATCACGGGCGGCGCCAGCTGCCACGTGGGCTATCGCAGCTGCTTCTACCGGGAGGTGCCCGTGGGCAGCGCCGCGGGCGGCGCGGACGCCCCGCTGCCCCTCACGTTCACGGAGACCGCGAAGGTCTTCGACCCCGAGATCGTCTACGCCGGCCAGCCCAACCCCACCAAGCTGTAGGAGCGGCTTCAGCCGCGACCGGCGACCGGCGGACGCCCCTACCACCTCCCCGCCGCTGCCACCTCGTCGCGCAGGTTCCGGGCCTGCCGCCGGATCCAGTCCTGGCGCCGGACCGTATAACGGGAGGGATTGCCGGCATCGAACAGCCGGGGATTCGGCAGCACCGCAGCCAGCCGGGCCGCCTCGTAGTCGTTGAGGGCCGCCGCCGGCTTGCGGAAGAAGCGCTGCCCGGCTGCCTCGACGCCGAACACATCCGGACCGAACTGGGCGATGTTCAGGTAGATCTCGAGGATCCGCTCCTTGGGCCAGAGCAGCTCCAGCCAGATCGTGAACCAGGCCTCGAGGCCCTTGCGGAGCCAGCTGCGCGCGGGCCAGAGCCACAGGTTCTTTGCCACCTGCTGGCTGATGGTGGACGCCCCCCGGACCGGCCGGCCCGGCGCATTCCGCTGCCAGACCTTGCGGATCGACTCGAGGTCGAAGCCCCGGTGAGCGAAGAACTTCTGGTCCTCCGCCGCGAGGACGGACAGGGCCGCATGCCGGCTGATCGCCGTCCGGGGCACCCAGTCGTAGTGGACCTCCGCAGCCAGGGACCGCTGCGCCAGCCAGTTCTGCACCATGAAACTCGAGGTCAGTGGTGGCAGCCAGCGCAACGGGAGCACGAGCAGGACGGTGAGCGCCACCCAGCCGGCCATCGCCAGCAGGGCGAGCCGTCCGAGGCGCCGGAGGGGCGTGCGCCGGGTCCCAGCCACCACCGCCCGCCGCCGGTTCAATGCACGGCCGAGAGCCGGCGCGTGATGAGTCCCACCAGGTCCCGGGCGATGGCCTCGCGGATCACGTCCTCCTCCTCCGCCTTGCCGAGGACCCGGGTCTCGTCGAACGCAAAGTCCCGGGTGAGGGCCAGCTGCTCGGGCGGGAGGACCCGCTCGCCATCCACGTCCACCGCGAAGCGGACCCGGTAGTACACCTCGTATTCGGCCGGGACGTTGCGCGCCGTGACCGAGAGCAGGCGGCGCCCCGGGTCATCATCGAGGATGCGGATGACGGTGCGGGCCGCCGACGGGTCGTCGGTCAGCTGGATGTCGCTCCGGCGCAGGACCGCGACCAGCTCCCGGTAGAACGGGCTGTAGCGGTCTTCGGCGGCAACGTGGGTGACGGCCATCTGGGGCGGGAAGGCGGGGGCACCCCGGAACTGGAAGCCGCAACCCCCGAGCAGTGCGAGCACTGCGAGCAGCGGCCCGGGCCGGGCGGCCCGCCAGGCGCGGCCCTCAGACCACGACATTCACGAGCTTCCCCGGCACGACGATCACCTTGCGCACGCTCTGGCCGGCCACGAAGCGCTGCACGTTGTCGTCGGCCAGCGCAGCAGCCCGGACGTCGGACTCGGACGCCGTGGCGGCGACGGTCACCCGTCCTCGCACCTTGCCGTTCACCTGTACCACGATCTCGCGGGTGTCGGCCTCCAGGGCAGCCGGGTCCGGTGCAGGCCAGGGCTGGTCGATCACCGCCCCCGCATGGCCCAGCACGTTCCACAACCGGTGGCAGATGTGCGGCACGATGGGCGAGAGCATCAGCACCATCAGGTCCAGGGCCTCCTGGATCACCGCCCGGTCCGCCGGGGTGGAGACTTCGGCCCGGTTGACGGCGTTCAGCAACTCCATGACGGCGGCGATCGCAGTGTTGAACGTGCGGCGCCGGCCGATGTCGTCCCCGACCTTGGCGAGGGTCTGGTGCACCTGCCGGCGCAGGTCCTTGCGGGCACCGGTCAGCTCAACCCCGGTGACCGGCGGCGCCGGTCCGCCGGCGACATGCACGTGCACCGCCCGCCAGACCCGCTTGAGGAACCGGGATGCACCCTGCACACCCTCGTCGGACCACTCGAGTGTCTGCTCCGGCGGGGCCGTGAACATGGTAAAGAGCCGCGCCGTGTCGGCGCCGAGGGTATCGACCAGCAGCTGGGGGTCCACGCCATTGTTCTTGGACTTGGACATGGTGCCCATGCCACCCGACTCGACCGGCTGCCCGTCGGCGACGAGCACTGTCACCCGGCCACCGGCGCCATCGTCCCGCTCTGCCACCTCGGTCGGGTTGAAGTAGGCGATGCGGCCCGCCGCGGTCTTCCGGAAGTAGATGCCGTTCAGCACCATGCCCTGGGTGAGCAGGCGGGCGAAGGGCTCGTCGAGCGCCACGAGGCCGAGGTCCCGCATCACCCGCGTCCAGAAGCGCGAGTACAGGAGGTGAAGGATGGCGTGCTCGATGCCGCCGATGTACTGGTCGACGGGCAGCCAGTATTTCACCCGCTCGTCCACCATGGCGCGCGCGTTATCGGCGCAGGCGTAGCGCAGGAAGTACCAGGACGAATCCACGAAGGTGTCCATGGTGTCCGTCTCGCGGCGGGCGGGCTGGCCGCACTTCGGGCACGTGCAGGCGAGGAAGTCCTCGCGCTTGCGCAGCGGGTTGCCGCTGCCGTCGGGCACGCAGTCCTCAGGCAGCACCACGGGCAGCTGGTCGTCCGGCACCGGCACGGCACCGCAGGCGGCGCAGTGGATGATCGGGATCGGCGTGCCCCAGTAGCGCTGCCTGGAAATACCCCAGTCCCGAAGGCGGAACTGCACGCGCTTGCGGCCGAGGCCCTTCTTCGCGAGTGCACCGGCGATGGCGTCCACCGCAGCCTGAAAGCCAAGTCCATTGAACTCGCCGGAGTTCACCGTGGTGCCGTACTCGGCATAGGCGGGCTGCCAGGGCGCGACGGTGTCCTCGTAGGCACCCGTGTCCGAGCGAATGACGCAGCGGACGGGCAGGTGGTACTTGCCCGCGAACTCGAAATCCCGCTCGTCGTGGGCCGGCACGGCCATCACCGCGCCCTCGCCGTAGCCCATCAGCACGTAGTTGGCGACCCATACGGGAAGTTCCGCGCCAGTCAGGGGGTGGAGCACCGTGAGTCCAGTCGGCATGCCGCGCTTCTCCGCGGTGGCGACGTCGGCCTCCATCACGCTGCCCTGCTGGCACTCCTCCACGAAGGCAGCAAGGGCCCGGTTGTCCCGGGCGGCCGCCGCGGCCAGCGGGTGCTCGGCGGCGACTGCGCAATACGTGGCGCCGAGCAGGGTATCAGCGCGCGTGGTGAACACCTTGAGCGCGCCGTCGGCTCCGGTCGAAGCCTGCGCCGAAGCGGCATAAGGGAACGAGATCTCGACGCCCTCGCTCCTGCCGATCCAGTTGGCCTGCATGAGGCGTACCCGCTCCGGCCACTCACCGAGGGTGTCGAGGGCCTCGAGCAGCTGGTCGGCATAGGCCGTGATCCGCATGTAGTACATGGGGATCTCGCGCTTCTCGACCACGGCACCGGTGCGCCAGCCCCGGCCGTCAATGACCTGCTCGTTGGCGAGCACGGTCTGGTCGACGGGATCCCAGTTCACCGTGCCGGTGGTCTGGTATACGAGGCCCTTTTCGAGCAGCCGGAGGAAGAGCCACTGGTTCCACCGGTAGTACTCCGGCTGGCAGGTGGCAAGTTCCCGGCTCCAGTCGATGCCGAAGCCGAGGGACTGGAGCTGCCGGCGCATGTAGGCGATGTTGTCCCAGGTCCAGGCGGCGGGCGCGACGCCCTTCGCCATGGCGGCGTTCTCCGCGGGCAGGCCGAAGGCGTCCCAGCCCATCGGCTGCAGCACGTTACGGCCCAGCATCCGCTGGTGGCGGGCGATCACGTCGCCGATGGTGTAGTTGCGCACGTGGCCCATGTGCAGCCGCCCGCTCGGGTACGGGAACATGGACAGGCAGTAGAACTTCTCCCGGGAAGAATCCTCGCGGGCCCGGAAGGTCCCGTGGTCGGCCCACCACTGCTGGGCCTCGGCCTCGACGGACTGGGGATCGTAGTCGGGAAGGTTGTGGATCTGGTCGTTCACTTACAGGGTCGCCGGCGGCGGGCTGTGGGCAGAGGGGCGCAAGGATACAACGGCAGCGCCGGCCAGCAGCAGCGCGCACACGGCGAGCACGGGCCAGTTGCCGAACCGCACCCACGGCGTGGCACCCCGCCTGGGCTGCGCGGCAGCCGACACGACCACGGCCTGGAACTGCTCGCCCCGGGCCACGATCCGGCCCCGGTCGTCGATCACGGCCGTGATCCCGGTGTTCGTACTCCGCAGCATGTATCGTCCCGCCTCCAGCGCCCGGAAGCGGGCCATCTGCAGGTGCTGGTGGGGGGCGATGGAGTCACCGAACCAGCCGTCGTTGCTGACGTTGACCAGCAACCCGGACTCCGGGAGGAAATCCCGCAGCTCCTCCCCGAACACGTCCTCGTAACAGATGCTCGGTGCCAGCGGCACTCCGCCGGCCAGGAGGGGGCGCTGGCCATCCAGGCCGGGGGTGATGTCCGTGTAGGGCAGGTTCATCAGGCGGAGCACGTTGCGGACGAAATCCGGCACCGGAAAATACTCGCCGAAGGGCACCAGGTGCCGCTTGTGGTACACGCCAGTGCCGTCGCCGAAGGTGAGCAGCGAGTTGCGGAACTCCCCGGTGCCGAAGTCGAACGTGAGGATGCCGAGGATCAGCGCCTGATCCCGGGCCTGCATGAGTTCGGCGAGCGCCCGCAGGTAATCCTCCTCCTCGTGGGCCAGCGCCGGGATCGCCGCCTCGGGCCAGACGATGAGGCGGGGTTCCGTGAGGCCTACCGTGAGGTCCTGGAACAACGCCTTGGTCGTCTCGAGCTCCTCCAGGAGCCACTTGCGGTCCTGGGCGATGCCACCCTGGACCAGGGCGACCGGCACGGGCTCGCCCTCCGGTACCGTCCAGTCGCGGCCGCCGACCAGGGCGGCGCCGAGGCCGGCCGCACCGAGGACGGCGAGGCCTCCGAGGCGCAGGCGGCCCTGGCCGCTCACCAGCAGCGCTACTGCCCCCGCGACCAGCGCCACCACCAGGGACACGCCGTGCACGCCGGCCAGCGGGGCGAAGGCACCCAGGGGACCGTCGATCTGGCCGTAACCGAGGCTGAGCCAGGGAAAGCCGCTGAGCAGGAAGCCCCTGGCCCACTCGACCCCCACGAAGGTGGCGGGCAGGACCGCCAGCAGTTGCCACCCCCGATGGGGTACGGCGACCAGCGTGGTCAGGGCGCCCCATGCGGCGAGGTAAAGCGCCATGATGAGGATCAGCGCGGCACAGAGCGCGATCGCGATGGGGGGTGCGACGCCGCCCACGTCGTGGATGCTGTTGTAGAGCCAGTAGGTGCCGGTCGCGAAGCTGCCGGCCCCGAACCAGAAACCCCGCAAGGCGCGCTCCCGGGCGGACGCCCCGTCCACCAGCAGGAACAGCAGCGCGAGCAGCAGCGGCGCGAGCCACCAGTACCCGAAGGGCGCGAAGGCGAGGGTCAGCGCGGCGCCGGCGACCGCGGCCACCGGTCGCCCGCGGGCCGAAAGCAGGCGGACGACCAAGCGATGCCTACCGGCCGGCGCTGGGCGCGACGACCGGCCCGGTCATGCAGCCGCGACGTCGTCGCCGCCGGCCGCGGCGCCGCGGACGACTTCCAGCGTGTGGATGCGCCGGCGATCGGCATGCTGGACGCGGAACCGGAAACCGCCAAACTCCAGGACCTCGCCCTTGCGGGGCAGGTGCCCGAGCTCGTGCATGACGAGGCCACCGATGGTGTCGTAATTCTCGTCGTCGAGACGGGTGCCGAAGTATTCGTTGAACTCGTCGATACGCGTGAGGCCCCGGACGAGGAACCGGCCGGCCTCCTGCTCCTGGATCGGCCCGGCTTCCGCAGAGTCGTGCTCGTCGTCGATCTCGCCGACGATCTCCTCGA
>ERZ761602.4727-NODE-4727-length-16989-cov-27.032007_pt1 | contig 16989 bp, 17 predicted proteins | sample MGYA00512165_ERZ761602 | MGnify/ENA primary metagenome ERZ761602 (study PRJEB28899, sample SAMN02445085) | bioreactor sludge metagenome | biome: EBPR sludge; isolation source: Thorneside wastewater treatment plant | place: Australia: Brisbane, Thorneside...
AGCGGCACGTGGTCGCGGGCCGCGCATTGCAGCTCCACTGTGTCTTCGAGCACCAGCACGCGGTCGCCCGTGGCAGCAATCTCGGCCAGAAGCGCATTGGCCAAGGTCGTCTTGCCGCTGCTGGTCGCCCCGGCGATCAGCACGTTCTGCCGCTCGCGCACGGCGCGCACCAGAAAGCCCGCCTGGGCGGCGGTCATCATTCCGTCGATGACGTACCGCTCCAGCGGAATCACGCCGATGGCGCGCTTGCGCAGCGCGAAGGCCGGCCCCGGCGCTGCCGGCGGCAAGATGCCCTCGAAGCGTCCGCCGGTCTCGGGCAGCTCGGCGGACAGTAGCGGCTGGCCGCGATGGACTTCCGCGCCGACGTGGGCTGCAACCAGGCGGATGATTCGCTCGCCGTCCGCCGCAGGCAGTTCCACGCCCATCGGCGCGCGCCCACTGGAAAGCCGATCCACCCAAAGGGTGCGATCGGGATTCAGCATCACCTCCACCACGTCCGGGTCTTCGAGCGCGGCGGCGATCAGCGGCCCCATCGCCGTGCGCAGCATCTGGATGCGGCGGTCGAGCGACGTGGCGCTCATGGACTGCCCTTCAATGGGAATTCGGGCGCTCATGACGCACGCTCCTGCGCTTGCGCGGCGGCCGCCGCATCCTCCATCCGCATCGGGTCGGGATGCAGTTCCTCCACCACGTCGCGCACCAGGCTGCGGCCCCGCAGCAGGTGGCGGCCAAGCTGCTCGGTGAACTGCTCGAAGCGCGCTTTGCCCTGCGCGCGCGCCGCGTCTTGGTGCGCCTCGGGAACTGGCGTGCTGACCGTGAGGTAGTAGCGGATGAACAGCGCCAGCGTTTCGATCTGGATGTTCTGGTCGCGCTCCATGCGCTCGGCCTGGCGCGACAGGCGATCGAGCCGCTTGGCTATGGCCGCCTCGCGCTGGTCGGCGGCATCGGGCGACAGCCACGATGCGAGCGCCGCCGCGACGATGGACGACTTGGACACGCCTTTCTTGGCGGCCAGCTCGTCCAGGCGCTTGGCGTGCTCCGGCTGGATGAACAGGTTGAGGCGGTAGTGGCTCATAGCTCGATTCCGTCGTTGGGGTTCAGCGATGCCAGCCGGGCCGTGCGCTGCATGGCTGGATCGAGCTGGCGAGGAAGGGGAAGCGGCAGGTCGTCGTCGTCATCGAGCAGCCCAAGGTCGGCCACGGGCGTGGCCAATTCGGGGTCGTAGGCGACGGTTTCGGAAAGCTCGGGCTGGCGGCGCGGGCCGCCGTCGTCGGCAGAGGCGGCGAAGCCGTCGGCGGCATCGGACGCAGACGCGACCGGCACGGTAGGAATCGCCAAGCCGCTCCAGTCGTCCGGGCGCAGCGGCGGCACGTCGGCGTACTGCCCGTCCGCCAGCACTGGCGGCGACAGCACGCGGTGCCTGAAATTGGCGTCCGCGTAGTAGCGCAGCTTCTTCGCCTTGATCGGCGCCACGCTGGACACCATCACCACCGCCTCGTCGGGCGGAAGCTGCATGACTTCGCCCGGCGTCAGCAGCGGGCGCGCGGTTTCCTGGCGCGACACCATCAGGTGGCCCAGCCACGGCGCGAGCCGGTGGCCCGCGTAGTTGCGCTGGGCGCGCAGCTCGGTGGCCGTGCCCAGCGTCTCGGAGATCCGTTTGGCGGTGCGCTCGTCGTTCGTGGCGAACGTCACGCGCACATGGCAGTTGTCGAGGATGGAGTGGTTTTGCCCATACGCCTTGTCGATCTGGTTGAGCGACTGCGCGATGAGGAAGCTGCGGATGCCGTAGCCCGCCATGAAGGCCAGCGCCGTCTCGAAAAAATCGAGCCTGCCCAGCGCCGGGAACTCGTCGAGCATCAGCAGCAGCTTGTGGCGGCGCGCGATGCCATCGCTGCCATCGAGCGATTCGGTGAGACGTCGCCCGATCTGGTTGAGAATCAGGCGAATGAGCGGCTTCGTCCGCGAGATGTCCGAAGGCGGCACCACGAGGTACAGCGACACCGGATGCTCGGCCGCGATCAGGTCGGCGATGCGCCAGTCGCAGCGCGACGTGACTTCGGCCACCGTAGGGTCGCGGTAGAGGCCCAGGAACGACATGGCGGTGGACAGCACGCCCGACCGCTCGTTGTCCGACTTGTTGAGCACTTCGCGCGCCGCCGAAGCCACGACCGGATGCGGGCCATCGCCGAGGTGTGGCGTGGTCATCATCCGGTGCAGCGTCAGCTCGAATGGACAAGCCGGATCGGAGAGGAAGTTGGCGACGCCGCGCAGCGTCTTGTCCTCGCCCGCGTAGAGCACGTGCAGGATGGCGCCGACCAGCAGCGCATGGCTGGTCTTTTCCCAATGGTTGCGCTTCTCCAGCGCGCCTTCGGGATCGACCAGGATGTCCGCGATGTTCTGCACGTCGCGCACTTCATGCGCGCCACGGCGGACTTCCAGCAGTGGGTTGTAGGCCGCCGACTTCGCATCGGTCGGGTTGAACAGCAGGCAATGCGAGAAGCGCGAGCGCCAACCGGCGGTGATCTGCCAGTTCTCGCCCTTGATGTCGTGGATGACGGCGGACGCGGGCCAGCTCAACAAGGTGGGCACCACCAGGCCCACACCTTTGCCGCTGCGCGTTGGCGCGAAGGTCAGAACGTGTTCCGGGCCTTCGTGCCGCAGGTACTGACGATCGTGCTGGCCGAGGAACACGCCGGCCGGTTGCGTGAGGCCGGCCTTGCGAATGTCATCCGCATTCGCCCAGCGTGCCGAGCCGTAGGTCGTGATCAGGCGCGATTGACGGGAGCGCCAAATCGACATGCCGATGGCCACCAGCACGGCCACCAAGCCGCTGCCGCCCGCGATGGCGCCGCCGGTGTCAAAGACGCGCGGAGCGTAGGCATCGAAGAAGAACCACCACTCGAACAGCCGCCACGGGTGATAGACCGGCGTACCGAAGAAGTCGAACCAGGGCGAGCCAAGGCGTAGCTGATAGCCCAGGGCCGCTGCTGTCCATTGTGTGGCTGCCCACACGCCGGCGATCACGATGCCGAATACGACGGCAATCTGACCGAACAGCACGTTCGTCCCTTGCATAACCTCGCCTCCGATCACGGCACACGGAGGTGCCGCAGCACTGAGGATCAAGGCGCGAGCGCAGGCCGGTCAAAGGCCGTTGTGGCGGGAATTCAGGCCAAAAAAGCAAGGCTTCTTGCTGTGGCGCAGACGATAAAAACGCCGCTAACGCGAGAGCGTTTCGGCATGTCGAGGTAACAGCGAGAACTTCGTCGCGGTATAGCGACTGCGAGGAGCGCTACTTGGACTTCTGCTCTGGGCGATCACCAAAGAAGCGCCGACCAGCGGCTTCGGCGGCGCGGCGGCAGAGTTCTTCGCCGACCTTCGCGCGGTCTTCCTTGCACAGCCGCTGGATTTCCTTGATGCGATCGGGATGGGCCACAAGGTAGTCCACGGTTTCCGGAGGTTGGGAGGGGCCGCAAGCGGTCAGCGTGGCGGCCAGCATCAATAGCGTCAGCTTGTTCATGGTTCCAGTCCTTTCGTCGGGTGAGTCAGGCGTCTTCGGCAGTGCCCAGGTCATTCGCCGAATCAAGAAAGGCCACTCGTTCGATGAACCGGGCCAACATCTCGGAAGGCTCTGCGTCGCGGCGCAGCAGATAGGTCATCAGCAGGGGCGGTTGGCCCGCCAGGGGCCGGCCCACGACGCCGGGTTCGCGGCTGGACACGATGTGCGCTGTGCCCGCGAGCCCCAAGGCCAAGCCAGCGGAAACCAAGGTCATCATCACGTCGAAGGTCGCCACGCGCTGCGCGATCAACGGCTCTTGATCGAGCTTGCGGAGAAAGCGATCAACCTGGCGAGCATGGCCCTCGCATACGGCGGGATCACCCAGCACCAGCGGGTAGCGCAGGACTTCTTCCAGCGGAATCTGCTTGAAGGCGAGCACGGGATGGCGGGCCGGCACGGCCACCATCAACTCGTCCTCCCATGCGGGCGTGACCAGGATGCCGTCGCCCGCGTCTTCAGCCATCGAGAAACCCGCGTCATACAAATCATCATGCAGGCCCTTGATCTGTTGATCCAAGGGCACCTCGAACAAGCGGATTTCCACCTCGGGATCTTCCTCGCGGCTGCGCGCCAGCAAGGCGGGCAAGCGCGATGGTGTGATGCCGTCCGACAGGGCAATGCGCAACTGCCCATGAAAACCGTTGGTGGCGGACTTGACGCTATCACGGGCCTGCTCCAGCACCGAGAAAACGCGCGGCACATGCGTGAGGAGCGACTGGCCTGCGCGGGTCAGTTGCGTGCTGCGGGTGGTGCGAACGAACAGCCGGGCGCCGAGTTCTTCTTCCAACTCCTTGATGGTGCGGGACAGCGGCGACTGGTCGATGTGCAGGCGCTCGGCGGCGCGGGCGAAGTGGAGTTCTTCGGCCACGGCCAAAAAGCAACGCAGATGACGAAGTTCCATCGGCCGTCTCCTTGAGTGATAGCACCCTGTAATCGAGCCGAAAGTGGCAGGTCATTTCCTGCGGTGCCATGAGCATCAGCGTGATCTCAGCACGGATGTGGCCAAAGCTCGTGAACGTAGATGCTTTCGTTTTTCCTTGCCCGTTTGTCTCAGTCAGTCTGAGGGAGAAAATTGATTGTTACTAGATAATAAATTCTTAATAGGCATATTAGTTTAGCTAATTAATTGAAATGAACATCTCGTCCAAAAATTCAGGTTTGGAGCGGGTGCTATACGCTCGCTCCGTTTTGGGGGTAGGTTGGCGCTATGGCGCTGGCTGCAGGTCAAGGCGAGGCGCGTTGCCTGCACCGCTCGCCCACCACGCTACGAACGTCTGCGCGCGGCCGTCCAGGTGGACGGGACGGCCAATCTCCGGCGTCCACAGCGCATAGCTGCGGCCCTGGCTCGCTGCCGTGATGCGCTTGAAAGGGTCATCCCAGTCATGCGGAGAAATCGAGAAGCGCCCCGCATGTGCGGGCGTGAGCACCTTCGTGTGCAGTTCCTCCGCTGCCTGCGCGGCCTGCTCGGGGTTCATGTGGACGTTGGCCCAGCGCGGGTCGTACTGGCCCATGTCGAGCGTCACCCAGTCGAAGGGGCCGAGGCGCTGGCCGATCTCGGCGAAGTGCGGGCCGTAGCCCGTGTCGCCGCTGAAGAACAACCGCCGCTCGGGCGTGACCAGGGCCAGCCCCATCCACAGCGACTTGTTCGTGGTGAAAGTACGGCCCGAGAAATGCCGCGCTGGCGTGGCGGTGAGTTGCAGCGTGGGCGACAGCGCAAGGCTGTCGTACCAATCGGCTTCTTGCACGCGCTGCATGTCGTAGCCCCAGCGCTCGAAATGCGCGCCCACGCCAAGCGGCACCATGACCTTGCCGACCTTCCGTTGCAGTGCCTGGATGCTCGGGTAGTCCAAGTGGTCGTAGTGGTCGTGGGTGATGACCAGAAGGTCGATCGCGGGCACGTCGGCGGCGGCGTAGAGGCTGGTGCCGTCAAAGGCCACGTTTGTGCCTGGTACGGGCGAGGCATTGACGCTGAACACCGGGTCGATCAGCAGGCGCTGCCCGCCCAGTTGCACGTAGTAGGACGAGTGGCCCAGCCAGACCACCACGTCTTCGCGGGCGTCCAGCGCCTTCAGGTCGGTCTTGGTCGTCGGCAGCGGCGTCGGCGGGCGCGTGGTGCCGTTGTTGCGCATGTTGTCCAGCATGATCGACACCTGCGACTGGTCGGTCGTCAGCAGCGGCGTGTCGGTCTGGTTGTGGAACGAGCCATCGGCATAGTGGGATGAACGCTCGATGCGCGCCAGCCGCTCGCCGCTGGGCAGCTCGCCGAACAGGGGATGCTGCAGGTAGGCGGCCACGCCGACGCCGCCCAGCACGGCTACGCCGACACCCCCTTTGATGACGCGAGACCAGAGTTTTTTCATGCCGCGAGTGAAGCGCAGTCGATGACAAAGCGGTACTTCACGTCGCCTTGCAGCATTCGTTCGTAGGCGCCATTGATTTCATCGGCGCGGATCATTTCAATGTCCGAGACGATGCCGTGCTCGGCGCAGAAATCCAGCATCTCCTGAGTCTCGGGGATGCCGCCGATCATGGAACCGGCCAAGCTGCGGCGCTTCATGATGAGGCTGAACACCTGCGGCGACGGATGCGGCGAGGCCGGGGCTCCGATCAGCGTCATCGCTCCGTCGCGCTTGAGCAGCACGAAGAACGCATCCAGATCGTGCGGCACTGCCACGGTGTTGAGGATGAAGTCGAAGCTCTTGGTGAGCGCGGCCATTTCGCCGGCATTGCGCGACACGACGACTTCATCCGCACCGAGCGCCTTAGCCGCCTCACGCTTGGATTCCGACGTGGTGAAGGCCACGACGTGCGCGCCCATTGCGTGCACCAGCTTGATGCCCATGTGGCCCAGGCCACCGATGCCGACCACGCCGACCTTGTGGCCTGGCCCGACCTTCCAGTGGCGCAGCGGCGAATAGGTGGTGATGCCCGCGCACAGCAGCGGCGCGACGGCGGCCAGTTGCGACTCGTCGTGGCGGATGCGCAGCACGTAGCGCTCATGCACCACGATCTGCTGCGAGTAACCGCCCAGCGTGTGGCCGGGTGCATCCGGCGTCGGGCCGTTGTAGGTGCCGACCATGTGGTCGCAGTAGTTCTCCAGCCCCTCGGCGCAGTCGTCGCACTGCTTGCAGCTATCGACGATGCAGCCGATGCCGACCAGATCGCCCGGCTTGAAGCCCGAGACGTGCGTACCCACGGCCGAGACGCGGCCGACGATTTCGTGGCCCGGCACGCAGGGGAATTGCGTGCCCGCCCATTCGGCGCGCACTTGGTGCAGGTCGGAATGGCATACGCCGCAGTAGGCGATGTCGATCTGCACGTCGTGCGCGCCCGGCGCGCGGCGGGTAATGTCGAGGGGTTCGAGTGGCAGGTCGCGAGCGTAGGCACCGTAGGCTTTGACGGTCATGTTTTATTCCTTGAGAGAGTCAGTCCGAATGAATGTCTTCTGAGATGGTGTGGCCGTTGGCGCCCAGCACAATGACTTTCTTCATCGGGACTGTTCTCCATTGACCTTGTAGCGAGCCCAGATCGTTCCGCCCTCCAAGGGCTTCGCGTCGATGAGGGTGAAGGAACGCGGCTGCACCTGGGTGAGCGGCTCCTTGGCCGTGAACAGGCTGGGGGCGTCTGGCGACGCATCCGCGATCGGCGCCATTAGCAGGCTCAGTTCATCCACCAGGCCATCCTGCAGGTACGACCAGTTCAGCACGCCGCCACCGCCGATCATCACGCGCTCCATGCCGAACAGCGTGGCGAGCTTGTGCAGAACCAGGGCGTGGTCCAGCCGATCCTTGCCGGCGACGATGTAGGAGATGCCCCGGCGCCGCAGCAGATCCTTGTAGGCATTGCTCGCCTGCTCGGTGAGCACAGAGATCACGTGCGACTTGCGGCTGCCGTAATCGACGACGTTCTCCTGCCAGCCCAGCCGGCCGGTGGCGTCGATCGCCACGTAGTACATCGACGCATGGGCGTCAGCGACGAAATCCCCCTCAGGTACCAAAGCCGCCGCCTCGTTCACCTCCGGGGTGCGGTAGTGCGTGGTGTTGTCATCTGTGGTGACGCGGCCATTCAGATAGCCCTGGATGTCGAACACCTGGCGGTCGGCATGCAGCACCAGTTGCTCGTACTGGAGTGCCGCAAGATCGAACTCGGGAAGGTCGATCGCATGGATCTTGCCATCCAGCGAGGTCAGCGTATGGATGATGACGTAAGGTTTCTTCATGCTTTCCTCGGGTGATAGATCAGCCGTGCGATGTGGATTGGCGTGCGGTCATGGCGGTCAGCACGGCGCAGATCACCAGCAGCGCGGCGCTCGCGACGAAAGTGCTGCGGTAGCCGCTGTGGTCGAACAGCAGGCCGCCCACGGTAGAGCCCAGCGCGATGGACATCTGAACCATGGCGACGAACAGGCCACCACCGGCTTCCGCGTCCTTGGGGAACACCTTGGCGATCCAGGCCCACCAGCCCACGGGGGCCGAGGTGCCAGTCAGTCCCCACAACGCGAGCAGTAGGGCAACGATTGCGACCGAGCCGCCGAAAGCGATCAAGGCTAGGGCCGTCGCCGCCATCAGCAGCGGGATGACGATCAACGTCGGGTAGAAGCTGAATTGCAGTACGCGGCCGATGAGCACCGTGCCGATGAAGCCCGTCGCGCCGATGACAAGCAGAACCAACGAGATCGACGTTCCCTGTACGCCCGTGACCGTTTCCAGGAACGGACGCACGTAGGTGAACAGGCCGAACTGCCCCATGAACAGCAGGCTGCTGGCCAAGATGCCCACGGCGACGCCGGGGCGCGCGAACAGCGTGAACACCTTGAACACGTTGCCGGTGCCGGGCGCGCGTGCGGCGGCAGGCATTGAGGGCAGCCCCCGCCACTGCCAGGCCAGTGCGATCAGTGACACCGGCACCAGGCACAGGAAGGCGCCGCGCCAGCCGATGACGGTGCCCAGGTACGCGCCCAGCGGCGCTGCTATCACCGTGGCCAGCGCGTTGCCGCCGTTGACGATGGCAAGCGCGCGCGGCACGTCGCGCGTGGGCACCATGCGGATCGCCATGGCGGCCGACATCGACCAGAAGCCGCCGACGACCACGCCGATCAGCGCGCGGCCCACCATGTAGATGGCGTAGTTGGGTGCCAGCGCGACGATGGCGCCGGAGACGCCCATCGCCGCTGTCAGCCCCAGCAGCAGCGCCTTGCGGTTCAGGCCGCCGGCCAGCGCCGAGATGAACAGGCTGATCAGCACCGCGAAGGCGCCGGAGATGGCGATGCCCTGCCCAGCCATGCCTTCGGTAACGCGCAGATCGCCCGCAATGGGCGTGAGCAGACTGACAGGCAAGAATTCGGAGGCGACCAACGCGAAGGCACAAAACGACATGGCGAAGACGCCGCTCCAGGATGCCGCTGGCGCGGGGGCTATATTGGATGTTCCAGTGTCGCCCTGGGGGGCCGCCGTTGCGGTGTTGGTCATGGCGTGTTTTCTTCTGTGACTCAATAGGAAGCGCCGCGCCCATCCACTGGGACGTGCGCGGTCAGGGGATGCATGACGATGGAGAGGGCTTCGCCCGCCCCGCGGCCGGCGGCTTTACGCCGACGCGGCCAGGTTCTTCTGGAAGAACGCCGTCAACTTGTCGAACGGAATCTTGTCCATCCGGTCGTACAGATCCACGTGGACGGCGCCCGGAACGATCACCAGTTCCTTCGGTTCGGCCGCCGCTGCGTAGGCGGTTTCGCTGAAGTAGCGCGAATGCGCCTTCTCGCCGTGGATCAGGAGCATCGGCCGTGGCGAGATCTCCTTGATGTGGGTGAGGATCGGCAGGTTCATGAACGGCAGCGGCGTGGTGATCGTCCAGGCGTTGCCGGAGTTGACCGAACGCGCGTGGTAGCCGCGCGGCGTACGGTAGTAGTCGGCGTATTCGACGAGGAACTGCGCCTCGCCGCCCTTGAGATCGTTGTAGGGCGGCTGGTAGGCGGGCTTGCCGGCCTGTGCATCCGCCCAGCGCTGGAGGCTCAACTGCTCCAGCGTCTGCGTGCGCTGCTCCAGGGTCACGCTGTCGTTGTAGCCCTTGGACATGACGCGCGTCATGTCGTACATGGTGCTGGCGACGACGGCCTTGATGCGCTTGTCCACGGCGGCGGCGCTCAGTGCCATGCCGCCCCAGCCGCAAATGCCGATGATGCCGATGCGCTCACGATCCACATTCGGCAGCAAGCCCAGACAATCCACCGCCGCGCTGAAATCCTCGACGCTGATGTCGGGCGAGGCGACGTTGCGCGGCTTGCCGCTGCTCTCGCCGGTGTAGGACGGATCGAAAGCCAGGGTGATGAAGCCACGCTCGGCCAGGGTCTGGGCGTACAGGCCGGAGGATTGTTCTTTCACGGCTCCGAACGGGCCGCCCACAGCAAGCGCCGCGAGCTTGCCGCTGGCACTCTTCGGCTGGTACAGGTCGGCGGCCAGGGTGATGCCGTAGCGGTTCTTGAAGGTGATTTTCCGGTGAGCCACCTTGTCGCTCTTGGGAAACACCTTGTCCCACTTGTCGGTAAGCGTCACGGCTGGCTGCGCGATGGCCGGGCTGGTGGCGATGGCGCCGACACCTGCGGCGGTGATGCCGGTGGCGGTCATTTTCAGCAGAGTGCGACGGCCCACGTCCAAGCTACCCGGCTCGGCGATGTCGTGCGTTTCAATGGTCTTGGTCATGTTGGGTATTCCTTTCATACGGGCCGCTGTCGCGGGGATTGGTTCAGGGCTCGACGCGCTCGATGCGCATCTTGTAGGGGCCGGGCTGCGACACGATGGCAAGACCGTCGTCGATCTTTCCCAGCGGCAGCAGGCTGCGCGAATAGGAGCGCGGCTTGATGAAGATCGCAAGGTTGCCCCAGGGGGCGTAGTGCGTTAGTTCACCGGCCACGGGGGCCATGCCCTCGGGTGCGCCCTGCGTGGACAGCTTGCGCGGCAGGTCGGACACGCGCTCAATGGTGTCGTAGTCGCTCATCGACAGGGACAGCGGCAGCAGCGATGCGAAATCTCTGGCCGTGGCGTTGTCGTACAGGGTGGCGGTGGCGACTTGCCCGCTGACGACCAGGCGAATCTTCATGGGGGAGTCCATCGAGGGCGAATGGGAGACGCCAGTCGGCGTTTGGGCAACCGAACTGCCGGGGGTGCAGGCTGCCAACCCGAGGGACGAGCCGATCAGCAGCGCTGAGCAGGCCACGCCGCCAAGGGGAAATTGGGGTTGACTTCTTCATGCCTCGTATCTTCCCCGTTGCGAGCCGCCTTGACTAGCTAATGAATACTTAAAGGCCATATAAGGTATGCTAATTAGTTGTTCTTCAAATACGTGGGAGACTGGGCACCATGGCCAGACGTAACCTCAACGACCTTCTGTACTTCGTGACCATCGCGCGCGAAGGCAGCTTCACGCGTGCCGCAGCGCATCTGGGGGTGACGCAATCGGCTCTGAGTCAAGCAATCAATGGCCTGGAAGCCCGACTTGAGATCCGGCTGCTCACCCGCACCACGCGCAGCGTTTCGCCGACAGCGGCGGGCGAGCGCCTGCTGAACGCCATCGGGCATCGTTTCGATGAGATCGAGTCCGAGCTGGACGAACTGACCGAACTGCGAGACAAGCCAGCGGGAACGGTGCGCATCACCTGTGGCGACCACATCCTGCGCACCACGATCCTGCCCAAACTCACCCCGCTGCTGCGCGAGTATCCCGACATCAACATCGAGTTCGACGTGAACTACGGCTTCCGGGACATCGTGGCCGACCGTTTCGATGCGGGCGTGCGGCTGGGCGACACCATCGACAAGGACATGATCGCGGTGCCCATCGGGCCGCCGCTGCGCATGGCGATTGCTGCGTCGCCTGCGTACTTCGAGTCCCACCCCATCCCTAAGAAACCGCACGACCTGTTGAATCACAACTGCATCAACATGCGCTTGCAGACCAGCGGCGGAATCTATGTGTGGGACTTCATGCGGCGGGGCAAACAGGTGAACGTGCGTGTGGATGGGCAACTGATCTTCAACACCACGCCCAACATGGTGGATGCCGCGCTCGCCGGGCTCGGCATTGCAGCACTGCCCGAGGAGGAGTTCGGGCCGCACATTGAGGAAGGCCGCCTGGTGCGCGTGCTGGAGGACTGGTGCGAGCCGTTTTCGGGATATTTCCTGTACTACCCCAGCCGCAGGCAACCGTCGCCAGCGTTCTCACTGGTGCTCAACGCGCTGCGCGTGACACCCCCGCCAAGTCCGAAGAAGAAACGCTAGCCCCCTGCACAGAGAGCGCCGGGGCAGTTAGCCAATTGCCGGGCCTCGTTGACGCCCGATCTCCCATGACACCCCACCGCCGCGCAACGTGGCGGCAAGCTGCTGTCCCAGCCGCTGCTCGATCACCGGCTTCCAAGGCACCAGTGAGAAGCCCATGCCGTCATCGAGCATCGCGTAGCGCCCGCTGGCGAGCATGACGCTGCGCCGGTAGATGCCGGCCACACGCTGCCCGTCGGCCACGGGCCGATGCTCCAGGCCGGTTTTTGCGGCAATGTCCTTCGCTGCCTGCGCCAGCTCCCGGTTGCGCAGCGTGCCCAGCAGGTTGCGCGCCAGGATCACGCGCTGCCCGCGCCGCTCGGCCAGTCCCTGTTCGGCCAGGAAGTCGGCGCGCTGCTGCATCGCCTGCTTGGCCTCTGCGCCAAAGCCCAGGTCGCCCAGGCCTGAGCCGCCGCCGATCAACTGCTGATCCAGCCAGGTCGCGCCAATGACTCGGGCCTGCCGCTCAATGGGCAGGTGGGATTTCAGCTCCACGGCCACGCCGCCCAGGCGCTGCGCGTCGTACTGCCGGCCACGCTCGGTCAAGTCGTCCGGCACCTTCCACAGCCCCTCGGCCACACGTTCCACGATGCCTGCCCGGCGCAAGGCTTCCAGCCGGCGGACGTGGGTTGCTACGACTTCCTGCGGATCGCGGCCGGGCACGGCCTGCCCCTGGGCGATGGCAAGGTGATGATCGGTGCGGTACAGGCCACCGCTCGCCAGCGCGGCGATATTGCGATCGGCCGCGCGCACGTCGGTCGAACCCTTCACCTCCACCACGGCGCCAGCCGGGTAGCTCGCCAGCTCGTCACGGGCATTGAGCGCGACGTAGTGGGCCTTGCCGTCCACGCCGTCGATGACCAGATAGCCCCGGTCGTGCAGTTCATCGGCCAGTCCTTTCGCGGCGACGCGCCCGACCACCGTGCGCCCATCCTCTCCCGGCTCGAAGACGGCCAGCTCGCGCGGCTCGCCACTCATGGCCCGCTGCATGGTGCGGATGATGTCGCCACGCTCGCCCAGGGCGCGCAAGGTCTTCTCCGCATCGGCATGGACGGCCCAGGTGCCGGGCTGCGCTTCATCGGCCAGGCCCAGGCGTTGCAAACGCTGCAGGCGGCCGATCAACAGCAGGCGCTGGCGTTGCAGCCGCGGTTCGCTGAAGCGTTCGAGCTGCACCCGGCCATCGGCGCCAGCTTCACGCTTCAGCGTGCGATCCAGGTTCGTCCACCGCTCTTGTTCCACCTCGCGGGTCAGGGTCTGCTGGATCTCCAGCTCGGTGCGCGGCCCCAGCCATTCCGTCGCCAGCTCGGATGCGCGATGCCGAAAGCCATCGGCGATGTAGTCGCCCGCGATGATGAGGTCTTTGCCGGTATCGTCGCGCCCGCGCACGATCAGGTGGGTGTGCGGGTTGTCGGTGTTCCAGTGATCGACCGCCACCCATTCCAGTCGCGTACCCAGGTCGGCTTCCATTCGATTCATCAGGTGCCGCGTGTAGGTGCGCAGGTCTTCCAGCTCGGCGCCATCCTCGGGCGAGACGATGAAGCGGAAGTGGTGCCGGTCGTCGGCGCAGCGTTCCTTGAAGGCGTCGAGGTCGGCGGCATCGGTCTGCGGCCCGTAGGCCCGGCCCGGTTCTCCATCGCGGCCAGCGCCGTCGCGCTCGATGTAGCGCAGGTGCTTGGCGAGCGACTGCGGATTGGCCCGCTGCTGGTTGACCAGCAGCGTCTTGATGGTCACGCGCCGCGACATGGGCGTCAGCTTCGCCCCCGCGAAGCGCGCCGCCGTGTGGCCGCGCCCCAGGCGCGAGCCGGGCCGCTGACCGGCGTGCTGCCCGTTGCCGCTGGCGCCAGGACGGCGCACCGCCGACTTGCCGCTGCTGGCCTTGCCTGCCTGCTTGAGCACCTTAGAGACGAAGCCCTGGCCCCGGTTCTTCGGGGCGCTGGGACGGATGCGGAAATCGTCATCGCGGCGGTCGGTCATGGCTGTGCTCCCTGCAAGCTCTGGCGTGTCCGGTCGTGCGAAGCACGCGGACATGCCTGCATCGGCGCGGGCCTCGCGCGCCACGCGGCACGGCGGCAAAGCCGCTGCGTGCCGCGCCACCCCCACGTGCAGACTGGCTTTGCGGGCCGACAGGTGCCGCCCCCTTTTGTCTTGCCTTCCGCCTTTGCCCCTCGCTGGCGCTCCGGGCAGCGGCGGACCGGCGGCACTGCTGCGCGAGCAGTCAGCGCGCCGACGAACGCGGCGACGGCCGCAGGCCGGGCGCGTTCGAGGCAAGACGCCTGCACGTGGGGCGGCTGCGCCGAAGGCAGCGCGCAGTGCAGCGCGGATGCGCTCGCACTGCACGCGCGACGACACGCGGAAGGCCGCCGGATCGGCACGCCCGATGGCACGGCAACGTGCAGCGAATCGGCGACCATCATGGACGGGCCCCCAACCAGACCGGGTGCGCAACGCCGATCACGGCGGATGTGCTGACCGGCCCGAAATACCGGCTGTCGAACGACGCCGGATTGGTGTTGCTCAACAGGAACAGTTCACCAGGCCGAAGCTGCCGGCACTGCGGCCAGGACGACAGCGGACGGCCGAGCCGGTCGGCGGGCCGCACGGCGGCCACCGGCACGCCGTCGATCCACACCAGCGCATCGAACACGCACACATGCTGCGGCGCGACGGCGCCCACGCGTTTGAGCAGCGGAATGCGCGCCGGCAGGTAGCCGCGCTGCGCGGCCAGCGCGGCAGCGTCTGGCGGCAGCGTGGTCAGGACGATGCTGCCCACGGACAAGGGACGTGGCTGTCGGACGGGTTGTAGATCAGGCGCGGCAGCGGATGCACGAAGGACGCCCAAGCCAGCGCAGCGAGGCCGCAGGCGGACAGGCCCGCCAGCACAATGCGAGCGCGCAAACGTGCGCGGGACGAGCGAGGACGCGGAGCGGTGCCGGCAGTCGAAACGCCAGTCATGACAGCGTCCTCCCGATGAGCCATGCGGCGTGCCGCTCGGCCGTGTATTCGGGCAGCGGCAGGCGCGCAGCGAGCCGGTTGGCGAGCGTGCGCCAGTACGCGGGCGAGATAGCGACGGGCGCGATGCTCAGCGCCTCGATGGCGTCTATGCGTTCCAGCACGGCGCGCACTTGCTCGTCGCCCTCGGCGTGCAGCAGCAGGCGCGCGCCTGGCTGTACGCCGGGGATGCGCTGCGCCGCATCAAGCTGCGTGCAAGCCTGCATCACCATGAGCTGCCAGCGCACGGTGCCGTAGTCGTTGGCCTGCCAGCGGATGCGGCACAGCATGGCGCCCGGCAGGAACACCGCGCAGCGCCGCCAGCGGTCGAGCCGGTGCGTGCGCACTGGTTCGCCGAAGCGCAGGTAGAGCTTGAAGCGGGCCTCGATGTAGGCCAGCGCTACGCGCGTCAGCGGCGCGCTGGCAAGCTGGCCGCAAGGTGCTGCGAGCGCAACCGTGGCCGCGAAGGCAACAGGCGCGGGGGCAGACGAAGCGGATGCAGTCATGGGGTGTTCTCCCTGCGGTGTTCTGGAAACTCCCGCTCCAGCAGGCCGCGCAGCAGGTCGGCCACAGTCACGCCCTGCGTGAAGGCCGACACCTTGATGCGCGCCCGCATGGCGGGCGTGATGTCCAGCGTCAGGCGAGCCGTGTAGAGGTCGCCCTTACCAAGTGCATCGGCATCGCCCTGGCGAATCCACGCCTCGGCGTGCGGATTCGCAGGCGGACGCGCGCCGATGCCGACGCGCTTGGCTGGGCGTTTGCTGTTCGGTGGCGGCTTCGCTGTCATGTCGGCCACCGCAGCAGTTCGTCCACCAGCGCGGTGATTTCGCGGGCGGCGGCGCTGTCCGGCGCCGTCTCGCGTGCCAGACGGCCAGCGGCCACGCTGTCGGCGAACACGATGCGCTGATGCACTTCGGAGTGCAGCGCAGGAAGCGGCTGGTCGGCGAGCGCCTGGCGGGCTTCGCGCCCGATCACCGTGGTACTGACGCGCCGGTTGATGACGAAGGCCGCGCGCAGCGCAGGCCGAAACACCTGCGCCTCACGGATCAAGGCGACCATCTCGGCGCTGGCCCACAGGTCGTAGGGGCTGGGTTGCACGGGAATCAGCACGCGCTCGGCCGCCAGCAGCGCTGAGCGCGCCAAGGCTGCGATGCGCGGCGGGCCGTCGATGACGACATGATCGGCCCGCCTGGCGAGTTCTGGTGCTTCCTGATGCAGCGTTTCGCGTGCGAGTCCCACGGCGCTAAAAAGCCGTGGCAAGCCTTGCTGACTCCTGCGCTGCGTCCAGTCCAGCGATGAACCCTGCGGGTCTGCGTCGAGCAGAACAACGTGCTGGCCGCGTATCGCCAGCTCGCCGGCGATGTGCGTGGCGAGCGTGGTCTTGCCGACACCGCCTTTCTGGTTGAGTAGAGCGACGATCATGGCCTGGCCTTCCGTGTTGGAAAGCTCGACTGTTGCTGCTGCGTTTGTGGCCATGCGGCGGTTGTCCACCGCAGCGGCATTTCCCTACTAAAAGTTAGAGAAATTAAGTTAGGGAAGTTAGAGGGCGCACAAACCCAGTGTTGGCGCGGGCTTGCAGCCGATCTTGTTGCCTGATAGCACGAGGATTCGTTGCCTGATAGCACGATACCTCTGTTGCCTGATAGCACGAGTCCGCCCACAGGTTCTTCCACAGTTATCCCCGTGCCGTGGACGGCACGGGCCGAAACGTCAGCAGCGGCGAGGAAATCCCTGATACGTGCTCGATGCCCAACTGATAGCCGGGCAAGGATTGCCGCGCGACCAATACCCGCAGGTCGGCAGCAAAGTCGTAGTAGCGCGCCACGCTGCCCGATTTGCGGTACAGGTGCTGGAAGTCGAACTGCCAGCCGTGTTGCTGCTTGCCGCCATGCTTGCGCACCAGCCGGTACAGCCACCGTTCGATGCCGCCCGTGAGCCGGAAATACGCTGGGTCGATGGTCAGCACCAGGGCGGTGTCGAGCACGCCCGCATAGAACCAGTCCGGCAGGATCAGCTCCAGCCCCAAAGGCGTTCCCTTGGCATCGGCCAGTTCCTTCCACTCGTTGATCCACGAGAAGCGATGCAGGCGCCGCCCGGTCGTCTCGCGGATGGACGTGGCCACCGTGGTCGATTGCA
>ERZ761602.4728-NODE-4728-length-16989-cov-3.977619_pt1 | contig 16989 bp, 15 predicted proteins | sample MGYA00512165_ERZ761602 | MGnify/ENA primary metagenome ERZ761602 (study PRJEB28899, sample SAMN02445085) | bioreactor sludge metagenome | biome: EBPR sludge; isolation source: Thorneside wastewater treatment plant | place: Australia: Brisbane, Thorneside...
GCCGCGATGCGCGCGGTGCCGATCGTGGCATCGGGCAAGGCGACCAGGAATTCCTCGCCGCCGATCCGCGCGACCAGATCGGTGGGGCGCATGTTTTCGCGCAGGCGCGACGCGACAGCTTCGAGCACGGCGTCCCCGGCAGCATGCCCGAAGGTGTCATTCACCGTCTTGAACCGGTCGAGGTCCAGCACCATCACGGCAAACCGCCGACCGGTCTCGCGCGCCTGATTGGCGATGCGGTCCAGATGCGCCAGCGCGTAGCGGCGGTTGAACAGCCCGGTGAGCGGATCGGTCACCGCCAGTTTCAGCCCCTGATTCACCGCCCGGCGCAGATCGTCCGCGCGCCGTTTGCGCTGGATGTGCAGCATGATGCGCAGCGCGGTTTCCTGCGGGTCGAGCGGCAGGGTCAAAAGGTCATTGGCCCCGACATCGAGCGCCATCGCCGCCGTATCCGGATCGGCCTCGTGCAGGGCCAGCGCGATGGCGGCGTGGCGGCTTTGCATCCGCGAGCGCAGGTCCGCCACCAGTCGCTGCCCCGAGCCGTGACTGCCGAGGTCGGCGGCGATCATGTAGAAATCCGGCAGCGCGGCCTCGGGCGTGTCGCCCAGCGCGGCCGAAGGGGACAGGATCGAGACCCGCGCCTTCAGATGCGGGGCCAGGGCGGCGCGCCAGCCCATCGCGATGGCGGGATCTGCGGCAATCAGACCGACGCGGGGCGGCAGGGCAAAGACAGTCTCGGCCTCGGCGAGGGCCATCTCGCCCCAGGTTTCCGACCGCAGCCGCAATTCGGTTTCCGTTTCACGCGCCCGCATCAGGCTGCGGATGCGGGCCAGCAGGATCACTTCGTTCAGGGGCTTGGTCAGGAATTCGTCCGCCCCCGCCTCGAGCGCGCGCAAGCGGCTGGCGCGATCGCCCGAAGCCGTGATCACCACGATCGGAATGTGCTGGGTTGCCGGATCGGCGCGCAACCTGCGACAAACCTCGATCCCGGAAATGTCGGGCAGCATCATGTCGAGCAGGATCAGCGTCGGCGCTTCGCTGCGCGCCACCTCCAGCGCGGCAAGGCCGGAAGCCGCCTGCACGGTCTCATGGCAAGCTGCGTTGAGCTTGACCTTGAGGATGATCCGGTTGGTCGCCAGATCATCGACGATGAGAATTTTGCCCGACATCTACCATCACCTTGCCCCGGCCGGTTCGGGAGGCTATCGATTGTCCCAGCCGCCCGGCCTCTGACCTTGACCCTAGGCGCAAATGGTTAACGAAGTCTTTACATTTTCCCAGACGCGAGGCCGGGAGTGACGCGAGACGCTGCAGAAACCTTTGCCGCCCGCGTGTTGGCCTGGCTTGCCGCGGACCCCGAGCGGTTGGGCGTCTTTCTGGCCTGGTCCGGCCAGTCCCCGTCCGGGCTGGCGGCGCGGATCGCCGACCCGGGCGTTCTTCTGGCCGCTGTCGATTTCCTCATGCTTGACGAGGCGCAGTTGATCGAGGCCTGCGCGGCGCTGGGCGTTCCCCCTGAAACCCCGATGCGGGCGCGCGCGGCGCTGCCCGGCGGCGATGACCCGCACTGGACCTGACCCATGCAGAACATTCGCGCGATCCTGTTCGACAAGGATGGAACGCTCTTTGATTTTCAGGCGACCTGGGGCCGCTGGGCGCGCAATTTCCTGCAGGCCAAGGCAAAGGGTGATCCGGCCCTGGTGGCGCGGATGGCCGAGGCGATGGATTTCGACCTCGAGGCGGGGCGATTCCGGCCCGGTTCGCTGGTGATCGCGGGAACCGGACGCGATGTCGCCGAGTTGCTGGCGCCGATCCTGGGCCATGATGTCGCCCCGCTCGAGGCCGAGATCGCCCAGACCGCGGCACTGGTTCCCCTGGCAGAGACCGTCCCGCTGGACCCGCTGCTGGCCCGTCTCAGGGCGGCCGGGCTGCGTCTGGGGGTGGCCACCAACGATTATGAAACGGTGGCGCACCGGCATGTCGACGAGGTCAGGGAACACTTTGATTTCATTGCCGGGTTCGATTCCGGTCACGGGGCAAAGCCGGGGCCCGGCATGCTTCTGGCCTTTGCCCGGGCCTGCGGGCTGGCCCCGCACCAGGTGCTGATGGTCGGCGATTCGCGCCACGATCTGGCGGCGGGGCGGGCGGCGGGCATGCCCACGCTGGCCGTGCTGACCGGGGTGGCCGAAGCCGGGGATCTGGCCGATCTGGCCGATGCCGTGCGCCCGGATATCGGGCATCTGCCCGATTTGCTGGGATTGACGTAATCGCGTTTGCGAATTCTTAGGGACTTGGCGCCACGCTCGGCTTGTTTGAACAACGAGTGGCGGCGATGCACGGTCTTGTCAACAAATCCCTTCAGACCTTTCTGGTCGACACGTTCGGCATGGCCGCCTGGCAGGAGATCGCGCATCGCTCCGGCGTGGCGCAGGCTTTGGGGCCGGACGGGTTCGAAAGCATGCAGATCTATGACGACAGCCTGACCGAGGCGCTGGTCGATGCCGCGGTCGCGGTGCTGCACTGTCCGCGCGACTCCCTTCTCGAGGATATGGGGACCTATCTGGTCTCGAACGAACGGATGGAACCGCTGCGTCGGCTGCTGCGCTTCGGGGGGGTCAGCTTTACCGATTTTCTGTTTTCCCTGGACGAGTTGCAGGGTCGCAGCCGCCTGGCAGTGCCCGATTTCACCATGCCCGATCTCACCCTTGAAGAAGGGGGGCTGGGCCAGTTCACCCTCGTCTGCCGGGGCGGTCTGGCCGGGTTTGGCCATGTCATGGTCGGGATCCTGCGGGCGCTGGCGGACGATTACGGCGCGCTCGCCGTGCTCGACCTGGGTGCCGCGGCCCCGGGCGAGGAGCGTATTGTGATCGAGGTGCATGATCCGGCCTTCCATGTCGGGCGGCGATTCGACCTGGCGGCGGAGACCCGGTGATGGACGGGGATCCCCGCCCGCCGGGATTCGGGCTCGGCGCCGCGGCGCTGGGGCAGCTGATGCCGATGTACCTGTGGCTGGATGCCGGGTGCAGGATCTGCGGGATCGGCCCCACGATGCGCAAGCTGCTCGGCGACGCGGTGCTGGGTCAGACGCTCGACAGTGTCTTTGTGCTGCGTGTGCCGCGGCGCGCCGATCACGCGGGCGCCCTGCTGCGCGCGCAGCGCCTGCTGATGAAGCTGCGCGATCCCCCCGGCACGGCATTCAAGGGCACAGCGGTTCCGCTTTCCGGGCCGGAAGGTGTGCTGGTCAACCTCTCGTTCGGCTATGCCGTGCGCGAGGCCGTGCGCGATCACGAACTCTCGGCGACCGATTTCGCGCCGACGGATCTGGCGATCGAACTCCTCTACCTGCACGAGGCCAAGCGTGCCGTGATGGGCGAGGTGACGCGCATGGCCGACCGGTTGCAGGGCGCCAAGGCCCGGGCCGAGGCCCAGGCGGTCACCGATGCGCTGACTGGACTGGGCAATCGGCGCGCGATGGAAATGACACTGGAGAAACTGCTGCAATCGGGTCAGGGATTTGCCCTGCTGCATCTCGATCTCGACTATTTCAAGCAGGTGAACGACACGCTGGGCCATGCAGCGGGCGATCATGTGCTGTGCGAAACCGCCGCGCGGCTGCGCGCCAGCGTGCGCGGGGACGATCTGGTTACACGGGTGGGGGGCGATGAATTCGTCATCCTGCTGGCCGGGGTCCATGATCCGGCGCCGTTGCGCCGGGTCGGCGCACAGATCCTGCGGCGCATGTCCGGGCCGATCACCTTTCAGGATCAGCCTTGCCGTGTCGCGATTTCCATCGGAGCGGTCCTGCGCCAGCCCGGCGAGGCGATCGTCGGCGATGCCCTGCTGGCACGCGCCGATGCGGCGCTTTACGCATCGAAAAAGGCCGGCCGCGCCCGGTTGAGCCTGGGCCTGCCTGACGGCAGCGCGCAGGACATGGTGTCCGAGTGCGACCTCGATGCGGGAGAGGCGCCGTGACGTTGCGGCTCTCGGGGCTGATCCGGGCCCTCGATGCGCTCCGCTCCCGTTTCCGGACGGCCCTGTTCATGGCGCGCAAGTTCCGGACCCTGGCCAGATTGGACCATGCCTCTTCGCCGGGTCCAATCCACGGGCGGGGGCAGTCAGGTCTTGATGACCAGACCGCCGGGAAGGGTGCTCAGTCGCTCGACGCCGGTCTGGGTGATCAGGATCGGTTCGGTCGTTTCGATCCCGCCGTCCTCCAGCCAGAGGGCCGGCATGAAATGGAATACCATCCCCGGTTGCAGGACGGTTTCGTCCCCGCGCCGCAACGACATGGTGCGCTCGCCCCAGTCCGGCGGATAGCTGAGGCCGATGGAATAGCCCGCCCTGCTGTCCTTGACAAAGCCGTGTCGCCCCAGGGTTTCGGAAAAAGCCACGGCGAGATCATGGCAGGTGGACCCGGGCCGGGCCTTGGCAAGCACCGCCTCGGTCGCCTCGGCCACCGCAGCTTCCGCGCGACGGTACAGGGTGGGCGGTTCGCCAAAGAACAGCGTGCGCGACTGCGGGCAGTGGTATCGGCGATAAACCCCTGCAATTTCAAAGAAATGCGACTCCGCACGCTGCATGGGCCGGTCGTCCCAGGTCAGATGCGGCGCGGTTGCGTCCAGCCCGGACGGGGCCATCGGCACGATCGCGGCGTAATCCCCCCAGTGACCGTCTGCGCCCAGAACTGCGGTGCGCAGGATCTCGGCCACCAGTCTGTTCTTGGCAAGCCCCGGCTCGGCCACCTCCAGGATGCGTCGGTGCATCGCCTCGACGATACGCGCAGCGCGGCGCAGGCGCTCGATTTCGGCAGGCGACTTCACGGCGCGCTGCCAATTCACCAACCCGGTTGCATCCGCCAGCGTGATCTGCCCTGCCAGGACCGCGTGGGCCTTGGCCGAGTAATAATAGTTGTCCATCTCGACCCCGACACGCCCCTTGGCCCAGCCGTGATCGGCGATCACGCGGATCAGATCCTCCATAGGGTGTTTGGCGGGGTTCTGCACATAGGTATCATCATACCCCAATATCTGATCCGCGCCCATCCAGACCGTGCGCCGCGCTCCGGCCGCGTCCATGCCACGCCCCCACCAGAGCGGCGCGCCACTGGGCCCCACCACAACCGCCTGATACACATAGAACGACCAGCCATCATAGCCGGTCAGCCATGCCATGTTCGACGGGTCTGAAATGACCAGCGAATCGAGCCCTTTCGCGGCCATCGCCGCCCGGACCCTGACAAGGCGCGCGTCATATTCGGCGCGGGAAAACGCGGCTGCGTCCATGGAACCTTCCCCTTTTTTCCGAGTGTTGCATGAAGATCGGGGTGTGGGAAGGGGGGCGCCGCCGCGGCCGGGCCGGCTTGCCGGGTTCCGGGTCACACCCCACCCACCAGAGCTGGCGCCCCGGCAACCGGATCAGGGCAGGCACAGGCAAGGTGTGCGGCGGGATCGGAGCAAGGCAAGGATCGGAAAGGCTGCGCGGCCCATCAAGGGCCGGAGCAGGCGCCCCCGAACCATCACGGCGGGTTCCGCGCTAGCCGTCGATCCGCGCGGGCGGGGCGTCCTGATCCAGCCAGATCGTCATCGGCCCGTCATTGACCAGTTCGACGGCCATTTCCGCGCCAAAAACGCCCCGGCCCACGGCAACCCCCTGGGCCTCCAGGTGATCGGCAAACACCTCATACAAGGCGCGGCCCAGATCCGGCGGGGCGGCAGCCGAAAATCCCGGGCGGTTCCCGCGCGAGGTATCGGCCGCCAGCGTGAACTGGCTGACCACCAGAACACCGCCGCCGACCTGTGTCAGCGCGCGGTTCGTCTTTCCCTCGTCGTCGCGAAAGACGCGCAGTTTCAGGATCTTGTCCGCCAATGCGCGGGCGCGGGCCGCGTCATCTCCCGCCATGGCGCAGACCAGTATCATCAAGCCCGGTCCACACCCGCCCACCAATGCCCCATCCACACGGACCGATGCGCGGGTGACCCGCTGGACCAGCGCCCTCATCCCTGCATCTGCGAGACATAATAGACCGCGACGCCGATCACCACGGCAGCCACCACTGCCCCGGCGATCTTCCACGCCGACCAGGGCCGCTCGCCCTGCACCTTGCCGGTCTGGCCGTTGACGACAAACCGATAGGATTTGTCGCGATACCGGTAGGCCGCCATCCAGATCGGCAGCAGCAGGTGCTTGACCTTCTCGTTCTGATGCTCGGTGTCGACCGAATGCACGCGCTGCTCGTCACCGCCGATGTCGCGGCGCACATCCTGTCGGATCACCTCGTCCATCCGGGCGAGGCCCAGGGCATGACCTTCGGGCAGTTGCACGGTGTAACCCTCGGCGCGAAAGCCGGACAGGAACTGGGGATCGTAAGGGGCCAGTTCGCCCAGCATCCAGGGTTCCAGATTGCGGGTGTAATTGGGCGGCAGCGATTGCGCCGCCATCACCAGCACATCGTTGAACTGGCGCGCAACCCGGCCCGAAACGCGGGTCCAGCGGATCTTGCGCACGCGCTCGGTCTCGGTCTTGCCGTTTCGGGTTACGGTGCGGCTTTCGTAATAGGCATCGCCGCGTTCGCCCGTATAGCGGCTGCGTGTGTCGGAATCGAAGGCCCAATAGGGCACATAGAGCCCGTCCAGCCGCGAGCCGTCGGACCGGGCGTATTTCTTCAAGGCATTGGGCGCGAACCACAATCTTCCCAGCCAGTTGCGCATCGCGTCATGGGCCTGCCGTTCGTTCAGCTTGAACGGGAGCACCGCGGCGGGTTTGATCTGGCGTTGCGTGCCGGTGTCGGTGACCACTGGCGAGCCGCAGAACGGGCATTGCGCGGCATGTTGCGCGGGGTCGAATTCGACCTGAGCACCGCAGGTGTTGCACCCCAGAACGCGGTGTTCCTCCATCGCCTGTGGGGGCAGGTGGTTGGCCAGTGCCTCGCGCAGATCGAGGGCGACGAGGGCGGCTGCGCGGTCTTCGTCGCTGAAGGGGATGTCCTGTTCGTGGCCGCAATACTGGCAGGTCAGGCGCCGCTGGCCGGGAGCAAAACGCAGTTGTGCCCCGCATTGGCCGCAGGGAAAGCGGTGGGCGTCAACGGGGGCGCCGGGATCGGTCGTGTCGCTCATGATGTGTCACCCCATGGGCGGCGGAGGCGGGGGCATCGCGGCAAAGAGGCCCGCCAGTGCCGGAACGTCGGCTGCCTTTGCCCAGCCCGCCATGCCCTGCGTCCAGACCATCGAGTCGCGTGTGAACTGTCCCGAGGCCATCATCTGCTGCAACTGACCCGGGGCATAGGGACCCGTGGTCTGGCCATTCACCGCCAGATGGTATTGCGCGGCGGTCGGAGGCGGCGGCGGCGGGGCGGCCGCGGGTTGCGCCGCACCGCCAACGCCCCCCATCGCACTGGCCATCGCCTGGGCCATGCCCATGCCCATCCCCATCCCGAGGCCGGTTCCCATGGCGCTGTCGCCGCTGGCGCCTGCCGCGGCCTGCATGGCCTGGGCGGCCGAGAACTGGGTGTATTTGTGCAGATCGCCCACGATCCCCATCGACGAGCGCTGGTCGAGCACCTTCTCCACCTCGGGCGGCAGCGAGATGTTCTCGATGTAAAGCTCGGGCATCGAGAGGCCGTATTCGGTCAGCGTGGGTTCGATCCCCTGCTGCACGATGCGTGACAGGTCCTGCGTGTTCGCCGCCATGTCCAGCGCGGGAATCCCGCTGGCCGCCAGCGACTGGCTGACCTTTTGCACCACGATATTGCGGATCTGGCCCGCGATTTCATCCTGCGTGAACTCGCCGTCGGTGCCGACGATCTCTTTCATGAACACGCCCGGATCGGTCACCCGGATCGCGTAGCTGCCAAACGCACGCAGGCGCAGCGCGCCGAATTCCGGGTCGCGCAGCATGATCGGGTTCTGCGTGCCCCATTTCAGCCCGGGGAACCGCCGGGTGTTGAGGAAATACACCTCGGACTTGAAGGGCGGGTTGAACCCGTGGCTCCAGTGCTGCAGCGCCGTCATGATCGGCATGTTGTTGGTCTGCAACTCATAAAGGCCAGGGCCGAAGATGTCGGCCATCTGCCCTTCATGGATGAAGACCGCTGCCTGCCCCTCGCGGACGGTCAGCTTGGCGCCCATCATGATGTTGTTGCCGTAGCGTTCGAACCGGTAGACCAGCGTGTCACGGCTGTCATCGAGCCATTCGATGACGTCGATGAACTGGCCTTTGAGGAAGGAAAAAACCATCGGTCGCTCCTGGAAATCGGTCCTGATTATCTGTGGTCAGCTTGCACCGCCCAGAACTTCCGAGGCAATCGAAAAGATCAGCGGGCGGGCGGTGGATTCGGTCATGCCGGGGTTCAGGCGGGGGTCATAGTGCATGCGCAGCAGCAAGAGATCGTGATCGGTGATCAGGGCGAATTCCTGATCGTCGTTGAAGATCGAGGGCCATGCCTGCGGACTGTCGGCAGCGAGGCCGAGGCCTTGCGTCAGTTCCTCGTGATAGCAGGCGAGGCGCGTCAGGTCGGGGTGTTCGGCGCGGATCACGGCGAGGGCCTCGGAATAGACCGCCGTGCCATCGCGGGAAAAGGCGATGACCATGCAGAACGTGTCGCGCGGCATGTCGGTCAGCAGGCGCACGGTGCGATCGTCCATGCCGGGGATCAGGGCGCGAAACTGCGCACCCGCCGCGCGGCGTTCGGATTCCGACAGCACGAGGACGTGGAAGTTACCCTCCGCCCCCGGCGGCGCGACCGAGATCGGATGCCCGGAGGATGCAGCGAGGCGGGCAGCCAGTTGACCGATCGCCGCATGATCGGCGTCGCGGGTGGTCTGCGGGACCGAGGCGCCGAACTCGATCGCATAGCGCACCGGTTGCACCCAGCGGCGCAAAACGCTGGGCGTGGCGGAGCGGCCGGTCGGCGCCTCGTCGCGCAGGGCGACGGCAACCCAGGTTTCCGCAAGCCGTGCCGGGGTCAGCGTCGCCGCGCCGCTGTCGCGCCGCATCAGGCCGCGCGCGACACGCTCGGCTTCGGTCCGGCGATAGAACTGGGCCAGATCGGCAGACACCTGATCCAGCGCTGCCACCGCTGCGGGGCGGGGCGGCGGCGCGGGGCTGCGCGACAAGGCGGGCATCCCCGGTGCCAGCGACGTACAGGCCCCGAGCCCGAGGCCCAGGGCGAGCGCCGCCACGCCGGATGGCTGACGGCGGGCCATGGGTTCAGCTTTGCGCGACAGGCTGGGCGCGCGCGCGTGCCGAGGCGAGGGAGTCGCGCAATTCGGCTTCCATCTTGCGCAATTCCTCCTCGGCGGCGGCGCGTTTGGCCTTGCCCGCGTCGGCGATTTGCAGGCTGTCCTGAATCGTGGCGATCAGCTGTTCGTTGGCGTGCTTCACGGCCTCGATGTCGAAGACGCCGCGTTCCATCTGCTCGCGCACCTCGCGGTTGGTCTCGCGCAGGTTGTCGGCGTTCCTGGTCAGGAGTTCGTTGGTCAGGTCGTTCGCGGCCTTGATCGCCTGCGCGGCCTCTTTCGACCGCTGGATGGTCAGCGCCTGCGCCAGTTGGGTTTCCCAAAGCGGCACGGTGTTGACCAGGGTCGAATTGATCTTTGTGACCAATGACTTGTCGTTTTCCTGAACAAGGCGGATCGACGGCAGCGACTGCATGGTGACCTGCCGCGTCAGCTTCAGGTCGTGCACCCGGCGCTCCAGGTCGTCGCGCGCGGCGCGCAGGTCGCGCAGTTCCTGCGCCTTGATGATGGTCTGGGTCTCGCTGGCGGCGGCGACCTCGGCCTCCTTGGCGGGGATGGTCACCGCGTCCAGATCCTTCAGCTTTTCCTCGCCCGCCGTGATGTAGAGCGCGAGTTCGTTGTAGAAATCCAGCGTCTTTTCATAGAGAAGGTCGAGCGACTTGATGTCCTTGAGCAGCGCGGTCTCGTGGCCCAGCAGGGTCTCGGTTACCTTGTCGATCTGGCCTTGCACGGTCTCGTAGCGGGCCATGAAATTGGCCAGCGGGGCAGCCTTGCCGGTCAGGCGTTCCCACCAGCTGCGCTCGCGGCGGGTGTCGAGTTCGCTGACGCTGAATCCGCGAATGGTGGTGACGATCTGGCGCAGGCTGTCGCCCGCGGGGCCGACATCCTTGTTGCGCACATCCTCCAGCATGGCCTGGCTGATCGTCTGCAATTCCAGTTGCGCGCGCGAGCCGAAGCCGATGATCGAACTGGTCGAGTCCATGTCGATTTCCGCGATGCGGCTGCGGATCGCCTCGGCGACCGGGGCCGACGCCTGGTCCAGTGGCACCAGTTCGCCGACAGGTTCGGGGAGCCGCACGAGGGTCGCTTCCTCGATGGCGCTGGCCAGTTTCGTCGCCTGTTCGCGGATCGCATCGGTCATCGGATATCCTTTCGGGCCTCAAGGGATCTGGCGGTTCAAGATTCGGTCGGGGGAAGGGTCGGCGGATTGGTTGGCGAATTGGTCCTTGGCCGGAGCCCCTCGCGGTCGAGGCGTTCGCGCAGCACGTCGATCTCGATCGTCATGGCCTGGCGGTCGTTGGCGCGCAGGGTCTCGGTGCGCAGGAGGTAATTCTGTTCCAGATCATCGAGAAGCGCCAGATATTCATCGCGCGCGGCGGTGTCTCGTTTGCGCGTGTAGAGGTCCGCAAATTTCACCGTCGCGTCGCGCGCTCCCTGAAGATAGACCCCCATGTAGCGCCGCGCGGCGGCAAGGTCGGCCGGATCGTCCTCGACCGCGCGCAGGAGGGCGCGCACATGGGTCTGGAACAGGGTCAGGCGGTCCTCGGCCTTGCGGTCGCGGGCGCGCTGGATGGCGTCGGACATGGCGCGAAGATGGGCCTCGGCGCCTTCGACGGCGCGGGCGACGCGGTCGGTCTGGAACTCGTCGATCCCCTCCATGCCCTTGTCGCGCAAGGGATCGAGGCCGAAAGCGGTCAGGTGCAGCGCCCCGCCCAGGAGCCCGAAGACAACCGGTGCCGCGAGGCCATAGCGGCTGCCGAGACCGGCCAGCGCCAGCCCGGCGCCGGTCAGCACGGCGGCAAATACCTTGCGCGGGATCGCGGGGCGGCGCGCGACGCGGCGCTGGTCATAGGCGTCGGCAGCAATCACCCCCTCGCGCGTCAGCCAGGCGGCCAGCATGAGCAGGGCAAAGACCCCGAGGTTCTGCGCCAGCCCGGCCGGATCGCGAAAGAAGGCGCTGACCGCCCAGAGGAAGGGCAGGCCAAAGAGCAGGTTGACGCGCAGTCCCACCGGGTTGACGCGGACGGGCGTGGCGGCAGGCCGGTCCGGGCGGGTTTTTGGCCGGGGGTCGCCGGACGGGCTGTTGGGGCCACCAAAGCGTTGCGCCATGGCTCAGCCCCCCACGGCCCAGACATAGAGCATGAACGCCACCAGCAGCAGATAGGCGGTCTTTTGCACACCACTCGCGGTCACGGAACCATTCCTGTCGGGCGCCGAAGATCGGCGCGGTTGTTTGTCGCCCCTCCATATAGGGGGCGTTTGGCGACACTATAAGACAGCTTTCGCAGGATTGGAACGCATCAGGGCATTACCGGTCGCGCTCGGGGGGGCGCGGGGGGCGCGGCGCGGCGGGTTTGGCCGATTTGGTGCCCCAGGAGCGCGGTTTGGCGGGTTCGCCATCCGGCCCCTTGCGCGCGCCGCCATGGGATTTCATGCCCCAGGACTTTCGCAGGGGCTTGCCGTCGGCGGTCTCGACAGGGGCCGCGACGCGCGGGGCGCGCGGTTTTGCCGGGGCGCGGGTGGTCACGGGATCGGGGCGCTCGCCCTCGAACGAGTCGGCCCCCAGCCCCAGCTGGTCCTTGAGCACGCGCGGGCGCAGTTCCTCGACCGCGCCGGGTTCCAGGTCGCCCAACTGGAACGGGCCATAGGAAATGCGGATCAGCCGGTTCACCACCAGCCCCACGGCGTCCATGGCGCGTCGAACCTCGCGGTTCTTGCCCTCGCGGATGCCGATGGTCAGCCAGGCGTTGGCACCCTGCTGACGGTCCAGCGTCACCAGCATCGGCTGAAAGCGTTCGCCATCGATCACCAGCCCCTGTTTCAGCGGCGCCAGTTGCGCCTCGTCGGGGCGGCCGTTGACGCGCACGCGGTATTTGCGCAGCCAGCCGGTCGAAGGCAATTCCAGCCGCCGCTTCAATTCGCCATCATTGGTCAGCAGCAACAGCCCTTCGGAGTTCAGATCGAGCCGCCCCACCGACATCACCCGCGGCATGTCCTCGGGCAGGGTGTCAAAGACCGTCGGGCGGCCCTTTTCGTCGCGCTCGCTGGTCACCAGACCCAGCGGCTTGTGGTACAGCCAGACGCGCACCGGCTCCTTGGCGGCCAGCGGGCGGCCGTCCACGGTGACCTTGTCGCGCGGGGTCACGTTCAGCGCCGGGCTGTCGATGACGCTGCCGTTCACGGCAACCCGCCCCTCGGCAATCATGCCCTCGGCCGCGCGGCGCGAGGCGACGCCCGCGCGCGCCAGCACCTTGGCGATGCGCTCTCCGGCGCCTGCGGGACGGGCGACGGGCTTTGGTCTGGGGGCGCCGGGTGTGGCGGGGGGCTTGGTCATGGATCGCCTTGGTGTTGGATCGGCGGGCTTGCGCGGCGGGGTTGCGTGGCTGGCCTCTGCGGGGCATCAAGACCCCATGAACCCTGATGCCGCTCCCATGTCAATCGCGCCCATGTCGCTGGCTCTGGCCGAGGCGCGCGCCGCGGCCTTGCGGGGCGAGGTGCCGGTCGGGGCGGTCATCACCGATCCGCAGGGCCGGGTGGTGGCCCGCGCAGGCAACCGGACGCGCGAATTCAGCGATCCGACCGCCCATGCCGAAATCCTCGCCCTGCGCGCGGCCTGCGCCGCTGCGGGCAGCGAGCGTCTGCCCGGCCATGACCTGTGGGTGACGCTGGAACCCTGTCCGATGTGCGCCGCCGCGATCAGCTTTGCCCGCATCCGCAGGCTGTATTACGGTGCCTCGGACCCCAAGTCGGGCGGTGTCGCGCAGGGGCCCCGCATCTTTGCCCAGCCACAATGCCACCACACGCCCGACGTGTATGACGGCATCGCGGAAACCGCTTCGGCAGAATTGTTGCGGAAGTTCTTCGCCGAACGGCGCTGAACCGCGAGCCATTTCCTGCCCAGATCTGCCCCAACTTCGGGCAATTCGCCGCAATCTCTTGCGATTGGCGCCACAATCGGCGGGCACGATGACTGCAAGCGAATCAGTGGGGAACAAAGTGGATTGCGTGAATCCGCTGTTTTCATTAAGGTCATAGGCAAAAGAAGAACCGAGGCAGAGCAGTCGCACGGTCAAAATCAGGGGCGAGACGGGCCTTAAGGTCCTGGTGGGCACCCCGGAGAGCATCGCGCGGGCGCTTTTGTCGACGGACAAAAGGCAGAGCAGGCATCATGACGGAAGGGACCGGGGAGAATCCCCTTGCAGGGCGTGGCTGCTGGCGCGCGGCACTTGGCCTCGGGCTTGTGGTGGCGCTGCTGGCTGGCTGCTCGCAATCGAGCAACGATCAGGCGGCGACCGGCGTCTACCGGCTGCTGAACACCCAGCGCAATCCGGGGCTGGAGGTGCTGGAAAACACCGTCGAATTCAGCATCGTGCAGCCGACCCGCGCGATGGTCAGCGCGCCACAGGCGCTGATCGTGTTCGAACGCAACCTGGGCGGGGCGCTGGAGCAGCGGGTCATCCTGCCCAACGACACCGCGGTGCGCGGAGACAATGTCATCCACATCCGCGCCCAGACCGCGGCGAGCGCCGAACTGAGCCGGTTCAATTTCAGCGAGGTGGCGACGCGCTTTGGCGGTCTGCCCGCCCCGTTCGAATCCCTGAGCGAGGGCGCGCTGACGTCGGGCAGCGACGCGCTGGGCACCTTTGTCTATGCGCGCGAGTCCATCGGCACGAACACGGTCTGCGTGCTGGTGCTGCGGCGCATGGGTCTGGGCGCGCGCCCGTTGCCGCGCGGCACTCAGGCGCTGGATGTGGTGATGCGCAATTGCGTGGTCGGGACGCTCGATCAGGCGCTGGCGCCGATGAGCGCGCGGGCCATGTCGGTCACCGGCACCACCGGGGCCACGAATACGCTGTCTCCCTATGCCGCCCCGGGCGGCTGACGTCTGCAAGTCTTGCGGGCCATCGAGGTGTTAAAGAGTTATGCAGGATGTCGTGAATGAGTAGACTGATCGGAACCCGGGCCTTGTCTCTGGCCGACCGGGCCAATTTTCTTGTCTGGATCCTGCTCATTGTCGTGGTGGCGGGGATCGTCAGCGTGCCGACCTCGATCCAGGTGCAGGCGACGCTGGGGATCGCCGCGGTGCTGGCGGTGGCGGCGCTCAAGCCCTTCGTGATGGACAACATGGTGGCGCGCTTTGCCATGATGGCCATCGCCTCGACGCTGGTGATGCGCTACTGGGCCTGGCGGGTGACCGAGACCCTGCCGCCGATCGACGATCCGCTGTCCTTCATTCCCGCAATCGTGCTGTTCATCGTCGAAACCTACGCCATCGGCGTGTTCTTCCTGTCGGCCTTCATGACCGCCGACCCGGTCAAGCGCAGCCTGCCGCCCAAGGTGGCGGCGCGCGACCTGCCGACGGTCGACATCCTGGTGCCCAGCTACAACGAGCCGGTCGAGATGCTGGCGATCACGCTGAGCGCCGCGAAGAACATGCATTACCCGGTCAACAAGCGCACCGTGGTGCTGTGCGATGACGGCGGCACCGACCAGCGCTGCAACCACGAGGACCCGCAGACCGCCGAGAAAGCCCGCAAGCGGCGGCGCGACCTGATCGCGCTGTGCAACGAGCTGGGCGTGATGTATTCGACCCGTGCGAGGAACGAGCACGCCAAGGCCGGCAACATGTCGGCCGCGCTGGAAAAGCTGGATGGCGAGATCGTCGTGGTGTTCGATGCCGACCACGTTCCCAGCCGCGATTTCCTGGCGCGCACCGTGGGGTTCTTTGTCGAGGACCCCAAGCTGTTCCTGGTGCAGACGCCGCACTTTTTCCTGAACCCCGACCCGATCGACCGCAACATCGGCTTTCGCGACGATTGCCCGCCGGAAAACGAGATGTTCTATCACCTCTCGCACCGTGGTCTGGACCGCTGGGGCGGGGCGTTCTTTTGCGGATCGGCGGCGCTCTTGCGCAGGAAGGCGCTGGACGAGGCCGGCGGTTTCGCCGGCGACACCATCACCGAGGACGCCGAGACCGCGCTGGGTATCCACAGCCGCGGGTGGAAGTCGCTCTATGTCGACCACGCGATGATCGCCGGGCTGCAACCGGAAACCTTCGTGTCCTTCATCCAGCAGCGCGGGCGCTGGGCGACGGGCATGATGCAGCTTCTGCTGTTGAAGAACCCGTTGAAATACCGCGGACTCAGCCTGACGCAGAAGCTGTGCTACCTGAACTCGATGACGTTCTGGCTGTTCCCGCTGGTGCGCATGACCTTCATCCTGGCCCCGCTGGCCTACCTGTTCTTCGGCCTGCAGATCTTTGTCGCCACCATCGGCGAGGTCGCCGTCTACATGACCAGCTACATGGCGGTGAACTTCATGATCCAGAACGCGCTTTACGGCAAGGTGCGCTGGCCCCTGATTTCCGAGATCTACGAGACCGCGCAGGCGCCCTATCTGGCGGCGGCGATCTTTCGCACGCTGGCCAACCCGCGCGGCGCCAAGTTCAACGTGACGGCCAAGGACGAGGTGCTGGAGGAAGACTTCGTCTCGCCCATCTACAAGCCCCTTGCCTTCATCTTCATGCTGACCCTTCTCGGTGTGGTCGCGGCTGCGGTGCGCTGGGTGATGTTCCCCGGCGATCAGAACATCATCATGGTGGTGGGCGGCTGGGCGGTCTACAATTTCCTTCTGGTGGGCGCCGCGCTGCGGTCGGTTGCGGAACGCCAGCAGCGCCGCCAGGTGCCGCGGGTGCCGGTCAATGTCTCGGCGACGATCGCGCTGGGATACGACAACCCGGTGTTCCTGCCCGCGACGGTGGTCGATGCCTCGACCTCGGGCTGCCGCATCGTCGTGCGCTCGCGCGGGGGCGAGGATGGCTCGGCCCCGAACCTGCCAAAGCCGGGCGAGACCTTCTATTTCACCCCCGAGTTCCCCAGGTCGCCGCATCTGGAAAACGCCGTGCGCGTGCAGGTCAAGACCGTCACCCGCGAAGGCGACACGTTGGCGCTGGGGGTCAAGTTCGATCCGTCCCAGCCGATGATCGTGCGCGAATCGGTGGCGCACATGATCTTTGGCGACTCGGCCTCGTGGGAGGCGATCCGCGCCAGGCGCAACAAGCGCATGGGGCTGATCCGGGGCATGATCTATGTGCTGGGCCTGTCGGTGCAGGGCATCTGGCACACGCTGCGCGCGATGGCTGCCGAGCCCGCCCGCCTGCGTCGCCAGCAGGAACGCCAGGGCGAGGTGGTGGTGGTCGAATCGCAACCCGCGCATCTGCTGGCCTTTGGCGAGGCGTTCGATCCGCCGCCCGCAGCGCGCCCGGTGTCGCTGTTGCAGGCCGCGATCAGCCAGAATGCCCGGCGCGCCGAGGCGGGGCAGGGCGTGGGTCTGACCGGCGATCTGCAGGGGGGGGCTGTCTGATGGCGCTGTCCCTGACCCGCGCCGCCCTGCTTGCCCTTGCCGCCGCGCTGTTCGCGGCGGCGCCCGCATGGGCGCAGTCAAGCGCGCTGATCCCCTTGCCCGGTCTTGGAGACCCGGCGTCGGGGCTGAGCGACGTCGATCTCGACCGGCTCAACGCCGAGCGGCTGGATGCCGACCGTCACCGGGGCAATTTCGTGCAGGAGGCCGCCGCCGCGCCCGTGATCCTCAGCCCGCTGCGCCCGATCGAGGCGCGGGGCCGTCCCGCCGGCAGTGCGATCCGCTTTGACGGTGAACGCCGCTCGCTGCGCTTTGCGCTCTTCGTGCCCCAGCCGGGTGCGGTGCGCGCGCTGCGCGTCGCCACGATGTCGTCAATCAACGTTCTGCCGGAACGCTCGCG
>ERZ761602.4729-NODE-4729-length-16987-cov-3.614517_pt1 | contig 16987 bp, 15 predicted proteins | sample MGYA00512165_ERZ761602 | MGnify/ENA primary metagenome ERZ761602 (study PRJEB28899, sample SAMN02445085) | bioreactor sludge metagenome | biome: EBPR sludge; isolation source: Thorneside wastewater treatment plant | place: Australia: Brisbane, Thorneside...
GGGGAGGCGGGCGTGATCGACGACGATGAGGGCACCAGCTATTCGGTGCCGCCGGTGCACCGCGCCTTTACGCTGCTGCGCCATATCGCGGCGGGCGGTCGCTGCCGCAACGCCAGCGCCACGGCGCGCGAGCTGGGCATCAACCGCACAACGCTGATCCGACTCCTGCACACGCTGGAAGCCGAGCGGATGATCGAGACGATGGATGACGGGCTGTCCTGGCAATTGGGTCCCGGGATGATCGCGCTGGCCGCCGATGCGCTGAAGTCGCGCGACATACTCCGGCTCTCGCGCCCGGTGATGGCGCGGCTGGTGGCCGATCTGGGGCTGTCGTCGCATCTGGGGGTGCTCGACGGGCGCGAGATCATCTATCTGCTGCGCGAGACCCCCAATTCGCACCTCGTCAGCAACGTGCGCGAGGGCTCGCGGCTTCCCGCCCACGCGACCACGGTGGGCCGCGTGCTGCTGGGTCATCTGCCGGATGCCGAACTGGCCCGGCGATACGGGGATCAACCCCTGACGGCGGTCACGGACAAGACCTCGACCACCCTCGCCGCCCTGCGCGAACAGGTCGCTGCCGACCGGTTGCGCGGCGTTGCCTGGAGTGCCGGAAATTTCGAGCGCGGGATCGGGTCCTGCGCCGCGGCGGTCTTTGACCACACCGGGCGCGCGGTGGCGGCGATCAATGTCACCGGCCCCGAGGTGCAGTTCACCCCCGGCACCCCCCTTGCCGCGCAGATCGAGGCGGCGGTGAAATCCGCCGCCGCCGAGGTTTCAGGTGCGATGGGCTACCGCCCTGCCCCGGCTCAGACCGGAACGCTCCACGCCTGATAGCCGTAAACCCAATCGGCGTTGCCCTGCGTGCGCAGCCAGTCATTGGCCAGGGAGGACCGCTGGATTTCCGACGTTCGCGGGATGCGCGCGGTTTCATACCGGGCCAGCGCGGCGGGAATAGCCTCTGGCGTGGCCCCATCCAGCGCGCGGCCCAGCACGACGGCATCCTCGATCGCCATGCAGGCGCCCTGTGCCATGAAAGGCACCATCGGATGCGCGGCATCGCCCAAGAGAGTGATTCGCCCCTGCGACCAGTGCTCCATCGGTTCGCGCACATGCAGGGCCGAGCGCGTGACACTGTCGCAGGCGTCCAAAAGCGCGCGCGCCTCGGGGTGGAAATCGGCATAGAGCGCGCGGAGTTCCGCCAGATCGCCCGGCAGGGTCCAGCCTTCCTCGGCCCAGCCTTCCTGCCGGTGGGTAGCAAAGACGAAGATCTCTTGCCCATGCGTCAGTGGAAAGGTGACGATCTGCCGGTCGTTGTTCGGCCCCCACCATTTGGTAAAGGCGTCAAGGTCGCGGATGTCCCCTGCCCTTTCACGCGGGAAAACGGCGCGCCATGACACAAGGCCGGTGAACCGGGGTTGATCCGGTCCGAACATTGCGACCCGAACCGGGGAATGGATGCCATCGGCGCCGATCACCGCGTCGCCCTTGATCCGCCGTCCGTCAGCCAGATCGACCCAGGCTGCGGCGCCGTCCTGCCCCACACCGGTAACCTTGGCGCCGAATTCCAGCACGCCTTCGGGCAGCAACGCCTCGAGCGCGGCCAGCAGGTCGGCGCGGTGCACGCACAGTTGCGGCGCGCCATAGCGGGCCTCAGCCGCGTCGCTCATCGGCAGGCGCGAGGTTTCCTCGCCGCTGTCCCAGGTGCGGCTGATACGATGGGTCGGGCGCGCCGCATTGGCGCGGAGCGCCTCGCTCGCACCCAGACGGTCCAGCGCGTGCACAGCGTTCGGCGTCAGGTTCACATCGGCCCCGACCCTGCCGAACTGGCGCGACTGTTCCAGGATTTGCACGTCGTGCCCGCCCCGAAGCAAGGCAATCGCCGCTGCCATTCCACCCACGCCGCCACCACAGATCACGATCTTTGCCAATGTCTCCACCTGTTCTTTATTGAACATACTATTCATATTTTGACAGATGCCGGAAACGGGTCAAGCAGAATTCGTCGGACCGTGACGCCCGCGTGTCTCGATCGAAAAAGGATGAATGCGCGACGCTGCGCGCGTTGGCGAAATTCCCGGGGCAGACGCCGGTCGGTCAGGCGTCCTCGTGCTCGATCGTCAGCGCGCTGATCTGCGGATCAACGCGCATGAGAGCCGCCAGCAAGCGGCCCGTCAGGTGGGTTCGCAGATAGGTGGCCTGATAGCGCCCGCGCGCGATGAGGTGCAGTCTGTCGTTCGCACGGCGCCCCTCGCGAAGACCTTGCAACCAGGTACGCGCGGTAACGGGATCGTCCTGTGTCAACATGCGCAGCGCGTCAGGCCAGACGCCGCCCTCGGTCGCAGGGGTGGGAAAAGGGACAATTGTCGCGCATTCGGGGGTGGCCTCGACCCGGACGTCCGGCGAGAGCCGGGTTTCGAAATCCGTGCCCACCGATCCCCAGACCGGGCGGGACGCTGCCAGCAGGCGCTCGATCCCCAGGCCGTATTCGGCCACCCTGCCCCGCGCTGCCTGCCGCTTCAACCGCAACCAGCCCCGGTCGCGGTATTCCGCCATGGCCCGTTTCACCGTTCGTTCATCCACAGACCACAGCCGCGCCAGTTCGGTCTGTGCAACGGCCAGACTGTCAGTCGCCCAGTTGTATCGCGCGGTGATTGCAACCATCAGTCGCAGGATCAGCCGCTGCTCGCCGGGCGGCGCGGACAGGGCCAATGCCCCGAGTGCGGTCAACAGGTCGTACTTTCGCGACGCCGCGCCGTGTCCGACGGGTTTGAGAAGGGACATCTGTGGTCTCGTATTGGGTCCGCTGACGGAGGTTGCTCGATCGGGTCTTGGCGCCCTTGTGCCGGTTCCTGCATCGAACGCGGGGAAGGTCACCCCCATCGTCGCAACGCTATTCCCAGCTTGCAGCGAATTTACGTTGGGATGGCTGATCCTGTCAACGATTCTGTTCCGGGTCGGTCGATAGCGGTATGCAGAGACGCATTCAGTGAGAGTTTTTCAGGGTTCTTTGGTAATGGGGGTCACGCTGCATGTCCCCCCAAGGGGGGCCGACTGACACCCCAGATGCGGTGGGACTGGCCAGTCTGTCCCCCCATTGGAGGGGGTCTGATGGCGCCTCGATCCGGTCCTCACTGACATGGATGCGAATCGATCGGGTGGATTGCGGGGCAAGAAGGATCGCGCGAAACCGCGATTTGTCCCCGCGGGGACAGTATAGCGGAAAAACGCTGATACTGTGAAGATCGGGATTTGCGTTTTCTTCGATTCCGCGTAAATTGCGGCTATCGAGCAATCAACGATGACGAGGCCCCATGTTCACCCATGACGACCTGGCGCGCTTGCAGGCGCAGTCCCTGAAGATGCAGGGCTGGATCCGCCAGCAGACCTATTCGCCTGAAAGCGAAAAGACCCTGCGCCGATTCTCCAGTTGGGAACTGGGCGAGCTGATCCTGAAGGTCAACCAGTCCACGCTGCGCGGCAAGCTTGCCGCCGATCCCTCGCTCCCGCAAGGCCTGGTCGAGGAGGATGGCCGCCAGCGCTGGTTCACGCTCGACGAGATCAACGAAATCCGACGCAAGTTGCGCATCAACCGGCAGACACTGCAACCGCGGCGGCCTGCGGGCAAGAGGGCGCTGCGCGCGGCCATCGCCAACTTCAAGGGCGGTGCGGGCAAGTCGACGGTCGCGCTGCACTTTGCCCATGCGGCGGCGCTGGATGGATACCGTGTGCTGACCATCGACTTTGATCCGCAAGCCACCCTGAGCCATTCGATGGGCCTGTCGGATGTCGCCGAGGAATATACGGTCTGGGGCATCATGGCGCGCGACCTGATCCGCGAGACCGAGCGCATGAATTCCAGCGCGCGCGGCGCGGAAAGCGGAATGGCCCCCGCCCAGCGTCGCCTGCCCGCCTCGATCACCGAGATGGGACTTGCCGACCTGCGGCTTGCCGATTTCATCAAGCCGACTTGCTGGTCCACCATCGACATCGTGCCCAGTTGCGCCAACGCGGCCTTTGTCGAATTTGCCAGCGCGCAGTATCGGCACCTGAACCCCGAATGGTCGTTCTTTGCCTGCGTCTCGCGCTTTCTCGATCAATTGCCGCGCGACAGCTATGATCTGATCCTGTTCGATTGCCCGCCGGCGATCGGCTATCAGTCGATGAACGCGGTCTTTGCCGCCGACATGCTCTATATCCCCTCGGGCCCCGGCTATTGGGAATACGATTCGACCACGTCCTTCATCGGCCAGCTTGCCGAGGCGCTCGAGGATCTGGGCCGCTTTTCAGGGCTTGTCCCCGCGGGGACATTCCGGTTGCCGAAGTCCTTTCTTGACCTGCGTTTCCTGTTGACCCGGTTCGAGCCGAACAACGATCTGCACCGCGCAATGCAGCAGGCGTTTGGCAAGGTGTTTGGCGAACGGATGACCGAGAACCCGATCGAACTGACCCGGGCGGTCGAACAATCCGGCCGCTTCCTGTCGTCGATCTACGAGATCGACTATCGCCACATGACGCGCGAGACATGGCGCCGCGCGCGCTTGTCCTTCGACCGCGCCTATGAGGAATTCCGCACCCATGCTGTCGCGGCCTGGGACCGCATGGAGGATGAGGCATGAGCAAGCGGCGCGTCTTCGACATCGGGTTTTCGGATGACACTGCGGTCGCCGCCGAGCCCCCTGTCCCCGCGGGGACACCGGCCGCCCGTCGTGGCCCGATGGCGACAGCCATCACCGAAAACGCCGATGCCCTGCGCGAACGGGCCGAGCTCGAAGCCCGCATTCGGGCCGAGAATGACTCGCTCGCGCACGAGTTCGTCCGCCTGCGCAAGCTGGGGCTGGTGGTCGACCTGATCCCTCTCGAGTCGATCCGATCCACCGAGCTGGTCCGTGATCGCGCGCCGGGCCGGGACGAGGAACTGGACGAACTCAAGGATTCGATCCGAAGCATCGGCCTGTCAAACCCGATCCGCGTGGTGCAGCGCGGCGAGGGGTATGAACTGATCCAGGGGTTTCGTCGATTGCTCGCCTATCGCGAGTTGCTGGCCGAGACCGGGGACGACGCCTATGCCCGCATCCCCTGCGGGCTGGTCCCGCCGGGCGATCAGATCGACGTGTTGTATCGCCGGATGGTTGACGAGAACATGGTCCGCCGCGACATTTCCTTTGCCGAAATGGCGGAGCTTGCGCGCGCCTATCTGGCCGACCCGGAAACCCCGGTTGACACGATCGATGCGGCCATCGCCGCGCTTTTCGGTTCGGCCAATCGCCAGAAGCGAATCTATATCCGCAGTTTCGCGCGGCTGCTCGATGCCATCGGTTCGGCGCTGCGCCACGCACCGGCGATCCCACGCGCGCTGGGGCTGAGCCTGGTCAAGAGGCTCGACCGCGAGTCCGGGCTGGCGTCGCTAATCCTTGGCGCGTTGACGGCCGAGCCCGAGCGCGATCCCGAGCGCGAACTGGCCTTGCTGCGCGGGTATGCCGAGGCCGTCCAGCCCGAGGTTCGAAAGTCCCCGGGCAAGCCCCGCAAGCCCGGGGCAAAGACAACGCTGCGTGTGTCGCATGGTGGCCAGATCACCCAGTGCACGGCGTCCGAGGGTCGCGTCGAATTGCAGGCGCCACGGGATTTTTCGGCGGTTGACCGTCAGCGGCTGGAGCGCGCGGTCACGGCGTTCCTTGCCGCCTTGGAGGGGTGAGCGCGGCGCGGTTGCTTGTCTTGTCCCCGCGGGGACAGGGGAGCAGGCGCCTTGAGCCGGGGCAGGGGGGCTGATCGTCGCCCGGGACGCTGGCGAAGCCAAGAGAGGTATCAAGACGGGTCGTTTGCAGTTTCATATATCGCTATCAAACGACCGTATGGAAACAAAGGCGATGGCCTGTCGGGACCCTTTGTCGTCGATATCCCCCGGTTTTTTTCGACCTGAGCACGACATGTGACGCGGTGCGCTGCCTCACGAGCCCGAAGTGACGTGGAGAGCGAGACGCTGGCGAAAAAACGGAAGTAGCGCGCAAAAATGACCGATTATGCGTTTAACGGGCGAATCTGGCTGATGAACACACGAAAAGTTCCCGCTCGCTGCCTGTGATCAGGTGCAGCGAGGAGCCAGTTCGCCAGCGAACCGCCGCAACAGTTCTGCGTTGCGGTCGGCACGCTGTCGCCTGGGTCGGGCGCCGCCGCTTGGCTCGGCTTCGCCCACGCAGGCCCTTCATCCGCCCCAGACGTCTTTCATGACGCGCAGCCAGTTCCCCGAACGGATCTTGTCGATCTGATCCTCGGAGTAACCGCGGCGCCGCAGGCCGTCCCAGATGCGGGGCGTGTGACCCAGGCTCTGGAAATCGACATTCAGCCGGGTCTCGTAGACATACCAGGGCCCCAGAACACCGGTAATGTTGGGACTGTATCCGTTCGGGCCATAGGACTTGTCCCATTTTTCGGGGCTGGGTGCCTGGCCTTCGGTGACGTCGCTGGCAAAGGCGACATGGTCGATGCCCCCGGTCTTTACCATGTGATCGACGTGGTTGAGGTAATCGTCCATCGTCGGCCGTTCGTCGTGGCGCACGGCCGGCGACCACATGACGACGCCGATCAGGCCACCTGTCCTGGCGACCGCCCGGATGTGATCATCCGTCTTGTTGCGCAGGCTGGCACAGACGGCATGCGCATTGGCGTGGGAAATCACGACCGGCCCCTTGGCCGCCGCAAGGTAATCTGCGGTCGAGCGATGACCGCAATGCGACAGGTCGATGATCAGGCGCAACCGGGTCATCTCGTCGATCCATGCGCGGCCCAGTTCGGTGATGCCCTTGTCGGCGTCGCCCTCGAAGGGCGCGCCGTGACCGAGCTTGTTCTCTTCGTTGTAGGTGGGTTGCAGGATCCGCACGCCCAGCCGCTTGAACGAGGCGAGCAAGCGCAGGTCATCCTCGACCATCATGGAGTTCTGGGTCCCAAGGATGAAGCCCAGCTTGCCTTCGGCCTTCGCCCGCTCGATGTCCGCCACCGAGGTCACCACCGTGGCGATGTCGCTCATCGCCTCGATCTTGCGCGTGTTTTCTTCCAGTTCGATCAGCGATTCGGTGAGGCCGATGAAGGGGGACATTGCCGTCAGGTTGATCGCCGACACGCCGCCTTCCAGCGTGCGCAGGACCTGATCGCGCGAGACGGCCGCGCAGTTCAGGCCGTCGATGGTCAGGGGGCTTTGGGATGTCGATGCAGGCATGTCAGACCTTTCGATGCAGGGGGGCGGCCTATCCGCCGTCAGGATTCACGGAAATTCACCCAGAGCGCCCGGGCAACCCGGTCGCCCGCGTTGCTGAACTGATGGGGGCGCGAGCTCTTGAAGCGGAAGCTGTCGCCCTCGCCCAGAACGTACTTGCGGCCGTCAACCACCAGCTCGATCCCGCCCTCCATCACCAGCCCGGCTTCCTCGCCGTCATGGGAATAGGGTTCGTCGCCCGAACGTCCCCCGGGTTCCAATGTCATCATGTAGATGTCCAGCCGGGGGGTATTGGGGAAGGGGGTCAGCAGTTCCTTGGTGACACCGGTCTGCGCAAGGTCGATTCGCTTGCGATCCTTGGTCCGGGCCACGATCTGGTTCACGCCGTCGAATCCCTCGTCAGAGGGGAAGATGTCCGAGATCATGACCCCGAGAGAATCGGCAATGCGCGCGAGTGCCCGGACCGACGCCGATGAAAGCCCGCGCTCGATCTGGCTGAGAAACCCGGCAGACAGGTCGGCTGACTGCGCGATGTCCTTCAAGGAAAGCCCGCGGGCCTTGCCCAATCCCCGAATGCGCTCGCCGACGAGCCTGTCCGTTTCATTCTGCTCTGCCGCGTCCGGTTTCGCGCTGAATGGTGAAGTGTGCATAGAATAGCACCGCATCATTGATGAAAATTACAAAATTTCTTCTACAGTGAAATTTTTCCTTTGTAAATTCATTATGCCGAATCTATGCTGAGATTCTTGACATTGTTGCCAGGCGCCGACGCCTCGATCAGCGGGCCGTCGCGTATCCCAAGACCATCGGACATCACGGGGAGATACATGGTGAAACACGTCCTACGGAAATTCATGCTTGCTACCGTGCTCGGAGCGGGGCTTCTGGGAAGCGCTTCGGCTTCGACCCTTGTTGTGGCGCAGAACTTCGACCCGCAGACGCTCTGGCCCAACGGCACCACGGCGTCGGACAACCTGAACGCCGGCTCGGCCATCGTCGAGGCGCTGTTCTGGGTCAATCCCGACGGAGAGGTCTTCTCGCCCCTCCTGGCCACCGGATACGAACTTGAAAACGACACGACCGTTCTGGTGCGGCTGCGTGAAGGGGTTCGTTTCTCGAATGGCGAGCCGATGAACGCCGATGCGGTGATCCACAGCTTCAATGTGTTCGTCGACACGGCACAGACCCCAGCCTATGCGCGCGTTTCGGATCCCTTTCAGAGCATCGAAAGGGTCGATGACCTGACCGTTCGGATCACGCTGAAATACCCCTATCCGCCGATCGAGCTGGCGCTCAGCCAGCTTTACATCACCCCTCCCGGCTACTGGAACGAAGTTGGGCTGCAAGCGTATGGCCTGCACCCGATCGGAACCGGACCCTTTGTTTTCGACAGCTGGTCGCGCGATGATCAACTGGTCATGCTGCCCAACCCCGATTACTGGGGCGAGGCGCCGGACGGGGTCACCCGGCTGGTCTGGCGGCCGGTGCCCGACGACATCGCGCGCTCTGCCGGCTTGACGACGGGTGAATACGACATCGCAACCTCTCTGCCGGTGACTGCGGCGCTGGAGATCGATGCCAACCCCGACCTGTCGCTGGTCGCGGTGCCGAGCTATCGGATCTACCAGATCATCCTGTCGTCGCTGGAAGCCCACCCCAGCCCGCTGCATGATGTCCGTGTCCGTCAGGCGCTCAACCACGCGATCGACAAGGATGCGATCATCGAGAACCTGCTGTTCGGCTATGGCGTGCCGCTGCGCGGTCAGGTCCTTCGCGAACCGCAGCTGGGGTTCAACCCGGACCTGGAAGACTACGCCTATGACCCCGCGCTTGCGCGTCAGATGCTGGCCGAGGCTGGCTATCCGAACGGATTCACCATCGACTTCAAGTTCCCGTCCGGGCGCTATGCGCAAGACCGCGAAATCTCGGAGGCGGTCGCCGGGATGCTGGCCGAGGTGGGTGTGCAGGTCAACATGATCGTGCTGGAGCCGGGCGAGTTCCTGCGCCAGCTCCGCGCCAGCGAATTGTGGCCGATGGCCTATGTGGGCCTGGCGCCGCAGGATGACCCGGATCTTCAGGTGTCGCAGTACCATTCCACCTGGCGGTATTCGTACATCCACAACGCGGAACTGGACCGGCTGATCGATGCCGGCCGCCAGGAGATGAACATCGAGGCCCGGGCCGCAATCTACCGCGATGCGATGACGCTGATGCACGAGCAGGCGCCGATCATCTTCCTCTTCGGTGGCGTCGACTTCTACGGCGTGAGCAACCGGGTCAGCAACTACACGGCTCGGGGTGACGGCCGGTTCTTCTTCTACGGCGTTTCCGTCACCGAATGATCCCTGTCGCGGCCCCTCGAACCCGGGGGGCCGCGTGACTGCGTCGGTTCCAGCGCGCGGTTTGACGTTTCCTGCACGATATCGGAGCCCCCCATGCTGCGCTATGTAGCGAGACGCCTGCTGATGACCCTTCCGGTCTTTGTCGGCATCTTGCTGATCTCATTCCTGCTAACCCATCTGTCGGGCGATCCGACCGATCTGTTGCTTACCCCGGACACACCCGACGCGGTTCGCGAGGAATTTCGTCGCCAGCACGGTCTGGACCAGCCGATCTGGGTGCAGTTCTACAATTTCAGCATCCGGGCCGTTCAGGGCGATTTCGGCAACTCGCTCCGTTTCAACCAGCCGGCGGTCGAACTGGTGTTCGAACGGCTGGGCGCAACCGCAGAACTGGCCATTGCCGCGATGCTGCTGGCCATCGCGGTGGGTATTCCGGCGGGTGTGGTCGCCGCCTATCGGCGCAACACGCCCGTCGACCTGTCCGTGAGGGCGGTGACCCTGTTCGGACTGGCGGTGCCGTCGTTCTACCTCGGCGTCATCTTCATCGTGGTGTTCGCGGTGTGGCTGCGATGGTTGCCGACCGGGGGGCGCGGCACATGGATGCACCTTGTGCTGCCCGCCACCGTGCTGGCCGTCGATCAGCTGGCGCTCATCGCCCGCACCACGCGATCCTGCATGCTGGATGTGCTCAATCAGGATTATGTGCGCACGGCTCGCTCGAAGGGGCTGGGTGAAGGCTGGGTGACCTGGGGCCACGCCCTGCGCAACGCCTTCATTCCCGTGGTAACCGTGATCGGCCTGCAATTCGGCATCCTGCTGGGTGGCGTCGTGGTGACCGAAACGGTGTTTTCCTGGCCCGGGGTCGGGCGGTTGGCGGTGCAGGCGATCTATGCGCGGGATTTCCCCGTCGTCCAGGCGACCGTCATGCTGTTTGCCGTCATCTTCGTGGTGGTGAATCTGATCGTCGATATCATCTATGCGCTGCTCGATCCGCGCATCGGCTACAAGTGAGGCGCGACGTGACAGATGTGACCAGCCCCGCCGTGCCCGCCGACCCTCCGCGCCGCAGTCAGACGCAGCTAGTCCTGCGCCGATTGCTGCGCAAACCCGGCGCGATCTTCAGCCTGATCATTCTGGCGCTCTTCGTGATCTGTGCCCTGTTTCCCGAGTTGCTGTCGCCTCACGACCCTTACGCGCAGTCGCTCACCCGACGGCTGCGGCCCCCGGCCTTCATGGAGCGCGGGCTGGAAGGCTATTGGCTGGGTACCGACCAGCTTGGCCGCGATCTGCTGTCGCGCATCATTCATGGTGCAAGGATCACCTTGCTGATCGCGGTGCTGGCGGTTGCGGTTTCGGGACTCATCGGCACCGCGGCAGGGCTGGCAGCCGGGTATTTCGGCGGTCGCACGGATGCCGTGGTCCTGCGGCTGATCGACATGCAACTGGCGTTTCCGGTGATCCTGCTGGTCATCGCCATCGTCGCCGTCGTGGGTCCGTCGATCACCAATCTGATCATCCTGATGGGGATTTCGGCCTGGCCCCGCTTTGCCCGCATTGTGCGCGGGGCCGTCCTGTCGGTGCGCTCGCTGGAATTCGTCGACGCCGCACGGTCGCTGGGGGCGCACAACCTGCGCATCGTCATCCTGCACATCCTGCCCAACATCATGTCCGCCATCATCGTCTATGCCAGTTTCGAACTGGCGCGGATGATCCTTCTGGAAGCAACCCTCAGCTTTCTCGGCCTGGGCATTCAGCCACCGACCCCGACCTGGGGCGGCATGATCAACGATGGCCGGACCTACCTGTCGATTTCGTGGAGCGTCTCGCTGTTTCCCGGCATCGCCATTGCCCTGATCATTCTGGCCTTCAACCTGCTGGGCGACGAATTGCGCGATGCTCTCGACCCGCAGCTGAATCACAACTGAAACCGATCCTGAAAGGAACTTTCATGGCAACCGACCTGGCACGACATTCCTCGGCAGAGCCCGTCATCGACGGCCTGAACTGCGCCGTCCTGACCCGTGAGCAATTCCTGCGCACCATCGAGGGGCGCGTCAGTGCCCTGAACCTGACCTCCGTGCGCCCGCCCAGCGATCTGGCGACATCGATGAGCGACCTCGCCAAGGCGCTGGCCATCATCGCCGAGAATTCGGACATCGTTTCGGTGGTGACATCGGTGCGCGAGATCCGCGAGACCGCGGCGGCGGGCAAGCTGGGCATCATCCTGGGAACGCAGGGGTCGACCTTTCTGGAACATGACCTCCAGTTGCTCAGGGTGATGCAGCGGGCGGGCATCCGCATCCTGCAACCAACCTACATGGAACAGAATGCGCTGGGGTCCGGCGTTCTTGCCTTGCCTGACAAGGGACTGACCGACAAGGGGCACGAGTGGGTGGCCCTGATGAACGAACTCGGCCTGCTGATCGACCTGTCGCATGTCGGTTACCAGACCGCGATCGACGCGGCGAAGGCGTCGAAACGACCGGTCATCTGCAGCCATTCCAACGCCCGGGCGCTGTGCAACAGCCTGCGCAACATTCCTGACGAGGAAATCCGCGCCGTCGCCGAGACCGGCGGCACGGTGGGTGTGACGCTGTGGCCGCCCATGCTGCGCCATGAAACCCGCCCGACGATCGAGGATTTCTTCGCGCAGATCGACTATATGGTCAATCTGATCGGCATCGATCATGTGGCCTTTGGCAGTGACCTGTCCGAGCAGTCGAAGACCGAGGCGCAGTGGCAGTCCAGTTTCGGCCCCAAGGGCATCTATCCCGAAGTGACCGGCGTTCTGGGCGACTGGTTCATCTTTACCCAGCGGTTCACGGTCGGCTTTGAAAGCATGGCCCATACCGGGCGCCTTATCGACGGTCTGGCAGCGCGCGGTTACAGCGCGGCGGCTGTCGACAAGATCATGGGCGGCAACCTGCTGCGCGTCTATCAGGATATCTGGGGAGAGTGAGCTTGCCGGATACGCCCACCTCTGTATCGGCGCGCGAGCCGGTCCTGCGCGTCGAGAACCTGACGACCACGCTGTTTCTCAAGGACGGGCCCCTGCGCGCGACCGAGGGTGTCTCGTTCAGTGTCTATCCCGGGGAAACGCTGGGCATCGTGGGCGAATCCGGCTGTGGCAAGAGCATGACGGCGCTGTCCGTCATGCGCCTCTTGCCGCGCGGGCTGGGGCGCATCACCGGCGGATCGGTGACGATCGCCGGGGTGGGCGATCTGACGAGGCTGAGCGACAGGCAGATGCGCCGGGTTCGCGGCAATGATGTCTCGATGATCTTTCAGGAGCCGATGACCTCGCTCAACCCCGTGTTCCGTGTCGGGTATCAGATCGGCGAGGCCTTCCGCACGCATACCAAAGTCACCCGGGCCGAAGCTCGGCGCATGTCGATCGAGATGCTGGACATGGTGGGCATCCCCTCGCCCGAGGAACGCCATGACAGCTTTCCGCACCAATTGAGTGGCGGCATGCGCCAGCGGGCCATGATCGCCATGGCGCTGGCCTGCCGACCAAAGGCCGACAACCGCGCTGGACGTGACCATTCAGGCGCAGGTGCTGAAGCTGATCGACCGGCTAAAGCGGGAAACCGGCACCTCTGTCGTGCTGATCACGCATGATCTGGGGGTGATCGCGCGCAATGCGCAGCGCGTCGTGGTGATGTATGCCGGCGTCGTCGTCGAAGAGGCGGATGTCGCGGATCTGTTCCGCCAGCCGCTGCATCCCTACACCCAGGGCCTCATGCGGTCGATTCCCCGGATCGGAGCGACGGAACGGCGCAGCAGGCTGAACACCATCGAGGGCACGGTGCCGAGCCTGCAGAAACTGCCCGCAGGCTGCCGGTTCTCTGACCGTTGCCCCCACGTCCATGACCGCTGCCGCCTGCAAGAGCCGCCCCTGGCGTCGCCAAAGGGAATGAACGGTCTGCGCAAGGTTCGCTGCTGGCTTTACGAGGAGGCGACATGACGCCCGCGCGCACCGCTCAACCGCTGTTGTCCGTCCGCGGGTTGAAGCGGCATTTTCCTCAATCGTCCTCGTTCTTCGGACCGGCGCGGTTCATCCATGCGGTTGACGGTGTCGATCTGGACATCTACGCCGGTGAAACGCTGGGGCTGGTCGGCGAAAGCGGCTGCGGGAAGTCCACGGTCGGGAGGCTGATTGCCCGGCTCGACACGCCGACTGCCGGGACAATCGACTTTGACGGCACCCGGATCAGCGATCTGGGGCAGGGGAGCCTCAAGTCCCTGCGTCAGTCGGTGCAGATGATCTTCCAGAATCCGTTTTCCTCGCTCAACCCGCGCATGACGGTCGGAGCAATTCTGGAAGAACCCCTGATCATCCACCGCAAGGGCGACAGCGCCGAAAGACGTCGGCGCGTTCTGCATCTGCTCGATCAGGTCGGGCTGCGGCGTGACCAGATCGACCGCTATCCGCATGAATTCTCGGGCGGGCAACGCCAACGCATCGGGATTGCGCGGGCGCTCGCGCTGGAGCCCAAGCTGATCATCTGTGACGAGCCGGTGTCCGCGCTGGATGTGTCCATTCAGGCGCAGATCATCAATCTGTTGATAGACCTGCAAACCGAACTGGGCCTGTCCTACCTTTTCATCTCGCACGATCTGAGTGTTGTCGAACATATCAGCGACCGCGTGGCGGTCATGTATCTGGGTCGCATCGTCGAGCAGGCCGAGGCACCGGCGATCTATGCCGAGCCCTTGCACCCCTATACCGAGGCGCTGCTTTCTGCCGTTCCGCCACCGGATCCGCTGGCCCAAACCCGCGAGATCATCCTCGAAGGTGGCGTGCCCAGCCCTGCCGCCCCGCCGCCGGGCTGTCATTTCGCGCCGCGCTGCCCTTACGCGCTGCCCAAGTGCAGCGAATCGGTGCCGACGCTGGCGGAATACCGGCCTGGCAGGCTGGTGCGATGCCTGCGGCTGGATGAAATCAGCGGCCACAGGCTGTCAGGGTCGCCCGCCTGAGACCAGCCGCCCTGGTCGACGTCGACGGAATTGCAACCGATCAGCCGTGGACGGCCCTGGCGGGACTGATCCCTGAAACGGCAAAGTGATCGGGCTGGAGCGACGGGCGTGGTGCTGGCGTCGGCTGTGTGATCGCGCGCCTCAGCCGATACCGAACAGGTCCGGCCGGTCGCGCAAAAGCCGGTCCAGCGCGCCGAGGACATTGGTGACATGCGCGCGCAGGAGATGCTCGGCCCGGTCCGGGTCACGGTCGGCGATAGCCGAAAGGATCGCGGCATGTTCATCGACCACCAACGCCAGCTTGCCAGGTTCAGGCACCTGCAGGGCACGGATCCGGTCAAGGTGCGCCTTGCGAGCGTGGATCACAGCCCAGATGGGCGCCATCCCGGCCAGATCGAACAGGCTTTTGTGAAAGCGGTCATCCACCGGGACCGAGGCGAAATAATCCTGCGTTTGCAGGATGGTGCGGTGTTCGGCAATGATGGCACGAGGCAGGGACAGGTCCGGCGGCGGCCCGATGGACAGGCGGCGTACCACGGCGGCTTCGAGGTTCTCGCGCAGAAACTGCGCCTGCCGCACGGCGTCGGGGTCGATCCGCGCGACCTTGGTGGTGTGCTGGGGTGCGATCACCACAAGGCCGTGGTCGGCCAGCCGCAACAGGGCCTCGCGGATCGGGGTGCGGCTGGTGCCGAAGTGCTGGCCAAGGTCCTTTTCCGACACGGTCTCGCCCGGCGCCATGCGCAGCGTGACGATCTGCGCGCGCAGGTCGTCATAGATGTCATCGGCAAGAGAACGGCGGCGGCGGGATAACAGCATCAGGGCCTCGGGGCGATTTGGTGGCAGGATAGCGATTTTGGCCCGGAGTGAAATATGAGCTTGGCTACGATACACTAATATATTACCAAGGGATGCACCCTGCCGGAGCCTGAGATGACGAAGACCCCCGAAACCCTGCGATCCGCCCGCTGGTTCGCGCCGGATGATTTGCGCAGCTTTGGCCATCGCTCGCGCCTGATGCAACTGGGCTATTCCGAGGCCGATTTCATGGGAAAACCGGTGATCGGCATCCTGAACACCTGGTCGGAACTGAATTCCTGCCACGCCCATTTCCGCGAGAGGGCGCAGGATGTGAAGCGCGGTGTGTTGCAGGCGGGGGGATTCCCGGTGGAACTGCCTTCGCTCAGCGTCGACGAGAGTTTCACCAAACCGACCTCGATGCTCTATCGCAACATGCTGGCGATGGAGACAGAAGAGATGATCCGCTCACACCCCCTTGACGGCGTGGTGCTGATGGGCGGTTGCGACAAGACCACGCCGGGGCTGGTGATGGGAGCGCTGAGTGCCGGGGTGCCGATGATCTATCTGCCCGCCGGGCCGATGCTGCGCGGCAATTACGCCGGGCAGAAACTGGGCTCGGGCTCGGATGCGTGGAAATACTGGGATGAACGGCGCGCGGGCAACATCAGCGCGGCGGAATGGCAGGGGTTGCAGGGGGGCATCGCACGCTCGGCCGGGGTCTGCATGACGATGGGCACGGCCAGCACGATGACGGCGATTGCCGATGCGATGGGGCTGACGTTGCCGGGGGCCTCGTCCGTGCCGGCGGTGGACAGCGGGCATCAGCGGATGGCGGCAGATTGCGGGCGCCGCGTGGTGGAGATGGTCTGGGAGGATTTGACGCCTGACCACATCGTGACCGAATCCTCGGTGCGCAACGCCGCCGTGGTGGCGATGGCGACGGGCTGTTCCACCAATGCCGTGGTGCATCTGATCGCCATGGCGCGCCGGGCGGGTGTCACCCTGATGCTGGATGATCTGGACGCGCTTGGCCGCGTCACCCCGCTGATCGCCAATGTCCGGCCGGCGGGCAAGGATTACCTGATGGAGGATTTCTTTTACGCCGGCGGCCTGCGCGCGCTGATGGCGCAATTGGGCGACCGGCTGGACCTGTCGGCGATGACGGTGACGGGCCGCACGATGGGCGAGAATCTGCAAGGCGCAAAGGTTTACAACGACGACGTGATCCGGCCCCTGTCGAACCCGGTTTATGCCGAAGGGTCGCTGGCCGTTCTGCGCGGCAATCTGTGTCCCGACGGCGCGGTGATCAAACCGGCCGCCTGCGATCCCCGGTTTCATGTCCATCAAGGCCCGGCGCTGGTCTTTGACAGCTACGCCGACATGAAGGCCGCGATCGATGATGAAACGCTGGAGGTGACGCCCGATAATGTGCTGGTGCGGCGCAACGCCGGGCCGCTGGGCGGGCCGGGGTTTCCCGAATGGGGGATGCTGCCGATCCCGAAGGCGCTGATCAAACAGGGCCACCGCGACATGCTGCGGATCTCCGACGCGCGGATGTCGGGCACCTCTTACGGCGCCTGCGTGCTGCATGTGGCGCCGGAATCCTTTGTCGGCGGGCCGCTGGCCCTGCTGCGGACGGGCGACATCGTGCGTCTGGACT
>ERZ761602.4730-NODE-4730-length-16979-cov-5.314110_pt1 | contig 16979 bp, 16 predicted proteins | sample MGYA00512165_ERZ761602 | MGnify/ENA primary metagenome ERZ761602 (study PRJEB28899, sample SAMN02445085) | bioreactor sludge metagenome | biome: EBPR sludge; isolation source: Thorneside wastewater treatment plant | place: Australia: Brisbane, Thorneside...
TGGTGAACGGCCTCGGCGTGCTCGGCTGGGGCGTCGGCGGCATCGAGGCGGAGGCCGCCATGCTCGGCCAGGCGCTCTCGATGGTCATTCCCGAGGTCGTCGGCTTCCGCCTGCACGGCAAGCTGCGCGAGGGCGTGACGGCGACCGACCTCGTGCTCACCGTCACGCAGATGCTGCGCAAGAAGGGCGTGGTCGGCAAGTTCGTCGAGTTCTACGGCGCCGGTCTCGACGACCTGCCGCTGGAGGACCGCGCCACCATCGCCAACATGGCCCCCGAATACGGCGCGACCTGCGGCTTCTTCCCGATCGACGACGAGACGCTGCGCTTCCTCAAAGCCTCCGGCCGCGCCAAGGCGCGCGTCGATCTGGTCGAGAAATACGCCAAGGCTCAGGGCCTCTTCCGCAGCACGAAATCGCCCGACCCCGTCTTCACCGACACGCTGGAACTGGACCTCGCCACGGTCGAACCCAGCCTCGCCGGACCGAAGCGTCCGCAGGACCGCGTGCCGCTCGGCCAGGTCGCCGCGAACTTCGCGGCGACGCTCGCCGCCGACTACGGCAAGGCGGGCGAGGAGGCGAAAACCGTCAAGGTGCCCGGCAAGGACTACGAGATCGGCCACGGCGCCGTGGTGATCGCGGCGATCACCTCGTGCACCAACACCTCCAACCCCTATGTGATGATGGCGGCGGGGCTTCTCGCCCGCAACGCGCGCAAGCTCGGCCTCAAGGCCAAGCCCTGGGTCAAGACCTCGCTCGCCCCCGGCTCGCAGGTCGTCACCGACTATCTCGCCAAAGCGGGGCTTCAGAAGCCGCTCGACGAACTCGGCTTCAACCTCACCGGCTATGGCTGCACCACCTGCATCGGCAATTCCGGCCCGCTCCCCGACGACGTGACCGAGGCGGTGACGGGCGGCGATCTCGCGGTCGCGGCGGTGCTGTCGGGCAACCGCAATTTCGAGGGCCGCGTGAACCCGCTGACGCGGGCCAACTATCTCGCCTCGCCGCCGCTGGTCGTCGCCTATGCGCTCGCCGGTTCGACCAGCGTCAATCTGGAGACCGACCCGATCGGCCACGACAAGAAGGGCAAGCCGGTCTTCCTGAAGGACATCTGGCCGAGCACCAAGGAAGTCGCCGCGACCGTGCGCAAGTGCGTTACCTCGGCGATGTTCAAGACGCGCTATGCCGACGTCTTCAAGGGCGACATCGGCTGGCGCAAGGTGAAGTTCGCGGGCGGCCAGACCTATGCCTGGGACATGACCTCGACCTATGTGCAGAACCCGCCCTATTTCCAGGGCATGGGGATCGCGCCCAAGCCGGTCGGCGACATCGCCGGGGCGCGCGTGCTCGCCCTCTTCGGCGACTCGATCACCACCGACCACATCTCGCCCGCCGGATCGATCAAGGCTTCCTCGCCCGCCGGCCTCTATCTCCAGGAGCGTCAGGTCCGCCAGCAGGACTTCAACTCCTACGGCGCGCGGCGCGGCAACCACGAAGTGATGATGCGCGGCACCTTCGCCAATATCCGCATCAAGAACGAGATGCTGGGCGGCAAGGAAGGCGGCAATACGAAGCACTTCCCCGACGGCGGCGAGATGGCGATCTACGACGCCGCCATGAAGTATCAGCAGGAAAATGTGCCGCTCGTCATCTTCGCCGGCAAGGAATACGGCACCGGCTCGTCGCGCGACTGGGCGGCGAAGGGCACGCTGCTGCTCGGCGTCAAGGCGGTGATCGCCGAGAGCTTCGAGCGCATCCACCGCTCCAACCTCGTGGGCATGGGCATCCTGCCGCTGCAGTTCGAGCCGGGCATGGACCGCAAGCAGCTCGGCCTCAAGGGCGACGAGACGATCTCGATCGCCGGCGTCACCAGCCTGAAGCAGGGCATGACGATGACCGTCTCCATCGCCTATGCCGACGGCACGAAGCGCGACCTGACCGTGAAGTGCCGCGTCGATACGGTCGAAGAGGTCGACTACTACAGGAACGGCGGCATCCTGCCCTACGTCCTGCGCAACCTGCTCAAGACCGCCTGACGACGGCGGTCTCCCGGCCACAGATGCAAGGGGCGGCCGCGCGGCCGCCCCTTTTTCATGCGCCGCCCGACGCCAGGCCCGCCAGCACGAGATAGAGCGGCAGGCCGAGCGTCAGGTTGAAGGGGAAGGTGATGGCCAGCGACAGCGTCAGATAGACCGCCGGATCGGCCTGCGGCAGAGCCATCCGCATTGCCGCCGGCACCGCGATGTAGGATGCGCTGGCCGTAAGCGCGATAAACAGCAGCGCGTCGCCGGTCCCAAGGCCGATCAGCGCCGCCGCGCCCCAGCCGCACGCCGCGCCGATCAGCGGCATCGCGATGGCGAAGGCGGCGAGGCCTCCCGTCATCGCCGTGCCGCCGGCCGCGAGCCGCCGGCCGGCAACCAGCCCCATCTCCAGCATGAAAAGACAGAGCACGCCCTGGAACGGCGCGACGACGAAGGGCGCGATGGCGCTCATGCCCCGCTCGCCGGTGACGAGGCCGATGACGAACGCGCCCATCAGCAGCACCACGGCGCCGTTGAGAAAGACCTCGTGCGCCCAGCCCGCCTTGCCCCGCGCGCCATGGCGGCGCGCCAGCCACAGGCCGGCGAGGATCGCCGGCGTCTCCATCACCGCAAGCACCGCGACCATCGCGCCGTCGGAGGCGATGCCGGCGGTCTCCAGCATCGCCCCGGCGGCGACGAAGGTGACAAGGCTGACGGAACCGTAATGGGCCGCGACGGCCGCCGCCGTGACGCCGTCGAGGCGGCTCGTCAGGCGGAGCAGGCCGTAGGCGAGGAAGGGCATGAGGAAGCTGAACGCGACGCCGGCCGCCGCCGTCAGGCCGATCTGCCAGGAGAGGCCGTGCGTCGCCACCGCCGCGCCGCCCTTGAAACCGATGGCGAGCATGAGGAAGAGCGAGAGCCCCTTGGCGAAGGCCTCTGGCATCGAGAGGTCGGAACGGGCCAGCGCGGCGAGGAGGCCGAGCGCGAAGAAGAGAACGACGGGCGAAAGCAGATTCGCCTGCGCCAGAGCGAGAGTATCGGCCATTGGTGGGTTCCCCGGAGTGCGGGCGGGGGATATCCGGGTCTTGGGCATGACGGAAATTGATAGTATGGCAATCAGACATTGCATTTCGTAATGGTGAGTCATGCAGGCCAATCTGGATCTCGACCTACTGCGCGCCTTTCTCGCGGTCGCCGAGGAACTCAGCTTCTCGCGGGCCGCCGAGCGGCTGCTGCGCAGCCAGTCCGCCGTCTCGCTGCAGATCAAGCGGCTGGAAGCGATGCTTGCCCGGCGTCTGCTCGACCGCACGCCGCGCGCCGTGGCGCTGACGCCGCAGGGCGCGGCCTTCGTCGCCGACGCGCGGCGCCTGATCGAACTGAACGACGAGGCCATCGCGCGCCTCGCCGGGCCTGTGATCGCCGGCTCGGTCCGCCTGGGCACGCCCGAGGACTTCGCCACCAGCCATCTGCCGCGCGTGCTGGCGCGGTTTGCGGAAGCCTATCCGGCGGTCGCGCTGGAGGTGACGTGCGATCTGACGCTCAATCTGGCGCGGGGCTTCCGTGGCGGGGCCTACGACATGGTGCTGCTGAAGCGCGAACCGTCCGCGGCGGCGGCGGGTCTGCGCGTCTGGCGCGAACCGCTCGTCTGGGCGGCCGGGCCGCGCCGCTGGGAGGACGACAAGGCGGCGCTGCCGCTCGTCCTCTCGCCCGCCCCCTGCGTCTATCGCAAGCGGGCGATCGCGGCGCTGGACCGGGCCGGGCGGCGCTGGCGCATCGCCTATAGCTGCGCGGCGCTGGCCGGATCGCAGGCCGCCGTGCGCGCCGGCCTCGGCATCACGGTCCTGCCGCGCGACATGGTGCCGGCGGGCCTGCGGATCGTCGATGGCGGCCCGCTGCCGCCGCTCGACGACACCGAGATCGCGCTGCTCTCGGCCCGCCGCCTCGGCGTTCCGGCGCGAATGCTGCACGACCACATCGCGCGCTCTCTGGAGCAGGTGCCGGGCTAGAGCGTCCTGCGTTCATAGCGGATCGCAGCTTCCTTCCTCATGGCCGCCCTTGAGGCGGCCATGAGGGCGAGATCATGCGCGTGCGTCCATTCGGATGATGCTCCAGAGGATCATCCGCCGGCGCGGCGGCCGGGTGTCCGATGCCTGATTGCGCCCTCAGTCGTCCCAGTCGCCCCAGTCTTCCTTGCGGCGGCGATCGCGGCGGCGGCCGTACCGGCGGCGATCGTCGTCATCGTCGTCATCGTCGTCGTCATCGTCGTCGTCATCGTCGTCGTCATCGTCGTCATCCTTGCGGCGCCGGTTGCGCGTCCGCCGGCGGGGGCGGTCCTCGCCCCATTCTTCGCGAAAGCGCTCCCAGGGCATCGGCCGGGACCGTCTTCCCCCGAACGCGAGGCGCGCCAGTAGCAGGACGCCAAGGCCGGCGATCCAGACCAGCACCGTGCCGGCCAGACCCAGCGCGCCGAGCGCCCCAAGCACCGGATCGACGAAGGCCGCGATCTCGGGATGGGCGGCGAGCCACGCGGTGACCGGCGCCAGCAGGTCGCCGGCCGCACCGGCCAAGAAATAGATGCCCCATACGAGGGCGGTCCACACCAGAGCGAGAATGAACATGGGGCCGGCCCTCAGTCGAAGATGTCGAAGAGGCTGAAGCCCTTGCGCTTGCGCGGCGCGTAGCCCCGGTCGTCGTAGTCGTCGTCGTCGTCGCGCGAATGGCGCGGCCGCGGCGGTTCGCGGTCCGGCGCGCGACGGGCGGCGCGCGGCGGCTCGTCTTCGGAGGTGCCGCTCATCAGCTTCTCAAGTTCGCCGCGATCGAGCCAGACGCCCCGGCAGGTGGGGCAGAAGTCGAACTCGACGCCGGAGCGCGAGACGGTCTGCATCGCAGCATTATCGTTGGGACAGACGAGAAGGGGCATGGGCATCGCCTTGTGACATGCGGGTTGGGCGCATCGGCGAGGGCGAAGCGGATCCCGGGCGCGCCGGGCTCGAACGATCGATGGATGCGGCGCAGGCCACTTCACCCTCACGGCTTGAGGGGCGATCGCGTTACCTGGTCTTGGAGAACGGTTTGGGACCCAGGCATCGAGACAACCCCGATGCGGTCCGACATCGCGATACGCATGTATCGCCAGAGGGGCCCGGCCCGCCCGCCGAATATGGAAAGGGCCGGGGGGCGCCGCAAGCCCTCCGGCCTCAAAAAGTTCAGCCGCGCAGGCTGCCCCCGGTCGCCTTGGCGACGGCGGCGACGATCTTCTGCGCGACCGCCTCGATCTCGGGTTCGGTCAGCGTGCGGTCCTTCGGCTGGAGGCGCACGGCGATGGCGAGCGACTTCTGGCCCTCGGGAACGCCCTTGCCCTCATAGAGGTCGAAGAGATCGACGCGCTCGATCAGCGCCTTGTCCGCGCCGGCCGCCGCCCGGATCAGATCGGCCGCCGCGACGGAGGCGTTCACCAGGAAGGCGAAGTCGCGCTCCACCGCCTGATAGTCGCTGAGGACGAGCGCCGGCTTGGTCTTGGTCGCCCTGGCCTTGGGCAGCGGGATCGCATCGACGAACACCTCGAACGCCGCCGCCGGACCCTTGATGTCCATCGCCTCCATGACGCTCGGATGCAATTCGCCGAAGCGCGCGATCACCGTCTTCGGCCCCAGCTTCATCTGGCCCGAGCGGCCGGGGTGGTACCAGCCGGGCGCATCGGCGACGACGGTGAGGTTCGCCGCCGGTCCGCCCAGCGCCTCGATCAGCGCCAGCGCGTCGGCCTTGGCCGCGAAGACGTCGGGCACGAACGGCGCGCCGGACCATTGCCGCGCCCCCTGCCCGGCCCTGAGGCCCGCCGCGACGGTCGGCTGGTCGGCATCGCCGCTGCCCGCGAAGGCCGGGCCGACCTCGAAGAGATGGGCCGGGGTGAGGCCGCGCGCCGCGTTGCGTGACGCCGCCGCGATCAGCGAGGGCAGCACCGAGGGCCGCATCGCGTCGAGATCGGCCGAGATCGGATTGGCGAGCAGCATCGCCTCCTCGCCGCCGCCGAACAGCCGCGCATGGGCGCGCGGGATGAAGGAATAGCTGACCGCCTCGACCAGCCCGCGTGCGCCGAGCGCCCGGCGCGCCTCGCGCACCCGGCGCTGGGCCGGGCTGAGGCCGGGCTTCGTCACCGCCGCAAGACGCGGCAGCGGCGTCGCCGGAATGTTGTCGAGGCCGTGGATGCGCGTCACCTCCTCGACCAGATCGGCCGCGCCGTGCAGGTCCGGCCGCCACGAGGGCGGCGTCACCTGGAACGGGAACGCGCCGGCGATCGTGCAGCCGAGATCGCCGAGAATGCGCAGGATCTCGGCCGGCGGCAGGTCGAGCCCCGTCAGCCGCTTCACCAGCCCCGGATCGAAGGCGATGGTCCGCCGCCACGCCGGAACCGCCCCGGCGCTCACCACGTCGCTCGCCTCGCCGCCGCACCAGTCGAGGATCAGCCTGGTCGCCAGCTCCAGCCCGGCGCGATTGAAGGCCGGATCGACGCCGCGCTCGAAGCGATAGCGCGCGTCGGAGTTGATGCCGGTCTTGCGCCCCGCCGCCGCGATGCGCACCGGATCGAACAGCGCCGCCTCGATGAAGACGTTGACCGTCTCCATCGTGCAGCCGGTCTCCAGCCCGCCCATCACGCCCGCGATGCCGCGCGCCGCGGCGTCGTCGGCGATGACGACGATCTCGCCGTCCAGCGCATAGCTCTTGCCGTCGAGGCCGACGAGGCTCTCGCCGTCGGTGGCGAAGCGCGCCGTCAGCTTGCCGCTCAGCCTGTCGGCGTCGAACACATGCAGCGGCCGCGCCCGGTCGAGGCTGATGAGGTTGGTGACGTCCACCAGCGCCGAGATCGGGCGCAGCCCCACGGCGCGCAGGCGGTTCTGCACCCAGGCGGGCGAAGGTCCGTTCTTCACGCCGCGGATCATCCGCCCCTCGAACAGCGGCGCCGCCTCGCCCGCCGCGACCGCGGTGGCGATCGGCGAGGGGAAACTGCCCGCCACCGGCGCGATCTCCGGCGTCACGACATGGCCGAGCCCCGCCGCCGCCAGGTCGCGGGCGATCCCCGCGACGCCGTTGCAGTCGCCGCGATTGGGCGTGATGGCGATGTCGATGACCGGATCGTCGAGCCCCAGCACGCCGGCCACCGGCGCGCCGACCGGCGCGTCGTCGGGCAGTTCGATGATGCCGTCGTGATCCTCGCCGAGCTTCAGCTCGCGCGCCGAGCACAGCATGCCGTTGGAGAGCTGGCCGCGGATCGACCCCGCCTTCAGCTCCAGCCCGCTCGCCGGGATGATCGCCCCGACCGGCGCGAACACCGCCTTCATGCCGGCCCGCGCGTTCGGCGCGCCGCAGACGACCATGACGTCCTCGGCGCCGGTATCGACGATGCAGACCTGGAGCTTGTCGGCGTTGGGATGGCGCGTCGCGGTGCGCACATGGGCGACGCGGAAGGCGGCCAGCTCGGCCGCCTTGTCCTCGACGCTCTCCACCTCCAGCCCGATCCGGGTGAGGGTGACGAGGATCTCGTCCAGAGTCGCCTCGGTGACGAGGTGTTCCTTCAGCCACGACAGGGTGAATTTCATCGCGTCAGCCCTCCGGCCAGCGAGGGCTGCTCCAGCACGCCGAAGCCGTAATGCTTCAGCCATCTCAGATCGCTGTCGAAGAAGGCGCGCAAATCCGGCAGCCCGTATTTCAGCATCGCCAGCCGGTCGATGCCGCAGCCGAAGGCGAAGCCCTGATATTTCTCCGGGTCGAGGCCGCAATTGGCGATGACCTTGGGATGCACCATGCCGCAGCCCAGGATCTCCAGCCAGTCATCGCCCTCGCCGAACTTCACCGTGTCGCCCGAGCGGTCGCACTGAATGTCGACCTCGGCCGAGGGCTCGGTGAACGGGAAGTGCGAGGCGCGGAAGCGCATGGTGACGTTCGGCACCTCGAAGAACGCCTTGCAGAATTCCTCCAGCACCCATTTCAGGTGCCCCATATGAGTGGACTCGTCGATGACGAGGCCCTCGATCTGGTGGAACATCGGCGTGTGGGTCTGGTCGCTGTCGCTGCGATAGGTGCGGCCCGGCGCGATGATGCGGATGGGCGGCTTCTGCGACAGCATGGTGCGGATCTGCACCGGGCTCGTATGCGTGCGCAGCACCGGCCGCGAGCCGTCGGCCCGGGCGTTTAGGTAGAACGTGTCGTGCATCTGCCGCGCGGGGTGTTCCGGCGGGATGTTCAGCAGCGTGAAATTATAGTCGTCGCGCTCGACCTCCGGCCCTTCGGCGAGGGCGAAGCCCATGTCGGCGAAGATGGCGATCAGCTCGTCCGTCACCTGCGCGACGGGATGGATGCGCCCGGCGTTCGGATCGAACGCGAAGGCGGGGGCGGGCAGCGTCACATCGACCCGCTCGGTCTCCAGCCGCCGCTGCAGCACGGCGAGGCCGAGCGCGTGCTTCTTCGCCCCGATCGCCTCGGCGACGCGGTCGCGCAGCGCGTTGAAGGCGGGGCCTTGGGTCTTGCGTTCCTCGGGCGAGAGCGCGCCCAGCGTCTTCAGCAGCTCGGAGACGACGCCCTTCTTGCCGAGCGCATGGACGCGCACCGCCTCCAGCGCCGCATCGTCTTCGGCCGCCGCGATGCGCGCGATGAGATCGCCCTCGAGCGCGGAAATGTCCGTCATGGGTCTGTCCTGGGAATCGATGCCGCCGCTGCGGGGTTATAGCCCCGCAGACGGCCCTTCGGACCAGACCGAAATCAGGCGGCTTTCAGCGCGCCGTTCGCCTGGTCCACGAGCGCCTTGAAGGCCTCGGGCTGGGTGATCGCCAGGTCCGACAGGATCTTCCGGTCGACCTCGACGCCCGCCTTGCCGAGACCGTCGATAAATCGGCCATAGGTCAGGCCGTGGGCGCGGACGGCGGCGTTGATGCGCTGGATCCACAGGGCGCGGAAGTTCCGCTTGCGCAGCTTGCGGCCGATATAGGCGTTGGTGCCGGCGCGATCGACCGCTGCTTTCGCGGTACGAATCGTGTTCTTGCGGCGGCCGTAAAAGCCCTTGGCGGCTTTCAGGATCTTCTTGTGCTTGGCGTGGGACGTAACGCCCCGCTTGACGCGCGACATGGGCTAGCTCCTCAAATTCTCTTGGCGATCCGCCCCACTCTCTTTCTCCCCCTGCGTGCGGGGGGAGCGGCCCGAAGGGCCGAGGGGGGCAAAGGGTTCCGGGGTTCGGTTAGCGGGCGTAGGGCATCCACAGCGCGACGCGCAGCGTCTCGGAGTCCGAGAGCACCTTGGTGCCGCGATTGGTGCGGATATAGTCGCCGCTATGGCTGGACAGACGGTGACGCTTGCCGGCGACGCCGGCCTTCACCTTCCCCGAAGCCGTGAATTTGAAGCGCTTCTTGGCGCCCGACTTGGTCTTCAGCTTGGACATTTTGCACCTCTCAGGTTGTGAGAGCGCGACCTGAAATGCGCGGAAAACCGCGATTTCAGTCGTGCCTTGAGGGCCGCCACGGCATGTCCTTCGGCCGGGCCGCCCCATAAGAGCGCGGGGAGATACAGGAACGCGGGGGGGAGTGCAAGATGGGAGGCACAGCATGTCCCTAGCAGGCTTCCGGACCAACCGACACTCCCGCCGGATCTGCCACAATCCTGCCCAAGCCTGACTCCTATGAAACCACCCTCATGGCCGGGCCTGACCCGGCCATCCAGCGCCGCGCAAGCTGGCGCGCGGCCCGTCTCCGGCGCATCATCGCCGCCACAGCCTTGAGGAGGCCCCCATGCTCATCGTCACCGGTTCCGCCACGGCGCGGCCCGAGACCATCGCCGAGATGACCGCGCTGGCGCTGGAACACGTCCGCCGCTCGCGCGCCGAACCCGGCTGCCTTTCGCACGAGGTCCATGTCGACGCCGAGAACCCTCTGCGCCTCACCTTCCTGGAACGCTGGGCGGACGATGCGGCGCTCGCCGCGCATTTCGCCCTGCCCGCCTCGAAGGACTTCGTCCGCCGCCTGCGCGCGCTCAGCGCGTCGAGCGGCGCGATCGAGATCTATCACACCACCCGCGTCACGCTCTGAAGGCGGGCGCGGGTGGCGGGCGCCGGCGGCGCCGGCGCGGCGTCAGCGCCAGCGGCTATAGCCCCAGCCGCCGCCGCCGATCAGCACGACGATGAGAACGATGATCAGAATGGTTTCAAGAGACATGGGTCACCTTCGCATCGGCGCCGGCGAAGCGCCGCGCCGTCAGGATTGAACGCGCGGCCGCGCCGCCGGTTCCCTCAGCCGCTCTCGCGGCGGCGCCAGTCCTCGGGGTTGTCGAAGTCCGTCGCCCACAGGCCCAGCCCCTCTAGCCGCGCGGCGGCCTCCTCAAGCCCATAGCGCGCCGAATAGCGCCGATAGGCGAGCGCCCATCCGGCTCGCACCATGGCGCGGCCGAGATCGCTCTCCCCGGCATAGCAGGTGGCGAGCGTCCGTCCGTATGTGTCGGTGCCGTGCGCCACGCAGCGCACGACGGCGCCCTGCGTCAGGGCGCGCAGCTTCCCCGCCGCCGACGAACCGCAGGCGAAGGTCACGATCGGCGGCGTCCTGGTCGTGCAGGCCTGGCCCGATTCCGGCGCGTCGATCCCGTCGAGACGAATGCGCACATCGCCGATGCGGATCGTATCGCCGTCGCTCACCCGCGCCCGGCCGGCGATATCGAAGCTGGCGGGCGCGCCGTTCAGCGCGTCGGCGATTTGCGACGGCAGCCCCAGGTAATGGACGGCATAGGCGAGCGCGAGGAGCGCGATCCAGACCAGCGGCCAGACCCCCTTGCGGCGGCGGCGCGGCGCCCGGCGCCGGGCAGGCTGCGGCGCTGCGGCGCGGTGCGGCGCGGGGGCGCCGGCGCGGCCATAAACGAGGCGCAGGAAGTCCTTGTCGCTTGGGTCTGCCATCGCGCCAGTCTGGGCGCGAGGCGTTACCGGTCCCTTGCGGGCCGGGGTTCAATCCTCGTCGTCGTCGCTCTCGTCGGGCGCGACGACGGCGGCGACCGGTTCGGCCGCCTTCTTGCGGCGCGAGGACGGCCGCTCGCGCTTGCGCTGCGCCGCCGCCAGGGCCAGCGCCTCGGCGCGGGCCGAGCGTTCGGCGTGCAGCAGCGGCAGCAGGCCGTTCGCCGCCGCCTTCTGCTTGGTGTTGCCCGCGCCGCTCAGCCGCTCGGCATTGGCGAGCAGGCTCGCCAGCTGGTCGTCGCTGAACGCGGGGATTTTTTCGGCCATCGTATCGGGCATCGCATCGCCTCCGGGTAACGCGGAAAGCGGCCGCGCGGCCGGGGCCTCTGCCCCGCCATCATGCCGCCCTTATAGGCGTTCCGCCCCTCCGGCGCGACCTCAATCGCCCCGGCGGCGCCGCGCGCTAGCTCCGCTCGCCATAGCTGACGCCCATGCCGGCCCGCACGTCCTGCTGGATGCCGTATTGCGGGAAGGGATAGCGGAAGCCGTTTTTCGCCAGCGCTTCCATGCCCTTGACCGCCTTTTCCAGCGGCCCCGGCGGCGAGGCCATCAGCATCTCGCCGTCCTCCACCCCGCCATAGCGGCGCTCGGCGAAACAGGGGATCGAGAGGCTGGGACTGCGCGTCGACAGCGCCCGGCCCCAGGAATCGGCGCAGGCCGATTCCCCGACCACGCTCCAGTCGAAGCGCTTGTAGCCCGACCACTGCATGCCGTTGATCACGTAGATCATCGCGCCGGGCGTCGCGTAGAAGAGCACGATGTCGGGGTCCTCCAGCCGACCGGCGGCCAGCGGCCCGACCGCCAGCGCCTCGTACCGGCCGTCCTCGACGCAGTGCATCGCCGCCTGGTGGGCGCTGGAATCGGCTTCGCTCTCGTACCAGACGCCCTTCATGTGGCGGCCGCTGCGCCACTCCGGCGTCTTGGCCGCGCCGAGGCCGACGACCGCCCGGCACTGCGCCCCGACCAGGTCCTCCGCCGTCACCCCGACCGTCCAGCCGAGCCGCGCCGCCTGGCCGACGATCTGGTCCAGCGCATGCACCGCCTTGGGCCGGCGGATGCGGGGGATCGCCTCCATCTCGGCGCGGTCCGTGAACAGCTTCATGCCGAACACGTGGCTGCGCAGCTTCAGCAGCCGCTCCAGATCGGCGGCGAGCGTGGCGGTGGCGGTCATGGCGTCTCCCCCTGTTTGGGGCGAAGCCTAGACCGCCTGCCCGTTCACGCGAAGCCGCGCTTGCGCATCAGCGCGCCGGTATCGACGTCGCGGCCGCGGAAGCGGCGGAACGCCTCGTCGGGGGCGATCGCATTGCCGGCGCTCAGCACGTTGTCGAGGAAGCTCCTGGCGGTCGCCTTGTCGTAGGCGCCCTTCTCCGCGAACAGCTCCCAGGCGTCGGCGGTCAGCGCATCGGCCCACAGATAGACGTAATAGCCGGCCGAATAGCCGTCGCCCGAAAAGATATGCCCGAACGCCGTCGGACGGTGGCGCATGACGATCTCCTTCGGCAGGCCGATCTCGTCGAGCGCGCTCTTCTCGAATTCCTCCGGGTCGATCTCGGCGCTCGCCGAGGCGAGGTGGATCTTCATGTCGTAGATCGCCGAGGCGAGATACTCGACCGTCGCGAAGCCCTGGTTGAAGTTCTTCGCCGCCTCGATCTTCTTCACAAGCGCCTCGGGCATCGCCGCGCCGGTCTCGGCATGGACCGCGAAGCGGCTCAGCACTTCGGGGGTGGGCAGCCAGTGCTCGTTGATCTGGCTCGGGAACTCCACGAAGTCGCGCTTCACGGCGGTGCCCGCCAGCGTCGGATAGGTGACGGAGGAGTTGAGGCCATGCAGCGCGTGGCCGAACTCGTGGAACAGCGTCGAGGCGTCGTCCCACGAAATCAGGATCGGCTGGCCGGCGCCCGCCTTCACGAAGTTCGAGTTGTTCGAGACGATCGGCGTCGTCTCCCCGCGGAAGCGCTCCTGCGTGCGATAGGCGTTCATCCACGCGCCGGAGTTCTTGCCGCCGCGCGCGTAAGGATCGAAGTAGAAAAGGCCGACGCGGCTGCCCTCGCGCGTCACCTCATGGACCGTGACGTCGGGGTGATAAACCGGCACGTCCTCGACCTTCGTATAGCTCAGGCCGAACAGCTCGCCCGAGGCCCAGAACATGCCCTCCACCAGCTTGCCGAGCTGGAGGTAGGGCTTCACCTCGTTGTCGTCGACGTCGTACTTCGCCTTGCGCACCTTCTCGGCATAGAAGCGATAGTCCCACGCCTCGATCGCAATCCCCGCGCCCTCGGCGTCGGCGACCTTCTGCATGTCGGCGATTTCCTCGCGGGCCCGGGCGGCGGCCGGCGCCCACACCTGCATCATCAGCGCCATGGCGGCGTCGGGCGAGCCGGCCATGTTGTTGTCGGTCGCCCAGTGGGCGTGGCTGGCGAAGCCCAGCAGCTTCGCCCGCTCGGCCCGCAGCTTCAGGATGTCGCGGATGACCTGCTTGTTGTCGGTCGCCCCGCCCTTGTCGCCGCGCCGCGTCCACATGCGCCAGCCCTTCTCGCGCAGGTCGCGCCTTGTGGAGTAGGTCAGGAACGGCTCCATCGACGAGCGCGTATTGGCGACGGCCCACTTGCCCGCCATGCCGCGGCCCTCGGCGCTCGTCCTGTAGCCTTCGATCAGGCTGGGGCTGAGGCCCGCCAGGTCGGCCTCGCTCTCCAGCACCAGCGCGTCCTCTTCCTCGTCGGCGAGGACGTTCTGCCCGAACTTGGTGTAGAGCCCGGCGAGCGTCTGGTTGATCGCCTTCATGCGCGCCTTGTCGGTGGCGTTCAGCGCCGCCCCGCGGCGGACGAAATTCTTGTAGACCGTCTCGGCGAGCCGCTGCTGCTCGGTCGTCAGCCCCGCGCTCTCGCGCCCCTCGTAGACCGCCTTGATGCGCGCGAACAGCGCCTCGTTCTGCGTGATGTCGTCGTAGAAGGCCGACAGCACCGGCGACATCTCGGCGTCGATCGCCTGCATCTGCTTGTCGTTGAGGACCGAGGTGTAGATGTTGAAGATCGACGAGGCGCGGTCCATCGCGCGGCCCGCATCCTCCATCGCGGCCAGCGTGTTCTCGAAGGTCGGGGCCTCGGGGTTGGCGGCGATCGCCTCGATCTCGGCGCGGTTCAGCTCCATGCCCTTCATCAGCGCCGGCTTGATGAGGTCGGGCGCGATCCTGTCGAAGGGCGGGAAGCCGCCATGCGCGCCGGTCCAGGGGTCCAGCATCGGGTCGGCCGCGCTGTCGGCGGCGAAGGCGGGCAAATTCATCTTCAGGCTCCCGATCATGGCGGTGGCGGCGGCGGTCTGCAGGAAAGTGCGGCGAAGCATGGAACGGTCCTAGATGGTAGGCGAATGTTGCAGGGTTTCTAGGGCGGCAGGCCCCCGATGTCGCTTCACGGAGATTTGAGCGCCGCCGCCTCGGGCACCGGCCCGCCGGCGAGCCATGCCTCCAGCATGGCGTTGACCGTCTCGGGCGCTTCCTGCTGCACCCAGTGCGAGACGCCGGGGAGGTAGCGGACGGTGAGGTCGTCGACGAAGCGTTCGGTCCCGGCGACCAGCGATTTCTCCAGCGCCGTGTCCTCCTCGCCCCAGACGACGAGGGTCGGCACGCCGACGCGGTTCTGGGCCGGGGCCATCTTCGCCCGTCCCGCCTTCCGCGCCGCCCGGTACCAGTTGATCATCGCCGTCAGCGCCCCGGGGATCAGCGCATTGGCGCGGTAGTGCTCCAGCACCTCGGCCGGGAAGCGGCTCTTGTCGACCGCCATGTTGTAGAAGGCGTCGGCGATCCCCTGCGCCCGGCGGCGGCCGAGCGCCCATTCGGGAATCCACGGCAGCTGGAAGAACGCGACATACCAGCTCTTGCGCCGCTGCGTCTTGTTGACGGCGATCTCCTCCATGAAGCGTACCGGATGAGGCACGTTCATGATGACGAGGCGCGTCAGGGTGCGGATCTTCCGCATCGCGCAGTGCCAGGCGACGATCGCCCCCCAGTCATGCGCGACCAGCATCGTCTCGCGCGCGCCGGAGGCGGCGATCAGCGCCTCGACGTCGGCGACCAGATGGTCGATGTCGTAGGCGGAAACGCCCTTGGGCCGCGAACTCGCCCCATAGCCGCGCTGGTTCGGTGCCCAGACGCGCCAGCCGAGCCGCGCCAGCAGCGGCCCCTGGAAGCGCCACGAATATTTCGACTCCGGAAAGCCGTGCAGGCAGAGCGCGAGGCGCTCCGTCCCGCCGCCCGCCGCCGGATACTCATCGACCTCGAAGCTGAGGCCGTTCGCCTCGATCGTCCGCGTCGCCGCGCCCTCGCCCATCGCCCTCACCCGATCTCGCCGACCAGCGGCGGCAATTCTCCCAGATCCGCGATCCGGCGGAAGCGCGGCGCGTCCTCCGGCTCGTCGGCATGCTCGTGCACCCAGGTCATCTCGTGCGGCACGAAGACGCCCCAGCTGCCCACGCCGATCGCCGGCACGATATCGGACTTCAGCGAATTGCCCACCATCATCGCCCGCTCGGGCCCGTCGCCGTGGCGGGCGAACAGCCTTGCATAGGTCTCGTCGGTCTTTTCGCTGACGATCTCGACCGCATCGAAGAAATCGCCGAGGCCCGAGGCGGCGAGCTTGCGCTCCTGGTCGAAGAGATCGCCCTTGGTGATCAGCACGAGGCGATAGGCCCCGGCCAGCGCCTGCAGAGTTTGGCGCGCATGCGGCAGCGTCTCGACCGGATGGCGCAGCATCTCGCGGCCCCAGTCGAGGATCGTGCCGATCACGTGGCCGGGGGCGTTGCCGTTCGTCGCCTCCAGCGCCGTCTCGATCATCGACAGCGTGAAACCCTTGATGCCGTAGCCATAGGCCGCGAGGTTGCGCCGCTCCGCCTCCAGCAGCCGCGCCGGGATGTCGCCCGCGTCGGTGTGCTGGCCGATCAGGTCGGCGAAGCGCCGCTCGGTCAGGCGGAAGAAGTGCTCGTTCTGCCAGAGCGTGTCGTCGGCATCGAAGCCGATCGTGGTGAGGTGTCGCGCCATGCCGTTGGGGTGTCGCCTTGCGAATGCCGTCTGTCTTCCTAGAGTGCCGGCCTAGATAGAGCGGCCGGCGGCGCGGCGGAAGAGACCGCCTGGACGAGGAGAGATGTGCGGCAAGTTCACCCAGATGGCCTCGTGGGCCGAAATCGTCGCCTTCTCGCGGGCGCTGACCGAGCCCCCGCGCCCGAAAGCGGGCGGCGGCGGTGAAGGGGGCGGCGGCGAAAGGGGCGGCGGCTCGGGCGAGGGGGGCAACGACGCCTCGGTCGTCGCGACGCCGATGCGCTTCGCCTCGATCATGCGCCTCGACGCCAAGGGGGCGCGCGAGATGGTGCCGATGCGCTGGGGCTTCTCCAAGCCGGGCGCGGCGAGCCCGGCCCGCCCCGACTACATGCACGCCCGCGCCGAGACCGTCGATGTGCGCCCCGCCTTCGCCGCCTCGTTCCGCGAACGCCGCGGCCTCTGCTTCGTGCGCACCTTCAACGAGGGCGAGGAGATCGGCAGCCGCACACGGCAGTGGACGGTGACGCCGAAGGACGGACGGCCCCTCGCCATCGCGGTCATCTACGAGGAGTGGCGCAACGGCGATCTCTCGCTCCTCACCTTCGTCCAGGTGACGACGGCGGCCAACGCGCTCATCGCGCCGATCACCGACCGCATGCCGGCGATCCTCCCCGAACGCGACTGGCCGCTCTGGCTGGGCGAGACGGCGGCGCCGCTGGCGGCGGTGAAGGCCGCCCTCGTCACCTTCGAGGATCGCGGCGCCTGGGACTTCGCGCCCGAACCGCCCAGGCAGCCCCGCCGCCGCGCCTGACCGCCATCACGTTAGGGAAGCCCGAACCTTCCTCATCCTGAGGAGGCCGCAAAGCGGCCGTCTCGAAGAACCAGCCTTCCTCCCCCGAAGATTCCCAAACCCTCCTCATCCTGAGGAGGCCGCAAAGCGGCCGTCTCGAAGGACGCA
>ERZ761602.4731-NODE-4731-length-16977-cov-3.898357_pt1 | contig 16977 bp, 8 predicted proteins | sample MGYA00512165_ERZ761602 | MGnify/ENA primary metagenome ERZ761602 (study PRJEB28899, sample SAMN02445085) | bioreactor sludge metagenome | biome: EBPR sludge; isolation source: Thorneside wastewater treatment plant | place: Australia: Brisbane, Thorneside...
GGATAGCGAGCGGGTAGGCTACTACGAAATCCGGTGCCGATCGGCCAAAGACAGGCGCGCTTTCCCTTGATTCGCACCCTGGACGGGTGTGAATTGGCCCCGCCCGCGATGGTTTCCGGCGCCCCGGCCCCCCTCGCTCTCGAGAGCCAGCTCCTCCAGCGGGAGGGGTTTCGGCACGGGTTCTTCATGCGGACGGGCGGGGTCAGCCCCGACCCCTTCCGGTCGCTGAATTTCATCGCCAGCTCGGGCGACGACCCCGCGAACGTCGCCGAGAACCGCGCGCGGGCGGGCGCGTTCTTGGGGGTCGACGCCGGCCGCATCTACTACCTGAGCCAGGTCCACGGCACGGGCGTCGAATTCGTGCGCGGCAGCGAGGACGCGGCCGAGGTCGTGCATCGCCGAGGCGACGCCGTCGCCTCCGATAGCCCGCGAGCAGCCTGCGGCGTGCGGAGCGCCGACTGTGGGACGCTCTTGGTGGGCGACCCGAAGACGGGAGCCGCTTGCGCGATCCACGCCGGATGGAAGGGCACCGTGCTGGGGGTCGTGCCCGCTGCGATCGCGGCCATGCGCAGCGCGTTCGGCTCGGACCCGCGGTCGCTCGTCGTCGCGGTGGGGCCTCACATCGAGGTGTGCTGCTTCGAGGTGGGGGGCGACGTGGCGCGCGAGCTGGCGGGCTGCTCGCCGGCAGGGGAGGCGGTCGTCGTTCGCGACGGCGAAAAAAAACCGCACGTCGATCTGCGTGCGGTCCTCGTGGCTCAGCTCGTGGCGGCCGGCGTCGAGGCGCCCGCGATCGATCACGTGCGCGGCTGCACGGTTTGCGATCGCGAGCGCTTCTTCTCGTATCGCCGAGAGGGCCAGGTCTCGGGCCGGCTCCTCTCGGCGATCGTCCCGCGCGCTCTCTCTAGCGGCTAGCGTCGCACGGGTCTTCGGACGCCACCGCGGTGCCGTTTGCGTTGGCTTCGCACGCGTTGCCGTACGTGACGCCGTCGCAGCCGCAGACCGGGTCGTAGTTCTCGGGGCAGGCCTGCGGGATCACCTCGCAGGCGCCCAGATCGTCGGCGAAGCCGCAGAGCTGACCGAGCTCGTAGTTGCAGAACAGACCGGGGGCGCACTCGATGCCGGCGAACCCGCCGCACGCCGACCCCGAGCACGCGCCGGCGTGGGCGATGCTGGCGCCGTTCGCGTTGGCGTCGCACGCGTTGCCGTAGGTGACGCCGTCGCACCCGCAGACCGGGTCCCAAACGTCGGGGCAGGCCTGGGGGATCGGCTGGCAGAAGCCGGCCTGGTCGGCGATGCCGCACTGCTCCAGCTCGCAGAAGTAGCCCTCGGCGCAGTCGACGCCCGCGACGCCGCCGCAGAACTCGCCGCAGGCGCCCTGGTGCGCGACGGCGACGCCGGCCCCGTTGGCGCTGCAGTCGTTGCTGTACGTCTGACCGTCGCAGCCGCAGACGGGCGCGTACTCTTCGGTGCAGACTTCGGGGATCGTGCGGCAGACGCCGAGCTGATCGGCTGCGCCGCACATCTGATCTTCCTCGTAGTCGCAGAAGCTCCCGGGCGCGCACTCGATGCCGGCGATCCCGCCGCAGGTCTCGGGCAGATCGATGCAGCCGCAGCCGCAGTCGGCGCTGTTGAAGAAGATCTGACCCTCGCCGCACCAGTCGATCTCTTGCGAGCACGTGATGTCGCCGGCGTAGGCGACGTAGTGCACGGTGGGGTCGGTCGGGTCGGGGCACTCGCCCGGCACGGGGCAGTCGTTTCCGTCGAAGACAGGACAGAAGTCGTCGCAGGTGTCGTCGTCGTACCAGCCCTGGGCTGCGCAGATGTCGTTGCCGTCGGGGTCGATGCCGCCGAGGTCGCGCGCTTCGTCCTTGGTGTAGCCGTCACTCGAGCTACCGAACTGGCAGGCGAACAGCGAAACGGCGAGGAGAGGGATGGGAGCGAGGGTTTGGAATCGAAGCGACATGGCGATGATCTCCGAGAAGCGAGAAGGTTGAGGACAAGACATGGGCGAGCACGTCGCCGTCGGCGACGATGGTTTCCGTTCATTCCTCCCCCCGGCCCCCTCCGCGCGAGCGAAGGGGGAGATGCGCGGGAAGAGAGGTGAGAGTGTGGTTGCTACCGAGTGATGGTGATCGCGCGGCGGCCGGCGGTCGGCGCGACGATCTCGAAGTAGAGGACGTCTTCGTCCTCGGCTTGCGCAGCGGCGGCGCGGACCGTGATCGTGACGCTGTCGCCGGCGTCGAGATCGATCGGCGACGTGGGCGAGAAGGTGAAGCCGGCCTGGCCGCGGCGGAGGCGCGGCGCCGCGATCGTGATCGCGTCGGCGCAGGCGTTCGCGAGGACGATCGAACGAGCATCGCCGTCGCCGTCGAGCGGCAGCCAGAGCGCGGGCTCGAGGGCGAGACAATCGAAGTCGATCGGCGCCGGCTCGACCCCGGGGTCGGCGCCGGTCACGCGCAGATCGACGGGCTGAGAGCGACCCGTCTCGGCGTCGACCTGGAAGCGCAGGACGTTCGACGTCGCCCCGTTGAGGAGGATCTCGAAGCTGCCGTCGGGCTGGACGGGCGCGATGCTCGGCGCGTCGTCGGTCTCGAGGTTCGTCACCACCACCGCGCCCTCGGGCGGATCGACGCTGCCGGGGCCGCCGTAGATCGAGACGCTGTCGGTGATCCCTTCGGGGCTCACGCCGATGCTGATGAGGCCGCCGTCGAGCTCGGGCGGGTCCGAGATGGGCGGGCTCGGCTGCGGGCTCACCCCGCACGCGGCGACGAGCACCGCGAGGGGGAGCGAGCATCGAAGGAAGACGGTTCGCCGAAGCACGCCAGGCATCAAAGCAACCTCGGTGCCACTATCGCACACTGGTTTTCTCCGTTGGAAAACGCCTGGTCATGTTGTCTCGATATTGTCTCAAGAGCAAGATGAGACATAATTCGAGACATCGAACCGGGTACGCTCATCGCCGACCGCTACCGCGTCGTTGCCCCGCTCGGCGAGGGCGGGCTCGCGTCCGCTCTGCTCGTCGACGACGAGGCGCTCGACCGCCGCGTCTGCCTCAAGCTGCTGCACACCGGGGCCGACGTCAGCCACCTCGTAGACGAGCTCGACTCGCTCGTCGGTCTCGTCCACCCCTCGTTGGTTCGCGTCCACGATCTCGGCGTCGCGTTGATCCTCTCGGTGCCGCGCCCCTTCCTCACCATGGACGCGGTGCAAGGCGAGACGCTCGATGTCTTCGCCGCGGGCCGCCGGTTCGACGAGGTGCGCCCCGCGTTCATCGACGTCGCACGCGCGCTCGCTTACCTCCACCGGAGCGGTCGCGCTCACGGCGACGTCAAGCCCGACAACGTCATCGTCGGACCCGATGGCCGGGCGACCGTGATCGATCTGTCGTGCGCGCGTCGCTTCGGAGCGGCCGGGAACGTCTCCGGGACGCCCGGGTACCTCGCGCCCGAGGCGCTGCGCGGCGCGCCCGCGAGCGCGCGGCACGACGTGTTCGGGCTCGGCGTCAGCGTGCGCGCGGTCGCGCGCTCGCTCGCCGATGGCCTCCCCGAGCCGGTGTCGGCGCTCGTTCGCCGCATGGTCCGCGACGACCCGGCCGCGCGGCCGGCCGAGATGGCCGAGGTGCTCGAGCTCTTGGGCGACGCCTCGGGCGCGGCGCCGGCCCGCGGCTCACAGCCGCGCCGCTCGATCGGGCGCGACCGAGAGCACGAGGCGCTCCAGGCCTTTCTGGCGGCGGTCGAGCGCGGCGACGCCGGCCCGCGCCTCGCGGTCGTGCGCGGAAGCCGAGGGATGGGCGCGAGCCGCCTGCTGCGCGAGATCAAATGGGCGGCGCAGCGGCGCATGCGCGTCGTCGAGGCGTTCGCGCACGGACCAGCCCCGATGGCATCGCTCATTCGCCGCATCGCCGGGGACGACGCCCGGGCCGACCTGCGGCTCGCTGCGATGGCTGCCGTCGACCGGCTGCGCGCGCTGGGCGATCCCGCGCTCCTCGTGGTCGACGACGCCGACGCGCTCGACGGCATCGATCGCGAGGCCCTCGACGTGATCGCGCGCCTGGTCGGCCCGACCGACCCCTTCGGCCTGCTCGTCTCGCACCGTGGCGGCGCGAGCCCCGAGCTCTTCGGCGCGTCCGAGCGCACGATCGACATCGCGCTCGGCGCGCTCGACGAGGCCAGCGTCGCGGCGTGGATCGCCGACGTCGGGCGCGACGACGATCCGCACCGAACGTGGCAAGCGACGGGTGGCGTGCCGGGCGATCTGGCGGTCGTGCTCTCGGGTGACGAGGCGGCGCGCGACCGAGACGGAGACGTCGAGGGTCAGCTGGCGGCCCTCGGCCCCGACGAGCGAGAGGCGCTGTCGTACGTCGTCGCGCTCGCTCCGCTCGCTGCGGAGACCGAGCTCGCGCAAATGGCCGTCGGCGCAGCGGCGCTCGCCGCGATCCAGGCCCGCGGCCTCGCCGTGCGGCGGATCGGCGGCTGGGCGCTCGCGAGACCGCTCCACACCGATCGGATCGCGGCCCGCTTGGACCTCGCGGCCACGCACGACACCCTCGCGAGGCGGGCACGAGAGCGGTTGGCCGACGTTGCCCTCGACGCAGACGCGCGCGCCGATGCGGCGGCGTCAGCCGTTCGCCACCTCGCGAGCGCGGGCAAGTTGCCGGAGGCGGTTTCGCTCGTGCGGTCGTCTCTCGCTGCGATCGAACGGCGGCCTGCGCCATGGCGCGCGCCGCTCGCCGCGGTGGTCGACGCGGGCGTCGAGGACGGCGCGCTCGACCTCGCGGCCGCGCTGCTCGCGGCCGGCGACGGCGAGCGCGCGCGCAGGCTGGCCGACGCTCGGCTCGCCCACGCCGAGGCGACGGGCGATGCGCGCGCAGACGTCAGGCTCCTCGCCGCGCGCTGCGCGCTCGAGGGCGACGACGCGGCGGGGGCCTTGCGCTTGGCGACCGCTGGCCTCGATCTCGCTCGGACCGACGAAGAGCGCGCGCGGCTCTCCGAGGTGTTGGCGCGCGCGCACATCCGCCTGGGCGATCACGCCGCGGCGCGCGCCGCGGCCGAGCCCGCGCTCGCGCTCGCGCGTGATCCGTCGCTCCTCGCCGACCTGCACGAAGACGCCGGCGTCGCCGCGTCGTTCCTCGCCGACCACGCGGTCGCGCGCGTGCACCTCGCGGCCGCAGCCGCGTTGGGGCGCGATCTCTCGTCACCGAAGCGGCTGCTCCGTGCGCTGTCGTATCAGGCCATCGACGCCTACCGCGCCGCCGACTTGCCCGCCGCGCTGAGCGGCTACCGTCAGGCGCTCGCCGTGGCCGAAGAGAACGGGCTCGCCGCGCAGATGGCGCGCGCGAGCCTGAACCTGGGCACCGCGAGCCACGCGAGCGGGCGCCTCGGCGACGCGCTCGCGGCGTACGAGCGGGGCCAACGGCTCGCCTCGGCGCTCGGGCAAGCCGACCTCGCCGTCGTTCTCGAGTTCAACGTGGCCAAGCTCTACGCCGACGCGGGTGCGTTCGAGCGAGCGCGGGCGCGCGCGCTATCGTGCCGTGCGCTCGCGACCGAGCGCGCGATGCCGTTCTTCGTCGCCGCCGCAGCCAGCGTCGACGGCGACTGCGCCCTGGCCCTCGGTGACGCCGCCGAGGCCGTCCGGGCGTTCGAAGCCGCGCGCGCGGGCTTCGAACGTGTCGGCGCGGCCCGTGAAGAGGTCGAAGAGCGCATCGAGCTCGCTCGCGCCGCGCTCGCGGCCGGGTCGTGGTCGTCGTCCGCTCGCCGCGTCGCTTCGGCCCGCGCCGCCGAGGCGGTGCGTGATGCGCCGGACCTCGCGGCGCGGGCGGCGCTCGTCGCGGCGCGCGTCGCCCTCGCGAGCCGCGAGCCGCCGGTCGCGCTGGCCGAGGCTCACGCTGCGCTGCGGCACGCGCGCACGGCGACGCAGCCGGACCTCGAGGCCGAAGCGCGCATGCTCGAGGCCGACGCGCTGGAGGCGCTGGGCCGCCGCGCCGAGGCCCAAGAGCCTCTGGCGGCGGCGCGCGAGCTCTGGGCACGTCTCGCCGACAGCTTGCCCGAGCCGCTCCGCGACGGCTTCTTTCGTCACCCGCGCCGTCGCGACCTGCGCGAGCCAGTCGTGGCCCAGAGGAGCAGCGCGCGCGAGGGCCGCGCCGAGAAGCTCGAGCGCCTCGTCACCCTGTTCCGCAAGCTCAATACCTCGCTCGAGGTCCCGGACGTCCTCTCCATGACCCTCGACGCCGCGATCGAGCTCACGAACGCCGAGCGCGGCTTCGTCGTGCTCGCGGGCGCCGACGGGGCGATGCGCGTGCCGGTCGCGCGCAACATCGACCGCGAGCGCGTCGGCAAGAGCCACCTCAAGTTCAGTCGAAGCATCGCCGAGCGCGCGATCGAGTCGGGCGAGCCCGTCGTTACCGTCGACGCGCAGTCCGACGAGCGATTTCGCGAGAACGCGAGCGTTCACGCGATGAAGCTGCGGAGCGTGCTCGCGGTCCCCATCCGGTCCCCGGGCGGGGTCCTGGGGTCGCTCTACGTCGACAACCGCTTCGGTCGCGGCCGGTTCGAGCCCGACGACGTCGAGCTCCTGCTTTCGTTCGCGGATCAGGCCGCGCTCGCGCTGCGCAACGCGTCTCTCCTCGACGAGCTGCGCGACCGTACCCGCGAGCTCGAGGCCGAGCGTTCGCGGATCGCCGACGTCGCGCGCGGGCAGGCCGAAGAGATCGGGCGCCTGGCCGAGGAGGTGAAGGTGCGCCAAGAAGCGCTCGAGAGCCGGTATGACTTCGGCGCGATTGTGGGCAAGAGCCCCTCGCTGAGGAGCGTCTTCAGGACGCTCGACCGGGTCGTCGATGCGCCCGTGTCGGTGCTCGTCACCGGTGAGAGCGGCACGGGCAAGGAGCTCGTCGCACGCGCCCTGCACTTCGCGAGCGCGAGAAAGGCGGGGCCCTTCGTCGGGATCAACTGCGCGGCGCTCCCCGCGAGTCTGCTCGAATCGGAGCTCTTCGGTCACGTCCGCGGCGCCTTCACGGGGGCGGAGCGCGACCGTACCGGGCTCATGGTGGCGGCGCGAGGCGGCACGCTGTTTCTCGACGAGCTCGGCGAGCTGCCGCTCGACATGCAGGCCAAGCTGCTGCGCGTTCTGCAGGAGCGCGAGGTGCGGCCGCTAGGGAGCAGCGACGCCGTCGCCGTCGACTTCCGCCTCGTGTGCGCGACGAATCGCGAGCTCCGCGACGAGGTCGCGCGGGGTCGCTTTCGCGAAGATCTGTTCTTCCGGGTCGGCGTCGTCGAGGTCGCCTTGCCGCCGCTCCGCGATCGGCTCGAAGACTTGCCCGCGCTCGCCGCCCACTTCTTGCGGCGCGCGAGCGGCGAGCTCGGCCGGCCTCCGCTGCGGATCTCCGGTTCGGCCATGCGTCGCCTGAGCGAGCATCCGTTTCCCGGCAACGTGCGCGAGCTCGAGAACGTCCTCATGCGCGCGGCCGTCATGTGCGAGAAGAGCGAGATCGGCGTCGACGACCTCGGCCTCCACGCGCCCCTCGCGGCGAAGCGCCGCCGCCCGCCCAACGAGCGCGACGCCTACGAGGCCGCGCTCGAGCGGACGGGGTGGAACGTCGTGCAAGCGGCGCGTGATCTGGGCGTTCCCCGCGCCACGTTCTACCGCAAGCTCGAGCGTTTCGGGCTCGACGGGGCCCGCCAGCGAAAGCGCGTGGCGGGCGCTGCCGCAAGTAAGGCCGAGTAAGGATCGGTTTGGGCGGGACGCGGTACCACTCGAGGACCCTGGAGGTCCTCATGACGCAGCTTCTCCTCCGCTTGGTCCCCGCTCTCTCGATCGTCGCTCTGGCCTTCGCTTGCGCCTCGGGTGACGAGGCGCCGGCCGACGGGCCGGCGCCTCACGGCGGCGCGGCCGGCGCGTCCAGCTCGACCGGCGACGGCGGCAGCACCGGGACGTTCACCGAGCCGGCCGGCGGGGGCCCCCCCGGGATGGAGTGCCAGCCGTGCTCCGAGGACTTCACGCAGGTGCTCAACTGCGATGGCAGCGTCAAAGAGACGTGTCCGCCCGATCTCGCGTGCGGATCACCGGGCGTTTGCATGGCGCCGTGCGACGCGGCGACGGCCAACAAGTCGTCGATCGGCTGCGACTACTACGCGGTCACGTTGAGCGCGATGGGCTCGGGCTTCGGCGGGTGCTTCGTGTCGTTCGTCGCCAACACGTCGAGCCAGAACGCCCACATCGAGGCGTCGTGGGCCGGCGCGCCGATCGATCTCGCTGCCCACGCAGCGCTCCCCGTCGGGTCCGGGCCTGACATCACTTACGAGCCGTACGATCCGGCCGCGGGCCTCGCGCCGGGCGAGGTCGCGATCCTTTTTCTCGCCAACGATCCGGGCCCGCACGGAAACTGGATGCCGGCGGCGGCGTGTCCGGTCCCGGCCGCGGTAGGCCTCGACGCGCACGTGCACTTCGGCTTGAACATCTCGACCGGTCGCGGCGACGGCTTTCACATCACGACCGACCAGCCCGTCGTCGCCTACCAGATGTTGCCGTACAACGCGGCCTCGGCGGCTACGACCGGCGCCACGCTGCTCATCCCCACGAGCGCGTGGGACACGAACTACGTCGCGGTGAACGCGTACCGCGCCGCGGATTGGCAAGGGCTGGCGTTGCCGCCGACGATGGCCATCGTCGCGAAAGAGGACGGCACCACCGTCACCATCCTGCCCAAGGTCGACATCCAGACGGGCTACAACGTGCAGGGCGCGCCTGCCAACACGCCGATGGGCTACGTGCTGAACGCGGGCGACACGATCGAGTTCATCCAGACCGAAGAGCTCACGGGCAGCCCCATCCAGTCAGACAAACCGATCGGCCTCTTCGCCGGGCACATGGCGCTTCGTATCCCCTACAACGTCGACTACTCCGATCACGCCGAGCAGCAGATCCCGCCCGTGCGCGCCCTCGGTAGCGAGTACGCCGTCGTGAGCTACCGCGATCGCGTCGAGGGTGTGACCGAGAACCGCATGCACCGCCTCGTGGGCGCCGTCGACGGTACGGTGTTGACCTACGATCCACCGATACCCGGAGCACCGGCGTCGCTCGACCTCGGCGACGTCGTCGAGCTCTACACCGACACGCCGTTCGTCGTCCGCAGCCAGGACGACGAGCACCCGTTCTTGGCGTTCACCTACATGAACGGCTCCGGCAACCTCACCGAAGCAGGCGCGCCCGCCGGCTACGGCGACACCGACTTCTTGCGCGTCGTCGCCGGCAAGCAGTTCCTGAAGCGCTACGTGTTCTTCACCGACCCGACGTACCCCGAGACCAACCTCGTCGTCATTCGCCGGCGCGAAGAGAGCGGCTTCGCCGACGTCACCCTCGACTGCGCGGGCGTGATCGGCGGATGGCAGCCCGTGGGGAGCGGCTCGACCTACGAGTTCACCCGTGTCGATCTGTCGCGGCACGACTTCGAGGGGCAGGGCGCATGCGACACGGGCCGGCGCGAGATGAGCTCGGAGGGCCACTTCGGTGTCTGGGTCTGGGGCTGGGGTAGCCCCGAGACCCGCGCGGGCGAAGACACGCCGTGCGACATCACGCAGCCCGACAACTCGTGCGACGTCAGCTACGCCTACCCGGCGGGCGAGAACGTGCTCCCGATCAACACCGTCGTCGTGCCCCCGGTGCCTCGATGAGCTGGTACGATCGTGCTCGTGTGGCAGGTGCCTTCTTTTCGGCTCGCTGTCGTCGGCGCGGCGGTATCGGGCTGCGTCGCCGACCCGCTCTTCGTCGGGGCCGGTGGCGCAGGCGGCGCCGGGGGCGCGACGTCCGCGGCGTCGTCGTCGAGCGACGCCACCACCGCGGCGAGCAGCAGCTCATCGACCGCGTCGAGCGCCGCCACCACCGCGAGCGCCGGCGGGTCGGGTGGCGAGGGTGGCGGCTGCGAGCTGCCGCCGGTCGCTCCGTGCGGCGGCTTCTCTGACGACTTCTCCGCGCCGCTCGTGGTCCCCGGCGAGTGGATCAGGCACGGCGCGGCCGCAAACTTCACCCTCATGAACGACGAGCTGGTCGTCCACATGACCGCGAGCGCGCAGACGATGTACCTGGAGACGGCAGGCATGTTTCCGTTCTCCGACTGCGCCGTTTGGGCTCGCGTCGTTCAGCCGGCAGAGCCCGTCGACATCATCACGCGCATTTCGGTCGGCCCCTTCGACATGAACAACGTCTACAACATCGGCGTCGCGAACGGCCTGCTCCTCGCTCGTCAGGGCGACATGGTGCTGGCCATGACGGCCTACGACCCGATGACGATGCGCTACGTCCGCCTGCGCGCCGACGCCGACAGCGTGCACTTTGGCCACTCGATCGACGCGGCGTGCTGGAGCGAGATCCACACCGAGAGCATGTCGACGGTCCCGATCTACACCGGGCGGCTCGTGCTGGAGCACATCATGGCGGTCCCGGGCAGCGTGGGCGACGGTGTCTTCGACGACTACAACGTGACGCCCTGATCCGGCTCAGCGCGTAGCCGGCCTCAGCAGCTGCCTCGCCTCGTTCACCTGCGGCACGAAGCGATCCTGCCACTTGCCGGTGTCGATCTTCTCGAGCAGCGCTCGAGCCGCCGCGGCGTCGGCGGCCTTGCCGCGAGCCCTGAGCAGGTGAGCCTTGGAGAGGAGCCACGTGGGGTTGGTCGGCTCGACCGACGCCGCCCGATCCCACAGGCCGAGCGCCTCGTCGAAGTCGCCTCGTGACTCGAGCGCCGCGGCCACCTTGGCGAACGCGTCGCCCTCGCCGGGGTGCCGATCGATGATGCTGAACAGCTGGCGGTGGGCCTCGCTCTTCATCCCGAGCCGGTCCATGGCGGCCGCGACGGTGAGGTCGACCTCGGCGTTGTCGGGGTCTTCGCGCCGCCAGTTGCGCGCCGTCTCGATCACGGCCGCGAGCGCAAAGGGCTGCCGCGCGGGGTCGCCCTGGTGATGCTTGACCTGAAGGGTGAGCAAGCGCTGATACCGCTGGCGCACGAGGCTCATGGACACCTCGACGTCCTTCGACACGTCCATCGAGCGTGTGACGAGCGTCGCGGCGTCGTCGAACCGCCCCAGCCGCTCCGCCGCCTCCGAGGCCGTGTCCAGCGCATCCGCCACGGGGCTCTCGGCCTGAACGAGCGGCTTCAGCGCGCGCTCGGCGTCGCGCGCTCGGTCGAGCGTGAGCAGCAGGCGTGCCATGCCCAGCCTCTCGATCACCCCGGCGCCGCCCGACTGCTCGAAGCGCTCGAGGATGGGATCGACGTCGTCGAACAGGCGCCCGCCGGCGGCGCCGTCGGGGCGCACGCCGCGCGCGAGCGAGTCGACGAACAGGAGGATCTGCATCGCGGTTCCGCGCTTCTCGAGGTGGTCGCGCCACTTGGCCCAGAAGAGCCGCACCCCGACGTCGCCACGCGCGCGGCGGATGATGTCGCGCGTCTGCCATTCGACGGCGGGGGCCAGGCCGCGCTCCAGCGACGTCTCGAAGGACCGCACCAGGAGAGCAGCCGACTCCTCGGGGCGGCTCCATGGGTCTACGAGCGCGCGATGCCGGTCGGCGATGAAGCCCACCTCCGGGTCCTCGGAGAGCAGCTCCCAGATGCGGAGGCTCTTCTGTTGGTCGCTCCACCGGGCGCGCTCGGCGGCGGTGCGGACCACGAGAAACCGCATCTCCGAGCGCATCGCAGGGTCTTTGATCGCGGCCGCGACGCGACGCTCGGTGGCGTCCGATGGCGACGCCTCGCCCTCGAGGTCCATGAGGATCGAGCGGTACGTCACCCACGCGCCGAGCGGGGTCCCTCTCAGGCCGAGCGAAGCGAACGCGGTTCGCCGCTTCGCGGAGTCGGAGACGAGGTTGGCTTCGAGCACGCGGCGCACCGCGTCGGCCGCCGGCAGCGAAGCGAGCGCCCTCTTCTGATCGGGCTCGGCCAGGCGGTCGAGCGCGTGGGACGCGAGCACGAGCTCACCCTTGGTCATCGAGCCGCGCGCGCTCAGGATGGCCGACGCCGCCTTGTGGCTGCAGTCGTCGTCTGCCAGCGCGGCGCAGGCCGCGAGCTTCTCGCGTTGCAGGTCCACGAATGTCTGCGAGCCGGGCTTCGCGCTCTCGAGCCGAGCGTCGAGCCGCACGGGGGTCGCGACCGGCACCATCACCGAGGTCGAGGCCGGCTCGGCCGTGATCTGTGCGGAGCCGTCCGGCAAGAACCGCTGCTCGCGGCCATCGGGCCAGAACACGCTGATCTCGTTGGCGGCTCCGTACGACAGGCGCGCTTCGCGCGACGCGCCCTGACGGATCCACCGTACGCGCGTGATGCGGCCGTCGGCGTCGAACGAGAGCTCGATGTCCTCGAGCTCGGGCGCCTCGTCACCCGCGTCGTCCAGCTTCGGCGCGGCGAAGAGGACCGAGCCGTCGTCTCGCACCGTCACCGTCAGACCGGCGAGCGTCTCCGGCGCCGGCGCGACGAACGGAGCATCGGCTGCGAGGAGCCACGGCGCCGCGCCGCCGACCCTCCGCTGCACCGCCAGATCCAGCTCGCCCGAGTACGATGTGAGGACGGAACCGTCATAGATGGTCACGTCGCCGGCCTGGTCGCGCCACGCCACCGAGCCCTTGGCGTCGACCGAGACGCGCTTGGCCCCCGGCCCCTCGCCCCGCCAGCTGCCGCCCAGGAGCGCGCGGCGTGCCCGCGCGAGCGCGTTCACCGCCGCCTCGGGCGGACCTGCCGGCGCCGCAGCGCGCCCGGGCGCCCCCGTCGTCTCGCTCGCGACCTCGATCGCCTCGCGCGTGAGGTCCACCGAGCTCAGGGTCAGCGCGGGCACGAGCTCGGTCAGGTCGTCGAAGCGTGCGTCGTAGCTCGACACGAACGCGGTCGGGTGGGCGCCGCTGAGCGCGTCGTCGAGGAACTCGACCGAGTAGGTGGACGGCAGCAGCGTGGTCAGGGTCTGGGTCTCGTTCTCGGAGAGCAGGCCGATCATGCCGAAGTCTTGTGGGGCGCTCGGCGTCCCGTTCGCGAGGGACGAGCCCCAAGGATTGCGCGAACGGCGTGATGGCGTCGGCCCCGCCCACCCCGACGCTTCGCCGCGCGGCGCGCGGCGATCGGCGCGGGTGCGCTCCGCCATCTCGGTCGACTTCGACTGCACGATGACGTCGCGGTGGCGACCGCCGAGGCGCCCCGAGCCCGAGCCGAACCCTTGGCCGGTGCCGGTGCCGATCGTCCCGATCGAGCCGAGGCCGCGGCCCCCGCCGCCCTCGCCGATGCCCGACAGACGCAGCCCGCCGAAGCCGCCCTGAGCGAAGATCTCGGTCGGCATGCGGTGCACGAGGTCCCACGATGCGTCGAGCGCGATCGGCTCCGAGCCGAGCGGCTCGTACCGCACGTCGATCTTCTTCGGCGCGTCGTAGACGGCCCAGCCGCTCGGCGCGCGCTTCTCGACGCCGAACTCCTTGTACATGGCGTCGTTCTCGAGGACGAGGAGCGACGTGTAGGGCGTCGCGAGCACGTGCTTCATCGCGAGCGCGACCACCGAGGCGCGCGTCTCGGCCGCGCGCGCGTCCGCCTCCGAGCTCGCGACCCCTGTCGCGCCGGGCCGCGCGAGGAGCGCGTCGACCTCACGCTGCGCCCACAGGCGTGGCAGGTACGCGGCGCCGCCCTTCGACGTCCCCAGATCGACGGTGCGGATGAAGTCCTCGCCCGCTTCGGTCCGACCCTCGATCTTGATCGCGAGCGGCTCCGAGCCGGCGCCCTCGACGCGCGCCACGACGTCGACACGCTCGCCGTCGCACGCGCGGCTCGACAAGAGGTGCGCGGTCGCGCCGCGCGCGGGCTGCCCCGACGCCCCCACCACCTGCGCGGTGAGGCCGCGCAGGCAGGGCGTGCGCAGCGCGGAGACGAAGTCGAAGGCGCGGTCGGCGAGGTTTTCGCCCGTGCCGACGGCGATCGCGAGCCCCGTCCTCTGGTTGGCGATCGCGTCGAGGAGCTTCGTGTCGACGGTGTCGCCCACCGCGACGCCCGCGAACCGAACGCCGGACGGGAGCGCCTTGGACAGGGCGGCGGGGTCGCGGAGGGCGCCGGTCGGTACGCCGTCGCCCACGTAGACGACCGTATCGCCCTCGCGAATGTCGGCGCCGAACGCGGCGGCCGCAGCGTGCAGCCCGACATCGAGGCGCGTGTCGCCGGCCGCGTTCTCTCCGGCGCGGACGAGCGCGGCGTCGAGCGTGGCGCGGTCCCGTTCGTTCGAAGCGGACAGCCGCTCGGTGATCGCTCGTGCGTCGTGATCCAGAGCCAAAACCGTGATCTCGGCGTCGTCGTCGAGCTCGGCGGCGAGCGAACGGACGAACCGCCGCTGGGCGGCGAGCGTCTCGGCCGACCGCGACCCGCTCGTGTCGTAGAGCACGACCCATCGCCCGGGCACGGCGTTGCGGCGCGCCTTTTCGAGATCGGGCGCCACGCTCGCGGCGACGAAGCGCGCGCCGCCCTCGTCGAACGAGCGCGGCGGCTCGGCCTCGCCCTGCGGCCGGCGCATCGCGACGACGAAGTCGTCGCCCAGCGTGTACGACGACGCGGCGAAGCTGGCGACACCATCGGCGCCGTCACGCGAGACGTCGATCTCGTGGCTCGGCGATCGGATGTCGGTTGCGGCCCCGCCGTTCACGCGCACGCGAAAGCTCACCTTTTGCGCCGGCAGATCGACGGGGGGGATGGGCACGACGAGCCGGTCGACGTCGTAGAGACGCTCGATGGTCTGCGTGTACGAGAGAAAGATGCGCTTCTCGGTTCGGCCCGGCAGCGGGAACACCCGCATCGAGAACGAGTTGCCGCTCATCCACTCGAGGAGCGCCGGATCCCGCCGCTGGTAGACGATGCCCTCGTAGATGTTGCGGCCGCGATCGCGGTCGACCACCGCCGCCTCCATCAGGTCGCTGCCCACGTACATGCCGAGGCGCGAGACGGCCGCGCCCTGAGGAAGCGGGAACTGATACTTGCCTTCGAGCTGGCGCACGTCGGCGTTGAAGAACGTCTGGTCGATGGTGGTGCGGGCGACCCCGTCCTCGACGACGATGTCGATCGTCAGATCGCGGATCTCTAGCGGCCGATCCATCCCCCAGCGGGGGTCGCGCGCGATGAGGGTGCCGTGGCGGCGCGGGGAGCCGGGCGTCTCTTCGACGATGGCCTCCTCGGCGCTGCGCGCGAAGCCGAACAGGTGGCTCATGCGCGGCGCGGGCTCGGCCTCGGGGCGGTCGTCGCCACGAACCAGGCTCTGCTGTCCCGCCGCGACGATGGTGTCGCCGCCTCGCCCGGTGAGCTCGACCTTGCCGCGCGCGACCGCGACCTGGGTCTCGGCGTCGCCGGCGCGAACGAGGAACTTCGTGCCCAGGCTCTTCACGCGCGCCTGGCCGGCGTCGACGCGCATCGCCTTGCCGTGCACGACGTCGAAGATGACCGAGCCCTTCTCGACCCGCACCGACGCTTTGCCGCGCTCCTCGATGCGGGCGCCCTCGTCGAGCAGCGCCTTGCTCCCGTCGAGGAGGACGACCTCTTTCGGGCCGTGCCCGTCGTTCTCGTGGACCCGCGTGGGCCGGAGCACGTCGCTCGACAAGAACAGCCCCATGAAGCCGGCCGCGGCCGCGATGGAGCCGAGCAGCACCGCCTCGCGGCGGTTGGTGCGGCGCCGGGGCAACGCGACGACGCTGGCGGTCACGGGCGCCGGTCGCTCGGCCTGACGGCGCAGCAACGCCTCGAGCACCCGCGCGCGCGCGGCCGGGTCCATCGCCGGGGTCGGCGGCGTCGCCCGCAAGAGCTGCTCCACGTTGGCCTCGAGCGCCCCGCTCTCGAGGGCCCCGCTCTCGGGAGCACCGTCGTCACGATGGTTGGTCGAATCGCCGGTCATGACTCCACCTCTGCGAAAGATCGACTCAGGGTCTGGAACGTCTCGCGGAACGCGCGCCTCGCTCGGGCGAGCAGGCTCTTGGCCGCTTCTTCGGTGGCGGCGAGCTCACGCGCGATCTCTTCGAGCGATGCGCCGTCGACGTACTTGCGCTCGAGCACGGCTCGGTAGCTGCCCGGCAAGTGACCGAGCGTCAGGTGCACGAGGTCGCGCGTCTCTTCTCTCTCGAGCGCCTCTTGGGCGAGGGGCTCGTCGTCGAGGCGCTCGAACATCGCCAGGAGGGCGCCATCGATTCTGTCCCACATCTCGAGGATCTCCGTTCGTTTGCGCTCGCGCAGGTGGGTGCGCGCCACGTTGCGAGACAGCTGACAGAGCCAGCTGCGCAGGGGGCCCCGCGCCGGGTCGAACTGCGCCAGGCGATCGAGCGCGGTCAGGAACGTCTCCTGAACGACGTCCTCGGCCACGCTCGGGTCGCGGCCCACCCGAAAGAAGACGAACGCGTACAGCCCGTCGACCTCGCGCTCGTAGAGCGCTGTCAGCGCGAGCGGATCGATTGCAGCTCGCCGCACCTGCTCTCCCCCCTCACTCACAGTGAGGGGGGCCGGGGGGGTGAATCCACGGGGACCAGGGTCACCCAGCACGCCGACCGTCCCTCTCGCTCGCCACGTGATGAGTGTCAGGGAGGCGGCTCGAGGTGTCGCAAGAAAAGTTACTTGGTGAACGATCGGGTCACGAAGTCGCGCATTCGTTCGAGAAGCAGGGGCCGAGGCTCCTTTTGGCCGCCCTCGACCCAGTGGGCGAGGAACACCTGGTGGGCGGCGATCATGAGACGCGCGAAGAGGGCCGGGTCGCCCTCCCGGATCGACCCCTCGGCGATGCCGGCGCGAAAGACCGACACCGTCAGCTCGAGGCCCTCGCGCCACTGCCGGCGCTGCTCGGCGGTCGTGAACTTGGGGTCGAGCGCCCAGGGCTGGCTCTCTTTCAGGTGGATGCGCAGGTAGTCGGGGTGCTCGGCGAGGAACGCGACGTAGGCCTCGACGCCCCCGAGCAGCGCGGCCAGGGCGGGTGCTTTGGCTCCGCCGGCCCCGGCGGCGGCGCCGGC
>ERZ761602.4734-NODE-4734-length-16948-cov-11.683538_pt1 | contig 16948 bp, 14 predicted proteins | sample MGYA00512165_ERZ761602 | MGnify/ENA primary metagenome ERZ761602 (study PRJEB28899, sample SAMN02445085) | bioreactor sludge metagenome | biome: EBPR sludge; isolation source: Thorneside wastewater treatment plant | place: Australia: Brisbane, Thorneside...
AGGAGGGCCGGGCGCAGCCCGGACCGGGGGACATGGAGCGGGAGGGTGCCCGCCGTCCTTGGCCCGCCAACCCCGTTCGAGTGCCGAATGACCCTCACCGCACGCCTTTGCACGTCTGCAGTGGGTCGTGAAGACGCCCGCAGCACGCCACCATGGTGCCGCCGGCCCGCGCGGCGAGCCGACGCGCAGGGAGCCGCCTCAGGCCGTCGCGCGGTCCTCGCGGATCGCCAGCGCGATGCGGTTGCGCGTCAGGCCCCAGCGGTTGAGCATCTGGTCGAAGACGATGCGCTCGGTCTCGTCGACGCGGCCGTTGGCGGTGATCACCGCGGCGGCCAGCCGCGCAACGGTGATCCGGTTGCCCGGCTCGCGCACCTCGGCGAGCAGGCGGTCCACGAGCTGCAGGTCCGACAGCCGCATCCAGCCGTGCGGGCCTCCGAGCGACATCGAGAAGCCCCCGGCGACCAGCAGGAAACGCTCCCGCGTGACCCCGATGCGCGCGAAGGCATCGAGCTGCTCGAGGGTCTCGATCTCCTCGGGGTTGAGCTGGCGGTCGGCCACGGCGAACATCGCCAGCACTCGGGCCATCGCGTCCGGACTGTCGGGAGGCAGGGGGTTCATCGGCGGGCTCCTGGGCATCTGAGGGGGCGAGGCGGCGCCGTCACGACAAGGCGGCATGCCACCGGGCATGCCGCCAGGGGGCCCGCGAAGGCGCCAAGATGATGACCCCGCCAGGTGTGCGAAGTTCCACGCCCAGCGGCCGGCAAGCCGAGATCGACCGCCGGCCGCCCGGCACCTGCCGTGGCCGCAGAGCTGCCAACCGGCGCCCGCGGGCCCTCAGGCTGCGAAGGCCTCGCTCAGCCGGGCGCGCAAGCGCGCGTCGGGCAGCGGGCCGCGGAGCGCGCCCATGTTCTCGTCCATGTGCGCCGCCTGGGTCGTCGCCGGAATCGCGCAGGTCACGGCCGGGTGCGCAAGCTCCCACTTCAACACCAGCTGCGCCCAGTTCGAGGCTCCGAGCTCGGTGGCGAAGCCCGGCAGCGGCCGGCCGCGCAGCCGCTGCAGCAGCGCGCCGCCGTCGAAGGGGCGGTTGACGACGACGGCCATGCCGCGGTCGGCGGCCAGCCGCATCAGCGGCTCGGCGCTCGTGTCCACCGGGTTGTAGGTGATCTGCAGCACGTCCAGCCGCTCGCTGCGCAGCACGCGCGCCATCTCCTCGTGCTTGTTGCCGTGCGAGGTCGTGACGCCGATGTGGCGCACCAGCCCGCGCTCCTGCCAGGCGCGCAGGGTCTTCAGGTGCGCCCGCCAGTTCAGCAGGTTGTGCACCTGCAGCAGGTCGAATCGCGGCAGCCGCCACAGCTGCAGCGAGCGGCGCATCTGCACCTCGCCGTAGGCCTCCAGCGGCGTCCAGACCTTGGTGGCGGCGAAGAGCTGCCCCCCGGCGCGCGCCGGCGGCAGTTCGCCGAGCAGCTCGCCGAGCACCTGCTCGGCGGAGCCGTACATCGGCGAGGAGTCGACGAGGCCGCCGCCGGCGGCGAAGAAGCGCTCGAGCACCTGGCGGCGGCGCGCCATGGCGGCCGGGTCGCCGACCGGCACGTCGAAGGTCAGCCAGGTGCCCATGCCGACCGCGGGAAGCGATTCGCCGCTGCGCGGGATCGTGCGCCGCAGCACCGGCCCTGCCGCCGCGGCGGCAGGGCCCTGCGCCCAGGCACCCGCGGCGAGGGCGGCGGTCATGAAGCTGCGCCGCTGCATGGGCCGATGATCGCGCGCTTCGGGATGTATCACCCGCATCGGCGTGAATCGTTGCCTGCGGTTGCATCCGCGAACAGTTGAAGGGCCGGCGCTGTCAATCCCCTAATACATCGCGCGCGTGGCCGCAGGCGGTGCCGGCGGCGGTTCTAGGGGGTGCCGCGCGGCACCGGCGATGCAATTGCACGCACTCGCCACCGGCGCTCACCGGCGCCGCGCGGCGCGCCGATACGGTTCGGACCTCGCCAACCGCAGGAGCCGCGATGCCGATCGAACCCCGCCCCGCCACGACGCCCGCGGTCTGCGGCGCCGTGCCGCCGCGCCGCGGCCTGCCCGCCGGCGGCTGGTGGCACCACGCCTCGTCGGCGATGGGCACGTCGATCACGCTGGAGTTCTGGTCGGACGACAAGGCGCAGGCCGCGCAGGCCGTCGACGCGGTGACCCGCGTGATGCGCCACGTCGACGAGACGATGAGCCCCTACAAGCCCGCGTCCGAGCTGTCGCGCATCAACCGCGACGCGGCGCGCCGCGCCGTGCCGCTGTCGGCCGAGATGGCCCTGCTGCTGCGCCGGGCCCTGCAATTCTCGGCCTTCAGCGACGGCGCCTTCGACATCACCTACGCGGCCGCCGGCCAGCTCTACGACTACCGGCGCGGGGTCGCGCCGGACGACACGGCGCTCGCCGCCGTGCTGCCGGGCATCGGCTGGCGGCACGTCGAGCTCGACGACGCGGCGCGCCGCGTGCGCTTCACGCATCCGGCCACGCGCATCGACCTCGGCGGCTTCGCCAAGGGCCACGCGGTGGACGTCGCCGCGCGCGAGCTGCGCGCGCTGGGCATCGCGCAGGCCTACGTCAGTGCCGGTGGCGACAGCTGCGTCATCGGCGACCGCCGCGGCCGGCCGTGGACACTGGGCATCCGCGACCCGCGGGCGGAGGGCGGCCTGGTGGCCGTGCTGCCACTGGAGGACGTCTCGGTCTCGACGTCCGGCGACTACGAGCGCTGCTTCGTCCGCGACGGCCAGCGCGTGCACCACCTGATCGATCCGGCCACCGGACGCCCGGCGCGCGGCGCACGCAGCGTCACGGTGCTGGCCGCCGACGGCCTGTGCGCCGAGGCGCTGTCGAAGACGGTCTTCGTGCTCGGCCCCGACCGCGGGCTCGCGCTCGTCGAGCGCATGCCCGGGGCCGACGCCGTGGTCGTCGACGTTGACGGCCGGCTGCGGGCCACCGCGGGGCTGCAAGACGCGGCCACGGCCGCTCGGCCCTGAGCGAGCGGGGACGGCCATGCGCATCGAGGTCTCCCGGATCGTGCTGGTGCTCGTCGCGCTGCTGGTCGCGGCGATCGTGCTGGGCTGCGGCGGCGCCACCGGCCAGGGCGAGGGCGTCACGGTCAGCGGCGAGGTGCCGCTGGTCTACGCCAAGCGCTCGACCCGCGTCGTGATGAACCCCACCAACGGCGCACCCAGTGCGCCCGGCGGCGACCTGATGCTGCGCGAGAAGAGCTCGCCGAGCGCGCCCGAGCACAACCTGACCGCGCACATCACGCTGGGCCGCGGCGACGTCTCCGACCCCGAGGTCTCGTACGACGGGCGCAAGCTCGTCTTCGCGCTGAAGTGCCCGGCCGACAACCGCTCGACCATCGACGGTGCCCCGGCCTGCACCGGCCGCTGGAACCTCTGGGAGTACGACACCAGCGGCGCCCCGAACCTCGCCGGCGGCACGCTGCGCCGGCTGACGGCCGACACCGAGTCCGACGACGTCGACCCGGTGTACCTGCCCGACGGCGCCGGCGTCGTCTTCGCGTCGAACCGCCAGCAGCGCTCGCGGCGCAACCAGGCGCTGGGCCGCAGCTACCTCGCGCTGGACGAGTACGAGCGCGAGCGGGTCTTCAACCTGCACCGCATGAGCGCCGCCGGCGGCGCCATCGAGCAGATCAGCTTCAACATGAGCCACGAGCGCAACCCGGTGATCCGCGCCAATGGCGACATCATGTTCGCGCGCTGGGAGCACGTGGCCGACCGCAACCGCTTCGCGATCTTCCGAGCCAAGCCCGACGGCACCGACCTGTTCGTGCTGTACGGCGCGCACAGCCCCGGCAACAGCTACCTGCACCCGCGCGAGATGGACCCCTCGGGCCGCTACGCCGGCTTCGTCGCATCGTCGCTGATGCCGCTGTCGGGCACGCACGAAGGCGGCGCCCTGGTCTTCATCGACGCCGCCAACTACAGCGAGCAGGACACGCCGGCGAACGCCAGCGTGCCCACGCGCGGCGGCGGCACCGAACCGACGGCGCAGCGCCTCGAGAGCGGGCGCGGCCTCTCGCGCTACGGCCGCATCACCTCGCCATACCCGCTGTGGGACGGCACGGATCGCGTGCTGCTCGCCTACCGCCCCTGCGAGGTGCGGCGCGCCGGCATCGTCGTGCCCTGCGCGACGCTGAGCGCCGCCGAGCTCGAGCGGCTGTCGGCCGAGGAACGCCCGCGAGCCGCACGCGCCGCCGACGAGCTGCAGGACGACGTGCCGCCGGCCTACGCGATCTACATGTTCGATCCGCGGCAGCAGACCTGGCTGAACGTCGCCTCGCCGCCGCCCGGCTTCATGTACGTCGACCCGGTGCCGCTGCTCGCCCGACCCGAGCCGAACGCGCCGCAGCCGACCACCGTCGACGCGGCCCTGGCCGCCGAGGGCATGGCGCTGATCGAGGTGCGCAGCGTCTACGACACCGACGGCCTGGATCGCATGGGCCCGTCGATGCTCGCGGCCTCCGACCTCGCCGCGGGCTGCACGACCGGCATCCCGCAGACCGCGCCGGCGGAGGCACAGGACACCCGCTCGCGCGTGGCCGACCTCCTGCGGCTGAAGAGCCCCACCGACAGCGCCTACCGCTGCACGCCGGTGCGCTTCGTGCGCGCCACGCGCGGCGTGCCGCCACCCTCGGGCAGCACCGGGCTGCGCCGGGCCATCGGCGAGACCGACTTCGAGCAGCAGCAGATCCTCGGCTACGCGCCGGTCGAACCCGACGGTTCGTTCAAGCTGAAGGTGCCGGCCGACGTGCCGCTCGCGCTGGCGATCGTCGACGCCCAGGGCCGGGCCTTCCAGACGCACACCAACTGGATCCAGGTGCGCCCGGGCGAGCGCCGCACCTGCGACGGCTGCCACAGCCCGCGGCGCGGCGGCGCGCTGAACGCCGGGGCGATCGTCGACACGCTGGTCGCAGGCCTGCAGCGCGCGCTGGCCGGCGCGCGGCGCTCCGGCGAGACGATGGCCTCGACCCGCACGCGGCTGGACGCCTCGCTGCTGAACCTGCAGCGCGACCCGCTGTACGAGGACGTCTGGGCCGACGCGGCCGCGCCGGGCGTCACGCCGCGCGATCGCATCGAGCTGCGCTACACGGGCAACGCCGACGCCGCCGACGACCTGCGCACGCCGGCGCCGCGCGACGGCGTGATCAACTACCCCGAGCACATCGCGCCGCTGTGGACGCGTGATCGCGGCGCGGCGACCTGCACGAACTGCCACGGCGACGGCGCGCGGCTGGACCTGCGCCCCACGATCGCCGGCAGCGGCCGGATGGTCTCCTACGAACGGCTGCTCGTCGGCGATCCGCGCATCGACCCCGCCAGCGGCCAGCCGGCGACGCGGCTGGAGGGCGGCGTGCCGATGCTGCAGCGCATGCCCGCGCGGGTCGAGACGAGTTCCGGCGCGGTCAACAGCGTCGGCCAGGCGCGCAAGAGCCGTCTCGCCGAGATCCTCTGGGGCCAGCCGCTGCTCGCGCCGGCCGAGGCGCGTGCCGCGTACCCCGCGCCGCCGGCCGACGCCCCCGACCACGCGCGGATGCTCAACGCCGCCGAGAAGCGGCTGCTCGCCGAGTGGATGGACCTGGGCGGGCAGTACTGGAACGACCCCTTCGCCCCGGGCGCCGGCGTGCGCACGGTCAGCGGGCTCGACGCCGAGTCGTTCGAGGCCGAGGTGCTGCCGGTGCTGCGCGCCAGCTGCGCGAGCGGCTGCCACCAGGCCGTGGGCACCAACGCGGCGCCGCCCGGCACGAGCTTCCGCGAGAACCGCTACGTGCTGACCGGCGACCTCGAGGGCGACTACCACGCGACGCTGGCGATGGTCAGCGACACCTGCAGCCCGGCCGCCAACGCCTTGCTGCGCCGGCCCTCGACCGCACCGCACCCGCAGGGCGCGGCCGGTGGGGCGGCCGTGCTCGCCCCGGGCAGCGCCGGCTACCGCGCCATCGCCGCCTGGATCGCCAAGGGATGCCCCGGATCGTGATGCGCCACCTGCCCACCCTGCTGCCGCTGGCGGCCTCGCTGCTGTCGACGATGCTGCTCGTCGCCTGTGGCGGCGGCGGCCCGTTCGACAACCCGCCGCTGGTCGACAACCCGGCGCAGACCGCCGGCCGCAAGCTCTCGTTCGCCTACTACCAGCAATGCGTGCACCCGATCCTGCTGATGCAGCTGAGCGTGGTGCACAACGGCGTGCGCACGCAGAACACCTGCGCCTCGGCCGGCTGCCACGACGACACGTCCGGCACCGGCGGCGCGCTGCGCCTGCGCCCCGCGGCGGCGCCGGTCGACCTGGCCGACGCGGCGCTCACGCCCGAGCGCATCCGCGACACCGACATGTACCGCAACTTCTACTCGGCCCAGGGCGAGGCCATCCCCGGCCAGCCGCTGGCCAGCCGCCTGCTGACCAAGCCGCTGCTGCTGAACGTGCTGCACGGCGGCGGCCTGGTCTTCGACAGCGCCGACGACCCGCTGGTGCGGCGCATCGCCTTCTGGATCGGCCGGCCGATGCCGGCCGGGCAGGACGAGTTCAGCCGTGCGGCCGACTCGATGTTCACGCCGGCCGATCCGGCCACCGGGGCCTGCCGTGTCGACTGAGCGCCGGCGAGGACTGTCGTGGCGGCCGGCGGTGGCCGGGCTGCTCGCGGCGGCCGCCCTGCACGGGGCATCGCCCGCGCGTGCGCAGGCGTCGGATGCGGCGGCCGGCACGACCCCCCGGCTGCAGGTGGCCGATCCGTACCTCGAGATGCACACCGGCCCGGGCCGCGGCTATCCGGTCTTCCATGTCGCGGCGCGCGGCGAGTGGGTCGAGCTGGTGCTGCGCCACACCGACTGGGTCCAGGTGCGCACCGGCAAGGGCATCACCGGCTGGGTGCCGCGCCGCCAGCTCGCCGGCACGCTGTCGCAGGCCGGTGTCGAGCGGACCTGGCGCGATGCCGTGCTCGACGACGTGCTCGCGGGGCGCGTCGAGGCCGGCGGCGCCGTCGGACGCCTCGAGGGCGAGCCGATGCTGCGGGCTTTCGTCTCGGCCCGCCTCGGCGATGCGATCCGCGCCGAGGCGACGCTCGGACAGGCCCAGGGCGCGTACTCCGGCACCGACTTCTGGCACCTGAACCTGCACGTCGATCCGTGGTCCGGCCAGCGCCTGTCGCCGAGCTTCGGCATCGGCTTCGGCCGGTTCCGCAACCTGCCCAACGCGAGCCTGGTCGGCATCGCGGCGACCGACGTGAACCTGGCCAACGTCACGCTCGGCCTGCGCTGGCGGCTGGCCGAGCGCGTCGCGCTGCGTGCCGACGTCGCGCTGCTCACCGCCTACCTCGACGACCGCCGCAGCGCCGAGTACCGCGCCGTCAGCGCCGGCCTGTCCTTCGCCTTCTGAACCCTGGTGGACCCGATGCACCGAGACACTCCCCGCCACCTTCCGACCGCATGGCCTGACGCGGCCGAGGCGCGTTGCGACGCGCACCGGCCTGCGCCGCGCACCCTGCGTCGCGGCCCGTGGGTCGCGCTGCCACTGCTGGTGCTGTCGGGCACGCTCGCCGCGCAGGCCGTCCCGCCGGCGCCGTCGACGCAGGCCCCGGCCACCGCGCCGCCGGCCTCCCCACCCGCGGCGTCACCGCCGGCGCCGGCGGCACCGGCAGCTGCCGAGCCGGTGATCGTCCCGCAGGTCGAGCGCCGCGAGCTGAAGCTGCCGCGCATCCCGTCCCAGGACATCGAGATCGGCGTCTTCGGCGGCCTGTACAACGCGCAGAACTTCGGCTCGAGCGGCCTGGCCGGCCTGCGCCTGGGGTACCACGTCAACGAACACCTCTTCGTCGAGGGCGAGTTCGGCCGCACCCGCGTCAGCGACGCCTCGTTCCGCGCGATCCTGCCCGGCGGGGTCCTGGGCAGCGGCCGGCAGTCCCTGGACGTCGGCACGCTGTCGGTCGGCGTCAACGTGCTGCCCGGCGAGGTCTTCCTCGGGGCCCGCCGGGCACGCCCCTCGCAGCTGTACCTGCTCGGCGGCATCGGCAGCACCGACTTCGCCGGCCAGAAGCGGCAGACCTTCGCGCTCGGCCTCGGGGTCAAGGTGCTCGCGACGCAGCGCCTGGCGCTGCGCGTGGACCTGCGCGACCACGTCTACACGCTGGACCTGCTGGGCCAGCGCGAGCGCACGCACAACCTGCAGATGACGGCCGGCCTGGCCTGGTTCCACTGAGGCGGGCGCGCGATGCGGACGACGACGATGCGCCTCCTGCTGGCCTGGGCGGTCGCCTGCGGCGCGCAGGCCGCGGTCCAGCCGGGCGCGACGCCCGACTTCACGCTGCGCCAGCTCGACGGCCCCAACCTCCGGCTTCAGGAGCAGCGCGGCCGGGTGGTGATGGTCAACTTCTGGGCCACCTGGTGCGGCCCCTGCCGGCAGGAGCTGCCGCACCTGGACCGGCTCTACCGGCAGTACCGGCCGGCCGGCTTCGTGCTGCTGGGCGTCAGCATCGACGACGAGCCGGCCAAGGCCGCCGCGCTGGCGCGCAGCCTCGGCCTGGGCTTCCCGGTGCTGTTCGACGCCGACAAGGGCATCGCGCGGCAGTGGGACCTCGGCGCGATGCCCTCGACCGTGCTGATCGACCGCAACGGCCGCGTGCGCCACATCCACCGCGGCTGGCGCGACGGGCTGGAGACGGTCTACGAGGCGCAGACGCGCGCGCTGCTGAAGGAGTGACGACGATGCGCAACCGACCGGCCCCGCGGGCCGCCCTGGCGATCGTGCTGGCCGCGATGCTCGGCGGCTGCGCGCTGCAGCCCTGGGTCAGGCCGTACGAACGAGAGCGGCTGGCCGATCCGGTCATGGCGCTGTCGCGCGGCGGGCTCGCCGAGCGCCATCGCGAGCATGTGCACGCGGTGCGCGAAGGTGCCCGCGGCGCCACCGGCGTGCAGGGGAGCGGCTGTGGCTGCAACTGACACGCTGCGCCGCGTCCTCGGCTCCGCCGCGCGGCGGCTGCTGCGGCTGCTGCGGCTGATGCCTGCCGTGCCCACGCAGCGGCAGGCCGACGGGCCGTCGCACAGGCCGCCTGCTTCGCGGTCCGGCCATCCGCTCGGCAAGGCCGTCGGCGGCCTGCTGGGCGGCCTCGTCGCCACCGGCGGGGCGAGCGGTGCGACGCTGCCCGAGGATCGCGCCGAGCTGCTGCTGCACCACTACGACGGGGGCGGCGTCAGCGCCAGCGGCCCGGCGGTGTTCGTGCGCAAGGCGCTCGCCGGCCGCGTGTCGCTGTCCGGCACGTTCTACGTCGACGCGGTCAGCAACGCGTCGGTCGACGTGGTCACCACGGCCAGCCCGTATCGCGAGACGCGCCGGGCGGCAGACCTGTCGCTGGCCACCGTCGTGCGCGACGCGACGATCACGCTGGGCGCGGGCCGCAGCCGCGAGCCCGACTACATCGCCGACACGCTGAGCCTGGACGTCGCGCAGGAGTTCTTCGGCGGCATGAGCACGCTCAACCTCGGCTTCACGCGCGGCGCGGACCGCGTCGGTGCCCGCTCGGTCGGCTTCTTCGACCGTGCGCGCCACTGGCAGTACCGCATCGGGCTGGCGCAGGTGCTGAGCCCGCGCTGGATCGCCAGCGCCAACCTGGAGGTGATCTCCGACAGCGGCTACCTCGGCAGCCCGTACCGCGTCGCACGCGTCTTCGGCGCCGCGGTGCCCGAGCGCGTGCCGCGCACGCGCACCAGCCGCGCGCTGAAGCTGCAGGCCGTCGGCGATCTGGGCTCGCGCGACGCCCTGCGCCTCGAGCTGCGCGCCTTCCAGGACACCTGGGACATCCGCGCGCTGACGCTCGAGGCGGGCTACAGCCGCCACGTCGGGGAGCGTTGGCTGCTGGACCTCGGCGCGCGCTGGCACCAGCAGCGCAAGGCCCTGTTCTACAGCGACGACGCGACGGCAGAGACGTTGTACGTGACCCGCAACCGGCAGCTCGGCACCGCGCGCAACCTGGGCCTGAGCTCGCGGCTGAGCTACAGCCTGCCGCGCCGCTGGGGTTTCGTCCAGGCGCCGACGTTCAGCGGCGCGCTCGAACTCAAGCGCTTCGATTTCGAGGACTACACCGACCTGCGCACCGGGCTGCCGTACCGCCATCCGGCGGCCCTGCTGCAGCTGATGTTGTCCGGCTCGTTCTGACTCGAGGAGAACCGTCATGAGGATCTTGCGGCAAGGCGGCATCGTGGCTGCGGCGCTGATGACCGGCCTGCTGCCGCTGGCGATGGCGCAGGCCCCCATGCGGCCGCCGGCGCCGGCAGCGACGGCGGCCGTGCCAGCGGCATCCACGCCGGCATCGGCTGCGCCGTCGGCGGCCGCCCCGGCGCCTGCGGCACCGGCGCCGGCTGCCGCCCCGCTCGACACGCGCATCCAGCAGGCCAAGGCCGATCTCGTGCAGCTCGAGCGCGACCTGCTGGTCCTCGAGGAAGAGCTGCTGTTCCCGGCGAACACGCAGCTCGCGGTGTTCCTGTCGATGGACGTGGGCCGGCTGTTCCAGCTCGAGTCGGTGCAGTTGCGCCTGGACGACCGGCCGATCGCGAGCCACCTGTACACCCCGCACGAAGTGGCCGCGCTGCACCGTGGCGCCGTGCAGCGCCTGCACCTGGGCCACCTGAAGGCCGGCAAGCATGTGCTGACGGCGTTCTTCACCGGCCAGGGTCCGCACGAGCGCGACTACCGGCGCGGCGCGACGCTCGAGTTCGAGAAGTCGGCAGGTGCCCGGCTGATCGAGCTGCAGATCCGCGACGTGCAAGCCAAGCTGCAGCCCGAGTTCCAGGTCAAGGTGTGGCCATGACATCGGCGCGGCACGGCGCCGCAGACCTGCCGCGGCTCGCCACGAGCAGCCACGCGCGCCGACGGCACGGTGCCGCCCGCCGGACCGCCGCGGGCCTGGCGCGCCGTGCGGCGCTGCTCGTCGCGATGCTGGCGGCGGGCGGTGGCGCCTTCGCGCAGCCAGCCGCCGGGTCGCTGCCGCCACAGCCGGTGCGCAACCCGTACTGGGGCGTCGCGCTGTTCGAGCTGTACCAGCAACGCTCCTTCGCCGCGCTGACCTCGCTGCTGGCCTCGCAGCAGTTCGACCGCGTGCCGCTGCACGCCGACGAGGCCGAACTGCTGCGCGGGGCGCTGCTGCTGGACATCGGCGTGCACGACGAGGCCGAACGGGTCTTCACGCGGCTGCTCGACGGCGGCACGACGGAGCCGCTGCGCGACCGCGTCTGGCTGCAGCTCGCCCAGCTGCGTTTCCGCAAGGGCCTGCACGGGGCGGCTGGCGACGCCCTCGCGCGCATCGGCGGCACGCTGCCCGCCGGGCTCGCCGAGACGCGGGCCCTGCTGCTGGCGCAGCTGCAGCTGGCACGCGGCGACCACGCCGGCGCGGCGGCGACGCTCGCCGCGGTGCCGCCCGCCAGCCCGCTGCTGCCCTACGCGCGCTACAACCTCGCGGTGGCGCGGCTGGGGGCCGGCGACGCTGCCGGTGCGCGCACGCTGCTGCAGGAGCTCGGCACGCAGCCGGCGGCCGGCGAGGAGCTGCGCAGCCTGCGTGACAAGGCGAACCTGGCGCTGGGCTTCGACGCCCTGCGCGAGGGCGATGCCGGGGCTGCCGTCACGGCGCTCGAGCGCGTGCGCCTGCACGGCCCGCAATCGAACGCCGCGCTGCTCGGCCTGGGCTGGGCGGCGCTGCAGCGCGAAGAGCCGCGACGCTCGCTGGTCGCCTTCCGCGAGCTGGCTGCGCGCGGGCTGCGCGATGCCGCGGCGCTCGAGGCGCAGCTCGCCGAGCCCTACGCGCTGGCCGAGGCCGGCGCGAGCGGCGCGGCGCTCGACGGCTACGAACGTGCGATCGCCGCCTTCGCGCAGGACCACGCGCAGCTGGACGCGACGATCGCCCAGGCGCGCAGCGGCGCGCTGGTCGAGGCGTTGCTGGCGCCGCAGCCGCCCGGGCGCATGGGCGGCGAGCTGCCGCTGGCCATCGACGCGCGGCTGCCGCAGGCCGGGCTCCTGGCGCCCCTGCTCGCCGAGCACGGCCTGCAGGAGGCCCTGCGCAACCTGGGTGACCTGCGCTTCGCGTCGACGACCCTGGCGCAGCGCGCCCGGCACCTCGAGATCTTCGACGAGATGCTCGCCGAGCGGCGCGCCGGCTTCGAGCAGCGCTCGCCGCAGGTGCGCGAGCGCGCCGCCGCCCTCGCGGTGCCGGCGCGTCGGTCGGCGCTGGACCCGCTGCGCGCCGAGGTCGCGCAGGCGCGCCATGCGGCCGACGGCCTTGCGCATGCCGATGCGCGCGAGATCGCGTTGCAGCAGCGCCTCGCGTCGGCGCGCGCGGCGCCGGCCGCGCAGGAGGGCGATCCCGCCTGGCAGGCCGCCGGCGAGCGGCTGCGCCTGGCCGACGGCGTGCTGCGCTGGCAGCTCGCGCGTGATCACGCGGCGCGGCAGTGGCAGGCCGACCAGGGCCTCGCGGCCCTCGAGCACCGCTGGACCGAGATCGGCGAGCGGGCCGCGGCACTCGAGCAGGCGCAGCGCGACGAACCCCGGCGCCTGCAGGCCTTCGCGCAGCGCATCGCCGCGCTGCGCACGCGCATCGCGACGCTCGTGCCGCAGGTGGCCGTGCTGGCCGCCGAGCAGCAGGGGCAGGCTCAGGAGCTGGCGGTGGCCGCCCTCGCGCGCCAGCAGGAGCGGCTCGCCGGCTACACCGCCCAGGCCCGCTGGGCGGTCGCCCAGCTGCACGACCGTGCACGCATCGCCCGGCGTGCCGACGGAGGTGACGATGCGCCGCGCTGAGGCCCTGCCGCGGCTGCGACCGCTGGCGCTGCTGCTGGCCGGCAGCCTGCTCGGCTCGGCCGGGCTCGTCGGCTGCGCGAGCCGGGCGACGGCGCCGGCCGACGACGCGCCGACGCTGAAGCTGCTGGCCGCGCGCAGCGTCGAGCTGCCGGCGGACCGCGGCATCCCGACCAGCGACGAACGGGCGGTCGCCGCCTACCGCGAGTTCCTGGACGCCTATCCGCGGGCCGCGCAACGTCCGCAGGCCATGCGCCGGCTGGCCGACCTGGCGATGGACATCGCCGAGCGCGAGCTCGGCAGCGGTGCCTCGCCGGCTGCCGAGCTGCGCACGGCGATCGACCGCTACGAGGCGGTGCTGAAGACCTACCCCGGCGACCCGGCCAACGACCACGTGCTGTACCAGCTGGCCCGCGCACACGAGCAGGCCGGCGAGCCGGAACGGGCGCTGCAGGCACTGGATCGGCTCGTCGCCGGGCATCCGGGCAGCGCGCACCGCCACGAGGCGCAGTTCCGCCGCGGCGAGCTGCTGTTCACGATGCGCGCCTACGATCGCTCGGAAGCCGCCTACGCGCAGGTGCTGGCCAGCCCGAGCCGCACGCCGTTCCACGAGCGGGCGCTGGCCATGCAGGGCTGGTCGCGTTTCAAGCAGGGCCGGCTCGATGAGGCGCTGCGCAGCTTCCTGGCCGTGCTCGACGGCCAGCTCGCCGGCCGCGGCGACGCGCCGCTGGAGCAGCTGCCGGGCCTGAGCCGCGCGCAGCGCGAGCTCGTCGAGGACACGCTGCGCGTGACCAGCCTGAGCCTGCAGCAGCTGGACGGCGCCGCGTCGGTGCCGGCGCTGATCGACAGCGACACGCGTCGCTCCTACGAATTCCGCCTCTACCGGCACCTCGGCGAGACCTACCTCGCGCAGGACCGCGTGAAGGACGCCGCCGAGACCTTCGCCGCGTTCGCCCGCGCGCACCCCGGCCACGCCCAGGCGCCGCAACTGCAGGCGCGGGTGATCGACATCTACGCCGGGCAGGGCTTCGCGCAGCTCGCGCTGGACGCCAAGCGCGACTACGTGCGGCGGTACGGCCCGGCGAGCGACTTCCGGCGCGCCAACCCGTCGGGCTGGGCACAGGCGCAGCCGCTGCTGAAGCAGCACCTGGTCGAGCTCGCGCGCCACCACCACGCGCGTTTCCAGCAGCAGCGCGACGAGGCCGACGCTCGCGAGGCCGAGCGCTGGTACCGCGAGTGGCTCGACACCTTCGGCCAGGACGCGCAGGCGGCCGCGCACACCTTCGCGCTCGGCGAGCTGCTGTTCGAGGCGCGCCGCTGGCCGCAGGCGGCCGAGGCCTACGAGCGCGCGGCCTACAACTTCGCACCACATGCGCAGGCCGCGAACGCCGGGTACGCCGCCCTGCTCGCGCACGCGGCCCGGTTGCGCGAGCCGGGGGTCGCCGCGGCCGCCGCCGAGGTCGCCGCCAGCAGGCGCATCGCCGTGGACAGCGCCCGGCGCTTCGCCGCCGCCTTCCCCGAGGACACGCGCACCGCCGCGGTGCTGGCCGACGCCGCGGAGCAGGCGCTGGCCGTCGGCGACGGCAGGCTGGCGCGACGGCTCGCCGAGGATGTGCTCGCGATGCCGCCGTCGACGCCGCCCGCGGTCCGGCGCACGGCGCTGGGGGTGCTGGCGCGGCACGCGTTCGACGCTGGCGACGACGCGCGTGCCGAGGCGGCGTACCGGCAACTGCTCGCGCTGCCCGAGCCGGCCAGCACGCCGGTCGCGGCGCGCCGCGATCTCGAGGAGCGCCTCGCGGCGGCCGTCTACCGGCAGGGCGAGGCGGCGCGCACCCAGGGACGCCCGCGCGAGGCCGCCGGGCACTTCGAGCGCGCGATCGCTGCCGCACCGCGTGCACCCGTCGCGGCGAACGCGCGTTTCGACCAGGCGACGGCGCTCGTCGAGGCGAAGGACTGGGACGCCGCCGCGCGCGCCTTCGAGGCCTTCCGTCGCGAACACCCGGGCCACGCGCTGGCGGTGCAGGTCACGCCGGCACTCGCGGCGGTGTACCTCGAACTGCAGCGGCCGGGCGCGGCCGCCGCCGAGTTCGAGAGGCTGGCGCAGACCGCGGCGCAGCCCGAGGTGGCCCGCGCCGCGTTGTGGCAGGCCGCCGAGCAGCACGCCAAGGCCGGCGCGAGCGCCGCCGCCACCCGCGCCTACGAGCAGTACGTGCAGCGCCACCCCGCACCGCTGGAGCCCGCCGTCGAGGCCCGCTGGCGGCTCGCGCAGCTCGCTGCCGGGCCGGCCGCCCGCGCGCGGGCCATGGCCTGGGCGCGCGAGGTGCAGCGCGCCGACGCGCAGGGCGGCGAGCAGCGCACGCCACGCACCCGCGTGCTCGCCGCGAAGGCCACGCTGCTGCTGGCCGAACCCCTGCTGCAGGCCTACCGCGAGGTGCGCCTGGCCGAGCCCCTGGCGCGGCAGCTGAAGCTGAAGAAGGCGCGCCTGGAGACGGTGCTGCAGGCCTACGCGGCGGCGTCGGAGTCCGGGGCCGCCGAGGTCGTCACCGACGCGACCTTCCGCACCGCCGCGCTGTACCAGGACTTCGCCCGCGCACTGCTCGCCGCTCCGCGCCCGAAGGGCCTGAAGAAGGCCGAGGCCGAGCAGTACGCGGTGATGCTCGAGGAGCAGGCCTTCCCGTTCGAGGAGAGGGCCGCCGAACTGCACGAGGCGAACGCGCGCCGCACCGCGCAGGGTCTGTGGGACGACGCCATCCGCGACAGCCTCGAGGCACTCGCCCGGTTGCGCCCGGCCCGCTGGGGCCGCAGCGAACGCAGCGAGCGACCGCCCGCCGATCTCGCGGCGCTGGAGAAGGCCGCCGCCGCGCAGCCGGCGGATGCCGAGACGCTGAACCAGCTCGGCATCGCCTACCGGCGTGCCGGCCGCTTCGACGACGCGCTGCAGGCCTACGCGCGCGCCGCCGCGGCGCGCCCCGGTTACGCGACGCCCGTGCTCAACGAGGCGATCCTGCACGACCTCTACCGGCGCGACACCGCACGCGCCGTCGCCGGCTACGAGCGCTACCAGGCGCTGCTGGCCGCGCCCGACCCGCAGGTCGGCAAGTGGATCGCCGAACTGAAGACCCGCAAGCCCGATGTCGCGATCGCCGCGACCGCCAACCGCCCATGACGACCCGACCCCTGACCCGAGGAGGATGGATGGCCCGCATGACCTGTGGACTCGCCGCGCTGGTGCCGCTGATCGCGGCCGCCCAGGACCGCGCCGAACTCGACCGCTCGCGCATCGTAGGCAACCGCGAGTTGCCGAAGGTGTTGCACATCGTGCCGTGGAAGAAGCCGCTGCCCGGCGATCTCGCCGGGCGCCCGCCGGCCAGCGTCATCGACGAGCTGCTCGCGCCCGTCGACCGCGAGGTGCACCGCCGGCAGGTCGAGTACCACGCCCGCTTCGTGCCGGCCGCCGCCGCGGCCACCCCACCGTCCGCCACGGCAGCGCCGGCCGCGCCCGTGCCGGCCGCGGTGACGGTGTCGCCCACGGCCCGCCCCGCCGCACCGCCGCCCTCCGGCTCCCCGTCCACCCGTCCCTGAACCGCCCGCCCCGCAGGAGCAACACCCATGACTGCCTTCGACACCGTCGTCAAGTTCTTCCACGACAGCGGCCTGTTCATCTACCCGAGCCTGCTGATCATGGCGCTCGGGCTGGCCATCGCCATCGAGCGCTTCGTCTTCCTGCAGCGCGCGCGCGTGCAGAACAGCCGTCTGTGGGAGCAGCTGCAGCCGCTGCTGCGCAGCGGCCGGCTGAAGGAGGCGCGCGAGGCCAGCCTGCAGTCCGACGCCGCCGTCGGGCGCATCGTCGCCAACGGGCTGGAGCGCATGCAGAGCCCGGGCCGCCGCGAGGACATCGACGCCGCGATGGAGGAGGGCATGATGCAGGTCGTGCCCCGGCTGGAGAAGCGCACGCACTACATCGCGACCTTCGCCAACGTGATCACGCTGGTCGGCCTGCTCGGCACGATCATCGGCCTGATCAAGGGCTTCACCGCGGTGGCGGCCGTCAACCCGGCGGAGAAGGCCGAGATGCTGTCGGCCTCGATCTCGATCGCGATGAACAACACCGCCTTCGCGCTGATGGTGGCGATCCCGT
>ERZ761602.4735-NODE-4735-length-16944-cov-55.839481_pt1 | contig 16944 bp, 20 predicted proteins | sample MGYA00512165_ERZ761602 | MGnify/ENA primary metagenome ERZ761602 (study PRJEB28899, sample SAMN02445085) | bioreactor sludge metagenome | biome: EBPR sludge; isolation source: Thorneside wastewater treatment plant | place: Australia: Brisbane, Thorneside...
TCGTCGCCCTCGGCGTGATCGGCGGCGTGCTGGTCTTCGGCTTCATCGGCATCTTTGTCGGGCCGGTGCTGCTGGCGCTCGGCCACCGGTTGTTCGTGCGCTGGATCCGCGAGGAGAAGGCGGAATGATCGAAACCGACAAGCTGGCCGCGGTCGACCGCATCATCGCCCCCAATTCCCGGTCGGCCCAGGAAGAGGCGCTCGAACGCGCGCTGCGCCCCAGGCGGCTGGCCGACTACACCGGCCAGGTCAAGATCCGCGAACAACTGGAAATCTTCATCCAGGCGGCGAGGAAAAGAGGCGATGCGCTCGACCACGTGCTGCTCTTCGGCCCGCCGGGGCTGGGCAAGACGACGCTGGCCCACATCGTCGCCCACGAGATGGGCGTCAACCTGCGCCAGACCTCGGGCCCGGTGCTCGAACGCGCCGGCGACCTCGCCGCCATCCTGACCAACCTCGAACCGCACGACGTGCTGTTCATCGACGAGATCCATCGCCTCTCGCCGGTCGTCGAGGAGATCCTCTATCCGGCGCTCGAGGATTTCCAGATCGACATCATGATCGGCGAAGGCCCGGCGGCGCGTTCGGTCAAGCTCGACCTGCCGCCGTTCACGCTGGTCGGCGCCACCACCCGCGCCGGCATGCTGACCAACCCGCTGCGCGACCGCTTCGGCATCGCCGCCCGCCTCGAGTTCTACACCGCCGAAGAGCTGCAAAGCATCGTCGGCCGCTCGGCGACCCTGCTCAACGCGCCGATCGACCCGGACGGCGCGCTGGAAATCGCCCGCCGCGCGCGCGGCACGCCGCGCATCGCCAACCGCCTGCTGCGCCGCGTCCGCGACTACGCCGAGGTCAGGGCCGACGGCCAGATCACGCGAAGCGTCGCCGACGCCGCGCTGCTCATGCTCGACGTCGACCCGGCCGGCCTCGACCTCATGGACCGCAAGCTGCTGTCGGCGGTGATCGACAAGTTCGGCGGCGGCCCGGTCGGCGTCGACAACCTCGCCGCCGCCATCGGCGAGGCGCGCGACACCATCGAGGACGTGCTCGAACCCTATCTCATCCAGCAGGGCTACCTGCAGCGCACCCTGCGCGGCCGCATCGCGACGCCGGCCATCTACCGCCACCTCGGGCTGGCCGAGCCGGCCAGCGCCGTCGTCCGCGACCTGCTTTCCGAAGAGTAGCCGGGCGCCGGAGCGGATTTCGGGCAACGAAAGAGCGCCGGAATCGGCATGGAAACAAACCGTTACAAACGGTTCTTGCGAAATAAGGTAAGATGCCCGGATGAAACATCAGCCGAAGCCCAACGCCTTCGCCATCGCCGTTCGTGTCTATTACGAGGATACCGATGCCGGCGGAATCGTCTATTACGCCAATTACCTGAAGTTCTTCGAGCGCTGCCGCACCGAATGGATGCGCCAGGCCGGCCATGACCAGTCGCGGCTCGCGGCGGATGCCGGGATCGCCTTCATGGCGCACAGGGCCAGCTGCGTATACCTCAAGCCGGCCCGCCTCGACGATCTGCTGACGGTCGGCCTCGAAGTCGAAAGAATGACGCGGGTCCGCGTCGTCTTCCGCCAGCACGTCCGCCGCGGCGGCGAGGAGCTCGCTACCGGCACGGTCGAGGTCGCCTGCGTCGACCTCGGCAGGATGGCGCCGGCGCCGATTCCCGAATTCCTGCACAGCAAACTGGAAGCCCTTACATGAACGTCACCCAGGATCTTTCCATCCTCCACCTGATCCTCAACGCCAGCGCGGTCGTGCAGGCCGTCATGATCCTGCTCGCCGGCGTCTCCTTCATGTCGTGGTACTACATCTTCATGAAGTGGTATGCGGTCAAGCACGCGCGCGCCAAGACCGAGACCTTCGAGCGCGATTTCTGGTCGGGCGGCGACCTCACCAGTCTCTACAACAGCGCGGTCAACGACCGCCACCACGCCGGGTCGATGGAGCGCATCTTCGAATCCGGCTTCCGCGAGTTCGCCAAGCTCAAGGGCCAGAAGAACCTCGACGCCAAGGACGTCATCGACGGCGCGCGCCGCGCCATGCGCGCCACCTTCCAGCGCGAGATGGATGCGCTGGAGGCGCATCTCGCCTTCCTCGCCTCGGTCGGCTCGGTTTCGCCCTACATCGGCCTGTTCGGAACGGTGTGGGGCATCATGCATTCGTTCCGCGGCCTCGCCAACGTCGGCCAGGCGACGCTTTCCGCGGTGGCGCCGGGCATCGCCGAGGCGCTGGTCGCCACCGCCATCGGCCTGTTCGCGGCAATCCCCGCCGTACTCGCCTACAACCGCTTCGCCCATGACATCGACCGCCTGGCGACCCGCTACGAGTCGTTCATGGAAGAGTTCTCCAACATCCTGCAGCGGCAGATGCGTTAAGCCATGCGCCAGCGCCGCCTGAAAAACGAAATCAACGTCGTCCCCTACATCGACGTCATGCTCGTGCTGCTCGTCATCTTCATGGTGACGGCGCCGATGATGACGACCGCCAACATCGACCTGCCGTCGGTCGGCAAGGCGGCGGCGACGCCCGCCCAGCCGCTCGAAGTGGCGATCCGCGCCGACCAGACGCTGCTGCTCACCGACCGCGCCGGAAACGGCAAGGAAATCCGCGTCGACCGCAAGGAACTGATCCGGCTCGTGACCGCGGCCCAGGCGAAGAATCCCGATCAACCGGTCCTCATCGCCGGTGACCGGAACGTCAAGTACGAGGCCGTGCTGTCGGTCATGGACGAACTCCAGCGCGCGCAGGTCAAGCGCGTCGGCCTTCTGGTACAGACGACGGGAAAATGATCCCGGAAAAGGTCGCGGAGCCCGGCAGAAACAAGGCCCTGGCGTTCACCATCCTGGTGCACGCCGGGCTGATCGCCGCGCTCTTTCTCGGCGTGCAGTGGAAACGCAGCCAGCCGGATGTGGTCGCGGTCGAGTTGTGGTCGAGCCGGCCCGCGCCTGCCGTCCAGGCAGCCCCGCCGCCGCCCCCGCCGCAGGAAGTCAAGCCCGAACCCAGACCTGAACCGAAACCCGAGCCAAAGCCCGAACCCAAGCCCGAACCCAAGCCCGAACCAAAGCCGCAGCCCAAGGTCGAGCCGAAACCCGAGCCGCCGCCGCCCAGGAAGCCGGACATCGCGATCAAGGAAGAGAAGAAGCCGCCCAAGCCGGAACCGAAGAAGCCGGAACCCGAACCGAAAAAGCCCGAGCCCAAGCCGGAACCGAAGAAACCCGAGCCGAAGCCGGAAGCGAAAAAGCCGGAAGCCAAGGCGGAGCCCAGGAAAGCCGAGCCGCAACCGGAGGCGAGGAAGCCCGAGCCCCGCGTGCCCGATTTCAGCAAGGAGCTGGCCAGCGAAACGGCGCAGCTCAGGAGCCGCCCGAATGCCAGCGCGCAGCAGATGGCCAGCGCCGCGGGCGCCGAGGTAGCGCAGCGGGCGGCGGCGAGCAAGCGCGGCATGGAGGAATACGTGTCGAAGATCCGCGTCAGGGTCCGCGGCAACATCGTGTTGCCACCGAACATCCAGGGGAACCCGGAAGCGGTTTTCGTGGTCGAGCAACTGCCCGGCGGCGAGATACTCAACGTCCGGCTCAAGCGCTCGAGCGGCAGTCCCGCCCTCGACTCGGCGATCGAGCGCGCGATCAAGAAATCCTCGGCGCTGCCCGATCCACCCGATCCCGCGTTGTTTCAGCGCACGCTGGAGATCAAGTACAGGCCATTTGAAGAGTAGAATCGCGTGAATTCCCGATGAAGATGACCCTCATGCCCCAGATTTTCCACAAGATCCTCGTTTTCCTGTCGCTGCTGGCCGCGACGCTGGCCCATGCGCAGTTGTCGATCGAAATCACCGGCGCCGGCGCCAACCGGATCCCGGTGGCGATCGCCAACTTCGCCGGCGACCCGGCCGCCGCCCAGGTGGTCACCGCGACGATACGCGCCGACCTGGAACGCAGCGGACTGTTCAAGCTGGTCGACCCGGGCGGCGCCCCGCTCGACGAGAATTCGCCGGTCAACTTCGGCGACTGGAAGGGCCGCGGCGCCGACGCGCTGGCCGCCGGCAGCCTGGTGCGGGGCGCCAACGGGCGCATGGAAGCGCGCTTCCGCCTCTATGACACACAAAAGCAGGCGGCGCTCGGCGGCGCGGTCTACGTGACCGGCAACGACCAGTTGCGCGCCGCCGGCCACCGCATCGCCGACTACATCTACGAAAAGCTGACCGGCGAGAAGGGCGTCTTCTCGACGCGCGTCGCCTATGTCGTCAAGTCGGGCGGCCAGTTCAAGCTGCAGATCGCCGATGCCGACGGGCAGGGCGCGGCAACCGCCCTGACTTCCAGGGAGCCGATCATTTCGCCGGTCTGGTCGCCCGATGGCTCCCGCCTGGCCTATGTCTCGTTCGAGAAGAAGAAGCCGGTGATCTACGTCCATTCGCTGGCTTCCGGCCAGCGTCAGGTGGTCGCCAATTTCAAGGGCTCGAACTCGGCGCCGGCCTGGTCGCCGGACGGCCGCCGCCTCGCGGTCGTCCTGTCCAAGGATGGCAACTCGCAGATCTATGTGGTCAATGCCGACGGCACCGGCGTCCAGCGCCTGACCCAGTCGGCCGGCATCGATACCGAACCGCGCTACTCGCCGGATGGCGGCAGCATCTATTTCACCTCCGATCGCGGCGGCAGCCCGCAGATCTACCGGATGGGCGCCAACGGCGGCGACGCCCAGCGCATCACCTTCGAGGGCAGCTACAACGTCTCGCCGCGGCCGTCGCCGGACGGCAAGAGCCTGGCCTTCATCAGCCGCCGCGACGGCCGCTTCCAGCTTGCCGTGATGGATCTCGCCAGCAAGCAGGTGCAGATCCTCACCGATTCGCACAAGGACGAATCCCCGAGTTTCGCCCCCAACAGCCGCATGGTCCTGATCGCCACGGAAATCGGCGGGCGCGGCGTCCTGTCCGCCGTTTCCACCGACGGGCGGATCAAGCAGCGCCTCTCGATCGCGGCCGGTGACGTCCGCGAGCCGGCCTGGGGCCCCTTCAATCAATAACCCTCAACGGAGAAACCCATGAAGAAACTTCTCATTCCCGCCCTGCTCGCCGCCCTGCTCGCCGGCTGCAGTTCCACTCCGGTCGACGAGACTTCCGGCGCGCCGGTCGACTCGCGCGGCGGCTCCGGCGTCACGCCGGTCACCGCCGGCGGTCTCGACTCGCGCGGCCTGCCGCGCGAACTGACCGACCCCAAGAGCCAGCTGTCGCAGCGCAGCATCTACTTCGACCTCGACAAGTACGACGTCAAGCCGGAATACCAGGATCTGGTCGCCGCCCACGCCAAGTACCTGGTCGCCAATCGCGGCTTCAAGGTGCTGATCCAGGGCAACACCGACGAACGCGGCAGCCGCGAGTACAACCTGTCGCTCGGCCAGAAGCGTTCCGACGCGGTCAAGCGTTCGCTGGTCACGCTGGGCGCCAAGGAAGATCAGGTCGAATCGGTCAGCCTCGGCGAGGAAAAGCCGAAGAATCCGGGCCACGACGAAGCCGCCTGGGCCGAGAATCGCCGCGCCGACATCCTCTACCGCGCTCCCGACGGCCGCGGCGAGTTCTGAGCCATGCGCCGCGCCCGCATCGTCCTCCTGATCGCGGCGCTGGGCGCCTCGCACGCCCAGGCCGGCCTCTTCGACGACGACGAGGCGCGCCGCCAGATCAACGATCACCGGATCAAGACCGAGGCGCGCGTCGACCAGCTGGGCAAGTCCCAGCTCGATCTGGCCAACCAGCTGCAGCGGCAGTCGGAAGAAATCGCCCGCCTGCGCGGCCAGGTCGAGACCCTGACCTACGAGCTGGAGACGGCCAGGAAGCGGCAGCAGGACTTCTATCTCGACCTCGACACCCGTCTGCGCAAGTTCGAGCCCCAGGGTGGCGGGGCGGCTGCGGTCGACGGCGAAAAAACGGCCAATTCCGGCGCCGGCGCGCAGGGCGGCGCCGACCCGGCGCGCGAGAACCGCGATTACGAGGCGGCCCTGAACAACTTCAAGGCCGGCAAGCACAAGGAAGCGGCCTGGGGTTTCTCCGCCTTCGTCCAGAAGCACCCGGACAGTTCGCTGGCGCCCAACGCCCAGCTCTGGCTAGGCAATGCCTGGGTCGCCCAGCGCAACTGCCCGAAGGCCATCGAAGCGTACTCGGTACTGACGACGAAGTTCGCCGACAGCCCGAAGGCGGGCGATGCCTGGCTGGCGATGGCCAACTGCCAGCAGGAGATGGGCAACGCGGCGGCGGCGAAGCGCTCGCTGGAAACCGTCGTCGCCAAGTACCCCAATTCGCAGGCCGCCGATACCGCCCGGGATCGCCTGAAGAAGAAGTAGCCGTTGGCGCTGCGCCTCACCGAGATCTTCTTCTCGCTGCAGGGTGAAGCCGCGCGCGCCGGCCTGCCGACGGTGTTCGTGCGGCTGACCGGTTGCCCGCTGCGCTGCGTCTGGTGCGACACGACCTACAGCTTCGGCGGCGGCGAGCCGTCGAGCATCGAGTCGGTGCTGGCCGAGGTCGCCAAATACCCGGCCCGCCAGATCTGCGTCACCGGCGGCGAACCGCTGGCGCAGAAGGAATGTCTGCCCTTGCTGAGCGCGCTGTGCGACGCCGGCTACGAGGTTTCGCTGGAAACCTCGGGCGCTCTCGACATCGCCGGGGTCGACCCGCGCGTGGCGCGGGTCATGGACCTCAAGGCGCCCGATTCCGGCGAGTGCGCCAGGAACCGCTGGGAGAACCTGGCCCTGCTCACCGCGCGCGACGAGATCAAGATCGTCGTCGCCTCGCGCGCCGACTACGAGTGGGCGCGCGAAGCGATCCACGAGCGCCGGCTGGACGCCCGGTGCGCGGTCCTGCTGTCGCCGGCGCAGGGATTGGTCGATCCGGCGGCGCTCGCCGACTGGATCCTCGAGGACGGTCTCAACGTCCGCTTTCAGTTGCAGCTGCACAAGTTGCTGTGGGGCGGGGCGCAGGGCAAATGAACTCCCGGGTCGTCAACCGCAAGGTCGTTGGCGGCAGGATGGCGGGGGCAGCGATTGACGCCGGCCGCGCGAATCCCGGAAACTTGTCGCACGTTCGCCCTTCCGGCCCGCGTGCAAAAAATGAGGTCAACCGATGAACCGTCCGCGCAAGAACCTGCCGTCCCGGGTACTCCCGCTGCTCGTCGCCGCCGCCGCGATCGCCGGCTGCGCGACGACCGAGATGACCGCGCAGTGGAAGGATCCGGGCTACCGCGGCGCGCTCACGGGGAGCCGCGTGCTCGTTCTCTGCCAGGCGCGCGACGACACGCTGCGGCGCGTCTGCGAGGATCAATGGGCGACGCGGCTCGCCGGGCACGGGGTAGACAGCATCCGCAGCTATTCGCTTCCGGGGTTCCCGCCGGGCGGCGCGGCCGATCCCGAAGAGATGGCGAGGGCCGGCCGCGACCATGGCGTGACGGCAGTCGCCAGCACCCAGCTCACGCTCAGCGACTTCGCCGTGGTCAATCCGGGGCCACAGCTGGGTTTCGGCCTGGGTGGCGGCAGCGGCGGCGGCTATCGCGGGGGTGGCTTCGGTGTCGGCGGGATCGGGCTGTCGTTCCCCGTCGGCGGGGCGACGGCGACGCGCAGCCTCGGTTCCAGCACCTCGCTGGTCGATCCGGCAAGCGGCACGGTCATCTGGTCGGGCAGCGCGACGACGTCGGCGGGCGGCGACATGACTTCGCAGGCGGACGCGCTCACCCAGGTCACCATCGAGGCGCTGCGTAAGGCGGGGCTGATCCGCTGAGGCGCGCCGCCGACGCAACCCCGGCCATTCAGATGCCGAGAAAGCGGTGCCAGATGCCGTGATCGGCGTCGAGTTCGGCCGACGTTCCCTGCCAGACGACCCGGCCGCGTTCGATCAGCGTATGGTGATCAGCGAGTTCGATCAGCTTTTCCACATACTTGTCGACGACCAGGATGCTCTGCCCGGCGGCGCGCAGGCGCGCGAGACAGGTCCAGATCTCCTCGCGCACCAGCGGCGCCAGACCCTCGGTCGCTTCGTCGAGGATCAGCAGGCGCGGGTTGGTGACGAGGGCGCGACCGATCGCCAGCATCTGCTGCTCGCCGCCGGAAAGCTGGTTGCCGAGGTGTCGCGCCCGCTCCGCGAGGCGCGGGAACAGGCCGTAGACCCGGGCCGGGGTCCACGGCTCGCGCTGCCCGCGGCGATTGGCGAAAAAAGCCAGCAGATGCTCGTCGACCGTCAGATTCGGGAAACATTGCCGGCCTTCCGGCACCAGCGCGATGCCGGCGCGGCCGATGCGATCGGCTCGCCAGCCGTCGATGCGCTCGCCGGCGAAGCGGATCGTCCCGCCCCTGACCGGCTGCAGGCCGCAGATCGCGCGCAGCGCGGTCGTCTTGCCCATGCCGTTGCGGCCGAGCAGGGTTGCCGCTTCCCCCTCGGCCAGCGCCAGATCGAGCCCGAACAGAACCTGGCTCGGCCCATAGGCGACTTCCATTCCGCCGACCTCGAGCAGGGCGCTCACAGATGGTCTCCGAGATAGGCGCGCCGTACTTCCGGATCGGCGCGCACGGCTTCCGGCGCCCCGGTGGCGATCAGGCGGCCGTCGACCAGCACCGAAATGCGGCCGGCCAGCCGGAAGACCGCGTCCATGTCGTGTTCGACAAGCAGGATGGTCACGTGGCGGGCGAGGTGGCCGATCAATTCGACCATGCGCGCCGACTCTTCCTGGCCGGTACCGGCCATCGGCTCGTCGAGCAACAGCAGCCGCGGCTTCGTCGCCAGCGCCATCGCCAGTTCCAGCGCGCGCTGCTCGCCATGGGCAAGATTGCCGGCCAGCGCGTCGCCGCGCCCCCCCAGGCCGACCTGGTCGAGATAGCCGCGCGCCTCGTCGAACAGCCAGCGTTCGCTGCGGACCGGCTGCCAGAAGCGGAAGCTGCCACCGGCGTCCGGCCGCCCCTGAACGGCCAGCGCCACGTTGTCGAGGGCCGAGAGGCCGCGGAAGACGTTGCTGATCTGGTACGAGCGCGCCATCCCCGCGGCAACGCGTTCGTGCATCGCCAGCCGGGTGACGTCACGGCCGGCGAAATGCACGCTGCCGCTGTCCGGCCGCAGCGCGCCGCAGACGTGGTGAATGAAGGTCGTCTTGCCGGCGCCGTTGGGACCGATCAGGCCATGGACCTCGCCGGAGTCGATGCTGAAATTGACCCCTTTCAGCGCGTCGACCGCGGCAAAGCGGCGCGACAGGCCGCGCACCTCGAGCAAGGCTTCAGCCATCGCCCTTCCCGAACAGCGCGGCGACTCCCCTGGGAGCGAACAGGACGATGCCGATCAGCAGCAGCCCGAGGCCGATGTGCCAGTGCAGGGTGAATCCAGCCAGCGCCTCTTCGAGACAGAGCAGCACCAGCGCCCCGATCAGGCCACCGTAGAGATAGCCGACACCGCCGATGATGACCATGACCAGCAAGGTTCCCGACTGCGTCCACTGCAGCAGGTTGGGGCTGGCCAGCCCGGTCAGGTTGGCGAGCAACGCGCCGGCGAGTCCGGCCAGGGCGCCGCCCAGCGCGAAGCAGACGAGGCGGTAGCGGAACACCGGATAGCCGAGCGCTTCCATGCGCGTCTCGTTTTCGCGGATGGCCTGGATCGTGCGGCCGAAGCGGGCGTCGGCCAGGCGCCCGAGAAGGAACATGACCAGTGCGAGACAGCCGAGCGCCATGTAGAAGAGGGCGCCATCGCCGTTCAGGCCGAGGCCGCCGAGCGTCATCCGGCCGGTCAGCGGCAATCCGTCGTCGCCGCCCAGGACACGCGCCGAGACGAACAGGTAGTAGGTCATCTGGGCGAAGGCCAGCGTGATCATGATGAAATAGACGCCGCGCGTGCGCAGGCTGATGGCGCCGACGACCAGCGCCAGCAGTCCGGCGACGATCATCGCCAGCGGAAAGGCGAGGAGGGCGTCGCGCAAGCCGTTGTCCATGCAGATCGCCGCGACATAGGCGCCGGCGCCGAAGAACGCCGCGTGGCCGAGCGAAAACATGCCGCCGAAGCCGAGCACGAGGTTGAGGCTGGTGGCGGCCAGCGCGAAGATCAGGACGCGGGTGGCGAAGCCGATGTAGAACGGCTGGCCCCAGGCATCGAGCACCGGTGGCAGCGCGGCCAGGGTCAGCAGCAGGCCGACGACGAGCAGCTTCTGGTGGCGGGCGGGGCGGTAGAAAGCCATCAGGCGCGCGCCGGAAACAGGCCCTGCGGCCGGAAGAAGAGGATCGCCGCCATCAGCAGGTAGATCAGGATCGAGGCCAGCGCCGGGCCGAGCGTCGCCGCCGCGTCGGCCGGCAACACGGCGCGCAGCAGCGCCGGCAGAAGCGCTCGCCCCAGCGTGTCGACCGTGCCGACGATCAGGCTGCCGACCAGCGCGCCGCGGATCGAGCCGATGCCGCCGATGATGATGACGACGAAGGCGAGGATCAGGACGCTCTCGCCCATGCCGATCTGGACCGCCAGCAACGGCCCGAGCAGTCCGCCGGCGAGCGCGCAGAGCGCGGCGCCGAAGACGAAAACCGCAGTGAACAGACCCTGCACATTGACGCCCAGCGCCTCGGTCATTTCGCGATTGGCCGCGCCGGCGCGCACCCACATGCCGACCCGGCTCCTGGCGACGAGCAGGTAAAGCAGCCCGGCGACGGCGAGGCCGAAGGCGATGATCACCAGCCGGTAGGCCGGATAGAAGAATCCGCCGATCTCGACCGGCCCCGACAGCGCGTCCGGAGGGTTGAGCGGCAGCGGCTGGGCGCCCCAGATCATGCGCACGGCTTCGTTGGCGATGAGGATCAGCCCGAAGGTCGCGAGCACCTGCGACAGGTGGTCGCGCCGGTAGAGCTGGCGGAACAGCGAGAGTTCCAGCACGAGACCGAGAACGGCCGCCCCCGCCACCCCGGCGCCCAGACCGATCCAGAATGAATCGGCGGCCTGCGCCGCCGCGGCAACGAAGTAAGCGCCCACCATGTAGAGCGAACCATGGGCCAATTTGATGCAGTCCATGATGCCGAAGACGAGCGTCAGCCCGGCGGCGAGCAGGAACAGCATGAGGCCGAACTGCAGGCCGTTCAGGGCCTGTTCGAGAACCAGCTGGGTCACTTCATCTTGCAGGCCGAGACATAGGCATCGGCGTGGTTGGTGAAGATCGTTCCCATCATCCGGTTGGTGATGCGCCCGTCGGCATCCTTGCCGATCACCCGCAGGTAGTAGTTCTGCACCGGGTAGTGGTTGCTGTTGAACTTGAAGTCGCCGCGCACCGACTTGAAATGCCTGGCTTCCAGCGCCTTCTGCAAGGCCTTCTTGTCCTCGACCTTGCCCTTCACGTCACGCACCGCGCCGTCGATCATCAAGGCGGCGTCGTAACCCTGCGAGGCGTACAGCGACGGCATGCGCCCGTACTCCTTCTGAAACGCGGCGACGAAGCGCCTGTTTTCCGGATTGTCCATGTCGTGCGCCCAGTGCGACGAATTGAACATCCCCATCATCGGCGCGCCGACCGCCTTGATCACGTCCTCGTCGGCCGAGAAACCGGGGGCGAACAGCTGCGTGTCGCGCGACAGGCCGGCGGCGACGAACTGCTTGACGAAGTTGATGCCCATGCCGCCGGGGAGGAAGAAGAACAGCGCATCCGGCTTGATGGCGCGAATCTGCGCCAGCTCGGCGGCAAAGTCGAGCTGGCCGAGCTTGGTGTAGACCTCCTCGGCGACCTTGCCCTTGTAATAACGCTTGAACCCCGAGACCGCATCCTTGCCGCCCGGATAATTCGGCGTGACGATCACGACATTCCGGAAACCCTTGTCCTGCACGTACTTGCCGACCGCCTCGTGGAGATTGTCGTTCTGCCAGGCAACGTTGAAGAAGAAGGGGTTGCATTGCTCGCCGGCATACTGCGACGGGCCGGCATTGGCCGAGATGTAGAAGGTCTGGTTCTCGAAGACGGTCGGCCCGACCGCCAGCATGATGTTGGAGAAGACGATGCCGGTCATGAAATCGACCTTGTCCTTCTTCAGGAACTTGTCGGCGGTCTGCTTGGCGATATCGGGGTTCTGCTGGTCGTCGGCGACGATGACCTCGGCCGGCAGGCCGCCGAGCTTGCCGTCGAGCTGCTTCATGGCGAGATTGAAACCATCGCGAATGTCGACCCCGAGCCCGGCCCCCGGGCCGGAAAGGGTGGAAACGAACCCGACCTTGATCCTGTCGGCGGCGCAGGCGGAGCCGGCAAGCATCAGGGCGGCGGCGAGGGCGGTCAGGCGAAGCGGCATCGAATTCTCCGGAAGCGGTCTCAAGGCTCTGGATTGTAGCCCAGGAGCGAGCCGAGACCGCCGCCAGCGGCCCCTGTTTCGGGTATATTGGCTCCCCATGAAGCCCGCTGTCGTTCTCCTTTCCGGTGGCCTCGATTCGGCCACCTGCCTCGCCATCGCGGGCAGCCAGGGCTTTTCCTGCCACTGCCTGTCGTTCGATTACGGCCAGCGGCATCGCGCCGAACTCAGGGCCGCCGAGCGGGTCGCCAGGGCGCTGGGCGCCGCCGAACACCGCATTCTCGGTCTCGACCTCGCCCAGTTCGGCGGGTCGGCGCTGACCGACCCCCGCATCGCCGTGCCAACCGGGGGTGTGCGGCCCGGCATCCCGGTTACCTACGTGCCGGCGCGCAACACCGTCATGCTCTCGCTGGCGCTGGCCTGGGCCGAGGTGCTGGGCAGCCGCGACATCTTCGTCGGGGTCAATGCGGTCGACTATTCCGGCTACCCCGATTGCCGCCCCGACTATATCGCCGCCTTCGAGACGATGGCCAACCTGGCGACGCGGGCCGCGGTCGAGGGCGCCCGTCTGACGATCCATGCGCCGCTGATCGAACTCTCCAAGGCCGGCATCATCCGCACGGGGGCCGGGCTGGGCGTCGACTATGCGTTGACGGTGTCGTGCTACCGCGCCGACGGCGGGGGGAATGCCTGTGGCGTCTGCGATTCCTGCCGCCTGCGCGCCGCCGGCTTTGCCGCGAGCGGCCTCCCCGATCCTACCCGTTACCTCGCCTGACGCCGGCTCACCGCCACCCTCGCAACGGCGCCGAAGCTCAGCGCTCGTCGTCCTCCTTCAGCTTCTCGATCACCAGCGGAAACGCTCCCGAACCGATCAGTGCGACGGCGGAGACGATGAAGGCCAGTCCCGCCATCGGGTCGGCGAGAACGGGATGGACGAGCGCCCCGAAGCCGGTGACACTGATCAGTCCCGGGATGGCGCAGAGAACGCCAAGCGCGGTGAGAACGATGAACGGGAGTGGATAGTGGCGCATCTCGTGGCTCTGGACGAAGGCGGGGCCGCTACAGGCGCCGGCTCTGGTCGCCGCTGGCAAACCCGAGCAACGGGCGGGCGATGCCGCGGCCGATGGCGATGACCTTGAACAGTTCGCCCATCTCGTGCGGCATCAGCATCCGGTTGATGGCGCCGCTGGCGCGGATGTACTCGGTGCTGCCCGGCTGCTCCCTCGCCAGCAGGTCGAGGATGCCGCAGTTGAGCAGGAACCGGCCCTGGCTGGCATAGCCGAGCAGATCGAGTCCGGCGGCATCGGCGGCGGCGATGATCGCCGTGAAATCGACGTGGACCGTGACATCCTGCAAGCCCGGCAGATAGAACGGATCGGGATGCGAATGATGACGGTAATGGCACATCAGGGTGCCGCGCCCGCGCTGCGGATGGTAGAACTCGCGGCGTGGAAAGCCGTAGTCGATCAGCAGCAGCGCGCCGCATTGAAGACGATGGCCCCATTCGGCGGCCCAGGCGCGCGCGGCAAGGCCGATCTCGCTCTCGTAACCCCGAGGCAGAGTGCACTGCCCGGCGATCTCTTCGGCGGCCGCCAGCAGCGGACCCGTCGCCGGCCGCTCGAACCATGCCAGACCGCCTGTCTCGCCGAACCCGACGCCGCGCTCGAAGATGCCGTCATCCCGCCAGGCGACGACATGGGCGGGCAGCGCGTCGAGCAGTTCGTTGGCCACGACGACCCCCGAAAACGCTTCCGGAAGACGATCCAGCCAATGGACGCGCGGCAGCAGATGCGGTGCGGCCGCCAGCAGCGTCGCCTGCTGCCGCTCGCGCAGATCGGCCGACAGGTCGAGGATCGCGTAGCGCTCCGGCAGGCTCCCGAGCGCTTCGAGTTCGAGCAGCAGGTCAGCCGCCAGACGCCCCGAGCCGGCGCCGGCTTCCAGCAGCAGCGGCTGCGACGCTTCCATGACCTCGGCGACCTGGCGTGCCAGCGCGCGCCCGAAAAACGCGCTCATCTCCGGCGCGGTGACGAAATCGCCGGCCGCGCCGAATTTCCGCGCGCCCGCCGAATAGTAGCCGAGGCCCGGCTCGTACAGCGCCATCTCCATGTAGTGCGCGAACGGGATCCAGCCGCCGCGCGCGCCGATCTCGCGGCCGATCGCGGCGACCAGTTCCCGGCTGTGGGCAGAGGCTTCTGCGGAAGGTGGCGGGAGATTCATCGATGTTCCGGAAAGGCGCCGATTCTATCCGGCAATGAAGACAATGGCGCGAAGATTCCGCTCGGCTCGGGATAAACTTCGGCCCTTTTCCGCGGTCGACCGTGGAAGGCTCGGGAACATCTGCCATGGAAGCCTCGAATACCCTGCAAAAGCTGAGAAAGTTTCTCGAAGGTCGCGTCGGCAAGGCCATCATCGACTACAACATGATCGCCGACGGCGACACCGTTCTGGTCTGCATTTCCGGCGGCAAGGACTCATACACCCTTCTCGACATGCTGCTCGCCATGCAGAAGCGGGCGCCCGTGGCGTTCCGGCTGATCGCCATGAATCTCGACCAGAAGCAGCCGGGCTTTCCGGCCGAGATCCTGCCGCGTTATCTGGCGGGTCTGGGAATCGACTACCGCATCGTCGAGGCCGACACCTACTCCATCGTCAAGGACAAGATCCCCGAGGGCAAGACCACCTGTTCGCTGTGCTCGCGTCTGCGCCGCGGGATCATCTACCGCACGGCAAAGGAACTTGGCGCGAACAAGATCGCGCTTGGCCATCACCGCGACGACATGGTGCACACGCTCTTCCTCAACATGCTGTTCGGCGGCAAGCTCAAGGCGATGCCGCCGAAGCTGGTCACCGACGACCGGGCCCATGTCGTGATCCGGCCGCTCGCCTATTGCTCGGAGAAGGACATCGCCCGCTTCGCGCGCGGCATGGAGTACCCGATCATTCCCTGCAACCTCTGCGGCTCGCAGGGCAACCTGCAGCGCCAGAAGATCCGCGAAATGATGGAGGACTGGGATCGCCGCTACCCGGGACGCACCGAGTCGGTGTTTACCGCCATGCAGAACATCCTGCCGTCGCATCTGGCCGACAACGCGCAGTTCGATTTCCGCGGCCTCACCCTGGCGACGCCGGTGGCGGAGGGCGATATCGCCTTCGACCCCCCCGAGCTGAGGCCAGCCGGCGTGCCGCTCGGGTTCGCCGCGCCGATGGCTGGCGGCGACGTGCTGCGCCCGCGAAATCACCGGAAATTCAATGACCCGTGAATTACTTAACGTGCCGGAATGCCGACGCGGCGGATACTGCAACCATCGTCACCGCAGGAGTCTTGCAAAATGGCACACGCAGCGAGCATTGCCCTTCTTCCCGAACTTCCCTGTTCGACTCCGCACGATAATGCGATAATCGAGGCCTTCAAACGGACCCTGACTTCGATGAGTAAAGCGCAAAGCAAGGTATTTGCCATGTTCGCCGATGTTTCGGGAAGCGCGCGTCTTTTCCAGCGCATCGGCGATACCGAAGCCGCGTATGCCGTCGAACGATGCGTGCGGCGCATGGAGCGCTCGATCGCCGGCTACCGCGGCCAGACGGTGAAGATCTCGGGCGGCGAACTGGTGGCCGCCTTCGATTCGGCGGAAGACGCCTGCCAGGCGGCGATCAACATGCAGTTGCGCGTTTCCAAGCTGCCCCCGGTTTCCGGACTCAAGCTCACCATCCGCATCGGCCTGCATGTCGGCGCCGTCGACGCCGGCAGCGCCGTCCCAAGCGAAGAGGTCATCAGCGCCGCGAGAAACCGGGCGGTCACCGGCGCCAGAAACACTGCCGCCCTGGCGCGTATCGACCAGATCGTCGCCAGTTCGATGTTGATCCGCGAGTTGCCGAAGCGCAGCGCCATTCTCAGCCGCCCAATGCCCGACCTCGGGCGTCTCAAGGAGGGCGAAAAGAACCTGGACCTCTGCGAAGTGGATTGGCTCAACCACGATGAACCGCACCACAAGCACGACGTCACCATCGATCCGACGCCCAGCCAGATCCTCGCGGACGTCGATCGCCTGTGCGTCCGCTACCGTGGCAACGCCTTCGTGCTCGACGAAAAGACTTCCTCGCTGACCCTCGGACGAAGCCCGGAAAGCAGGTTGCTGATCATCGACCACAAGGCCTCGCGCGCCCACGGCCGGATCGAACGGCGGATGGACAGTTACTTCTACGTCGACAGCAGCACCAACGGAAGCTACGTCACCCTGGGCGCCGAGAAAGAGATTCTGGTCCGGCGCGGCGAAATCGAACTCAAGGGCAGTGGCCGCATCTGTTTTGGTGCATCGGCGCGCGATCCCAAGGCCGATTACGCCGAGTTCGAACATCTGTAGGCAGCCGCCAACGCAATGACGGCCGCCCGAAGGCGGCCGTCGCGGTCGACCCGTGAAACGATCAGGAAATCAGCGGGCTGCCTGGGCGTCCGCCACGCACTTCTTGACGAAACTGCTCTTGGCGGCGCCGGCCAGCTTTTTCTCCTTGGCGGCTTCCTCGCAGGCGGCGCCGGCCTCGCCGGCCTTCGCATCGCCCTCGCACTTCTTCAGAAAACTGGCGCGGCGCCCGCCAGCTTCTTCTCGGCGGCCTTGGCCGCGCAGTCGCCGGCAGCGTAGGCGGTGGATGCCGCAAACGCGGCGAGCAACATGGCAATCAAGGT
>ERZ761602.4737-NODE-4737-length-16935-cov-50.950829_pt1 | contig 16935 bp, 18 predicted proteins | sample MGYA00512165_ERZ761602 | MGnify/ENA primary metagenome ERZ761602 (study PRJEB28899, sample SAMN02445085) | bioreactor sludge metagenome | biome: EBPR sludge; isolation source: Thorneside wastewater treatment plant | place: Australia: Brisbane, Thorneside...
CCAGTCCCAGCACAAACAGGCGAGATTGGAGAAAAACTCTCACGCTCTCAGTCGGCCGTCGGGGGCATAGCCATAGCGGACATCGGTCCAGCCGCAGCGTGCGCAGCCCGGGCCACGCGCTTCGAGCACGCGGCGCTCGCCGGCGATCACCGCGCCGAGGTAGGTGGTGCGCTGGCCGAGGCTGTTGGTGAGTACGGTGCGGCCGCGCGCGGGATATTCGAGGCGCACGTCCTCGGGGCCGCTCTCGCCGGCTGCCGGCAGGGCTCCCCTCACCGAGCGGATGCCGCGCCCGGTCGCGTCGTAGGCGTAGCTGGCGATGCGCTCGGGAATGGGCGGGCCCTCGGGCTGGCGGGCGAGCACGCTGATCCCGGTGAGCGCGATCGGGTGGCGCGGGTCCTCGTAGTGGTATTCGCGGGCGGCCGCCCCGCCGGTCTTCGAATTCGGCGGGCCGGGATAGTCAACTCGGACCAGTCGAGCGGCGGCGGTCCTGGGCGAAGAGGTCTTTCGAGCGCTCGCGCCGCGCTGCGGGGGCTGGAAACGATCGGACGAGCTCCGGCGTTCGGGCGCGCGGATGGAAGGTCCAGGGCGCTTGCCCGCGTCTGTCCGCGTCGGAAGCACGATGGGCTCCTGCCGATAAGAGAAGCGCCCGAGCGGGCTGTCGATGTAGGCGATCCCGTCGACGCGGCTGCCTGGCGGGTGGTAGTGCAGCTGCAGGCTGCGGCCCTGCGGATCGGTCACCTGGAGCAGGCGACCGGCGGAGTCGTGGCGCAGCGAGACGAACTCGCCGCTCGGGACCAGGATCTGCACGAGTCGGCCGGCACGGTCGAAAAGCAGGCTGCGGCCGTCGGGCCAGCGCCAGAGGTAGTCGTCGCCGCCGCCGGCGCGGGGCCGGATCAGGATCTCGCCGCGGCCCGGATCGCGACTGGCGCAGCGCTGCGGCACCCCGGCGCGGCGGGGGAAGATCACCCGCGCGCCATCGGCCTGGGTGATCTCGAGCCGATCGTCGCGGATGTGCAGGCGGGTCTCGTAGGAGAGTCGCCATCCGGTGCCGAGCGCACCGACATCGCCCAGTCGGGCACGTCGGCTGTTGTACTGGCGGACGATCTCGAGTCCGAGCACGCCCGGCAGCGCCGGCAGGTCGACTTCCTGCTGGTACTTGTTGCCCGAGAGCACATCGATCGGGTTGCCCGCGCCCACGTCCTGGCCGGTGGCCGAGCCCTGGCTGGCCGGACCGCTGGCGCTGCCGCAGGGGTTGCCGGCGTTGTTGGCGACGCATTGCCCCGCACCCGGGCTTTCCGGGGCGGCGCTCTCGTCCTGCGCCGGGTCGGGGGCACAGCTCATGGTGATCCCGCAACCGCTCGTCTGGATGTCGCCCGCCCCGAGGGATGAGGGCGTGTCGAGTGCGCGCGCAGGTGGCGTGGCGAGGACGAGGGCTGCGAGCAGGGCGGTACCGAACGACCGTGCCGGGGCCCGCCCGAGACCCCCGCGCATCCGGCTCGAGGGCTGTCGCCGCCCGGGTGCGGTGCGGCCGTCGACCGTCGGCGGGTGGCAGGACGGGTGAGCAGGTGCCAGGGTCAGCATTCGGGTTCCTCCTCGGTGTCCTCCGCGTCCTCGGTTTCGTCCTCGCCGTCTTCCGCGGGATCGGGCTCGCCTTCGTCCTGGGGGCCGGAGCCGTCTTCCGTCGGCCCGTCACCCTCCGTGTTCGTGACCGGCGTCGCCGATGTGGCGCCATCGTCCGCGGTCCCGGGCGTGCACAGCGGATCCCCGGGCGGGCACTCCGGCAGCGGCACGGGGGCGGGGGGCTGCGCTTGTCCCGCTTCGCGCGCACGTGGCTGGATCGCTTCGTTCTCGACCGCGTCGGATTGCATCCGCAGCGTGACCTGGCTTACGAGTGGGATCCGGCCGGCCTCGACCAGGCCGCGGCGGAAGGCGTCTTCGTCTCCAGGGTCGAGCGTGCGCAGGGCCCAGGTGAAGAAGCGCCCGGCGAGCGGAACCTGCTTGTCCGGCGGCAGTCCCCAGGTCACCCGCAGCTTGAGCAGGTTGGCGTCGGCGAGGGACTGGCCCGAGCGGTTGCTCGCCGGGTTGGCGTTGCAGTTCGCCCGGTCGGCCGGACAGACGAGCACCCCGAGCTGGGCGGAGGGAATGACCCGAGCCGCGGTTTGCAGCCGGCGTGCGGCCGCCGGGCTGTGGTAGTCGTCGAAGCTCTCGCGGGTGGGCGAAATCACCTCGATGCGCAAGGCGGTGGCCAGGTCGGCTTGCGCAGCGGCGAACGAGGTGGCGAGCTCGGCCATGTCGCGACCGCCACCGTAGTAGGCGGTCATCGAGCGCGCGAAGGCCAGGCGCATGCTGGCCAGCCTGGCGTGGGCGATGCTCCCGGCGCGCGCGGCTTCGAAGCTCGCGTAGTTGACGATGCTGCGGGCGTGGTAGGCGAGCCCGGTCTGCAGCATCGCCAGGGTGAGCGCGAGCATGGCGGGGGCGACGATCACGAACTCGGCCGCGCTCGCGCCCCGCTGGCGACCGCGGGCCCGGTTCGGGGTCGGTATCCCGGACGGGCGGCTCATGGGCCTGTCACGGCAGACAAGGTGGTGGCGGCGAGGATACTCGTGCCGGGAGCGAGTCCTTCACGCCTCGCGGCGCCTGGCGCCATCTCGAGCACAGCCGCGGCACCGCGACAGCGTGCGGCACGCCAGGGGCCGAGCGCCTCGCAGACCGAGAGGACGCTGCCCTGCGGGTCGATGAACACCACATCGATCGCGAAACGCATGCCGAAGGTGTGAATCGCGGAGCACGGCTGGATCAGCAAGGCCTCGTCTGCGGCGATGGAGGTCCGCCCGAGGAGGCCGCGGGCGCGCTGCAGGAAACCGCGGGCGACGTGCACGCGCATGCTCACAGCCCCATGGTCATGAACTTCACCGCGATCGGGAAGCCGAGCACGATGAAGGTGCAGGGAAAGATGCAGGCGATCAGCGGCAGCAACATCCTCACCGGCGCCTCCATCGCCGCCTTCTCGGCGCGGGCGAAGCGCTCCGCGCGACGTTGTTCACCCTGCGCGCGCAGCATGGGACCGAGGCTCATGCCCATGTTCTCCGCCTGGATCACCGTGGACACGAGGTTCGCGATCGCCGGCTCGCCGACCCGTTCGGCGAAGCCACGCAACGCGTCGGCGCGGGACTTGCCGGCGCGCACGTCGCGCAGGACCCGACGCAGCTCGTCGCCGAGCGGCCCGGTCGGACCCTTCGCCGCAGCCTGCTGCAGCGCGCCGGTCAGGTTGAGGCCGGCCTCGACGCAGAGGGTGATGAGATCGAGAACGAAGGGCAACTGCTTGAGCATCAGGCGGCGGCGGGACCGGATGCGATCGTCCATCCAGGACCAGGCGATCAGGGTGCCGGCGACTGCGCCCGCCAGTGCGGGAAGCGCAGGGGGTAGCCGCCATGCGCTGGCGACCGCGAGGCCGATGGCGACTCCGCAGAGTGCGACTGCGAGCCGGTGTGCGAGCAGCTGCGCAGGGGAGATCGTGTAGTCGAGTCCGGCGAGACGCAGGCGTGCGGCCAGTCGTGCCTGAATCGGCGGCGGCAGCAGTGGTGCGAGCAGATGCGCGATCCAGCGCGTCGGCCACCACAGCATGCGCACGAAGCGCGGAGGGGCGTCGAGCCAGGTGCGGTCTTCGGGCTGGACGCTGGCGACGCTGCGCGCAAGCGCGGCGATGATGCCGGCGCTGCCGAGTCCGGCGAGAAGCGCCACTGCGGCGATCACGCTGCGGTGGTCGTGCGGGAACCAGTGGTCGAGGTTCATACGTCGATCGCCACGATGCGCCGGATCAGCAATACGCCCAGGACTTCGAGCGTGGCGAGCACCGCGAGGGTCGCCCAGCCTGGAGGTGAGTGCCAAAGGAACTCCATCGCCTCCGGCTCCATGCGGTCGAGCACCAGCAGCAGAGCGAGCGGCAGCATGCCGACCACCACCGCCTGCAGCTTGCCCTGGGCGGTGAGCGCGCCAATCTTGCCCTCCATCGCCAGTTGGCTGCGCACCGTCAGTGCGGCGCGCTCGAGCGCTTCGGCGAGGCTGCCGCCGGTCTCGTTGGCGATCCGCATCGCGGCGACGACCAGGGTCAGCGAGGGCAGGCGGACGCGTTCCGCAAGGTGGTCGAGCGCTTCGTCGAGCGGAATGCCGAGGCGGTGTTCGCGCAGGGTGAGGTCGAACTCCTGGGCAATCGGTGGCCGCCCCTCGCGCACGAGCTGCTGCAGAGCTACGGTCATCGATACCCCCGAGCGCAGGCCGCCCGCGATGACCTGCAGCGCATCGGGCAGTTGTTGTTCGATCAGGGCACGCCGGCGCCGGCGCAACAGTCCAAACGCGAAGCGCGGCAGCAGCGCCAGGGCGAAGGCTGCGGCGGATGCGAACAGCGGTTCTCCGCTCGCGAGCCAGGTGCCGATGCCTCCCACGGTGACTGCGAGCAGGTTGAGCACGAAGAGCCGCGCGGGCTCCATGAACAGGAAGAGCTCTTCGAGCTGGAGATGGGCCTCGGCGGTGAAGCGCTCGTGGTAGCGCGCGAGCGCGTTGCTGGCGATCCGGATCGCCGACCAGGCCAGCAACGCTGCGGCGAGACCGAAGGCGAGCGTGGCCAGCAAGACGCCCTGCGACGACATCGTTGCGTTCATGGGCGTCTCCGGTCGAACAGGTGCAGGTCGAGTGCCACGCCCTGGCGGCGCAAGTCGTCGTAGAAGCCCGGTACCGCATCGCAGCCGGTGAAATGGCCGCCCGTCGGATCGGGCGCGCCCGAGTCGGTGCCGCGGCGCTCGAAGCGGAACAGCTCCTGCAACTGGATCCGTCCGCCCTCCATGCCGGTGAGTTCGGTGATGCTGGTGACCCGGCGAGCGCCGCAGGCGAAGCGGGTCTGCTGCACGATGATGTCCACCGCGCTGGCGATCTGCTCGCGGATTGCCGCGAGTGGAAGATCCATGCCCGCCATCAGGACGAGGGTTTCCAGGCGGGCGAGCGCATCGCGCGGGCTGTTCGCGTGCAGCGTCGTCAGCGAGCCCTCGTGGCCGGTGTTCATCGCCTGCAGCATGTCGAGCGCTTCGCCGCCGCGGCACTCGCCCACCACGATACGGTCGGGGCGCATGCGCAGTGCGTTGCGCACGAGGTCGCGGATGCTGATCGCGCCGCGGCCTTCCAGGTTGGCCGGGCGTGCCTCCAGGCTCACCAGGTGGCTGTGGCGCAGGCGCAGTTCGGCCGCATCCTCGATGGTGATGATGCGTTCGCCGTCGGGGATGAAGTTCGACAGCAGGTTGAGGAAGGTCGTCTTGCCGGAGCCGGTGCCGCCGGAAACCACGATGTTGCGCCGCTGCTCGACACAGACGCGGAGGAATGCCGCCATGTCGTGGGAGAGCGAGCCGAGGCGGGCGAGGTCCTCGACCTCGAGCGCGCGGCGCGCGAACTTGCGGATGGTGAGCGTCGGTCCCTTGAGGGCGAGCGGCGGGATGATCGCATTGACGCGCGAGCCGTCGCGCAGGCGGGCGTCCACCATCGGCGAGGATTCGTCGATGCGGCGTCCGAGTGGCGCGACGATGCGCTCGATGACGCCGAGTACGGCGCGGTCGCTGGTGAAGGTCGTGGGGTGCGGGCCGATCCGTCCGCCGCGTTCGACGAAGATCTGGTCGAAGCGATTGACCATGATCTCGCTCACCGCCTCGTCGGCCAGCAGGGCTTCGAGCGGCCCTAGGCCGATCGCCTCGTCGAGGACCTCGCGGCACAGCTGCTCGCGGTCGAGCCCGGCCGGCAGTGCGGCCTCGCCAGCGATGATCTCGCGCACGAGCGTCGTGGTCTCGCTGCGCAACTCGTCGTCCGACATCCGGTTGAGGTCGCGCCGGCGCAGGTCGATGGTATCGAGGAGACGCTCGTGGATGCGCCTTCGCCAAACGAAGCCGGCGTTCGGTGCGCCAGCCGACGGCCGTGTTTCGGCAACCGGACCGACGGGAGGCTCGTGTGCAGGTGCGATCGTCCCCGCCCCCGTGTCCGCGGTCGCGGGTGCGGTGGCAGGAGGTGTCGTGGTCGGCTTGCGCGGGTTGCGGAAGAACATGCCGGTCTCCGGTCAGTTGCCGCCGTAGAGGTCGTTCCAGGTGCGATCCGCGGGTTCGCGCGTGATCGGTTCGGGCTCAGGCTCGGGAGCGAGCGCCTGTTCTGCGCGCTGTTCGAGTATCTGCGCGCGCGGGTCGAGCAGGCCTTCTCCCGGTTCGAGAAGCCAGGGAGTGACGAACACGACGAGTTCGCTCTCGCGGTTGTTGAAGCGCCTCGAGCGGAAGAGGCTACCGAGGACCGGGACGTCGCCCAGGTGCGGGATGGCGTTCTCGTCGCTCTGCTGTTCGCGCTGCAGGACGCCGGAGAGGACCAGGGTCTCGCCGTTACGCAGGTTGAACTCGGTCTCGGTGCGGCGTGAAAGCAGGCCGGGCACGCCCTGTGCGGCGACGCTGCGGTCGAGGGAGCTGACCTCGGTGCGGATACGCGCGCGGATGGTGCCGGCGGCGTCGGCGATCGGTTCGAGGATGTTCAGGCGGATGCCGTACTCCTTGAACGTCACGCTGGGTGTGCCGGTGGCGGAGGCGACGGGAACCGGAATCTCGCCGCCGGCGAGGAAGCTCGCCTCGCCACGGTTGCGTGCGGAGAGGCGTGGGGAGGCCAGGATGACCGCGTCACCCTTCTGCGCGAGCAGGTTGAGGCGGCCGAAGAAGCTGCCCACCAAGGCGACATTGGCGGCGAAGGGCGAGACGCGGCTGGCTGCGATCTCCACTTCCGAGCGCTGCTCGCCCGTTCCGAGCGTGCGTGTCACCGCGCTCCCGGTGCGGTTGTCGTGATAGAGGTCGCCGATCACCCCGATGCCGAGCAGCGGCTTGCCCTGGGTGGTCCAGTCGATGCCGAGGTCGCGCAGGCCGCTGCGGCTGATCTCCACGAAGCGCACGTCGAAGGCGAACATGCGGTCCAGCCCGACGCGGCTGGTGAAGTCGATGAGTTGCGGAAAGCGCTTGGCGAGTTCGGCCACCTTGTCGCGCTCGGCGTCGCTCAGGCCCTCGCCCTCGATCACCACGTTGTCGCCGATGCTGCGGGTGCGCAGCCGGGGGACATCGTGCAGGAAGCCCTGCAGGTCGCGCGCGATGCGTGCGGTGTCGGTCTGGCGGACGGTGATCTTGACGCGCTGGCTGCGGCCTGACCGGGTCCATACCTGCAGCATGGTGTCGCCCGGGCCGTTGGCGATCAGCAGGATCTCGCGGTCGTCGAGTACCGCTGCGGAGAGCACCTTGGCGTCGCCGACCGCGAGGCGCTGCGCATCGCGCTGGGGCAGAACCCGGGTCTCGCCGGCGAACATCTGGATCTCCTGGACCACCGGAAGTACGGCCCGGCCGCCTTCGATGGACGCGGTCGGCTGCAGCGGGGCGGGCGGCGCGGGCAGGGCAAGGCCCGGAGCGCCCAGGAGCAGGAGGGTGCACAGGAGCGGCCGGTGGCGGCTGGGCGGGCGGATCGGGTCAGTCCGGGTCATGGGCAGGCTGGGCTCGCGGGGCGGGGCGGGAAAGGGGTGAAGCGGCGGGGACCAGCGCGGGGTTCTCGATGCCGCCGTAGATGACCGGTACGCCTGTGTCGCGTGGCGGCGGTGCCAGGCCGAGCAGGGCGAGGGCGTCGGTACGCTGCAGGGAAGCCGGGCGCGTATCCTGCGGGTGACGGAGCACCGCGGTCAGGCGGGCGAGTGCGCGTGCGGCGACGAGTCGGGTCGCCTCCTCTTCGGAGAGGTCCAGCGTCACGGTGCCGAAGCTGCTGCCCAGTCCGTCGCCCAAGACACTGTCCTCGTCGGACCGGGTACGACTCCCGGTCGCGAGCACACGCACGCCTTGCAGCAGGGGGAGGGTGAGGTGATGGTTGTCGCGTTGGACGGTCGCGAGCAGGTCGATCCGATCGCCCGGGCGCAGCAGGCCCGACAGCGAGCTCGTCTCGTCGACCGGGATCGTCGTCGCGCGGCGGCCGGGGGCGAGCTGTGCGGAGAGTGCCGCGGGCTGCCGCTCCTCGAGCTGGGACCAGACCAGCGGTTCTCCGCCGCGCGCCGGCAGGGCGAGTACCGACCCCGCGGCCCGCTCGAACTGTTCCGGGGTGATCGCGCTCGAGTGCAGCCATTCGATTGGTACCTCGCGCACGGCGACCAGCTCGTGGGAGAGTGGCGTCCCCACCGCGAGGTCGGTCTTGGCGACCACCGCGCGGCCCATCTGCCCGTGCTGGCGCTGTTCGATCTCGGAGGCGCGCTCCTCGAGATAGCGCGCGGCAAGCCAGGCGGCACCCAGGCCGAAGAGCGCGGCAACGGCGAGGATCAACAGGTTGCGCGGGATTGTCCTGGGCATGGGCGGATCACACCGGGAGTGAAATGCTGGTGAGAAAGCGCGCGAAACCCGTGGCCACGGACTCGGCGAGGAAGACGACGAGTGGCTGCCCGTCGACGGCCGGGAGGGCGAAGACGCCCAGCACGATGGCGAGGATCACGAGATGCTCGGTCATCGCCTGACCGGAGGGCATTCGTATTCGCTTCATGGCCGGCCTTGGGCGATGAGTTCGACCATGTGCAGCGTGACGGTGGTCGCGCCGCCGCGGGCGACGATGGTCGCGACCGCCTCGCGGCCGTGGGCCCCGAACCACAGGCCGATGCCGTCCAGGCCGGATCGGCTGACCGGCACGCGACGCTCCAGCGCCAGGCCCCGGACCGACAGTTCGCGCACCAGGCGGGCCGCAGCCCAGGACGGGGACGATTCGTCGTGCCACACCAGGATGCGGGCGTGCCGGCCGGGGTCGTTCATCTCGATGTCGGTGCTGAGCAGGCTGCCCCTTGGAAGCCACGGAAGCCCAGAGGACGGCGCAGCCGCAGGCGAGAGGTCGGACTCGGACAGGGTACCTTCGGTGCAGGAGATCGGGCTCGAAGGGCACGGACGCAGGCGCACCGTCCGCAAGGCGGTGGAATGCGTCCACGAGAGGACTTCCCAGCCGTCGATCCGGGATGCGACAGGTGTGCCCTCCAGTGCAGCCCGGTAGAAGGCGCGGACGGTGGCTGCCGAAGCTTCGGCCTCGAACTGGCGGATGCGGGTCGGTACGCCGTGAATGCGGGCGTCGTCGAGCACAGGGGTGATGCTGGCGCCGGCAAAGGGGGGCAGCGGCTCGGGCAATGCGGCGCGGACACCGGAGCAGGCGAGCAGGGTGGCCACGATCCAGGCGTGCCGGAGTGCGGTGCGGCCTCGACCTCCGGCGCCGGGCCGCAGCTCGGAGGTGGCGTGCGCGTGCTGCGAAGTGCGGCATGTGGGCATGGTCAGCACCCCTGTTCGAGGCGATCGCAGGGCAGGATCTCGGCGTCGATACGCCCGACCTCGATTGCCCGATCGAGCACCAGCGGGGGCAGGATCCGCCCTACGGTGCTGCCGATGAGCGCGAGCGGCTGGATCGGATAGGCGAGCGGGCCGGCCCGTTCGATCCGGCGGGCGTAGTCGACCGATCCGGCGGCCGACCAGGTGTGGCCGAGCAGGATCTGGTGCCGGCTGATCGCGAGCCCGAGGTTCTCGAAGGGCGGCAGGCCGGGAATGTCGCGCGGGGTCACGCGGATCGTGCCGGCGTGTTCGTTGCCCGTGGGCAGGTCCAGTCCGCGGGGGCCGGCAAGCAGGGCGACAGCCGGGGTGCTGTCTTCGCGTGCCGCGAGCTCGACTGCGATCCGGCTTGCCGGGTCGTCGAGCAGGTGATGGCCGCGATGATCGGTCCACAGAGGGTTGGGCGCATGCGCGGTCGCGGAGGCCTCGCCCGAGCGGCTCAGGATCGGTGCCTGGGGCAGGCTGAAGAAGCGTTGGCGCACCTCGCTGGCGAGTGTCCCCGCACCGGGGGTCGGTCGGGCAGGGCCCTGGATCGCAGTCTCGAACGCGACGTACCGCGCCGCCTGCTCGGTTGCGTGGGTGAGGTCGAGGTACTTCCCGAGCAGTGGCAGGCTCAGGAAGAGCGGCACGAGGACCAGCGCGAGCACGAGAAACTCGGTCGTCGACTGTCCGCTCGCCGCGTCGCGTTCGGGCATGGGGTGGCGGTGGGTGGTCATGGGAGCACCATTCCGTCCTGTTGGGCGGCGGCCCAGCCGCGGTCGACCGCTGTGACGGCGGTCAGACGCGCATGCCAGTAGGGGCTGTAGAGGCTGGCTCGCTCGGCCTTGCGGTCGCTGCGCGGGGCAGGACGCTCGAAGAAGACCTCGGCACGTGCCATCGCGGCAAGTTGGCCACCGGGCGCATCGGCTTCGAACATGCGCAGCGCTCCGTTCGGCTGCACGCTGCCGGTTCCCCCGGAGCTTCGCATCCTGTCCCTTGCCTTGGCGACGCGGACGGTGACTCCCGAGCGCTGATCCGCGGCAGGGGAGAGCTCGCGCAACTCGCGCGTCTCGGGCAGGCCGCCGAAGCGCGTGGTGGCTTTGCCCGTCGTCGCCAGCGAGGGCTCGGCGAGGTGCAGGGTGGTGAGTGGATTGCTCGCGTAGGTGTTGCCATGATGGCCGCGCCCGGCCTCGGTTTCCGCCTCGTGCGCGGCGCTCGCACCGGCCCAGGCGAGGGGGGTGCGACGCCAGCGCCAGCGCCAGCGTTTCATGCGCTGGCCTTCATGTTCCAGAGTGTCGAGCGCACGCCACTCGTCGTAGCCGATCAGCTCGGTGCCCCCACGGCGCTTGAGTTCGACCTTGCGCTGCAGGGGTGGCAGGTTCAGGCCACGGATCGACCATACCCGCTCCCGGGTGAATGCGTCGCGCGAGCGCAGCGTGACGTCGGCGACCCGCCCGCGTTCGTCGCCCTGCGGAGAGTCCTTCGCCATGGCGCGGGTGAGGCGGCGGAAGTCATGGCTGATCGGGTTCACCGCCGCCAGCATGTCGGGGTCGATCCGATGGACGAGCTTGTTCGCAAGACCCGTCTGGGTGATGCCGGTGTCCAGGCTCGCATGCATGATCTGCTGCGAGGCTGCCAGCGTGCCTGCCACGGCGTCGTGGGTGGTGGTGATCGCACCGAGGGCGGCATCCAGGCTCTCGACGATTGCCCGCAGCGAACCTCCGCTCCCGACGGCCAGGTAGGCCGTGCCGTTCACCCCGGCGAGCAGTTGCAGCAGGCGCAGGTATTCACCGGGCTTGTAAAGCCAGCTGGATGCGACCTGGTTCAGGGTCGGCGAGTTTTCGACGGCGGTCTCGAAGTAGTGCATCCACGAGATCAGGCTGATCGCCTGCGCGACCGCGACTTCGTTGGCGACGATCGCCCGGTTGGTGTACGCGTCGTAGTTGAGCGCACGCGCCTCGACTGTGGCCACGCTCCACGCGACTGCGTCGGCGGCATTCGTGAGGCGCATCTTTTCGTCCGTCGTCCTGCCGGTGTTGAACATCAGCAGCAGGACGGCCGCGGTGGCGAAGAGGAAGAAGAGCCCGAGCACCAGAGCCTGGCCGCAGTTCCGGTCGGCCCTTCGCGTCGGTCTTGCGGCGAGGGGGTGCGGTACCGAAGCCATGAGCATGGGCTCGCAGTGGCTGGAGGGGAGCGTCAGCGGCCCGCGTTGCCGGTATAGGTGTCGAGCGTACGTGCGGTGTTGGCCTCGGTCGCCGCCTTGCCGGCCGCGGTCTGCGCGGCGCTCTTGGCCGTTCCGCCATCCTTCCCGGCGATCTCGGTGGCGATCGCGGCGGTCTGGTTTCGCACCGTCTGTCCGAAGTATTGATACACCGCGATCGCACCCACCGCGATCAGCGCCACGATGATGATGTACTCGGTCATGCCTTGACCGCGCTGCCGTTCGACTCCGCTGCCTGCCGCCATGATCGCCTCCTCAGGAGTGATGATGAAACCATAATGACAAACGGAAAATGCGTAGTCAATATGTAAATAGGATTATCTGTTCTCCTCCTCGGATGGCGTAAACGCGGAAGCCCGCTGCAGGTCGTGCAGCGGGCTTCCGGCAGGCAATTCGTCCAGCGCGGGTTCAGCGCGCGATCGGCTTGTAGCGGATGCGCTTGGGCTTGGCGCCTTCGTCGCCCAGGCGCTTGCGCTTGTCCTCTTCGTATTCCTGGTAGTTGCCCTCGAAGAAGAACCACTGCGAGTCGCCCTCGGCCGCCAGGATGTGGGTGCAGATGCGGTCGAGGAACCAGCGGTCGTGCGAGATCACCAGCGCGCAGCCGGCGAATTCCAGCAGCGCGTCTTCGAGCGCGCGCAGGGTCTCGACGTCGAGGTCGTTGGACGGTTCGTCGAGCAGCAGCACGTTGCCGCCCTGGATCAGCGTCTTGGCCAGGTGGAGCCGCCCGCGCTCGCCGCCCGACAGGTTGCCGACGATCTTCTGCTGGTCGCCGCCCTTGAAGTTGAAGCGACCGATGTAGGCGCGGCTGGGCATCTCGAAGCGGCCCACGGTGAGGATGTCGGCGCCCTCCGAGATCGCTTCGAACACCGTCTTGTCGTTGGCGAGGCCCTCGCGGGTCTGGTCGACCGCGGCGATCTTCACCGTGGCGCCGATCTCGACCGTGCCCGAGTCTGGCTTGTCGCGGCCCTCGATCATCTTGAACAGCGTCGATTTACCCGCGCCGTTGGGGCCGATGATGCCGACGATGGCGCCGGGCGGGATGGCGAAGCTGACATTGTCCATCAGCAGCTTGTCGCCGAAGGCCTTGCTGACGCCGTGGAACTCGATGACCTTGTCGCCGAGGCGCTCGCCGGGCGGGATGAAGATCTCCTGGGTCTCGTTGCGGCGCTGGTATTCGACGCTCGCCATCTCCTCGTAGCGGGCCAGGCGGGCCTTGGACTTGGCCTGGCGCGCCTTGGGGTTGGAGCGCGCCCACTCCAGCTCGGTCTTCATCGCCTTCTGGTGCGCGGCCTCCTGCTTGGCCTCCTGCGCCAGGCGGTCGCCCTTCTGCTCCAGCCAGGACGAGTAGTTGCCCTTCCAGGGGATGCCGTGGCCGCGGTCGAGTTCGAGGATCCACTCGGCGGCGTTGTCGAGGAAGTAGCGGTCGTGGGTGACGGCGACCACGGTGCCGGGGAAGCGGGTGAGGAACTGCTCGAGCCACTCGACCGATTCGGCGTCGAGGTGGTTGGTGGGTTCGTCGAGCAGCAGCATGTCGGGCTTGGACAGCAGCAGCTTGCACAGCGCGACGCGGCGCTTCTCGCCGCCGGAGAGCTTGCCGATCACGGCGTCCCAGGGCGGCAGACGCAGCGCGTCGGCGGCGATCTCCATCTGGGTCTCGACGTCGTTGCCGGCGGTGGCCAGGATGTTCTCGTACTTCGCCTGTTCCTCGGCGAGCTTGTCGAAGTCGGCGTCGGGCTCGGCGTAGGCGGCGTAGACCTCCTCGAGCTTCTGGCGCGCCTCCATGATCTCGCCGAGCGCAGCCTCGACCTCTTCCTTCACCGTCTTGGCGGGGTCGAGCTCGGGTTCCTGCGGCAGATAGCCGATGCGCTGGCCGGCGAGCCACTGCACCTCGCCGTCGTACTCCTTGTCCACGCCGGCCATGATGCGCAGCACGGTCGACTTGCCCGAGCCGTTGAGGCCGAGCAGGCCGATCTTGGCGCCGGGGAAGAAGGAGAGGGAGATGTCCTTGATGATCTGACGCTTGGGCGGAACGATCTTGCTCACGCGCAGCATCGACATGACGTATTGGGCCACTGCGGGTACCTCGCTGGGGGTGTTCGGTGGGGCGGAAAAGGGCGGAGTCTACCCGAGTGGGCAGCGGCCGGCACGCGTGGAGCTTGCTTGCGCTCAGCGCCGTGCCGCCGCTCGATAGACCGCGTTGCGCTCCGGCTTTCCGATCGCGACGACGACCACGGTCAGTTGCGCGTCCCGAACCTCGTCAACCAGCCGATAGCCAACGCTGCGCAGCTTGAACTTGTAGCGGTCGGGGTGTCCGCTCAACTTGGCAGTGGGTACGCGGGGGCTTCCAGCCGTTCGGCGAGCTTTTCTTGAACTGTTCGCGGATGCTTCCATCGAGCTTGCGCCACTCGGCCAAGGCCTCGTCGACGAAGCCCAGTTCATAAATCATCGAGGCTCACCTTGATGACCGGCTGGCCAGCGCGGGCATCGGCGAGCGCGTTCAGTTCGAGATCTTCCAGCCGTTCCAACATCTCTTCGAACACTCTTGCGGGAACGCAGTAGAAGGCGGGGGCGTTGCGGTTGAGGATCGCGACCGGGAAGCCTTCCCCGGCAGCGACCGTGCCCATGGGGTTTTTCTTGAGTCCGGAAACGCTTGCGGTCGTCTCGACCAGGATCTGATGTGCCATTTCGAGCGTCCTAAAGACCGGATACAGGTACGAAAAATAGCACTTGAAGTGGAAGATGTGACTCCGCAAAGAGGACCCGCCGCCCGCACTCGAGCGCCTCCGTCACATCTGAGCCGCGACGCGGATGTGGGTTAGAGCATCCCCTCGATATCCTTCACCAGTTCCTCCGGTGTGGTCGTCGGCGCGTAGCGCTCGATGTGCTCGCCGTCGCGGCTCACCAGGAACTTGGTGAAGTTCCACTTGATCGCCTCGGTGCCGAGGATGCCCTTGGCGTGCTGCTTCAGGTACTTGTACAGCGGGTGCGCGCCATCGCCGTTGACCTCGATCTTGGCGAACATCGGGAAGCTCACGCCGTAGTTCTTCGCGCAGAAGGTGCCGATCTCCTCCGCGCTCCCCGGTTCCTGGGCACCGAACTGGTTGCAGGGGAATCCGAGCACGACCAGGCCGCGGTCCTTGTAGGTCTGAAAAAGCTTCTCGAGGCCGGCGTAGTGGGGCGTGAGACCGCACTTGCTGGCGGTGTTCACGATCAGCAGGACTTTGCCGGCGTGCTCGCCGAGCGTGGTGGTGCCGCTGGCGAGAGGCTCGACCTGGATGTCGTAAAGGGAAGAAGGCATGCGGGGCTCCATCTGGACGAGGGGGTGGGGAGTTGTTCGAGCCCCGCATGCGTAAAAAGTTTGCCTGCGGCTCGCGCCGGTGCGCTCACTTCTCGACGAATGCGCGCTCGATGACGTAGTCGCCCGCCACGCCGATGCGCGGCGACATCGCAAAGCCGCGCGCGTCGAGCAGGTCGCAGCAGTCCTTGTTCATCGCCTGGCTGCCGCAGATCATCACGCGGTCGTGCGCCGGATCGAGCTGGGGCAGGCCGATGTCCGCGGCGAGCTTGCCCGACTCGATGACGTGGGTGATGCGGCCGGTGTTGCGGAAGAGCTCGCGGGTGACCGTCGGGTAGTAGATGAGCTGCTCGCGCACCTGCTCGCCGAAGAATTCGTTCTGCGGCAGTTCGCGGGTGATGAAGTCGGTGTAGGCGAGTTCGGAGACGAAGCGCACGCCATGCACCAGCACCACCTTCTCGAAGCGCTCGTAGGTCTCCGGGTCCTGGATCACGCTCAGGAAGGGCGCCAGCCCGGTGCCGGTGGCGAGCAGGTAGAGGTGCTTGCCCGGGTTGAGGTCGTGCAGGACCAGGGTGCCGGTGGGCTTCTTGCTCACCACGATCGGGTCGCCCGGGCGCAGGTGCTGCAGGCGCGAGGTCAGCGGGCCGTCGGGTACCTTGATGCTGAAGAACTCGAGGTGCTCCTCGTAGTTGGGGCTCGCGATGCTGTAGGCGCGCGTCAGCGGCCTGCCTCCGACGTCCAGTCCGATCATCACGAACTGGCCGTTCTCGAAGCGCAGCCCGGGGTCGCGGGTGGTGCGGAAGCTGAAGAGGGATTCGTTCCAGTGATGGACGCTGAGGACGCGTTCGGTGGCGAGGCTGCTCATGGTTTCGGTTCTCTGCGGCTGCGGGAGGTGGGAATGAAGCGATTCTAGGGAATCTTCCTTACCTGTATCGTGGATAATCTTCATATCCTTCATCGAACGAGTCGATATGAGATTCACCCTCCGTCAGGTCCAGGTCTTCGTCGCGGTGGCTCGGGCCGAGAACGTCTCCCGCGCCGCCGAGAGCCTCGCGTTGTCTCAGTCGGCGGCGAGCGCGGCGCTTGCCGAACTGGAAGGGCACTGCGCACAGCCGCTCTTCGACCGCCATGGCAAGCGTTTGCGCCTCAACGAGCAGGGCAGCCTGCTGCTGCCGCACGCGGTGGAGTTGCTCGACCGCGCCGCCGAGTTCGAGGGCCGCATGCGCGGCGAGCAGGGCCTGGGTCCGCTGCGCGTGGGCGCGACGCTGACCATCGGCAACTACCTGCTGCCGCTGATCGTGTCGGATTTCCTCCAGTCCCACCCCGAGAGCCGGGTGCATCTGCAGGTGCGCAACACCGCGACCATCGCCGAGCGCCTGCTGCATCACGAGATCGACCTCGGCCTGGTCGAGGGCCAGGTGGTGGATGCCGAGCTCCACACCGAACCCTGGGTGGAGGACGAACTCGTGGTGTTCTGCGCGCCGGGACATGCGCTCGCGGCGCGCGGGCGCGCGAGCGTGGATGAACTCGCGGGGCAGCCGTGGATCCTGCGCGAGCGTGGCTCGGGCACGCGCGAGACCTTCGATCGCGCGCTGCGGCATCACCCGGCCGGGGTCGTGCCGCGGCTCGAACTCGAGCACACCGAGGCGATCAAGCGCGCGGTGGAGAGCGGGCTCGGGCTGGGCTGCCTGTCGCGGCTCGCACTGCGCGACGCCTTCCGCCGGGGCAGCCTGGTGGCCGTGGAGGTGCCCGAGCTCGACCTGCGTCGGCGCTTCAGCTTCGTCTGGCATCGCGGCAAGTATCACGGCGCCGCGCTGCGCCGCTTCGTCGAGGATTGTCGCGCCTTCACCGCCGGCGCACGCCGCAGCGACGAGATTCCGCTGCCGCCGGTGGCTTGACGGCCACATTCGCGCCTTGCGGCGCTCCTACAGAAACCCTCACGGCATCGGGTGCAAGTGAGCGCGAATGCGCGCGAAATGACCGGAGCGGGTTCGGGGCGCGATGTAGGAGCGCCGCAAGGCGCGAATGGGCGCCTCAGGCCGCGCCGCGGCGGCGGA